>Ga0068859_100000269_pt1 | contig 51775 bp, 50 predicted proteins | sample KBSSwiS22_FD_66585 | JGI IMG/M metagenome (GOLD analysis project Ga0068859, IMG submission 66585) | Switchgrass rhizosphere microbial communities from Kellogg Biological Station, Michigan, USA - KBS Switchgrass S2-2 | ecosystem: Host-associated > Plants > Roots > Rhizosphere > Soil ... | reverse complement strand
GACCAATATGTCAGCTATGTTCTGAACGTCGCGAACCTCGTGCTCGCCACGCCGTACTTCGAGCAACGGATTGTACCGCGCCGAGCGCGCATCGGTCGGATTGAACAGAAGGCAGTGCGAGAAGCGCGATCGCCAACCGGCGGTCAGCTGCCAGTTCTCGCCTTTGATGTCGTGAACGACGGTGGAACCCGTCCAGCCGAGCAGCGTCGGCACGACCAGACCGACGCCCTTGCCCGACCGCGTCGGCGCGAACGCCATAACGTGTTCGGGCCCGTCGTGTCGCAGATAGCGATCCTGGAAGACTCCGAGAAACGCACCTGCGTCCCCGAAAAGGCCCGCACGCAGGATATCGCGTCGCAACGCCCAGCGCGCCGAGCCGTACGTGGTGAGGTTGCGCTGCTGACGGGCGCGCCAGACCGAACCCACAATCGCAGTGCCACAGCCAGCAAAGCCGCTGGCGCCCGCGATTGCACCGGCCCGGTCGAACACATGGGGGGCGTAGGCGTCGAAGTGATACCACCACACGAACAACGCCCAGGGCCGATAAATTGGGAGCCGACCCACCATCATCCAAGGCGTGCCGAGCTCGGGCTGATAGGCCAGCGCCGCGGCCGCCCACTGCGTGGCGAACCAGATGCCCCCCAGGACGATCGCGAACACGATCAGGATCTGGCCGATCAGGAGCTTGGTAGGGGTCAAATCTGCTCTCCACCGCGCAGGGAGGAGCGCGGTATTGAGCTAGGGTTTCAGAGTGGGCGGTTTCGCGGGACTATACAGGTGCCGCCACGGAGCGTCGGGTGCCGCCAATCGCAGGCGGCGCCTCGAGCGAGGCGGCGATCTGATTGGGTACTGACCTTAAACATAATGAGAACGACGTGCATGCGGCTCAGAATGCCCAGCGTATCAATGTTACCCATCCTCGGCGGGCGCGTCGGGACTACCCGCGCTGATATTTTCGTCGGATGCTGGGGCCCCGGCTTGAGTACTGCCCGGAAAAACCGCCTTCAACTTTGAATCAAAAAGCCTGCTAGCGCGCTTCTGGAGATCGTCGAGCCGGAGGTCGGCTTTCTCAGGCGTTTCGCCAGCTTTCATAACCGCGGCAAGGTAGCGCCCCGCAACCGCTTCCGAGGCGAAATAGGTCGCCTCATTTGCGGGCACCTCTGCAGCGCTGTCGATCGCGCGTACGCTCAGAAGGTCAAAGGTGCCGCACTTGTCGAGAGTCATCCAATCGAAAGCGCGGGTGACGCTGTCGTAGCAATTCTGACTGTAAATCATTTCACCGGAGGCGCCCTCGATCCCCGCGACGGCGCGCAGATCTCTCCCGGCTTTGCTGATCGCGGCATCGCTCAAAGACTGCACAGCGGCAGGGACTACGACCATGGTGTCGATTTCGTTCGCGAGGGTCGGCGAAGTGAACGACTGCTCCGTTTGGCTCGTCGCTTTCTTGCCCGTCATGTTGCTCGCGACGAGCAACACGACAATGAAGGCGACCAGCATTAAGCATCCAAAGCGATTTACGGCATCCGGCTTCGATGCCGGTCTTGGATCAGCCATCCGTTCCCCCGTCTAATCTCGCATCTCTGCCCCGAAATGCGAAATCTTCGCCTAAGCTACCACGCTCCTACAGAAACCGCGACCAAATCCGATCCATACTGGCTTGTTGATCCGCAGCGACGGACGTAGCGTGTAGTTCGGAGGGGGAGCATGGGGGCTGAACTCTTTGGCGAATTCCCGCCAGATCGGGACTTCGCCTACACGGATATCCGAACGCGGCAGCTTGCCGACGGTGCACATCTGTTCGTCAACGAGGCCGGGCGCTTCTTTCAAGCCGAAGACGCCTTTGCAGCGCGCTTTCGCGAAAATCTGCTATCGCTCTCCGATGACGCATTCCTCGAGCGCCATGGCTTCGCCTTCACGGGGAACGATCGATTAGGCGCCGCCTCGCATAACTATGCGATCGCCGAGCGGCTCACCGCGCCCGGCGCGCTCGATTACTTCATTCTGGTGCCAACCCTGCGCTGCAACCTCGATTGCAGCTACTGCCAAGTCTCCCGTGTCGATCAAGCGCGGAGCGGATTTGATTGGAGCGAGGAGACGCTCTCGGCAGTGCTGGCGATCATCGATCATCTGCCGACCGATTGCATCAAAATCGAATTCCAGGGCGGCGAGCCGACCCTGCGGCCGGATCTCATGCGCGCCGTCATCGCGCGTTGCGAACGGTTCGCGCACAAGCAGTTCGTCATTTGCACCAATCTCCAAGTGCTGAATGACGACATTTTCGCATTGCTCGACCGGGACGACCTCTTCGTCAGCACGTCCCTCGATGGCGACGCGTTAACGCATGAGCGGCAACGGACGCGGTCGCCGGAACGTACGGCGCGCTTTTTCACCAATCTGCGCGCGGTAATCGACCGCTACGGCCCACGCAAAGTATCGGCCTTGCCGACAATCGATGCTGCCTCACCACCGGACATTGACGCGTTGATCGACAGCTTCGTCACACACGGACTGCACAGCATCTTCCTACGGCCGATCAACTTCCAGGGTTTCGCCCGCAAGCGCCATCGTGAGTCACGCGAGCAGGACGATTCGTGGCGTAGTTATCACGAGCGCTTCGTGCGCCGTCTCATCGAGCGCAATTGGCAGGACCGCAGCCGTGTGCTCGAGGAAACCTATCTGAGCATCTGCCTGCGGCGCATCTTCCAGCCCGGGCGCGAGCGCCATGTCGACTTGCGCAATCCGAATCCCGTCGGAGAGGACTACATCGTCGTCGACTACGACGGCACGGTCTATCCAACCGACGAAGCACGCATGCTTTCACGGTCAGGCGTCATCGACTTGGCAATCGGCGATGTCTGGCAGGGCTGGCAGACCGAAGCGCGCGACATGCTCAATCGTCACGTCTCCAATCTCGACGATCCAACCTGTCGGACCTGTACCTATCAAGCGTTCTGCGGCCGCGACCTGATCGACGACATCGCGCGCTACGGGCGGATCGACCTGCCTCGACACGACACCGAATTCTGCCGGCGGCACCTGCATCTCTTCGATTTCCTATTCCGGCTGCTCTACGAGGATGATCCAGCCGTACGCTACTCACTCAGTCGCTGGCTGCGGCTTGATGGCACCCTAACCGAATTTGGCGGGGTGTTCGCATGATCCCTTTGCGCCTGTCCGCCGTTGCCGATGCTGAGCAACCCTACGTTGCCAAGCTGCGGACGCCACCGAACTCCGGACTAAATCCGCACGACACCCTGTACCTCGATGGCGACGAATTCGGAGCCAGTTTCGCCGGGCCGCACGGACTGGTGACGCTCGAAGGCGTCCCCCCCGATGAGCTCGACGGTGACGTGGTGGTCGTTGATCCCGCCACCGGCCGCGCCGAACGCTTGCTGCGCGCTGCCTCCGCGCACAACACATTGCTCGTCACCGAACGCTGCGACCAGCTCTGTGTGATGTGCTCGCAGCCGCCGAAGAAGACGCATCACGACCGTTTTGCCCAGTTCGAACTGGCCTGCCTTCTGGCCGAGCGGGGGCAGGTGATCGGCATCTCCGGAGGTGAACCGACCCTCTACAAGGAAGAACTGCTAGGCATGATCGAACGCGTGCTTGAAGCACGCGACGACCTTGCTTTTCACGTGCTGACCAATGCCCAGCATTTCACCGACGCGGATATCACGCGCTTGCGTGACCCACGCTTTCAGCGCGTCACCTGGGGCGTGCCACTCTACGCTGCAGACGCCCCTTTGCACGACCACATCGTCGGCAAAGACGGCGCATTCCGTCAGCTCGAAGACGGGTTCGTCCGATTGATGCTGAGCGGCGCGCGCGTCGAGCTGCGGACCGTATTGCTCGCCGACAATGTCGACGCGCTGCAAGATCTCGCGCGGTATGTCGCGGCGAGACTGCGCTTCATCGCCGCCTGGTCGATCATGCAGCTGGAGCATATCGGTTTCGCGCGCAATCGCTGGCGGCATCTTTACGTCGACCACGCCAACCGCTTCGCGCCGATCGCCGCCGCACTCGATATCGCGCAGCTACATGGGCTACCGGTTCGGCTGTTCAATTTCCCGCGCTGTACGGTACCCGAGAATTATCGGCACTTAGCCGCTGCGTCGATCTCCGACTGGAAACGCAAATATGCTCCCGCCTGTGCCGACTGTCGCGAGCAGCGGGATTGCACCGGCTTCTTCGCCTGGCACCCTGACGAGGCCCTCAATGAGGTCCAGCCGCTATGAAACGCACCCGGTTCCTCATTCCAAGCTTGCTCGCCGCCGGGTTCACCAGCCCCGAGGCGCAAGCAATCTCAGTTAGCACCCTCCCATCCACGCATGATGGCCCCGATCCCGCGACCTTGCAGCAGCTATTCCGTCAGGATCATGCCGTGTTGCTGGCCCAGCACCGGAGCCATTCGAGCCACAGCAGCCATTCAAGCCATAGCTCGGGGAGCGGCGGGCATTACAGCCATAGCAGCCACACAAGCCATCGATCCTCGACCGGTGGCTATGATGGTGGCAGTTACACGCCGCTGTTTTCACCGCCGCCCCCGCCGCCACCTCCACCGCCGCCTCCGCAGTCCACGATTCCCGGCATTCCGCTGCGCAGCGCCACTGAAGGCGAGGCAACTCCACCCGTCGCCACGACGCCGACCGTTCAAACCCTGAGCGGTCGCAGCGAGCGCTTCAAAGCGATCGTGCGCCGCGTGCAAATCGCGCTGCTCGCCCAAGGCTACTACACCGGCACGCTCGACGGCGTGGTCGGTCCCGGCCTCCGCGGCGCCATCCGCAAATTTCAATCCGCCCGCAGTCTGAATGTCACCGGCACCATCACCGCCGAGGTGCTCGACGCGCTGCGCGTCTCAACCGAGTGAGGGCGGAAGCATGATAACAATTCCGCGGCGGAGGGCCGGCAATACCTACTGAAATGCCGGCAACGATAGCCGAAGAAGGGCGAACGGAAACAGATTTGGTCACGCCGTCGCAGCTCACGAAATCTCCGGTCCCGCACGATCGCGCCCGAACCGCCAGTTGATGCCATCCGCGCGCATGATGCCGGAGACCTGTTGACCGATCCGACGTGACAGCGCGTCGCGCCACGGCACGAGCGAGAATTCCCGGCTGTTCTCGATCACCGCGAAGCGACCGCTCTTGAGGTCCAACCGGCGCACGAGCCGACCCTCGATCCGTTCGCCTGGGGCGACCTCGCGGCTCGGCTTTGCCAGTTCGCGCTCCAGGCGATCGGCGATGCTCCGCAGCTCGCGGCGCTCGAGCGCTGCCAGCGTCTCGGGGCGGAGCCGTACCCGCGGCCCGTCCTGCTCGGCAAGGTCGGCGTCGATCAGCCACTGCGTCCGCAGCGCCTGCGCCTGACGGACATCGCGTCCGAAGCCCGCGTCGCGCAGTGCGACCGGCGCGCTGCTCGCCAGTTCGCGGTCGAGCCAAGTCGCGGCATCGGCACGGGCGAGCTCGGCGAGCGGCGCCGGCGAGAGCACTTCGATTTGTACCGGATGATCGCGGTGCTGGCGCGCCTCGTAGGCGGTGACCCGGTCGGCATGATCCGCGGCGATGATCCAGGTCCCGTCCGCCGCGCGCTCGACGCCGCCGGTCGCGCGACGGATCGCTTCCAATCGGCGCACATGCGCTTCGGCAAACGGCTGGGTCGCGGTCGGGTCATGGCGCAAGTGCAGATCGACCGAGTAGCGCCCGCCGTTCGCTGCCGCGATCTCGGCGACAGTGCGGTCGGACTCCCGAATTTCCAATGCCCGCCCGGACACGCGAACGATCGCGCCCTCGGCAATGGGCTCGACCTGCTGGCCAAGGCCGATATCGACATAATGGACATGCCCGTCGACACCGTCGACGATCAGATAGTGCCGGTCGCGATGCTCGTCGGCGAGCCCGCGCATGACGACGCGGCCGACGAGCGGCGCAGCGTCGGGATCGTTGGCAACGAACTCGGCACGGTCGAGCCAGGGTCGCGACAGGCCTTTCTCCTTCAATGCCCATTGCATCGTGCGGATCACCTCGCTGCGTTCGGCCAGCCGGCGCAATGTTTCCTCGAGCCCGTCCGCGAGCTGCCAGCGCCCGTCGCCGATATCATCGGCGAGGTCGAGGCTCGCGAGCTTCTGCAGCCGCCCGGCACGTAACGATTGCTGGAACGGGTCGCGGTGCGCGGAAGCGACGATGCGATCGCCATCCATCTCACGGATCAGCCGGCGGTCGATCGACGTCAGCCGGTCCTCGTCGATCTCACGCCGGAGCCTGGCCTCGATTTCTTGGGTCGTGCGCGGCCCCAGATCGAGCGTCACCAATTCGGCCGCGCGCTCGCGAATGCCGTGTGAAATATATTCGCGCGCGATGATCAGGTTCTTGCCCGTATCATCCACGCCGCGCAGCACGATGTGGCTGTGCGGATGACCGGTGTTGAAATGGTCGACCGCGACCCAGTCGAGCTTCGTCCCGAGATCCTCTTCCATCCGCGTCATCAGCCTCCGGATGAACGGCTTGAGATCGGGGTATTCCGAGCCGTCCTCGGCAGAGACGATGAAGCGGAACTGATGACGGTCGCCGTTGCAGCGTTCGAGGAACGCCTTGCCGTCGGCCACGTCCTTGTCCGCCGAATAGAGCTGGCCCGGCTCGCCCTCCCGCGTAACGCCGTCGCGCTGAATGTAGCGCATATGCGCACGCGCCGTCGCCAGACCCTTCGCGCCAAGGCGCGCGAGCCGCGTCTTGACCACCACTCGCCGCGACCGGAAGGCCGACAGCCGGTCGCGGCTCGACAGCAGCCGGCCCATGCTCGCACCGCGACCGATCCGGCTACCATCGAACCGACGGCTGCGCACGCTGCCCTTTTCAGACGAACGGACCGCGGCCGCGACGACGCGCGCGAGGTAGCGCCGCGCCGCCTTGCCCTTGCCGCGATTCCTGGGTGTGCCGAGCCGCGGCGTGAACTTGTCATCCTCGTTCACGGCAGCCTCCGCCGCATGGGAGGAGTCTCGCGAAACAGCTTCGAAAACCGCGGAAAACCGCCATTCCCGCCGGACATGTCTCGCGGGGCGTTTCCCCTATCTCGCGAAAAACCGATGTGCAGACAAAGCCTTAGCAATGCCCGCGAGGCATTGCCTTTCTCTGGCTTTCTCTTCCTCCCTTCCCCGCCCTCCCGCTCCCCTCCCCGCTGCCCTTCCCCGAAACCCCCTCGGCGCAAAAAGAGAGGCGGGACGCGACGCCCGATCGGCATCCCGTCCCAGTCCCAAATACGGTTTGCGTCAGCCATCCGCGAACGCCCGCAGCGCATAGGATTTGCAGCGAAAGACCCGCTTGCCGAGCATGGCTCGTGCGTTGCCATCGCCGTCGATGATCACCGTCGCTATAAACCAATCGCCGTCCAGATGCCCGACGATCGCCACGGAATCGAGCTCGAGAATATCGTCTTCAAGGTGCTGATATGCCCCGAGCCAGCGCTCTTCGACGCGCGCATCCCAATGAAAATCGGCATCCTCGGCATCGAGAAAACGCCGTGCCAGCGCTTCGCCCGCGCCCCGTCCGAACTCGATTTCGAGCCCCGCCACCAGTGCCTTGAGCACGCGATTGCCGGCGTCCGCGATGGGTTGAGCAGTGGTCATGACAAGTCTCCGCTTCTTGTCCTCACCATCGAGGACGCCGTCTCGACGACGGGCGGCGGAGCGGCTGTCAGGGCCGTCACGGCGCATGCCGGGACGCCGCGAAGCGGACGCGGGGGGAACCGATTTGCGCAGCAAATTGGGGGGCACCCGCGGGCCTTGATAGCCGCTTCGCCGCCCGTCATGCTGGGACGACCACGACGAGCCTCCCTTCCCCAACGCCATCATTGGCCGGGCTTCCGGATCGCGAACAACAGGGATTGCGTCTCCGCTGGCCCAGCGGGAGCGGCTGAAACCGGCCCGCGCCGGACCGCGAACAACGGAGGTGCGGGCGGCAGATTTGCTGCCCGCGTCGCGTCCAGCTTGGCAAGATAGGCGTCCGTCTCGGCCGGCAGGCCGCGCCCGCCGGCCAGCCAGGCGGCGTAGCGCGCGGGCCCGGCATTGTACGCCCCGAACAGTCCGGGATAGCCGAAGCGGTCGTACATCGCTCGCAGATAGCAGGCGCCGGCGAGGATATTGTCGTGCGGATCGTCGGGATCGGCGCCGAGCCCCAACGCGACGCGCATCTGTGCCCAGGTCCCGGGCATCAGCTGCATCAGGCCCATCGCTCCCTTTGCGCTGCGGATCGGGTGGCCGTCGATGGCAGTGACGCCGCCGCTCTCCGCGCGCATCACTTGCGCCACCCAGCGTTCGGGGACCCCGCAGTGCCGCGCCGCCTCGGCGATCAACGGCTGCCAGCGCGCAACCGGATCGGCGATCGGCGCGAGCAGCGCGGCGAGCACGGTCAGCGCGGCCACAACAAATGCGCCTGTCCGATGATGTCGGATTTGCTCGTGACTCCGAAATAGCGCCCGTCGAAAGAGGCCGGCGCATTGGTCACCAACAGGAAATACTCGTCATGCCGCAGCGTCCGGCAGCCGTCCCACCAGGGCATGCGCCGGCCGGCTCCATCGACGCGCTGGCGAGCAGCGATGAAGCGCCCGTTGAGAAAGATCGCGGAGCCGGCGGCGCAAACGCGGTCGCCGGGCATGCCCGCGACGCGCTTCACCAGCGGCACGTTGCGGGGCAAATAGTGGCGCGTTGCGGCGAGGCCGCGATAGGGTTCCGGCGTCCAGGCGACGACGGTTCCGCCGCGCGCCGCCGGCGCGCCGGGCCGTACCCAATAAAGGCCGACGGGCATGCTCGCGCTGGCATTCCAAACCAGGCGCGGCGCCGGTGGAAACGCGATCGAGATGACCATCACCCAGAAGGCCGCGAGCGAGAACAGGATCCAGCGCCAGGTCCGCGCGAATGCGGCATGTTCGGCGGCGGTCACGACCTGACGCCGTCGCTGCGGCCCCGCGACCAGGCCTGGAGGTCGTCGATATGATATTGCACCATGCGCGCATGGCGGCGTGGCGCGGGGCCTTCGCCCTTGGCACGCATCCGCTGCATCGTGCGCACCGAGATGCCGAGATAATAAGCCGCCTGGGCCGTGTTGAGATACGGGCTGCCGCGTTTCGCGCGCTCGGCCCGCAGGATATCGTCGTCCATGATTGCTCCATTCGCTGTGGCGGCGCGAGTGCCGCCGCGACGATTGGAGTTGGCCGAAAGGCGACGTCCGGCGCAGGGTCGAAAACCCGCCCCCCGGCTTTTCGACACCCTCGAAATCGAGCCTCGCCCGGTGATGCCGGACGAGGCTCGACCTCCACGAAGCGGCTGGGTTATGCCGGGAGGCACGGGGCGCACCCCGTGCGACGGAAAGCGGCCGGTGCAGACGCCCCCGCCTGCAAAGACCCTCGCGAGCTATGGCAAATCCGGCTGACCGCTTCTGCCCCGCGCGCCGAGGCGCGCGGGGCTTGGAGTCAGCGCGACCAGATCAGATTATACTGGCCGCCCTCGCCTTCGACGAGCGAAGCGAAGATCGGGGCTGCGAGCGACGGATCGTCTAGCTTGAGCGAGACATATTCGCGGTCTTCGCGCGACATCCGGCTCCAGCCGGCGCCGAATTCGACGCCGCCCGAGCTGGTCACTCGGTGATCGGGCGCCTTGTCGCTGTCGCGCGGACACGGTTTGATCACTGCCTTGACCTCCAGGGTCAGGGTCCGGATCGCCCCCGAGAAGCTGCCATTCTCGCCGCGAGTGAAAGTGCCGATGGTCGCCATATAAACCTCCTGATGCTGTGCGTCGAAGCCGCCCCAATGCGGCCTCGATGGCATCGGAAAGGGCGGCTACCGGCCTGCGCGCACCCGCAGGGGCGAAGCATAGCGGAGCACGGCGCTAGCCGTTGCGCGCAAGAAGGCCGGAAGTCGCCTACGAGCCATCTTCAAGAGGCCGCGGGCAATGCGCGGGACATCGGGAGTGAAGCGGCCAAGCCTCAAGCTGCGCGAGAATGCGCCAGATCGAATGCATCCCTGCCTTGTACTTGGGCATGACAGAGCGCTATCGCTCGCGACATGGGGGAAAAAGCGACCGTCGCCGACCGCGTGCGCGCGCTGATCGAACGCCTGGCACCCGAACCGGTGTGCGATGACTGCATCGCCGAGCGTCTCGAACTTACCGTTCGCCAATGCGCCAATCACGCGACGCGCGAACTTGGCGGCGGCGATGGGTTCGAGCGCAAGCTTGCCGCCTGCTCGCTCTGCGGCGCGACCAAGAAAGTGATCCGCCGCGCGCATCGCTGAGCGTACCGTTGCTGGCGGGTGCGCCCGCTAGCGGGACTTTGCGGGCGCCTTGCGCTTGTTCCCGGGCTTGCGGCCCAGCCCGATCTGGATCGCGAGTGACCGGCGCTGCTCGGCATAGTCGGGCGCGACCATCGGATAATCGGCAGGCAGCTTCCAGCGCGCGCGATATTGTTCCGGTGTGAGCTGATGATCGACCCTCAGATGGCGCTTCAGCATCTTGAACTTCAGCCCGTCCTCGAGACAGACGATATGGTCGGGCTTGACCGATGACCGGATCGGCACTGCCGGTTTCAGCTCAGGCTCCGCTTCCGGTACGGGCTCGCCGAGGCCCGCGAGTGCCGCGTGCACGCGCGCGATCAGGCCGGCGATCTCGCCGACGGCCACATGGTTGTTGCCGACATGCGCCGCGACGATGTCGGCGGTTGCTTCGAGCAGCGATCCCGCAATTGCCTCTCCCATACATCCTCCGAATTGGTTGTTATGGCAGGATCGTATCCCGTTCCCCGAGCGCACCAACCTAGGGATAATGCGCACAAACGCCTCCAAAAGGGACAGATTCCGCGGCGCGCATGCTTCTCGTGGATACCCGCCGGTCTTGCCGCACTTGAATGTGCCGTCGAATGTCTTCGCCATTCGCAACTGGGATCGCTAACAAGCGACGGAACATCCGCAGTCGCCCGCCAGGGATCCTCCCCCGTGACTGATCGGCTCGACCTGGCCAAGACATGGATGGCGCGTCACCTGGACCAAGGGATGCGCGGCTCCATCTGTACCTCGCAGGCGGCCCCGCGAGTACGGATGCGAGACACAGGAATTCACGTGGTCGCCTTGGGCCGGGGTTTCATGCGAGACGCGTACATCAAGCGTTTGGGAGGAAGCGGCAAACCATCATGGCAACGATAAAGGACGTGGCGCAACGCTCGGGTATTTCGATCAAGACCGTCTCGCGCGTGATTAATGGCGTGCAGACAGTGAGACCCAAGGTGCGGGCCAAGGTCGAACAGGCGATACGCGAACTCAGCTATCGGCCCGCGCTGGCGGCGCGGCAATTGGCAACCGGACGGAGCCTGATCGTCGCGCTCATCGCGCCGCGCCATACCTATAGCTATTTCGCGCGGATCATGGTCGCAGCAGCCGAAGCCTGCCGCAGCGCGGGCTATCACCTCGTGCTGGAAGTCGTCGACAGCGAGGAAATGGAGCGCACCCCGGACTGGGCATTGATCCTCTCCTGTGAACCCGAGGCGGTAATCGTCACGCCTCCCTATTCGGACAACGAACGCATGCTGACGGCGCTCACGGCTTTGGGAAAACCCTTGGTGCGGATTGCCGGAAGAAATGACGGCATCGGCCACAGTGTCGAGGTCCATGATGAGGCCATCGTGCGCGAGATGGCCAGATATCTGGTCGGAAAGGGTCACCGGACGCTGGCCATGATCGCACCACCGCGACCCGACATGCCGGCAGAGGAACGCCTGAACGGCTTTCGGGACGGTCTCGCCGCGCTCGATGTGCCATTGCCGGACGCCTATGTCGTGCGTGGCGCGATGACTTATGCGTCGGGCGAGGAAGCGTTCAAAGCGCTGATGCTCTTGCCCACGCGTCCCACCGCGATTTTTGCCGCCAATGACGCAATGGCCCTTGGCGCCATGGCCGCGGCGCTGCGGCGTGGTTTTCGCGTACCGCAGGATGTCGCGATCTGCGGTTTCGACAATTCGCTCGAAGGTCAAATGTGCTTTCCCGCGCTGACCACCGTGCACCAACCCGTCGAGGAAATCACGCGCGCGGCCGTGGCGATGGCGCTGGGACGCAACGACGAACCACAAGGCTTTGCGCATCACATAGTCGTCCGCGAATCAGCGTAGTTCTATCGCTGGCACTTTCGCCCCACCGGAATACGGACATGCGAGCAACCAATTTGAGGTATATGCTAAGATATTGGTTATGCTCAGGTTATACGCTTCGCGGTCGCCCTAAATGAAATACCACCGCTAGTAGTTTGTTGACTCCGAATGGGCGCGCGGTATGGAACCCCCCTCAAAGCAAATCCTGAGGGGGAGTTTATATGCGAAGGCTTCGGTGCATCCTGCTGTCCGGTATCGCGACAATTGTGGTCAGCACGTCGGCATTCGCCCAGTCTCCTGATGCGCAGGTCGCAACCGCCCCCGGTCAGCCCGCCGACTCCGGCTCAACCGAGATCGTTGTCACCGCGCAAAAGCGCACCGAACGCCTGCAGGACGTACCCGTGGCGGTATCGGCGGTATCGGCCGACAGTCTTTCGCGCGCGCAGATCAACGACACTGCATCGCTCACGAGAGCGGTCCCTTCGCTCACCTTCCAGCAAGGCCAGGGTTCCCAGTCGAACGGGTTCCGCATCCGGGGCGTTGGTTCGCAGCTGTTCAGCCTCGGCGTCGAAGCCTCGGTCTCGACCGTGGTGGACGGTGTCGTTGCTGCCCGCGCGACCCAGGGCTTCTCCGATTTTGCCGACATCGAGCGCATCGAAGTGTTGCGCGGCCCCCAGGGTACGCTGTTCGGCAAGAACGCCACCGCGGGCGTCGTGAGCGTGATCACCGCGAAGCCCAGCTTCAAGTTCACGGCCTCGGCGGAGGCAACCATTGCCGAGGGCGGCGAGTATCGCGTCAAGGGCACGATCTCCGGCCCGATCTCAGATACAGTCGCAGCGCGCGTGAGCGCCTACTACAACGACGTCGATGGCTATATTTATAACGTCGCGACCAAGCGTAACGTCAATGGCAGCAAGTCGTGGGGTGTGCGCGGCAAGCTGCTGTGGGATGCCACCGACAATCTCAATTTCCTCGCGAGCGGTGACTATCGCAAGAGCAACGCGCTATGCTGCCAATCGGTCGCCGTGCAGACGCTGACTCCGGCAATCATCGCGCTGTCACCGGGCATCACCGCCTCACCGACCAATCGCCAGATCATCGACGACTCCGATTCGTTCAACGACGAGAGCCAGTACACGTTGTCGCTCGAAGGCAATCTGAACCTCGGCAGCGCGACGGTGACATCGATCACTGCGTATCAACACTATGAGAACAATGCCAATAATGTGGTCGATCGCATCAACAATCCATTGCCCGTCTACACGGGCGGCATTGCCCAGTTCAACCAGAACGGCGGCCCGATCGACCTGAACAGTTTCTCGCAGGAGTTGCGCATCGCCTCGAACGGCAATCGTGACCTCACCTATGTCGCCGGCATCTTCTACGCGAACACCACGGTTACGCGCGACTTCTTGCGCCGCCAGGGGTTGTGCGCTGCCGGGACACTGGGCGCGGACTGCGCAGCGCCCACCTACCGTTCGGTGGCCTCGCACGCGCACAACAAGTCCGACAGCATCGCCGCATTCGGCCAGCTCGAATATCGCGTGGTCGGCGGCCTGAAGCTGCTGGGCGGCGTGCGCGTCCAGCGTGAGAAGACCTCGGTCGACGGCACCCGCTACGGCCCCGCGCCCCAATATCCGACCGATGCAGCGATCCCGGGTTTCGGCGCCGTATCGGGCTATCGCGCCGCTTCGGACACTGCGCTGACCGGGAAAGTCGGCGCGAAATATGAATTCAGCCGAAATGCGCAAACCTATGTGAGCTACACGCGCGGCTACAAAGGCTATGGGTTCAACACCGAGCCTGCGACCAACTTCGCCAGCCAGACGCCGGTGTTGCCTGAGTACGTCAATGCCTATGAATTTGGCTTCAAGGGCCGCACCCGTGACAATCTCTTGAGCGCGACCTTCGCCGCCTTCCTTTCGAACTACACCAATCTGCAGGTACTGGCCAATGTCGGAACGCCGTCCGCGCCGGCCTTTGCACAAACCAACGCTGGCAAGTCGACGACCAAGGGCTTCGAGATCGAAGGCACGCTGCGTCCTTCCCGCCAGTTCTCGATCAACTTCGGCCTCACTTATGCCAAATCGACCGTCACCGCCGACGGCTTGAGCTGCCCGCTCCAGAACCAGGCCAATCTCTACGTCGTCCCGGCCGGCGGCACGCCGCCCGCGAATACTTGTTATGGCTCGGGTACCGGACAGCAGAACATCGTCGACGGCCGCCTGCCCTATGCGCCCGAATGGCGCATCATGGTTTCGCCGCGCGTCGAGGCCGATATCCCCGGCACGCAGTTGACGGGCTTTGGACAGGTCGGCGTGAACTATCAAAGCCGCCAGATCTTCGACATTTCGCAAGATCCGTTATTGACGCAGAAGCCCTATGCGATCGTCGATGCCAGCATTGGCGTGCAGGGGCCGGGCAAGCGCTACACGGTGACGTTCTTCGTCCGCAACCTGCTCGACCAGAACTATTATTCGTCGATGTCGCACACCAGCCTGCTGGCCAGCCCCGCCAATCCCAATGACCTGACGGCCTACGTCAACAAGGATGCGAACCGCTATGTCGGCGCGACCTTGGGTGTGAAATTCTGAGCTCCCCCCCTGGCCGGGCGGCTTTCCCCTTAGGCCGCCCGGCGCCTTTTCTCGAGGGAATATGATCCATATGGGCAAGTTGCGTACCGCGGTCATGAGCACGGCAGCCCTGATATTGCTCGTTCATGGCGGACCTGCCCAGCCGCGAACGATCGCGCCCAAGCCGTCCCCCCGCGCGGAATCGCCCTCGGCCCATCAGCGACCGCGCAACATCATCTTCGTCCTGGTCGATGACCTGCGCTTCGACGGCATGGGGTTCCTGCAGCCTGGCCTGCGCACGCCGAACATCGACCGCATGGCGCGCGAAGGTAGCTATTTCCCCAACGGCGTCACCACCTCGTCGCTGTGCAGTCCGAGCCGCGCGACGATCCTGACGGGCATGACGGCGCGCAACCATGGTGTCGTCGACAACAATGATTCCAGCGAGGCCGGGCTGACCTTCTTTCCGGCCTATCTGCAACAGGCCGGCTATCAGACTGCGTTCATCGGCAAATGGCACATGGGCAACGATACCGACGCTCCTCGCGCCGGTTTCAACAAGTGGATCAGCTTCAAGGGCCAGGGGCATTACTATCCCACTACGGACCTGCCCGCCGCCGCGATCGCCGCTGGCAAGGTCAATATGCTCAATGTCGACGGCAAGGAAGTGCCGCAGCGGGGCTATATCACCGACGAACTGACCGATTACGCGATGAACTGGCTCGAAAAAGAGCGCGATCCCAAGAAGCCCTTCTTCCTCTATCTCAGCCACAAGGCCGTGCATTCCGATCCCTTGCCGCCACCGCGCTATGCGCACCAATATGACCAGGTGCAATTCGCGCTTCCTGCCAGCGCCGTCAACACCCCCGAAAACTACAAGGGCAAACCACGCTGGGTCTATGACCAGCGCAACACCTGGCACGGCATCGATTTTTTCTACAATTCCGACATGAAGATGACGGACTATCTCAAATATTACTATGCCACTCTCTCGGCCGTCGACGACAGCATGGGCCGGATCATGGACTATTTGCGAAGGAACCATCTCGAGAAGGACACTCTGGTCGTCTTCACTAGCGACAATGGCTTTCAGATCGGCGACCATGGCCTGATCGACAAGCGCACCGCCTATCAGGCCTCCGTGCGCGTGCCGCTGCTGATGTGGGAACCGGGCTCGGTTCCGTCCAATAGTGTCAACATCGGCCGCGTGCGCGGGCTGGATTTCGCACCCACCTTTCTGGGTGCGGCGGGAATCAAGGCCGTGCCGCCGCAATTCGAGGGCGAAAATGCCTGGGGCTTGATCACCGGCGCAGTGAAGCCAGCCGATTGGCAGCCGGGCGATTTCATCTACGAATATTATTGGGAATGGAATTTCCCCGAAACGCCTACGACTTTCGCGATAACGCGCGGTAATCTGAAATATATTCAGTACCACGGCATCTATGACCGCGAGGAACTATATGATGTCGACGCCGATCCCACTGAAATGCGAAACCTGATTGATGATCCGGCCCATCTTATGGACAAGATTGCTCTGCGCAGTGCATTGTTTGCGCAGCTTGCAAACAAGCGCGGCAAGCACGCCATTCCGTACACTGCACGCCAGTCGATCGGCGCCGTAAGGCGAAACAAAGCTGGCACCGGCCCGGCGCCCTTTCCTGATGAATGGTTGGTCGAACCAAACCGCGAGGATCGCATTGACGACATTCTGCCGGACTCCAAAGCGAAGCAGGACGCGCACGACCAGGGCAGGCCGTTCATGCCTTCCCCGACGCTGGACCAGCAGTTCAAGCAAATCCCGAAGCAGTGACGCGCGAGCAGGCCGTACCAAGTTCCGATCGGCCGACAGACATGCGGCTTCAGCATGAGGGGGCTGGCCGGTTGCGCGCTTCTCGCGATGGTCGCCCCGTTATAGACTCGGGGCGCACTGCAATCTGGAAACGACTGCTGGCACTGTACGACGTGCGCCATCGTACTAATTCCGGCTGGTTATGCGGATGGGACTCGACCACTTCGATCCGGAATCGTCCGCAACGACGGCCGCGCGTCGCAAGACCCGCGCGGCACCGACGACATTCAGGGCGCCAAAACATGCGGGCGGCATTCGCCGCCCGCTCGGTCTTCAGGCGGCGAGGCGTTCCGGTTTGCTGACCGGGTCCGTCGCGGCGGTCGGGACACTCCGATCCGACTCCATTTGCGAGGTCGGCGCCGGCGGCACCTTCGCGGCGGCGCTGACCGTGCCAACGCCGCCCCGCGCCGTATAGGCGGCGGGCGGGAACGCCATCCAGCGCGGCACCCAGCGCTCGATACGGGCGCGTCCATTGTCGCCGGCGAGACAGTCGGCGACGATCGCCTTGAGCGCCTTGGTCTTGCCGCCGGCATTGGCGCTGGCAACCGCCGGCCCCGCAGTGTCGGCGACCAGCGCGGTCAGCACTTCGCGGTCGCGGTTGAGGTCGAGGAACGCGTCATCAGCTTCCCACCAATCCGCCATGTCGATCGCCAGATGCATGCCGACCGCCTCGACCGCGACGCTGCCGCACGCCAGCGCCTCGCCCATCACCACGCTTACCACGTCGAGCACGGCAGGGTCCGGCAAGTCGAGCAGCCGCAGGAAGATCGCGGCGAGCCGGTCGCCGCGCGGCTTTTCCGCGAACCGTCCGCCGATCACACTCGCGCTGTCGGTGTCGAACCCGAGCAACGCGAGCACCGCTCCGCGCTTCTCGGCGAACACGGCTTCTCCGCGCGACGCCGAAAGCGAGGCCCCGATTTCGTCGCTGGGCGCCGACTGCGGGTCCGCCTCGACGCGAAACAAATGGGTTCCCGCAATCGCATGCGCGACCATCAACCGCAGCGCGACGCCGCTCTCGCTAGTCAGCGCCGCGCGGACGGCGGCATGACGGTGCAGGTCGACATAGGCCTGCAGCTTGGCCGTCATTTCCGGCCGCGCCGGCTTTGCCGCTTCGACTTGCGGTTGGTCGGCACGGCGCGTGCGCTCGGCGTCCCTGCGGCTCAGATAGCCTTCGTGGAAGGTGACTTCGCCACTCGCGCGCACGTCGATATAGACGCGCCCGCCCTTGTTCTTCGACGTTTTCTCATACTCCCAGCCGTGGAAATGCTCGGTCGCGCCCACCACCACGACTTCGCACCAGCCCGCCTCGAGATAGGTGGCGCGCCGCGCCTCGATTGCCGCGTTCTGCGCGGTCCAAAAACCATCGGCGCTCGCGAAATAGCAATCCTCGCCGAACAGGTCGGCGACCGTCGCCAGCCCCGATTGCTCGACGTCGAACAGCGCGTGCGACGCCTTGACCGACGTGCCTCCGAACAGCCATGCCTTCAATTGCTGCCCGGTCGGCGCGCGCGCTTGCGGGTCGTCGAACAGCGCGACCCAGTCCTGCTGCTGTTGCTTGCTGGCCATGGTCAGGTGGCGGATCGTCGCCGCGTCGATCTTTTCGGCGCGGTAGAGATTGCGAACGCGTGGCAGCAGATTGCCGAGCGCGAGGATGCGCCGCACACCGGCTTCGGGGATGCCGAAAGTCGCGCCGATATCCTCGGGTTTGCGCCCTTCGCGCACGAGCCGACTGAACGCTTCCCACTGCGTCACTTCATCGGGGTCGAGCCGCGCCGTGTTCTCGATCAGCGACGCCTCGATCGCGGCGGCATCGTCGCCATCGTCGAGGATCGCGCACGGCAACAAGGACGCAACCGGCTCGCCGTCGCCCGCTTCTGCCGCGACGATGCACGCGGCGTGGAAGCGACGCGCGCCCGCGACGATCTCATAGCCGGGCGCGTCGCTGCCGGCGTCGGGGTCCGGATTGAATTGGGGGCGCACCAGCAGCGGCACGATCACCCCGCGCTTGCGCACGGTCGGCAGAATGTCGGTCACGTCCGGCGCTTTCCTGGCGTAACGCATATTGGCCTTGCTCACGGCGAGCTTGTCCAAGGCAATGAATTCGAGTTTCATGGGATCACTCCAATGCGAGTGCCGGTCCGCCGTCTTCTTGGCAGCAGGGGGCGGACCGGCTTTTTTTTGCGGCGAGGCGCGCCGCGCGCGTCATCCGTCGCCGGGCAGTTGCCCGCCGATCGGAAGCTCAGGAACCGCGAGCGCGACGCGCCGCAGCAAGGTTTCTGCCCACAGGATCGAGCCGGCGTGGCGCGACCACGCCGTCCAGATCGACAGCGGAAAGCGCGTAGAGAAGCCGGTGTCGCGCTCGATCCTGAGCCCAAAGGGCACGCGGACCTGTTCGAGTTCGGAAAGACTGAAGCTGCCGAGTTCGGGGCAACCGAACCCGAGGTCGGCGAGCCCGAACAAGGTGTCGCCATCGTCGTCGAGTTCGGTCGCGAGCCAGGTCGCGGCACTCAGCGGATGGAACAGCTTGAGCAAGGGCACGGGGTCGACCGGGCTGCTCGTCAACTCCGCCAGCTGGGCGGCGCGTGCGTTCGCCTGAAGTGCTGCGGCAATGTCAGGGGGCAAGAGCGTCATGCCGCCGCCCTCCCGCCCTGAGCCGCAGCGCGCGCGAGGAGCCAGTCGGCGGCCTTGCTCGCCGCACTCGCCGCGCGGAAGACCGCGCGATTGTCTTCACGCAGCACGTCGAGCCAGCTGCCGATATAATCGGCGTGACGCACGGTCGGCACGATTCCGAGCGCCGCGCAGAGAAACGCCGAACCCATTTCGGCGACAAGTTCCTCGCGCGCATAATCTTTGCTGCCGAAAGGGTTCAGCAGCTGGCGATTCAGCCGCGACGCATGGCCGGTCGCGTGCGTCAGTTCGTGCAGGCAGGTGCGGTAATAGTTGATCTGCTCGAAGAAGGCGGGTTGCGGCGGGACCTGCACATAATCGGCGGAGGGCACATAGAACGCCTCATTCCCACCGATTCGGAAATCGACGCCGCTCGCAGCAATCAGCGCTTCGGCTTCGGCCAAGATCTCGCGCGCGGCAAGCGGCACGGGTTCCGGAGCGAGCCCCGCGCCCAGCCCTTCGCACTGCGCGACATTGAACACGACGAACCGATTGAGGAACGGGATCGCCTTGGCCGCGTCGCCGCTCTCGGCGGCGCGTTCCTTCTCGCCTTCCGGCACGAAACGGTCGGCATAGACGACCATGGTCCCGCGCTCGCCCTTGCGCACATTCCCGCCCGCATCGAGTGCCTGCCGGAAGGTCAGCCAGCCCTGCGTCGGATAACCGGCGGCGATCACCGCGCTCCACAGGATCAGGACATTGATCCCCGAATAGGCCCGCCCGCTGACGGCATTGCGCGGAAGCGCCGGGCCGGGGCTGGCCCCCGTCGCCCACGGCTGCACCCAGGGCACCCGCCCCTCCTCGAGCTCGGCAATGATCCGCGCGGTCACCTCGTCATAGAGGTTCACTCGCGCCGCGACGGTCTCCGTCCGGCATCGTCCACCACGGGCAACCACCTTGGTACGCTTGGGCATGCGCCTTCCTCCTCACCGCCCTCCCCGGAAAGCGGGGGTGGGCGGCGTCAGCGACCAAGAGGCCCGTGACAGCGGCGGGAGGCACCCGAAGGGGCGCAGCGAAGCGGAGCACGCCAAGCGCAGCGCCGGCGTTGTCGCCGGCCGCGCCGGGCCTAGCGGGGAGCGCCGACCACCCGCGCTTGCCGAGGGGCCGAACCACCACGCGGCTGCAAGGCAGCCTCCGCACGCGGACCGCAGGTCCGCCCCGGCCTGCCCTAAGGGCAGGCCGCCGCCAGTCGATCGTTACCCGACAGGGCCGAGACGCCAGGCTCGGCGCCGCCAGACGGCGTAGAGCGCGGTCGCGCGGCATCCGCGCGAGGCGGTGTCCAGCCGACTTAAAGCCAAGGTCAAAGACCCGCGGAAATCGCAACCAGGCAGTCGCGCTATTGGCCCCCTCGGGGTCCGAACGAGTTGAACGCCGCTCGGTCAGGGCACGTCGTCCCTCCCGAAAACCTGCAGGATGCGTGCGTCCGTTCCGCAGCCTGCCGGAACGCTATCGTTCCTTTGGGTGCGCCCGGCACAAGACCCGGCTAATCTTGCGCTCCGACTCAGGAGAGGAGAGTATCATGCGCAAACTCATCGTCGCTTTGACCGCCGTCACGCTGCTGGCGGGCACGCCTGCGCTCGCGGAGCAGTGCAAGGATCCGAAGACGAAGCGATTCATGGTGTGCCCGAAGAAGGACGCTGGGATGGCCGCCTCCGCGACGACCAAGGACGCGAAGGGCAAATGCCATTGGGTAAAGACCGAAAATGGTCACAAGGCGGGCGCATTCGCTCCTTGCCCGAAGTGATCTCGCCAGCGGGAGGAAGATGATGGCCAGCGCGAAACGCGGGAGCGGCGGCAATAAGGCCACGTCCGGAGATAAAGACATCCGGCGCGATCGAGCCAAACCTGCCGCCAGTGTGCCCTCGCAGTCAAACCGTGAGCCGACGAAACACCCCGCCAAGGTCACCATTCCCGACATCAAGCTATAGGGCCATGGCCGATCAGCGGCTGGAGAACTTCGCACACGACATCAGTCGGCGAGGTCTCGCCTTTGTAGTTCGGCGCCCAGGATATCCGCGATCGGATTTCCTGGACGCCTGTCCGTCGCCGCATAGGCAGCGAGCAATTCGGCATCGGTCGACAGCTTGAAGATAATGCGCACAACCGTCATCGCGCCCGCCTCGGTCACGGACAAGGCCAGCCGCTCAAGCGTAGGGTTACGTTCGGCCATGCATCCGCTTGCCTTGTTGGATTCTTCGCTCTCCGATGAAGCCATGCGGCGAATCGATCGGCAAGAGTTGCGTTTTCTCGTGAAGCGCGGATTGCAGATGCTGCCGCGCCAAATGCTGCGCGATCTGGCAGGCTCGGAGAATGTGCGCAGCCGTGCGCTCGACGCCGCCACCGACGTCATCACCGATCGGCTCGATCATCTGGACTACGAAGCGCCGGACCCGCTGCCGAACCACGGATGGTAGCAGGCTACCGATGCGGCGGCGAACCCACCGCCTATCCCGATCGGTCGGAAGGCGAGCTCCGGAGCTAGTCCAAGCCTCTCTTACCGCTAGCCAGTCGGCAAGCCCGCAGAGACGCGCAGTTCTTCCAGGCGCTCGCGGCACAATTGCTCGACAACGTCGCGAAGGTGCCGAACACTCGTCGCGAGCGCGTCCAAGTCTTCGACGCTGACCTCGTAGCTCGCCGAGTAGCGCGCTTCGACATAGGCACGCTTCAGCAATTCGAACCGGCGCCGATCAATCCGCGTCGCGCGTGGCCATGCCTCCACCAGGCGCGGTTCCTTATCCTCGGCCAGCGACCGCAGGAATTTGATATTATGCGATCGCGGGAAATAGAGCGTGCGAACCAGCAAATAGCAGACATAAGCGCGTTCCGTCGCTTGATGCAGCGTGAAGACGGCGTCGTTCATCTCTTGCTGCGTTCGGTAGTACGCAGCGCCACTGATCGCGCTGTCAATCCGCCCGAGCCAGTGTTCGAAATACCCGTGCGCCATCTCATAGGCATCCTCTGCCGTCAGCGGCTTCGGCGCCGTAAGCGCATGGTTCGGCAGCTCGTAGAGCACGACACCGTCCCGCACGATATCAACCCAAAAATACTCGCCGCGCTCAAGCGCCTGGTTCACCTCATGAAGCGTGTGCACGATGATGTTCACCGGGCGCTGAACGGCCGGATCGCGCAGGATCTTGTCCTCGGCGATATACCAGTAGCCCGCGATGTCGGTCAGGTCCTCGTGGCTGACGATCACGAGCAGGTCGAAATCTGACTGGTAGCCATTGTCGGGCTCATCGACCCAATCGTCACGCGCGTAACTCCCGAACAGGATGATCTTGAGGATCTTGCCGTTCTTCTTCCAGGGCTGGGTGGCCGTCGCGATCGCCTTCGCGAACTCGTCGATCAGCGTGTCGCGGACGCGCGTGAGTTCGGCCTGCTGGATATCCGGGAGATGATCGAGATCGACGCGCATCGACATCCTGAAACAGGTTTGAGGACTTCGTAGCGATGCGGATTCTGCAGCTCAACCGCTCTTCGACGCGGACAGCATCTGGTGGTAAGGTCGGAAGCTCCGCCGTAGGCCGACGCGGCCGCGCGCACCCGCGAGGCTGAAGGTCACCGATTCCGCTCAGACCAGAAAAGGGGGCTTTACGCCCCACTTTTCGACGTTCTCGGGCGATCTAGCCGTTTCCGAAACCTGCCATTCGTTTCACATGCACGCTGAAGCTTTATGACGCCTGGGATCGGGAAGCTGACGCTGTCGTCAGCCAACGCGCGTAATTTCCCTTATCGCCCTCTTTGAAGCATGGATCTCCTTGTTGGCGCATGCGGGCATCTCCTTCCGGCGCCTGAGGGCGACGCCAGTTTCATGCGGTCGATTGAAGAAGCGCACCCGATCCGGATCGCATTAAGCCGGAACGCGCCGGTCAGGCCGCGATTCCTTCGCCCAGATCACTTTTCCCTCTTTGATGAAGAAGTGGCTGCGACATCCGCGAATTCGCCAGATTGAAGGATGGAGGCTCGCCAAGCCGCCCGTCGCGCCCGAGGCGATCCAACTAGGCTTGTCATCCGGAAGGAGGCTCAGTTGCACCAGCTCACCACACCCGCACGGACACAAAAATGCCGCTGACCACGGCATATCGGTCTCGCCGATCAGATAGACTCGTCTGAACCTTGGCACGTCGGGGACTTCCTCAGAGGACTCGATGGTCCAAAGATCGCGGCCGAGAATACGATCAAACCATGAGACGATTCTCGATATGATGCTCATGCGGCAATCGTCTCCAAGCTAAGTTCAGGCATGTCGAGAAGGGGGACGACATCTCCGCGGCCCACGTGTCGAGCCAGCATGAGGCAAGGCTCGCCATCCGGCAGATATTCGTAGATGCCGTGGCTGAGGCTCAGACGATGCGTTGCGTAATCCGAATTGGGATCCAGCCGATAAGGATGCAGCCGTGCGAGAAGCTCGTTGATCGCCAAAGAGCCGATGAGGCTGTTGAGCTGAATGACCGCAGGGCGATCCTCCTCGACCCCCTTTATGTAGCCTTCTCGTTTGAGCGCTCGATAGGCGCCCGGATCTGTTCGCAATAGCCCGGCCGCGCGAACCTGCTCCATCGAATAGACAAACCGGCTGTGAAGGCTCGAGCCACCTGGCTTGAGGTAGTGAACGGTGCCGCAAACCTGGTCGACGCCACCGTGTCCGTCAGCTTCAAGCTTCACGCCCAGATCAAGATAGCCAAGACCGTAAAACGTGGCGAGCCGGTTCAACAGATGACGCCCATCGATGGAGTCCATGCAGCCGAAAACGACGTCGCACGACGCGATCGCCTGAACTGCCTCGGGCGCGAACAGCGAACATGCGAACGTCTCGACCCGAGTACCAAAGCCGAGCGCCGCAATGGCATCTGCCATCACTTCGACCTTGAAGCGGGAGTTCTCGGCGTCGCTCAAACGGCTGTTCACGATGCGGTTGAGGTTCTTGTGTTCGACTCGATCGGGATCAACTAGCACAAGCTCGCCCACGCAATTGCGCGCAAGCTGATCGATCACAACACTGCCTGTACCGGAGCATCCCACCACTCCGATCCGAAGCCGACCAAGCGTCGCATACGTGCCTGAACCGAAACTCTGCGCGACTCGTCGACCGTGTTCGGGGATGACAGCGGGTCCGGTTTCACGATCCCAGAAGACCAAGTCGTCTCCTACGCAAGCCACTCGATCGAGCGTGCGAAAGTTAGTATCGGCATCGACCAGCCGACCGAATACGCGGTCCGCGTCGAGCATGATCGCGCTTCCGTGCGGCCCATCCGCCCACGCATGCACGCTCGGGAACAGCTCCGCGTCCGAGGCATCATCGGCTTGCGAAAACTGACCAAAGTTGATGTGCCCATGAATCTTGATCAAACTCAGACCGCGTCGCGATGCGTGGTCGAGCAAGTCCGGCAACATCTCTGTGGGCCATGTCACGCGCTGGGGCGTACGAATGCACGCCTCGTGGGGCACCAAATGGACCTCACTCACTATCAGGCGAATTCGTTCAGAACTCGATGTGCGACCGCACAGCAGCAGCGCCACCGCCTCCTTGCCGTCGCCGGGAAAGAGATGTTCGCGCAGCATCGCGTGCTGCTCGGCAGTCATTGTCAGCGACGAGCGCATGGCATCTCATCCCTTGCGAAGCTCACGTGCCAACCAGTCGTCGACCAGGGCAAAATGTGTAGACAGACTATCCAAGCCCGGCCGCCAGGGATTGGCGCCGGTGCGATGCCGGCTCCAGCGCTGCCAGACCTTACCGTCGAAGCTGTCATCTGCCGTCGCGCCGATCGTACGACCATCCCGCCTGGCGAGCGCCGGGCTGAAATATGCCATGTCGATCTGCGTGTCGGGATAACCAGGGTCGATCCGGACGTTCACATCGACCTTTTCAACGTTGTATCCGCCCGGCACGGGCCATCCGTAGAGCACGACACGCGGTATGCCGCCCTCGGCTACAAGCTCGTACATGAGGCCCAGGCTTTCCAGCCATTCCGCATCCTCTTGAGGAAGCGAAAACTGGCGGCGTCCTGGACCCAGGCCCTCCGTCTGGTCGAGAGGGAGGGTGACAAACTTATCCACGCCCGGCTCGCGAAGATCCACGCGCTCTTCGAGCTTGATGCGCTGGGGCTGCCCCTTCTCCTTACGGTACAGAGCAAAGTGTTCGGGGGGCACTTTCCCCGCAAGTACCAGGAGATCGCGCCCGGTCGGCGTCGGCTCGAAGGTTTCGAACTCCTGCTTATCGATCTGCACCTTGAAGGGCTTCTCGGGCTTCTTTTCGTCGGACATCACGATCTCCATACATTCATGCAGGTCAATGCTGTGGCCGAGCGCCGGATCGGACATCGCCGGCGGAAAAATATAATTTGTGGTGCTTGTCCGCGAGCGTGCGTGCGCTCAGCATAGATGATCATGGCAACACCGCGCGCCTGTCCACAGTCGGAAGATCACGCCTCACTGGAGGAGGTCGCTATCGCGATCGCCGCTCTCAGCGAGGCGGATCTGGCTCGTCTCGCACTGTCTGCGAAGCTTCGGGCTCGAGGTCTGGTGCAAGTGGAGTGGCAAGATCTGCTCCACGATACCATCCAACGCACCCTCGATGGCACGCGGCGCTGGCCCGTCAATGTGCCGTTCGCGGTGTTCCTGCGTGAAGTGATCCGAAGCCTCGCCAGCGAGGAGTGGCGTGTCCAGGCACGCGATCGCTCTCGGCACGTCGACAACGAAGTCGAAGACGCTTTAGCCGACGTGCCGGCAATGTCGAGTAATCCTGAGCAGGTCGCTCTGGAGCGCGATCTGCTTGCGGCAGTTCAGCGGCTATTCGAAGGCGATCGAGTCGCGCTTGGGATCCTCGACGGGATAGCTGCAGGATTTTCGCCTGTCGAGATCCAGGGACAACTGGGGATCGGCGCGACTGACTATGATAGCGCCCGCCGCCGCATCCGACGTAGGATCGCGGCAGCGCCGGAGATTTTCTTATGACGAACGAGGATCAAGATCGCCTGCGGCGCACCCCGCGGCTGATGTCCGAGATTGAGGAGGCGTTGTTTGACGCCGACGATGACGAGGTTCTTGCGGCGCCAGCAATGCGTTCGATGGCAGTTGATGCTCGAGCCGTTGTCGAAGCGGCATCACGCGCCGCACGGACTCGCGCTGCCGTTCCAAGTCGCGAGATGCGGCAGGTCTTGCGTCGGCTACCGCGCCGTGCCGCTCCACGCCGCGTTATGATGAGGGAAGTGCTTGTAGCTAATCCGAGAGCACGCGATATCGTAGGCAAACGAGTGGTCGACACGATGACCGACGCGGAAATCGAAGCGGCACTCGAGCGGCTGGCTTCATTGGGCATGCTGCCCGACGAAATCGAAGATTGATTGGAGTTGATAACGATGGTCAGGATTGTCGAAAAGCGACTTGGTCGCGTCGGCAAGCGCAGGGGTAAGCTGGAGTCTCGCGCCATGACGAGCGCGCAGGGGAAGCGCGTGCAAGCGGTCCGCGTCGACGCTCAGAGCAATTCGTTCGGTGAAGATCTGCTGGCGTCCTTCGCCCGCTCGGTCGAGCGTGCACGTCGAGAGAACAAAGTGTTGTTCGGGCGTCGTGACGGTGTCGACAGCGACGACGTCTAGGCGCCCCAAGCTCTGGATCGTCGCCGGGCCAAACGGTTCAGGAAAGAGCACGCTCTACGATACGACACTGATCGACGACTTTGGTCGGTCGGTTTGGATCATCAATCCCGACCTGCTCACCCAGCGGATCATCGATCAGGAAAAACTCGGGCGCGCAGATGCAAACCGCGAGTCTGTCGAGCGAATCATGGCGTGGCTGGAAGCCTCCCTCCGCACGCATCAAACGGTCGGCGTCGAAACCGTTCTCTCGACGGACAAGTATAGGCGTCTCGTCGAATCCGCGAGGAAAGGGGGATTCGAGATTTGTCTCATTTACGTCATGCTGCGGTCGCCCGAGCTCTACGTTGAGCGCGTTCGCGTGCGCGTCGCCCGCGGTGGGCATGACGTTCCGCACGACAAGATCATAGCGAGGTTTCAACGTTCCCTCGAGCAGCTGCCATGGTTCCTCGACAACGCGGACCGAGCCTATGTTTTCGACAACAGTGGTGCAGAGCCGCGGCTGGTTGCGCAGAAGCTCGAAGACGGGGCGGTGGCACTGGACCCTGATGCTCCCGGGCCGCTGCGGAAGGCACTTTTCGGGTCGAAATAGGCCTGTTGAGTGCGCGTTCTCGATAATCTACCGGATCACCGGATTAGCCGTTGCGGACGGCAGAGGCTTGTAGTTTAACCTGCGAGGCGAACGAAGCGATTCTCCTGCTTCGAGGGGGTGCCAAGGGGCGCCCCTCAGTTGACGGAAGCTCGCCGGATGCCAGCATGACGACCGAGATTGCCGTCATAAATCGGCTGGGCGTCGCGCTTGCTGCTGACAGCGCCGTTACAATTCCAGGCTACAATGGCTCGGATAAGGTTTTCGACACCGGCGACAAGCTGTTCGAGTTGAGCGAACGCTATCCTGTCGCGCTGATGGTCAATGGCAGCATGGATTTCCTGGGCGTCCCTTGGGAAATCATCGTCAAAGAATTCCGGTGCAAGCCACCGGCGAGGGCTGCTCAACTCTCGATAGTGAAGTGGATGGATAGCTTCCTAGACTTCCTAGCTAAACATCCGACGGTCAAAGCCAACGATGTACGTCGTTGGCAAGAGGCGCTAATCCGGGAAGAGCTCGAACAGCTAAACGAACACGTGCGCGATCGCCTCGAAGAGGCGGCCGAAAGCGATGGAGAAGAAAACCTCCAGCACGTCCTGCAGCGACTTTACACTGAGGTAATGCAGGAGCGGATAGAGCTATTTATCAAGCAGCCTACGCTTCAAAGCCTCGAAGGTCTCACCGAGAACGACGTACTTCCGACCGTCCGCTCGCTGATCGGAGAAATGAAACTTGATCTGATGCCGTTCGACGCCAATGCCGACCAGCGGGAGATATATTGTCGGCTAGTGGCCCAACGTCTCTTGAAGGATCTCGAGCGCCTCACCGCCACAGGAATCATTATTTGCGGCTTTGGCGGAAAGGACCTGTTTCCGTCTCTCTGCGCGGTTGAGATCGACGGCCATGTCTCCAAACGGTTACGATACCGCCAGTCACACAACGTAACGATCGAACGCGGTGGCGATACCGGCGATGTGATATCGTTTGCACAGACCGACGTAGTCGACAGGCTGCTTAGCGGCACAGACAACCGCTTCATCGACGGAACACGGGAGTTCATCGAAGAAAACGTCTCCGGGATTCTCGAAAACCACTTCAATCGCTTGAACCTCCAGATCGTACGACGCGACGGGCGGGAAATTCCGCTAGCTGAACTGGGTGGTTTGTTGGGCCAGCTGATCGCATCACAGTTCGAAAGCAAGTTCGTCAGCAAGCTCACGCAGGAGTTCCAGCGCAAATTCAAGGAAACTATCGCGCTGATGCCCAAACAAGACCTGATTGAATTGGCCGAAGCACTCGTCAGCATCACCGCGATCGAGCGAAAAGCCTCTGATGACGCTGGGACGGTAGGCGGACCGATCGATGTGGCATTGATAACGCGATCGGAAGGATTCGTCTGGATCAAGCGAAAACATCATTTCAGCGCTGATTTGAACCCTCGATACCTGGCGAGGCGTTTCGGTCCATTGAGTAAAAAGGGAGTTCGCGATGGCTAGACGCAGGAGTAGCAGCGCGTCTCATGCGGCGCCGGGCAGGTATGCGCTGACGAGCCGACGTTTCGACGACTCGATCCACCAACTCACGGCAGAATCGATTGAACAATCGCTGCTTGAAATCGAAAAGGCTCTCCAGGAACGCTACGGAGTTCCCAAACGCGGACGCAAGCAAGACCGGGAAGCTGAGGCGGCAGTCGACGGCTAGGATGTCTTTGATTTCGCGAGCTGCAGCCAGCAAGCCCACTGATGATGTTTGGTTTTCAGCGCGGCCCACGCGGCAAAGATTGAGGCGCGCGACATTAGGGGATCGTTTGGCCGCACGTCTCGTTTCTAACGCGACGCCGAAGCACCATCCTACGCTGGGTAGTCACTCGGCCTGCAGCACCGAGGTCGTGGCCTCCGCATTGACTATCACCGCGTGATCGAGGCCGATCAGGAAGTTGGTGCTTTAGGCATAAAAGGCCGCCTCGTGCGTCGCCGCCGTCCCGCGCGACGCAGGGCCGTGAGGTTGATGCGTTTAGGAGTGACCGGCGTCGCGCCGCCGAACGCTGCATCGTCCAGCACCCTCCAGATTCTCGCGCACGGCGCGGCCGATTGCGTCAGGTGGCAAGCCTTGCTCGCCCGGCACCGATCGCTGCCGGTGGACATCGGCACGGATTAGGCTGTATCGACCGCAAATTCTTCTCCGCCGGCCAGCCCCTCGCCGATGCAGCGCGCGACCGTCATCTCGAATAGCTCGCGCAGCAGGTCGCTGTCGCGGAAGCGCCCGTGGCGGTTCTTCGAGAAGGTCGAGTGATCGGGCACGTCACCATCCGGCCCCAGCCGGCAAAACCAACGATAGGCGAGGTTGAAATGCACCTCCTCGCACAGACGCCGCTCGGAGCGGATCCCCATGCAATAGCCGATGATCAGCATCCGGATCATCAACTTTGAATCGATCGAGGGCCGCGCCGTCTCGCTATAGAAGGGCCGCAAGTGTTCGCGAATATCCGAGAGATCGACGAGCCGGTCGATCGAGCTAAGCAGATGGTCCGCCGGACCATGCCGCTCGACGCTGAAGCGGTAGAACAGCGGTTCCTGCGCGACCGTTCGCGCGCCCATCATCGGCCCATCCCCGCCTCACGCGCAGACTGAATCAGAATCTCACCACGATTTCAAGGCGGAGTTCTTAACGGAACGCGCCCAACAACAGCCATAAGGAGCGCCTGCACGCCGGTGACAACGGCGAAACCGGACGAAAGGAAATCTCCCACCGTCGCACAATGGTTCGATCGATCGGTGATCCGAATTCTACCGGTGCCGCAGCCGATCCCGCCCCCCATCGGCAATATCTGGCAACCCGTGGCGGCACGCGGCCACTCCCGCATTTGCCCACTCCCGACGAGAAAAAAGGCGAGGCCGAACAGGCGGCCCAACTCGATGGGAGGGTCCCACATGTATGCACGACTGCACATACGCCGGAGCGACGCGTTGCCTTCAATAAGCGCGATACTGGCGCTTGCACTCGCCGCTGCGCCAACGCCAGCCCTTGCCAACAACTACGCGGAAAGCCTCGCCTGGCAATTCGCAACACCCGCGGATATTGCTGCGCAAGCTGCGCTCCGTGGCCTCATCGAGCGTCGCCGAGGCGGCGCCTACTCCACCCCCGCCTACACGACCAACATCGCCCGCCAGGTCAATTGCTCGGTGGCGGCCTCCGCGACGGGTAACAGCGGCCTGCAAAGTGCCACCGCCAATTCACCTGCGGTCAGTGGCGCAAGCGCAACCGCGATTGGCAACAGCAACGCCTCCGGCGTCACCGGCGACCACTCCAATCCGGCTGTCACCAATGGCCAGGACAATGCCGGCACAGTCAGATCTTCGCTGACCGGCGCGACCATGACGCGCGTCGACGGCGCAGCGACCCAGGCACTTAATTCGACGCAGTCCAACGGCGGCTCCCAATCCGCAAACGTCAGCGGATCGAGCGCCTGCGCCTTCGGAGTGCTCAACTGATGCACGGCTTCTTTCAAAAGCAGGGCCGCCATCCCCTGCTGAGCGCGAGCGCGGCGTTGTTCGCGCTCGCGCTCCCCGGCTGTGCCAAGCTCGACCGGATCAAGCTGGCGCCTGGCGAAACGGCGATCCCGACCGGTCCGGCAGTTCGCGACAATCGCACCCCGATGGATCCCGCCCTCGCCTGCCTGGGCGATGCGGTCGCGGCACGCGGCGGCCGGCGCCCGGTCATCGCGGTCGGCGACGTGCGGGACTTCACCGGCAAATATTCGATCAGCGAAGGTGCGGCGATCACGCAGGGCGGCGCCCTCATGGTCAGCTCGGCGCTCGGCAAGATCGGCCCGGCGGTCCAGCTCGCCGAACGGTTCGACCCGACGATTGCCGAGCGCGAGCTCGGCTACACCGACCGCCGCCAGCTTGGCGACGGCGCCACGCACCTGCCCGGCCCCGGCGCGACGGCAGTGCCGTGGCTCCCCTATTTCGGGGGCAGCATTGCCGCCTCCGACTATTACATCGTCGGCGGAATCACCGAGCTCAACTATGACATCCGCTCGGGCGGGCTCGAGACCCGCATCGGGCAGGTCGGACCGAAGGCGCGCACCTACACCGAGTCCGTCGCAGTCGATCTGCGGATCGTCGACACGCGCTCGCTGCTGGTGGTCAAGACGATCAGCCTGACCAAGCAATTCACCGGCTATGAGGTCGGGTTCAATATCTTCCGCTTCTTCGGCTCTGCACTGTTCGACGTGAATTTGGGCGCCAAGGGCCAGGAGCCGCTGCAGCTCGGCGTGCGCACCGCGCTCGAGGAAGCGACTCTCCATCTGGTCGCCGCAGTCGCCGGGACCGACCCGAGGCCCTGCCTCGCGCGCCAAGGTTGGGATGCGGCGCCCTCCCCCCAAACCGCTGCGCACGGTTCTCCCGCAGCCCGCAGCTGAGCAGCCGATCCCAGCAAATTCGTTCCCAGCAAAGGAGTATTGCATGACCACCATCCCGATGAACGGGCGTGTGCGCCCGCGTCGCCGGCTGCTCGCCGGCAGCGGCGCTGCCTTGGCTTTGACGCTCGCCGCAAATGCGGCTGAGGCACAGCGCTTCGACGCCAACGGCATCCGCCTGGCGACCAACGACCAGGCCGCGCCCGGCGGCACGGTGCTCGCCGGCGTGACCGGCTCCAGCCCATCGACCGTTACCGGCGCGGTCTCGAGCACGAAGATCCGGCTCAGCGATAACGCCGGCCAGGCTATCGCCGTCGCCAACCAGGCCAACCAGGTGATTGCGCTCGACTCCCAGGTGAGCGATGGACCGTTCGGCACCGCGACACTCGCGTCCGACACTCAGTCGCTCTCGGGCAGCGCTGCCACGCTCGTCGCGAACCGCCAGACGGGCGGCTATCTCGATGTCGAGGCAGACGCATTCGATACGCCGATCGAGATCGGCGTCGGCAGCGCCACCGCCAGCCAGATCGAAGCAGCCGACAACACCCTGCAGGCAACTGCGCATGACAATTTCAACACCGCAGACGTCGCGACCGCGGGTTCCGCGGGAATCGTCAGCCTCCAGACAATGGCGCCGCAGAGTACGACAGCGGCACGCGCCTGGCGTGGAGTCACGCTGGTCAGCGACGCGCTCAGCGCCAGCTCGATTGCCACGATGGACAATGCGCTGGCGGCGAACGCCTCGGGCAACCAGGTCGACAATCATCTTTCGGTATCGGGCGAGTCACTCGTCACGAATGGGACCAGCCTCTTCCCGTCGGTCGTCCGTCTTGGCGTGAGCGGCAGCGCCGCCGCCTATGCCGATGCCGCGATCCTCACCAACCAGTCGCAGGGCGGTGTCGTCAAGGCACGTGCGGGCGCGCCGATCGAACCTGCGGAATTCCTGACCACCATCCGCGGCGACGCTTCCGATGCGGCAGTCACCAGCGACGGCAATCTGATCTCGGCAAATGCGGCAGGGAATCGATCGAGCAACGCACTGCTCCTCGACACGCGAATCCTCCCGCCTGCGTCCGAGCAGGCCGGCGGCGCGGTTGCGAACGTGACCAATGATCAGCGGTCGCAAAGTGCCAGGATCGTAGCCGTGGCGACTGGCGGCAGCGCCATCGGATTCGGGGGCGCAGTCCAGGACAGCACGGCATCGAGCTCGAACAACACCGCGCAGGCGATGGCGACCGCCAATCTCGCGACCGGCAACCGCTTGAGCGTTTCGGCGAGCGATATCGATGCCGGGTCGTCCGCCTTCCGGGTTGGCGCCCAGTTCGACGGCAGCGCGAACGTCGGCGCGACATTCGGCGTCCAGAACGTCCAGGACTTTGACACGACCCCGGTGAGTGCCGGCCAGTTCGGCGATACGGCATCGATCACCGCCGTGGGCTCTGTCGACGGCGCGAAAATGACCGTCGATGGCAACGCCGCTCTCGTGACCGCCACCGGCAACCAGGCCATGAACGACCTCACGCTCTCAACCGCGACGCTCTTGGCGAGCGCAGCGCTCAACAATGTGCAGGCAGGCAACGGTAGCGTGAGCACGGTGATCGGAACGCCGAACGATGCCGGCAGCGCCAGAATTGGCGCCAACGGAAGCGTCACCAATTCCGTGCTTTCGACCAGCGATAACAGCGCCACCGGCACCACGCTCGGCAACAGCGCAACCAACACGCTTGACGTAAAGGCATCGGACATCGGCCATGTCGATGCCGGCGGCGCCCTGATCGCCGGCGTCGCAGCGGGGGGCTATGGCGCGCGCACGCCGTTCGCGTTGGCCAGCTACCAGCGGCTGGGTCAGCCGGCGACCGGCAATGCGCTCACCCCGACGATCTCGAGCTCGGTGGCGGAAGATTACGGCGCCCAAAGCGCGGGGCCGGTCACGACTTCGAGCGTGACGGTCGCCGACAATAGCAGTGCCGCCAACGCGCTCGGCAACACCGTCCGCAATCGGCTGGCGCTCGATGCCGGCGTAATTGCCGCCGATACCGGACCGTCGCTTGCCTCGACGCAGTCGGGCGATGCCAACGTCACTGCGACCGTCACGACCGGCATCTCCGTGCCTGGTGCGCTCGACGCATCCCTCCTCTCAATCACCGGCAATCGCACCACGGCACTCGCCGCGATCAACGATGCGGACAGCGCCCTCGCCTCGGCTTCCAGCGGCGAGACCGGCAACGCGCTTCCCGCGACGATCACCTGGACGCCGCAGGTCCAGGTCACGGCAAACGGCAGTGACATCCTGGTCAACCATCAGGCGGCCACCGGTAGCGCAGCGGCATCGGCGACGACGAACATCGCCAGTCCGCAGTCCCCGGCGGCTTTGACCGGCGCTCGCGTCCTGATCGCCGACACTGCGACGATTGCAGATGCGTCAGCTAATCGCGCGATCAACGCGGTTGCGTCGAGCGCTGCGGGGGCGGTGAGCGAAGCGCTTGCCAACAGCCAGGCGAGCGATGCGCAAGTCACGTCTACGGTTCAGGCATTTGCGACAGATGGGGCGGCGGCGGGCGCGTCTCCGGCGATTGCCGACTCGACCATCAACCTCGAGAGAAACATTGCGTCGGCGCTTGCCCGTGGAAACATGGCCGAGAACAGTCTGTCGGTAGAGACCCTTGGGAACGCGCCGGCCACGGTCGGCACCGCGGCGTTGAACGCAACTGCGCGCATCGCGGGCGGCAATGCGGTTCTCTACAGCAACCAGATAAATTCTGGCGCGATCGCAGCGATGGCAAGCGGACCGGGCTATCCGATCGGCGGCGCGACCAATGCACAGAATGCGAATTTGGTCGCGAGCAACAACAGTGTCGCGGCGCGCGCCTATGGCAATATGGTCGCAAACACGGTCTCGCTAGCGGACGCCCGCACGCCCTCCGCGTTGGAATCCTTCCAGCAGAATAGCGCAAGCGTAACCGCACACGTCACGGGCGCAGGGTTCACCCCCGCGTTCGGTCCGCTCGCCGCCAGCACGATGTCGCTCACCGGCAACCAGTTCGCCGCGAGCGCGGTCGGGAACCAGGCGAACAGCGTGATCACGACACCGCGCTGATCCGCATCGCCGGCGCCAGTAGCAGCCCCCCTCCCCGACTGGATCCGGCGAGAAAGGCCGTCACGCACAAGCGTGGCGGCCTTTCGAACACTTGGATGACGCCCAAGCATGAGACGCTCGTTCATTCAGATCGGAGCAAGACCCACATCTGGCGCCCACGCGTCCGAACATTGTCCGACGTCCGTTGATTTGCAGAGATAGATACCTCGGATTGATTGCTATCGGCGGGCTCGCCCTCACTCAGCTTGCCAGGCTCAGGCGCCTCGCCCTTGACGAGGTACGAGCCCGCCGCTTCCCTTTGGGAAGGCTGTATATTCGACCTCAGTTTTCCAGATCGTGAGCATCAACACGGCGAGCTTGCGGGCAACGGCAATCGTTGCGCGGCGGTAGCCGATCCTCGAAGCGAGAGCGGTGCCCCATTGTTTCAACGCACTATCCTGCGCATCCTTGCGCAAGATCACTTGGGCCCCGATCACGAGATGTGTGCGCGTAAGCTTGCTGCCCCGTTTGCTGATGCCCTCGCGCCGCGAAACCGTACCAGACTTGAAGAGGCGAGGAGCGAGTCCGAGATACGCGCCCACTCTGCTGGTTACGGCGAACCGGTGCGGATCCTCGATCGCACTGTAGAATGAGAGCGCCAGCAACGGTCCCACGCCGGGGATCGTCTGCAGGCGTCGACACGTCGGAATCTCCTTCGCCATTTTCGCAACGCGTTTGTCGATCGCTGCGCCGAACTGCAGGAGACTTTCCCAAACCGACAGGAGTGGCAGGACCTCGGCCCGAAGGTCGATGCCCTCCGACGCGAGGCGCTGCAGTTCCTCCTCCACGAGAGCCCTGACTTTCAGCCGAGCGGTGAAGCGGACCGTGCGCTCGGCATGGACGCGGAACAGGCTCCTGATGATGCTCTGTGTCGCGACCCGCTGCTGGGTCACCTTGTGCCGTATCGCCAACAAGGACCGCGTAACCTGACATTCCTTGCTCTTCACGTGCACCTGGGAGACCACGCTACGACCCAGCCGCGCGATCTCGGCGAGCCCCCGAGCGTCGCTGGCGTCCGTCTTGTTGTGAAAGACCGATAGAAAGCGGCGCACGGTCCGAACTTCAAACGTCGCCACCGTCAGGCCACTTGCGCGTAGTTGCCGTGTCAGCCTTGTTCCCAATCCGGCTTCGAGTCCGATGAACGGCGCCTTGGGAAGCGCGGACAGAACGCCGGTGATCTCATTGGCCTCTGGCGAGCAATCCGCCTCGAGCAATATGCTCCCGGCGTTGTCGATCACGCAGACGCGGGCGGCTTCTTCTCCGAGGTCGACACCCGCCCAAATCGCGTCGCTATCCGTCACCGTTTCGGCCCCCACAGCAGAGGCAACCGAGCGTCATATTGCCAGCTGAGTTGTACACTCCTGCAATTCTGCCGACGTCCCGGTTGGCGACTCATCGCCGCGCCAAAGACCTACGCCTGCGAGTTTGCAGCGCGATGTCGAAACGTTGAGAACCGTGCGACACCCGAATGACGCCTGTCCTACAAAGGCCATTTCTGACATATACTTGCCGGAGGTGCCCATGTTGGATTCGGCAACCATATTGGCTCTGGCGACCCTGCTCAGCAGCCTTTCAAACTTGATCTGGTCGCTCCGGCGGAAGCCGGGGTGATCCGACTTCCCGGACCATGGATTCAAAGCTGCAATTGCCCTCGCAATCGCACCCGGACGAACACAGTTGAAGAGTCGCAGGGGCACATTGCCTGAGCGATCGCCGACAGGATCAACAGGCAGCTCGGCATCCGGCTCAGCACGATTGCGTCAGGCTGGCCAAAGCTGCTCGGGGCTACGCGCCAGCCTGGGGGACGGAAAGCCGGGCGCCCGCCCTTCTGTCAGCACGGTGGCACGCGCGAACTCCGGGTGCAGACGAAGCGATTGCGTGCGCGCGACGCCGAGACAAGGCTCGGCGCCTAAGGCGCTGGGATTTTGGCAACGTGTCGGCGACGCGCGTCCGGCCGTCAGGACCTCAATACCACTGCGCGACGCCGCCATGACGCGAGCAGGTACCGGAGCGATGAGCCGACATGCTGTAGCTGCCGTCCTTGCACTGTGCCGTCGCGCCGTTCGGTCCGCCGGCGTGCGTTGCCTGACCACCCGCCGATGCGGCCGCAGGGACTGCTATGGGGGCCGCAGCCGGTGCAGCACGCGGCGCAGGCGCCGGAGCGGGCACAGGCGCTGCCGCGGTGGCCGCGTTCTTACAGACGCTCTTGTTGGCGTTGCCCGCTTTCGAGCAATCATAGTTGCGCGCGGCCGAACTCGGCTTTGCCGCCGGAGCTGGTGCAGGCGCTGCGGCGGCAGCCTTGCATGCGGATTTGTTGGCGTTGCCAGCCTTGGTGCAGTCGTAATTGCGCGCAGCCGTGGTTGCCTTCGGCCCCGGCGCAGGTGCGGGCTTGGCCGCCGCCGCTGCGTTCTTGCACACCGTCTTGTTGGCGTTGCCGGCTTTGCTGCAATCATAGTTGCGTGCGGCCTGCGCGCTCGCCGGGGAGAGGGTGAACAATGCCACCAGACCGGCCGCAAGTACCAGAGCCTTCTTCATCTCGTCTCTCCCGTTGTTATAGCCAATTGGCGACGCCGCCATGGTGGGAACAGGTTCCCCGGCGGCTCTCGCTGAAACTCCATGTGCCGTCGCTGCAACGGGCCGATGCGCCCTGCGGTGCGCGTGCCGCCTGCACCGGTCGGTGCACCCGATGTCCGCTGCGCGCCGTATAATAGTCGCTGCCACTGTCCACCCAGGACGACGATGAAATGCGCGTGGAAGCGGCATGGCGGTACGAGCGGCGCGCCTCTGCAGGGCTGGACGCGAGCAGCGCGAGGACGCTCGCAACGAAGATCCAAGATCGCAACGACTCGATCCTATTCCCTGGTACCCTGCTGCAGCCTAACGGAAGGCAGTAGTTTGACAACCTCGCCCCAGGTGACACGTGCGCCTGCATCCGCCGCGACCTCGAGTTGCGCCGCCGCGTGCGCTTCGGCGCCATCGCCATGCGCCGCGATCAGCATCACCGCGAGCGACCAGAACTCCCATTTTGCGACCGGAGCCGCATCGCCGTCCGCCTCGGGCACGATCACCTCGGCTAGAGAATCGGCGACATCTTCCGGCTTTCTCCTCTGAATTGGAACAAAAAAACTTGCCGGATACAGTCGATCCAGCGCGCGAGAAAAGATACGGTAATCATGTCTCGCTCTTCGCGTGCCGAGTCGGTCGCAAATAGGAAAGCGAACGTGGTTTTCCGGGGGGATTTGATGCTCAAGCCATTCGTCGAGCCCGGGCGCATTTCGAAAATCGTCTGCCGACTTTCGGTGCTGCTGCTCCTGTGGTGCACCCTTCTGGTACCGGCGCTCGCCTCAGCGCAACAGATCACCCCAAGCGGTCGCGTGCAGACCAATGTCGTCGTTCGCGCCAACCCTTCGGGAAATTCGGCGCCGATCGACGTGCTGCGGCCGGGCGAACGCCTGCCGCTCAAGGCAGACCATCCTTATTGGTACGAAGTCACGCTCGCCGACGGACGCACCGGCTACGTCAGCAAAGCCTGGACGCAACAGATCGAAGCAGCGCCGCCCGCCATCGCGGGCGGCGCCTATGAGATCGATGCCGTCGATGTCGGCACGGGTCTCTCCGTCCTGGTGACGGGTCCCGACTTCACTCTGCTCTATGACGGCGGCAGCAACGACGATCTCGCGCGCGGCAGCAGCAATCGGCTGCTGGCATTTCTGCACGACGCGCGCCCGAACCTGCACCGCATCGACTTTCTCATCCTGAGCCATCCGCACCGCGACCATGTCGAGCTGCTGCCCGATGTGTTCGATGCCTATGATGTGGGCCAGGTGTGGGATTCCGGCCGCATCAACCCGATTTGCGGCTACCGGCGGTTCCTCGAGCGGATTTCGGTCGAGCCCAACATTGTCTACCACAATGCGCTGGGCGCCAACGACAGTTTCCACCCGAGCTTCGCAGCACAGACCTGCTACGGGCAGGCGCTTCCCGCCGAGACGCTGTCGATTGCCCGCGGCGCGCCGATCGACAGCACACCGATTGCGCTTGGCGCGACCGGCGCGCGCATGACCATTCTTCATGCCGACGGCGCCAATTATCCGAGCCCCAATGCGAACAGCGTCGTGGTAAGGCTCGATCTCGGCCAGCACAAATTGCTGCTGATGGGTGATGCCGAAGCCGGTGGACGCCAAGCCGACCCCTCGTCCATGCCGGCACCCGATTCCATCGAAGGGAAGCTGCTCGCTTGCTGTCGCGCCGCGCTCGCCGCGGACATCATGATCGCCGGTCATCATGGTAGCCGCACCTCGTCGCGCACACCGTTCCTCGACGCCGTCGGCGCGCACATTTTCATCATCTCGTCGGGACCCACGGTCTACGGCTCGGTGACACTCCCAGACAAGGTGATCGCCGACGAGCTGGCGCGCCGCGGCACGCTCCTGCGTACCGATCGTGACGACGCCGCCTGCGCCACCAACCCCCACAAAACCGGTCCCGACGCCGACGGAAGAGCTGGCGGCTGCGACAATATCCAGATCAAGATTGATGCCCAGGGCACGATGACGAGCGGATATCTGAGCCTGCCTGATTGAAGCGGCCAAATGGCTACACAAGCCTCGGTTCGCGGTGGGACGCGCGGCAGAGAGTGATCGGGTCACGCCGTGCGCATCGGCAAAGCGCTCCCCGGCGAGACCGGTTTGAAACGCGAGCGGCGATGAAAGACGGCGAATACCGCCAAGCATTTGCTGATGGGCGCTGATCCCCGTGATCGTGGCGGAGGATGGAGCTTCCGATCGCCCATCGACAGCTCACACGGCCGAAGGAAACACGAGTCAAACAAGGTCCTGCGAGTTGGACAAGGCGCTATTCGGGCGTGCGTGAGCCATAATCGACACGGATATTCTTGGTCCCCCCGATCCGGCTCAAATCCGCCATCACGTCGCGCAAGACCATAGGATCGCTGCGGCCGCGCACGGCGGTGGTGAGGCAGCGAAGGTTGAGCTCGTCGATCCCGACGCTCAATGCATCGGGGGCTCCACTTTCGGCCGGCCGGGCCACCGGATCCCTTCTTTCCTCGACCGTCAGCAACCCAACCACGCCGAGATCGCCGTCGACCACCAGCGGAGCGCCGGTAAAGGATAGCAGTGTTTCGCCTAGTCCCGTTACCAGAGGAATGCCCAATTCCCGGCAGAGGATCGCGACGTGGCCGAGCGGCGAAGTGTCGGCGACGGCCGCGATCGCGCTGGCGGACATGATCCTCGCATAGTCCTCGATTGCGACTTCGCGGAGCAACAATATGTCTGCTCCGGCCATCCCCGCCGCGCGGCCGGGTGCGCATCCGGTGCCCGGCAAGGTTGACCGCGTCGGCGGCATACAGATGCTGTATTTTCCGCTTGCCCGCCGGCTGATCGGACGCACCTGAAACAGGATCGGCGGCGCAGTCGGGTCATCGAGCGCGAACTCGAGATCGACAGGCGAACCGACTTGCGACGAGAGCTTGGACAGTATGTCCGGCAGGTGGCGCAGCGGCGGTGGAAGCGCAGTATCGCCTGCCCAACGCCCCTTGTGATACATAAAACTTTGCGATGCCGGCGCGCCATGGACGAGCGCCTCGGGCGTCGCATCGGAGAGCTGGATGATGCTGCCAGGAACTCGGCCCATCGGGTCCTCGCTGAAGCAGATACCATAGCGAGGGGCAGCCACCAGCGGCTGCACGAGCAGCGCGAGGGAAAAGTCCAGCCTCGTGGGACGGACCCGCAAAATATATCGGACGAGATCGGCGCCAAAGGCCGACCGCCAGCATCGCGCGATCGCCCGCGCCAGTTCGGCAGGCGAAGCGATGTTCAGGATGCTGGTGAAGAGGCCGGGGAAGGCGCTGTCGACGCCATCTTCCATTGCTGCCGACGAGCGGCAGACAAGCGGCAAAGCGGGACGATGGACGAACAGCGCTTCAGCATGTTTCAGCGCGTCCGCATCGACGACACCATCCTCCATCGCTTCCGCGACCTGCGCGGCGATAGCCAGAACGTGCGCCGGATCGAGTGAGAGTGCCGAGCGCGCGAGATAGCGGACCTTGCCCGCTGCACCGCATCGTTCGAGCACTGCCCAGAGAAACTCGGCCGGTAGAACATGACCGCCCGGCGTTCGCATGCCGGCATTGGCGGCGCGCGCGAGCGATCCGGCTTTGCGACCGACCTGTCCCGCGGGCCGGTCGACACAGGCCGAAAGTGGCAGCCATTCGCACGAGGTCAGATCGGCGCTCCGATCCATGTGCACAGATAGTCCATATGGACGAGACGCTGATCGCTTTGGATCGAAACAACTTGCGGGAAAGGGTTGGCGACCTTGTTCTCGACCGGACAATAAGGATCGCGCACCCGCATCGACCGGCGCCGCTCGGTGTGGAAGCCATGCAGGTACGACCGGGCTGAGCAGCCCCCGCCGCATTGCTTGATCATCGCGCACCCGGAGCAGCCTTCGACATGCTCGGGATTGGCGTTGCGCTGCCGGAACACGCGGAACTGCGGGCTCATGATGATGTCGTGCAGATCATGCTCGAGCAAATTGAGCGCCGACTTATAGTCGTGGAGATAAACGCAGGGAGAGACGTAGATTTCACCGTCGGGCGTAATCGAATGAATGCGAAACGACGTCCGCCCGCATGGACAACGCTTGGCCTGTTGATAGCCGGTCACCGCCGCGACCGGCGGCTCGCCAAGGTCGATCGGCGTGCACAGCTCCATCAGACGCGAGAAGCCGGCGTAATACATGTCGGCCGGCAGCGCCGATTCCATATGCTGGGGCTGCACGGGCTTGAGCGGATTGATGCGGATGTTGGCGTCATATTGCCGCGCGAGCGCGACCAGCTTTTCGATATTGGCTATTGTGAAGTTCCACCGCATCCCGGCCATGATGATCGAGTGCGGCTTGTTCTCGCGTTGGCAAATGGCGAGCACTTCGACCGCCTGGTGATAGATTTTCGCGCCGCGATTGCGGTTATGTTCGTCGGGGTCCGGCGAATCGAACGACACGTCGACATCGTTCAGGAGATCGAAAGCCCGGCGATGGTCGCGGTAGAGGTGCAGAATGGTGACCCCGCTGGTCGTGAGGCCGACGAGGATGCCCGCCTCGTGCAGCTGCTCGATGATGTAGGGCAGCAAGGTCGCGCGCGGGTTGGCGCCATTGGTGAAGAGCGGCTCATTGCCGCCCAGATTGACGGTTTCGACGCCGTTGATCGCCAGCTGGCTGACGATCCGGTCGATCATTTCGACTGTCATGTCGCGGCCTTTGACGCGCGCGTTCATGCTGTAGCAGTGGGTGCACCGGAAGGGACAATCATTGCCGAGCGTCCAGCCGATGTTTCTTATGCTCGGCGGCGTTTCCGGCAAGTCAGCAAATTCGTTCGTTGGGCCGATATTCAGTTCGTAATGATCAAAAGCATCATAGTCGTTCGACCGATCGATCAGCGGCCGCCCAAGTAGCGTGTTGGTCACCTCACCGTCCATGATGGTATCTCCAGCCGCAAGATTTCATGATTAACACGGCAACGTTTAGGCTCAAAGCCGATCATGAGCGGTCAGGCGCAAGTCGCCGCAAGTCGGTCGAGCGAGACGATTTTCAGTTCGTCGCCCGTGCGCAGCGCCAGGTCGCGCAAATCGCGCAGCATCCGCATCTTGGCCTGGCGATTGCGATCGTCATGCGCCGCCAGGGCGCGGGCCAGCAGAGTCAGAGCAACCAGGTGCCGATCGGGACGCGCGCGCGCGAACCGATCATAGGCGCGACGGCGGCGGCGCTGCTCCTCCACGCGCGCCGCGGCAATCGCCGAGACTTCGGCGGCAATGCGCGGCTCGCTGCAAAGCTCTGCGATGCGCCCCTCGATCGCCTCGCGGCGTTCCTGCGCGACAAAGTCGATGTCCTCGGCGCCGAGATACCCCCAGCGGCGCTGAAATCGCCGCAACATCGCAGCATAGCAGGCCGGGTCCGACCGCAACCGCCTGCGCGCGAGGGCCAGTTCGGCAAGCCGCACCTGCATCCAGAGCGAAGTGCGCTCCGACCCGAGCAGCACCTCCGCATCTTCCGCGCAGATCGCCGCCACTCGCTCGCGCAAATCCGAAGGCATGCAGAAGCGCAGGCCGCCCATGGCCTGAAGCGCGACGCTGGCGCTCACATAGGCAAGGAACCGGGCCGTCGTGGGCCGCCCATTCGCCATGGCGCGAGCGAACGCCTGCGCTTCCCCTGCGACTTGCCGTTCAGCACGGTGGACAAGCTGCAGGTAGCGAAGAACCCCATCAACCTGCGCCAGCTCGGCCGCGACAGTGTCGTTCATGGCGATCAGGGCATCTACATCGAGATGGAGCGCATCGCCGGCGATAGAAGTGCCGATGTGCTCTGCGCCGATGCCGAAGGCTTGCGGCTGGCAGCGCAGGCGAAGCTCGAGCATCTGGCGCGTCACGACCGATTTGAAGCCGTCGATGCGGAAGCGGATTGTCTCGCGCCCGTCCAAGTCGATGCTGCGGAGCGCAAATACCAGGTCAGACAGGCTGTCGATCAAGCGGGTAAGGCTGCCTCGGGACGAAGCAACCGCGCGCAGGACGACGCCGGAAGGTCGGTGATTTCGCGCCGGTACAGCGCAATCGCATCGGCTGCCCCCATTCCCGCTACCCGGTCGCGCCACAGGCTGTTGTCGGTGAGCGTGCACGGCAGGATGCGTCCCAGCGCATCGACATAGAGCACTGAATGACCCGCGCCGCAGCTCTCGCCGCCGCAACCGCGAAACTGGGTCGTGCGAATTGCCAGCCGGCCGGCATATTGCGCGCGCTTGGCCTCGATCAAGCCGAACAGCGCGCCGATCCGGTCGGGCCCGATCTTATAGTCGCGGCAGTCGTCGCGGAACCGGGCCGGTGAATTGGGATCCTTGAACACATTGATGACGCTGATGCCGGGAATTCCGCGTGCCGCGACCCAGTCGATGATCTCCGCGATCTCGTCCTCATTCTGCGTCTGCACCGCAGTGATGATATTGACCTGCTTCGCGGGAATCCGGTCCAAAGACGCGACCAGCTTGTCCCAGGCCCCTTGCCGGCGGAAAATGGCATCTGCGCGCTCCGGCTTCACGGAGAGGATGCTCATCGAGACTTCGAGTGCTGGGTGTTCGTTGATCAGCTGGAAGACCGCCTCGTTATGCACGGTGCCGTTGGTGAGCAGCTTGACCAGCACGCCCCGGCCGAGAAGGTGGTGCAGCAGCGGCACGATATGCTTGTAGACCAGTGGTTCGCCGCCCGAGAGCAGGATCTTGTCCACGCCATTGTCTATCAGCCCGTCGGCAATTTCGATCGCACGCTCGAGGCTGATCTGCGTCCGTTTGATTTCGACCAGGCAGAAATCGCAGTTGAGGTTGCAGGCACTGGTGATTTCCCACAAGGCGCGCGCACCCGTGCTGGTAATCGAGCGGTAGCAGCAGATCTGATCTTCGCTTTGCAGGACCGAGCGGACTTCCAACATCACCTCGCACCTCCGGCAGAAATGCTGTACCGCCTTTGGCCTGACCAAGGCTAGGGGTGACGATGGCGCAGCTAGCATTGTTCGGTGGGCCGCCCGCCGTGACCGAACCGACGCGGATGACGTGGCCGCCGATCGACGCGGGCGACGTCGAGGCGGTTTCAGCGCTGCTCGCACGCGGCGAAATCTCCTATTATGGGCGCGAAGGTGTCGTAGCGGAGCTGGAAGAGGCGTTCGCCGCCTATCATGGCCTGGCCCATGCGCTGAGCTGCAGTTCCGGGACTGCCGCGCTGCACTCGGCCTATTTCGCGCTGGCTCTGGAACCCGGCGACGAAGTCATCGCGCCGACGATGACCTTTCTCTCGACGGTCATGCCGATCTTCACTCTCAACGCCGTGCCGGTGCTGGTCGATTGCGAGCCGGATACCGGCAATATCGATCCCGCGTTGATCGAGGCGGCGATCACACCGCGGACCCGCGCCATCGTCGTCGTGCATCTCCATGGCCATCCCTGCGACATGGCGCCGATCATGGCGATCGCCAGGCAACATGGTCTCGCCGTCATCGAAGATTGCAGCCATGCCCATGGCGCCGCCTATGAGGATCAGCTCGTCGGTCGTTTCGGCGACATCGCGATCTGGAGCCTGCAAGGCTCCAAGCTGACCGCTGCGGGACAAGGGGGCATGCTGGCGACCGACAATCAGACGCTCTTCGAACGTGCGGTTCTATTCGGCCATTTCCGCAACCGCGCATTCGACGATGTGACGAGCGCCCAGTACCGGCCTTTCGCCACCACCGGATATGGCCTCAATTACCGCATGCACCCCCTCGCCGCGGCACTCGCGCTACGACAATTCGCGCGGCTCGACGACTATATTGCCGGGCGCAACACCAATCTGCTGCCGCTCTCGGCGGGCCTTTCGCAATTGCCCGGCATGGTGCCGCCAGCGCGCAAGCGCTATGTCGCGCGCCACCCCTGGTACGCCTTCAAGCCACTGTACGATGTCGAGGCGATGGACGGCCTCTCGCGTGAAACCTATATCGCCGCTTTGAAGGCGGAAGGTGCGCCGGTAGAGGACTCCACGTCGAAGCCCCTCCACCTCGAGACGCTGTTCGCGACTCGCGAGGACGGCAGCATCAGCTATGGCCGGGAGCCCAATCGGCGCGTCTACCGCCCTGGCGAACTCGCCGTCTCCGAGCAGCATGCCGAACGGTCGTTGCGCATCCCACCCTATACCGAAGCATGCCCTCGTCTGATCGAACAGATCATCGAAGCGGTCGCGAAAGTGGGCCGCGCCGCCGGGGCGCTTCACGACTATGCGCGTGCGCGCAACTGAGCCGTGTGTTTCGAAGCAGCCAGCGTGGCCGAGCAGGATGATGCCGGAAGTTCCGGCAGGTTGTCGCGATACCAGTGCAAGGCCTCAGTGACTGACAAATGCCGCACCGCCTCGCGCCAGCCTCGATTTTCCGTCACGGTGCACGGCAATAAAGTTCCGCGCGGATCGAGATAGAAGACCGTGCGCCCCGCCATGCATTGCTCGCATCCCTGCAGCTCGAACTGGGTGGTACGGATCGCCAACCGACCATCGTAGCGCGCTCGGCGCTCCGCGATCAGTCCGAAAAGAGCCGAGCGTTGGTCTCTGCCGATGGCGAGATCGCGGCAGTCGTCGTGATAGCGGGCGGGCGAGCTCGGGTCCTTGAAGATGTTGGTCAGGCTGATGCAGGGAATGTTACGCGCCGCAACCCAGTCGATGACGTCCCCCACCCCCGCCACATTCGCCTGGCTGATCGCACAAATGATGTTCAGCTTGGCGAGCGGAAGTTCGTCGATGGTCGCGTAGATGCTGGCGAGCGTGTGTTCGGCGCCAAAAATGCGATCCGCTTCGACCGGATTGACGGTGGGCAGGCTCAGCGAGACTTCGATGGTCCCGGAGGCTCGCACGAAGTCGAAGAGCGCGTCGTTACGCTGCGTGCCGTTGGTCAGCAGTTTCACCAGCACGCCGCCCTGCGTCAGCCGCTGCATCAGCGGCAGGATGCCGGGATAGAGCAAAGGTTCTCCACCCGAGAGCAGGACCTTGTCGACTCCTGCGGCGATCAGCTCGTCGGCGATCGCCAGAGCGCGCGGGACCGGGAGGTGCGCGCGCTTTATCTCGACCAGGCAGAAATCGCATTTGAGATTGCAGGCGCTGGTGAGTTCCCAAAGCACGCGCACGCCACTGCTTTCAACCGAGCGATAGATGCAGAATTGGTCTTCGGACCGGACGAGCGAGCGCGTCACCACGGGCGCGCATCCGGCATCGATAGGGATGCCGCGATTTGGCTGACGTCGTCGGCGCAATCGAGGCACGCCGGGGCCAAGTAGACGCGGAGCGACCAGAGCGAAGCATAGGCCGCGGCGATCGCATTCACAGGCGTGTCCGGCAGCTTCGCGAGCGAGTACAGTGTGCCGTCGGGCTCGGCGAGAAGGACGTCGGGTAGCTTGACCTGCATCTTGCCAGGAGAGACGGCTACGATGACGTCACCTGGCCGAAGCATGGGAAGACGCGCAAGGATCGCTGCTTCTGCCTCGGTCCGCCAGAGTGGATCGAGCGCCAAAGCGCGCTCCGCGTCCGGACGTTTGGCGAAGCCTGGCAAATCCTCATGTCTGAAGATTTCCTCGTGCAGCAGGCCTAGTTGCAGCGCTGAAGCTAGGGCCAGCCCGTCGTCGAGCTGGGCTTCGAGTGCCGCGACGAGCGTCAGAAACTCGTCGTCACCAAGCGTCATGAGATGGCGATCCGACCAGCGCGGGTCGCGGCAGCCGGCCTCGATGCGCCGAATGATCCGGTCGAGCATCGCATCGGCGGCAAGCTTTCGCGGATGATTGACCGATTGCGCGAACACTTCGTAGCGGGCGCGATACAGGTCCTCGGCGACCGCCGCCTTGTCGGCTCGGATCGCGAGTTTCCTGCGGCGGTTATGAGTCACGAGCGAGAGCATCTCGGGATAGTCGCCATGCAGCTTCTGTTCGCGACCGATCGCAAAACTGTCGCGCAGTGCGAAGTCGAAGAGATCGGCCCCGAGCATGGAATTGACGACCTCGGACGCGAGCGCGATCGAGGGGTCGGGATGGCCTGGTCGCGCCTCGGCCGCGGCGCGAAGATGACGCTCGAAGCACGCCAGCGCCGCGTCGCGGCGGGGGGCCTGGATCAGACCATGCTCCTCGACATGCGCCCAGATCGAATTCACGCACGCGATCATGCGTGGGAAGGCCGGTGTCTCGATCAGTATGTTGGACTGGTAGCGCAGCGTGTGGCCAAGCGGCAGCAGGTCGATGTCATGCAGCAATGCAAAAAGCCGGACCAGCAGCCTGGCTGAGAGCCCTCCCCCACGGTCAGCGGTATCGCCGAGTGCCTCGAGAATCCGCGAACTCCAATAGGCGACACCGAGGCTATGCGATGCCCGGGTATTCTCGGCATTGGGGAACGCATGGATGGCAAGCCCCATCTGTCGCAGGCGCGTGAGGCGCTGAAAAGCAGGGGTGGCAATCAATGCCGCTTCGGCTTGCGACAGCGCGTAGCGATGCCCTGGCCAGATCTCGATCGTCCGCGCCGGCGCCATAAGCTCGGCGACGACTGCTTCGCCGTGGTCGACATCGCGTTCAAACAGCACGGTGTTCACGCCGTTGCCTCGGCCGCGGCATCGGCCAGCCAGGCACGGCAGGAATCGATCGCCCGGTAAGCGGCAGCGACGGCTCGAGGAGTCGCGGCTGCGCCAGCGAAACAGGCGCGATAGGCTGGGTCGTCGCTGGGTTCACCGCAACCCGGGAGGCGGGACGCGAGCCGAACGGAGAAGCACGCACAATAATGAGCGGCCGCCTCAAAGCCCCGATTCTCCATGAGATCGGCCGCGTCGTAGAGCGAGCGAGCCACATAGCTCGCCGCCGCATGGTCCGGCGCATACCCCATAGCGACCAGAGTCGCGCAATCCGGCTCGCCTGAACGAGACAGCGCGGCTTCGACAAAGGCCCGGGCGTCTTCGACCACGCGATTAAGCGGGCGCGCGCCGATCGCATATGCATCTATGATCGCGCCGACGAGCAGATCGTGACCGGCGTCCAGCAGGTCGTCGATCGTCCATTTGGCTTTTTGATAGCGGTAGGGTGTGATCAGTAGACAAAGCATCGCCAAGCTGTCGAGCGCGCCGCGCAGGGATTCAGCCTCGGTCATACCGCCGATCTGCAAGGCGCCGAGCTGGCTTTCGGTGTCCTCCAGCTGCCGGCGATAGCGTACCGGATCGGTCGGCGCCGCAGCCGCCAATTCGGCGAGACTCGACAGCGCGCCGTCGGGATCGTGAAGCGGCAAGGCCGTGCCGAGCCTGGCAGACTTGCGCAACTCCCATATCCATCCACCCCGCCCGGCATCACAGCGTGCGTCCAGCGAGGAGAGCCATTCGACGTCGATCCTGACGCCATCGACCATTGATGAGGTGACCGCATGGGCCGGGGCCGCATCGACCAGAGCGACGAGATCGAGGTCTGATCCGATCAGGCACCGCCCATGAGCGGTCGAGCCCACGATTCCCACTGCGATCGGCGTGGGTGTGGCTTCGCGCAGCAATCTCGCCGCCGCCCGAGCAGCGAGGTCGATTCTCGATTCGATCAGCGTGCCGGCGTTGATCGACATCTCAACGCCACCGAGTGTCAGCGACTCTTGACCTGAACCGAGTTGATCTTGACCGAGCCCAGCTTCACACCTTCCAAATTGGTTTTCACGGCCTTGTCGGCCATTTGCACCAGCTCGTGCATCGGGACCTTCTTTTGCCGCGGCTGGAGCACCGCGACAAACTCATATTCCTCGCTGAGCGCCTCCGGATTCTCTGCCAGATGTGCGGCCTCGGGATTGGGATTGCTGACCTTGACGAACCTGGACTTGAAGCTCGCCTCCGCCCGCTGAAGTTGCTCACCCGTCAGGCCAAGCTTCATGGTGTGGTTGAGGTGCTGCATCGCGTGGAAAATTTCACCCATGGTCGGCTCCTGCCGGTGTGAAATACTGCAAAACAGAATGCACAGAATCGAAGAATTTGCAAGCAATGCTGGGAAACGCGAGACTTTATTTTGGGTAACAACAGCAAGCGCCGAGGAGGCGTTCGCCCAGGAGTGCGTCGCCAATATTCGGAAGGAGAGTAAGGACCGGACTCGCTCCCGACTCGGGCGCGTCGGTGGTGGCGCCGGGCCGCTCGTCGCCAGGACGCCGAAGATCTTTGGACGAAGCCATTATCAAGGATCGCGGACCGCGTGCCTAGTGACGGCCGCCTGAAGGCAAAATTGCCGAATTCGAGAAGCAGCTCGCGATACCAAGGCCCGCCGAAGCATGGCAATTGCGGCGGCTGCTGAAGGCGAATCGGTTCAGCGGCGTTGGATAGAGACGCATGCCGGCTACTGATTACGGCCTCCATTCTCGCGTGTGCGAACCCGCCCACTGTTACTGCCATGGTCCGACTCGGCATCGCTCGGGTTGGGATCGTCGGATGCCCGAACCAATCTGTTCTCCGGCAGCGCCGCGTCAGAATAGGGGAGGAACAGGCGGAACTGGGTTCCGACTCCAAGTTCCGACACGACATCGACAGCCCCGCCCGACTGGGTGACAAATCCGAACACCTGTGCAAGCCCGAGTCCGGTTCCCCGTCCGACCGGCTTGGTGGTGAAAAATGGTTCGAAAATTTTATCGAGAATTTCGGCCGCAATCCCTGGGCCATCGTCCGCGACCGTTATCACGACATAGCGGCCCGCCGCCAACTGACTGCCGGTGGGCAGCCGGGCATCTTGCGCGACGGTTTGCTCGTCCAAGGTCAGCCTGATCTCGCCGCGCCCGTCCATGGCGTCGCGTGCATTACATGTCAGGTTGAGCAGCGCGGTTTGTAGATGAGCGGCATCCACCTGGGCCTGGAACACACCAGACAGGCGGTCGAAGCGAACGGTGACCGCGGTGCCGACGGTTCCCGTCAGCATCGCCATCGTCCGCTCGATGAGTGCATTGAGGTCGACCGGCTGCGGCTTCAGCACTTGTTTCCTGGAAAAAGCCAGCATGCTGGCGGTCAGTTGCGCACCACTCTCGATCGCATCGATCGCCGTGCCAGCCATCCGACGGACATCCTCGCGGTCGCTGCGGCGCGCGATCATCTCCAACTTGGCGAGGATCACGGTGAAAAGGTTGTTGAAGTCATGTGCGACGCCAGCAGTCAGCCGACCGACTGCCTCCATCTTGCGACTCTGGTCGAGCTCCGCAGCCTTGCGTTGGTTCTCCGCAATCTCGCGGCTCAGCCTGCGGTTCGCTTCATCCAATTCGGCCGATTTGCGTTCCATGGCGAGCTGAAGTGAGAAGATGCGCCCAAACTCGGAGCCGACCTTGTGCGCATTGAGCACCGTCAACAGGATGAACGTCAGGATCAGACCCGATGACAGCCAACCCTCAACGCCACCTCCAAACGACACGCGGCCCATCAGCGGAATGCAGGCCGGCAGAATATAGCACGTTGCCGATCGCGGATGGGCAGCGTGGAGCGCCACGGCCCCGGAGCACATTCCCGCAACGGTGAGGCTCCAAAGCCATTGGCTCGCGGGATCCGCCGGCAGGAGAACGATCGCGCCGACGCCCCAGATCAGTCCCGACAGCAACGAACCCACCAGAAGCACCCGTTCCCAAATGACGACGTGACGGGCCTTTTCGGAATCGCGGCGATAGCGCCAGTTGAGCCAGATGCGCAGGACGGCCAGCAGCGCAATCGCCCCGAACCATCCAGCCGCCGTCGGCTCGCCCCTCAGCCCCCCGAAATAGGCCGTCAGCAGCCCCGATGTGGCCAGGTTCGCCATCACCACTATCGACGTCCATCCAAGCGCGGCATCGACGCGCGCGAAACGCAGCTCGCTCTCGATGCTCGGCGCACCATCGGCAGCTCGTGTTCCGATGGTTTCGCTTGAATCGAACATACCGCGTGCACCTCGCCGGCGCTCGCAACGAGCGTCAAAAAAAACCGGTGCGACCTCGAATTCGATTTTGTTAGCGCCTAGGCCTATCAAAGCCCAAATTACGATACTAGTCCGTAATGAATGATCGTGGTTCGGTCGCGGGACGAGCGACGCGCTATTGGCCGACTCCACGATTTCGGCCCCCGATATGCTGTGCGTTCTCTACCCATGGCTCCGCTAGACCAGGGGGGGGTCAGCGGGGCCGTGCAACGGAACGCCAGGGCGAGAAGCAAGCAAGGTTCGCCACCCGCCCCGCGACATTTGTCGCGCGCCACGAAGCATTCGCCGGACCTGCGATCGCATATAGTCGGACGGCTGGTTCCAATCGGTGCGCACTCGTT
>Ga0068859_100000265_pt1 | contig 52351 bp, 49 predicted proteins | sample KBSSwiS22_FD_66585 | JGI IMG/M metagenome (GOLD analysis project Ga0068859, IMG submission 66585) | Switchgrass rhizosphere microbial communities from Kellogg Biological Station, Michigan, USA - KBS Switchgrass S2-2 | ecosystem: Host-associated > Plants > Roots > Rhizosphere > Soil ... | reverse complement strand
CGCGGCCGCCGCAAGCGAGCGTCGATGAGAAGATCGCATCGAGCTGCTTGCGCGTGATCTTCGTCAGCGGATTGTCCGGATGCACGAAGACGACGATCGCATCGTGCGCGACGACGATCTCTTCCGGCGCGTAGCCGAAGCGGCGGCGGAACGAATCCTGTTCCGCGGCGCTCATCGGCCGACTCATCAAGCCAATGTCGGCGGCGCCCTCCAGAAGCGCGATCGGCGCGCTTGCCGAACCCGGCGTCTGCAGCTGGATCACCACGCGCGGATGATCGGCGCGGAACGCGGAAATCCAGCGCAGCACCAGCGCGCTCAGCGTATCGGAACCGACGATCGTCAGCGTGCCGTCGATCGGCACAGGTGTCGTACCGCGCGCGATCGTCGCCGTCATCATCGCGAGAACGGCGACGGCAGCGACGATCGTTCGCGATCGCGCCATCACGTCATTTCCGCCAGCGCCTGCGGCTCGAGCAGGCGTTCGGGTCCGAACACGCACGAGAACGTGCTGCCGACGCCGAGCTCGCTCGCGATCTCGAGGCGTCCTTGATGCAACTGCAAGACGTGCTTGACGATCGAAAGACCGAGTCCCGTTCCGCCCGTTTCGCGCGAGCGGCTCGTCGAGACCCGGTAGAAGCGCTCGGTCAGGCGCGGCAGATGTTGCGCGGGAATGCCCTGTCCGGTGTCGGTGACCGAAAGACGTCCGCCGATCGCGTTGCTTTCCCAGCGCACCGTGATGCGACCGCCCGGCGGCGTGTAGCGCACCGCGTTGCTGACGAGATTGGAAAACGCGCTGTGCAGATCCTTGGTCGAACCGCGAAGATCATGACTGCCGACGATTTCGGCGACGATCGTGTGCTCGCCTTGACTCAACGCGTTGGCTTCGCGGCGCAGCGCCTCGACCAACGGGCGCATGCCGACGCGTTCGGTCGGAATTTCGTTCTGCGCTTCGAGTCGAGAGAGCGTCAAGAGATCTTCGACGATCTGCGTCATGCGCCGCGACTGGTTGCGAAGCTCGCGCAGGATCGGCTCGTATTCCTGCATCTGCTCGGGTTCGATCAGATCGAGATACCCGTGCACGACGGTGAGCGGCGTGCGTAATTCGTGCGAGACGTTGGCGACGAAATCGCGGCGCACTTGTTCCAGGCGCATCAGCTGGCTGACGTCGCGCGCGATCAGCAGTGATCGCTCGCCGGCGTAGCGGATCAGTCGAAGATTGAGCCGCAGGTTTTCGTCAGGCGGGGAAGGCTGGTCGGTGAGCGGATCGATGCCGCCGGCGCGGAGCCAATCGACGATGCGCGGCGCGCGGAGCAGATTCGTCACGTGGCCGCCGATGTCCTGCGGATAACTCAAGCCAAGCAGCGTGCCCGCCGCCGAGTTGAACCACTGGATGCGATGGTCGCCGTCGAGTGCGACGACGGCGTCAGGCAACGCCGCGGCGGCGTCGCGGAATGCACGCAGCAGTGCGATGAGATGACGCTTGCCGGTGAACGCGACATGGCGACGTCGCGCGACCATGCGCTCGATCTCGGCCCAGATGCCCGAGCCGCTCGTCGCCGGCGTGCGCCGGCCGCTTTCGAGCCAGCGGCCCAGGCGAATGAGCCGATAGACGCCGATGCCAAGGCCGATGAGTGCCACGACGAGCACGCAGGCCAGCACTGCGTGCAGCCACGCGCCGACGAGCACGGCCGCGGCGAAGGCCGCGGCCATGCGCCAGATGCCGATTCGGAATGCGCGTGCCAGCCGTGAAGCCATGATCAACCCGCCAGCCGACGTTCGCGCGCATCGCGCGCGCCGTCGCGCTCAGACACTGGTCGAGAAACGATAACCCGCGCCGCGTACGGTCTGCACGAGGCTGTCCTTGCCGAGCGGCTCGAGCGTCTTGCGCAGTCGGCGGATGTGCACGTCGACCGTGCGCTCTTCGACGTAGACGCCGCCGCCCCACACATGATCGAGCAGCTGGCTGCGCGTGTACACGCGTTCGGCATGCGTCATGAAGAAATGCAGCAGCCGATATTCGGTCGGTCCGATGTGGACCGGCTGATCGCCGCAGAAGACGCGATGCGCGGCGCTATCGATGCGAAGCCCGCCGAGCTCGACGACGCCGTCGGCGTCCTCGCCGTGCGTGCGCCGCATGACTGCGCGGATGCGCGCGAGCAGCTCGCGCGTGGAGAAAGGTTTCACGACGTAGTCGTCGACGCCGGCATCGAGGCCGCTGACGCGATCGGTTTCTTCGCCGCGCGCGGTCAGCATGATGATCGGCACTTCGCGCGTGAGATCGTCCTTGCGCAGGCGTCGCGCGAGATCGATGCCGCTCATGCCGGGCAGCATCCAATCGAGCAGGATCAGGTCCGGAACACGTTCGCCGATGACGCTTTGCGCCGCGCGCGCGTCGGCTGCATGCATCGCTTCCATGCCCGCTTTGCGCAACGCGAACGCGACCATGTCGCGGATCGATGTTTCGTCTTCGACGATCAGGATGTGCTTTTGCACGGCTGCCACCGCAGTAGCGCCGGAAGGGCGCTTTATGACGTCGTTATTGCAGCTGCATTGTGTTACAGCCCGATGACAATTCGTCAGATAAGGTGGGTCGGCGGCGCTTGCAAGGCCGGATAACCCCGATCCGAATATTACAGCAGGGTGACGATGGGCGCCCGCAGGCTCCTCAGAGGGCCTAATGGAGGACGCCGGGCCCAACGCGCCAGGCCGGCACCAGCGAATCCGGCGCCTTGTCCTTGTCCTCACCGCTGCCGCGTTTGCGGAGCGCCAGGACTTCTGGCGTCAGGCGCGTGATGCGCGCATCGACGCGCGAGCGCTGGTAGTAGGTGAGGTCGGCCTGCTTGGACAGCGCCTTCAGCTGGTTGAGGGCATCTTCGGCGTGACCGTTGAGATAGGCCGCCTCGGCGTAGGCCTCGGACGCGCGCACTTTGTCGCCGGCAAGCTGGCAGGCGTGTCCGAAGCTTTTCTGCAGATCCGGATCGTCGCTATAGCGCTCGACCATCGGCCGCAACAACTCTTGCGCGTGTTGGGCGCTCTTGACGTCCGCGCGCGCCAGCAGCGAGTCGGCGTACGCGAGCGTGACCGCGCGGTTGCCGGGGAAATCGGTATTGAGCCGGTCGTAAAGCTGCAGCGATTCCGACTTGCTGCCGGATTGATCGAGCGCATCGGCGAGCGCGAGTCGTAGCACCGAGGAATCGGGACGCCGCGCGACCAGTTTGCGCAACTCGGTCGCCGCCTGCACGGCGTCTCCGCTGCGCGTCAGCGCGAGCGCGTAGCCGTAGCGGGTGGCGGTCGTGTCGAATTTCGGATCGTTGTGCAGATTTCCGGCGTAGTACGAACGCACCTTGGAGGGCACGTCGCTCGACAGCACGCGCGCGCGCTCGCGCATCAATTCGAAATAGCTTTCGGCCGCTTCGTTGGCGCCGCCGCAGGCGGTGACCGACACGCGCGGCAGTGCGCCGTCCTTGCTGCCTTTCTCGACCGACATCGTCGCGGCGTTACTGGCGGCGACTGCAGCGGCTTCGTCGGTGTCTTCGGATTTGACGTCGGTGATGCGCGACGTCGGCAGGTTGAGATTGAGCGAGTCCGGCGCCGTCGATCGTAGCGTCGCCGGCGCCGGTTGCGCGACGGTCGAGCAGGAAAGATTCTGCGCACGCGACTTCGCATCCGCGATGCGCGCGGTGTCGATGGGATGATCGAGCAGGAATTCCGGCACGTCGACGCCGTTGACGCGCATCACGCGTTGCAGCGTTGCGAACGCATCGGCCATCGCCAGAGGATCGAAGCCCGATTTCGCCAGCGTCTGGATGCCGACGCGATCGGCTTCGGCTTCGTCGTGGCGCGTGAAATTGATCTGGCGCTGCTGCATCAGCGAAGTGCCGGCCATGATCGCCGCGGTGCCGCTGTCGTCGCTGCGGTGCGAGCTTGCGATGAGGACGCCGAGCATGCCAAGCATCACTGGCAGCGACACTTTCTTCATGTCCTCGAACGCGCGCAGCAGATGCTGCTGCGTGATGTGCGAGATCTCGTGCGCAAGCACGGCCGCGAGATCGTCTTCGCGCGACATCGCGGTCATGAGGCCGGTGAACGTGAAGATGTAGCCGCCGGGCACCGCGAACGCGTTGATCTCGTCGTCGCGCATCACGAAGAACGCGAACGGAAGATCGGGACGATCGCTGTTCGAGACGAGGCGGTAGCCGAGCGCGTTGATGTAGTCGCTGAGGAGCGGATCGTCGAGCACGAGCCCCATGCCGCGCAGCTCGTGCAGAACGCTGGCGCCGTATTCTTGCTGATCCTGCTGCGTCATGACCGCACCGGCGGAGCTGCCGATATCGGGCAGCTTGACGTCGGCATCGCGTGCGCCGGCGAGACCCGAGAGGCAGGTGGCGAGGAGAACGGTGAGGGTACGGCGCGGGAGCATTCGGGAAGGCGCGAGTTGCTACGCCGTCACGATAGCGCGATGCGCTCGACCCCGCCACAGCCCGGCGGCAATTTACACTGGGTTTTCACGGGCGCTCAGCTCGTATTCACCGCCGGGACGGCGCTCTTGCGTTCGACGCGGGCTCGCCCCAATCTTTCAATTATCTTGCAACGGATGCTGCTGCCGATGTCCCGAGTAGAGATCTACACCACCGCAATCTGTCCGTATTGCGTCGCCGCCAAGAACTTCCTCAAGGGCCGGGGTTTCGATTACAGCGAGACGCGCGTCGACCGCGAGCCCGGAAAAATGGCCGAAATGCTCCAGCGCAGCGACGGGCGCCGCAGCGTCCCGCAGATCTTCGTCAACGGCGTTCACGTCGGCGGCTATGATGATCTCGTCGCCGCTGATAGAAGCGGCAAGCTGCGCGAGTTGACGGAGGAAAGCCGGTGAGCCGCGTCGAAGAGTTCACGAAATTCCGAAAGCGCATGAACGAGCGGATTCTCTCGCAGGACAACCAGGTCGTGCGGCGCTTCTTCGCGCTCGATACGCAGACGTATCAGAAAGGCGCGCTCGACGTGAAGACGAAGGAGATGCTCGGTCTCGTCGCGTCGCTGGTTTTGCGTTGCGACGACTGCATCAGCTATCACGTCGCGCAGTGCAAGGAAGCGGGTGTCAGCGACGACGAGTTCTTCGAAGTGTTCAGCGTCGGGCTCGTCGTCGGCGGATCGATCGTAATTCCGCACTTGCGCCGCGCGGTCGATTTTCTCGACGAAGTTTCCGGGGAAGACGAAGCGCCGGCGGGTTGATCGCCTGCCGACGTCAGCGCGGAACGCGCAGCATCTGGATCGGCGCGCCGTTGGCGTCGTGACCCGACAGGTGATCGAAGCCGACCTGATCGAAATCGACCAGCGGTCCCGCGAGCGCCGACAGCGTGCACGCATCGGGATGCGTCGTTCCCGCGGCGAGGCGGCAATCGAGATTGGCATTTCCGGCGGCATCGACCAGCTGAAAGCTTTCCGCGTCGCGACTCGTACTGGCGCTGAAATCGAACACGCGCGCGCCGCGTCCGTCACCGGCGACCAGCACCCAGCGGCCGGTCCATGCGGTTCCGGAAGGACCGGTCGCGAACACGGTGCGCGAGAACGCGAGCGAACGCACTTCGACGTCGCGGCCTTCTTCGCTGCGCACCAGATACGCACGCGCACGCGTCGGCGAGAGGAATTCAAGCTCGATGCGCGGGCCTGATTCGACGTCCGGTCGCGTGCCGATCGCCGAAAACCAGCTGTCGCCGTTGGCGAGATGGACGAGAGGAATCCGCGCGGTGCGCGCGGTCATCGTCGCGCTGCCGAAATACCAGGTGGCCGAACCCGTATCGGCAAAGCCGAGCAGGCTGCCCGCGATCTGGTTGTCCTGGATCTCAAGGCTCATGCCGCTGCCCGCGACGGGCGCGTTCGAATCGGGAATCGGCTGCGACCACCAGAAGCCGCTCTCAGGAATCGGCGCGAGCGCGGAAGACGATGTGTCGACCAGGCCGAAGGCAGCGAGGCTGGCTCCCGCGCCCGAATCGGCATAGACGCGGATGCGAAAGACCTGCGGCGGCAGCGCGCGCAGGCCCGCGACCGCGGCGGGGTCGGCGTCGAGGTGAAACGGAATCTGCCGCTGCGGTTTGCAGCCGGTCGCCGGGACGCTGAGCACGACGCTGATGTCGGCACCGTCGATCGTGGTGTGGTCGATCGCGGGCACGCAGCCGGATGGCGCGGTGCCGCGGATGCCGATGCGTTGTGCCGAGGGCGGGTTGCCGGTGCTGGGCTCGAGCTGCACGCGCATCGACCCGTCGGCCGCCGAGGCAAGGCCGGCAAAGAGCGCGAGAGCGAGCAGGAACGGCGTTTTTCGTGTACAGCGCAACGGCATTTACGGATAATGCGCGGCCTCGCGCACCCCTCGAATCGGCGTCCTGCCGCGATATGCGGCCTGCCGGTGACAGCCATTGTCGCCTACACAGCACGGTTCAGCCAAATCGCGGGATGCGCTCCGGCGCGCGGCAGAGGCGATCCGGCGCCACTCGAGCGCCTCGTCGGGGCCTGCAGCACGAAATCCATCAAGGGAGCTTCCACGTAATGAGCAAGACGATCGCAGTGATTCGCGGCGATGGCATCGGCCCCGAGATCACGCAGGCGACGCTGCGCGTCCTCGACGCGCTCGGCATCGGCCTCCAATACGAATTCGTCGAAGCGGGCATCACCGCGTACGAAAAAGTCGGCGAGCTGCTTCCGCAGGCGACGCTCGATGCGATCGCGAAACATCGCGTGGCGCTCAAGGGTCCGCTGATGACGCCGGTCGGCGGCGGCTTCAGCTCGCTCAATGTCGAGTTGCGCAAGCGCTTCGATCTTTACGCCAACGTGCGCCCGGCGCACTCGTTCCCGAACACCAAGTCGCGGTTTCCGGACGACGTCGATCTCATCACCGTGCGCGAGAACACCGAAGGCGCGTACATCGGCGAAGGGCAGCTTCTTTCCGAGGACGGCGAGACCGCGACGCTGACGCAGAAAGTCACGCGGCGCGGCTCCGAGCGCATCGTGCGCTACGCGTTCGATCTCGCGCGCACCATAGGGCGCAAGAAAGTCACGATCGTGCACAAGGCGAACATCCTGAAATCGACGTCGGGACTTTTCCTCAAAGTCGCGCGCGAGGTCGCCGCGAACTATCCCGAGATCGAGCATAACGAGCTCATTGTCGACAATTGCTGCATGCAGCTGGTGATGCGGCCGGAGCAGTTCGACGTCATCGTCACGACGAATCTCTTCGGCGACATCATTTCCGATCTTTGCGCCGGTCTCGTCGGCGGTCTCGGCCTCGCGCCGGGCGCGAACATCGGCACGGAAGCGGCGATCTTCGAAGCCGTGCACGGCTCGGCGCCGGACATCGCGGGGAAAGGCATCGCCAATCCGTGCGCGCTGATCCTCGGCGCGGCGCAGATGCTCGATCACATCGGCCACCCGGACGAAGCGACGCGCGTTCGCGCCGCGGTTCGCGATGCGCTCGAGAAACGCGATCGCGTCACGCCGGATCTCGGCGGCAGCGGAACGACGACGACGTTCGGCGAGGCGCTCGTGGAGCGCGTTCGCAGCTAGCGTCGTTGCTTATCTGGTAGCGATGCCGTGCGCGAGCACGCGCAGGCGTCCGCGGCCCGGTCGATAACCCGCTTTCAATGCGCGATGCACGTAGCCGATCGCGTGCGTGACCGCATCCGTCAGGGGTTCGCCCAGCGCAAGATTCGCCGCGACCGCCGACGCCAGCGTACAGCCGGTGCCGTGGCCCTCGGCGTCGATCCGCGGATGACGAAACCACTGCGGGCCGCGTCGCGCGAGCAGCAGGTCCGCGACTTTCTGGCCGGAGAGATGACCGCCCTTCAGAAGGACGGCGCGCGCGCCGAGGCCGATCAGATCCTGCGCGGCATCGAGCATTTCCGCTTCGCTGCGAATCCTCCGGCCGAGCAGCGCTTCGGCTTCGGGGATATTCGGCGTCACCAGATCGGCACGCGGCACGAGCTCCTCGCGGAGCGTCCTTTCGAGCGCCTTCTTGCCGAGCCGCGCACCGGTGGTCGCGACCAGCACCGGATCCAGCACGACCTTTACATTCGGACGCAGCGCCAGCTCCGCCCCGACTACACGCGCGATCGCCGGCGTCGCCAACATGCCGATCTTGACCGCACGGACGCGAAAGTCCGCGAACACCGCGTCGAGCTGCGCGCGCACGATGCGGGTCGGCGTCGGCAGGATCGCGCTGACGCTCCGTGTGTTCTGCGCGGTGATGGCCGTGATCACGGTGAGGCCGTGCACGCCGTGCGCGGCGAAGGCGTCGAGATCGGCCTGGATGCCCGCGCCGCCGCCGGAATCCGAGCCTGCAATGGTGAGCGCCGAGGGCGGGCTCAGCCGCTGGCGGCTCATGTTGCAGACCTGCAACACGAAGGCCGGATAATCGTTCGCGAGCGTGACGGCGTTCGCAGACGGCGGCGTATTTGCCAGCAGGATAAAGGCCTTAGCATGAAAACCTGTGATACAAATCGCTTGACCGTGTGTTGCATTTTCGCCAAAATCCTGACGGAATAACACCACAACCAACCTAGCCGCAGCACGGGGCAATGCAGCGGGCGACAGCGATGACAGGGAGATGGGTAGGAGCGTTGGCAACATTGCCGGCGCTCCTCTTTTCTTATTCCACTTTTGCAGCACCCGCTCGCGCGGATCGTGCTGCATCGTCGTATCCGGCGGAAGACAATCGCGAATCGGTGCTCGGCCGCTGGCACGACTATGCGCTGGCCAGCATCACGCCGCAATTCTCGTGGGCGGTGCTTCCGCAAAGCGCGGCGCCGCCGAACGTGCTCGATCGCTACGGCGCTCGCGTGGAAATGCCTTCGCTGTTTTCTTCGGGCGGCAACTCGACGCGCGTGTCGATCTCGGTCGCTTCGGGCGTCGTCGGCGATACGCCGGCATCGTTGCCGGGTCATCCGTCCAATCTCGGTGTTCCGCAGCAGGGCGTGCAGCGCACAGTGGTGACGCCTTCGCTGACGCAGGAGTGGGGCAACGGCAATTCGGCGCGTGTCTCTGCGGTGCTCGCGTATCAGCGTTTCGCGAGCATGGGTCTTGGCATTTCGCCGACCAGCAGCGAGCTCCTTCCGCCGACGTGGGCCGGCACCGGCAATTCCTCGTACGGCGCGGGCGCACGCCTCGATTTCGGTGGCCCGCTGAGCGAAAACCTGCGTTGGGGCGTGGCGTATCAATCGCGCGTCGGCATGGATACGTTCGCGAACTATCGCGGCGTCTTCTCGGACAGCGGCGACTTCGATATCCCTGCGAATGCCAGCGTCGCGTTGAGCTACGCGCTGACGCCGACGTTCGGCGTCGATGTCGGCGTGCAGCGCGTCATGTACAGCGCGATCACGCCGTTCACCAGCGCCGCTCTGCCGACGCGCTTCCTCGCGCTGCTCGGCGACAGCTCCAGCCCGACGTTCGCGTGGCGCGACCTCACGGTCTACAGCGTCGGCTGGACGATGCACGACAACGATTTGGGCAATCTCGAGCTCCGCTACACGACGCGCCAGCAGCCGGTGCCGACGTCCGTGCTGCTCGAGCACGCGCTTGCGCCGGACACCGCCAACGACATGGTATCGGTCGGCTGGTCGCGTGCGATCGGCGCGAACACGAACATGAGCTTCGCGGCGAGCTACGCCTCGTCGCCGTATCTCCTGATGATGCCGGTCTATCGTGCACACGACAGCGCGACGGCGGGGCAGCTCGAGTTCGAAGCGCTCTGGTCCGTCCGGTTCTGATCGAAGCGGCGCTCGCGGCGCCGTCCCGGCGCCTTTCCTGATCACCTTCCCGGCCAACGCCGGAATCCACGTCGTGTTTATTTGGCGATAAGCCACCTGGAACGCACCCCGAGCGCCCCCACTTAGCGCTATAATGCGAACCATTCTTATTCGCGCGTGCTTTCCCAGTGCGGCTCTCCGAACTCGCCAAAGGCGCAACCGCCGTGATCCAGGAAGTCGAGGACGCCAACATGAATGACCCGATCTCGCGCCGACTGCGCGAATTGGGCTTCGTGCGCGGCGAGCCGGTGCGGATCGTCGCGCAAGGCCCGCTCGGCGGCGATCCGCTGCTGGTCCAAATCGGCTTCACGCGCTTCGCGCTGCGCAAGGCCGAGGCCGCGCGCGTGCGCGTCGTGCTGGAGGAAATTGCGTGAGCGCGTCCGCGGCCTTGTTGCGCATCGCGATTGTCGGCAATCCGAACAGCGGCAAGACCGCGCTGTTCAACCAGCTGACAGGCACGCGGCAGAAGGTCGCCAATTACGCCGGCGTCACCATCGAGCGCAAGGAAGGGCACTACACCGCGCCGTCGGGTCGCAATGTGCGCGTGCTCGATCTGCCGGGTGCGTACAGCCTGACCGCGGCGAGCCCGGACGAAGAGATCACGCGCGACGTCTGCTACGGCCGCTATCCCGGCGAGGCCGCGCCTGATCTCATCGTTTGCGTTGCGGATGCGACCAACCTGCGCCTGCATCTTCGCTTCGTGCTCGAGTTGAAGCGACTCGGCCGGCCGATGGTGCTCGCGCTTAACATGATGGATGCTGCCGCGCGGCGCGGCATCCGCATCGATACGGCGCTGCTTCAGGAGCGCCTCGGCATGCCGGTCGTCGAGACGATCGCCGTGCGCCGCGGCGGAACGGCAGCGCTCGTCGAGCGTCTCGATCGCGAAGTCGCGCCGCTGGCTTCTATCCCCGAAGAACACGCCGACCTTCACGCCGAAGTGCGCGCGCTACTCGCCGACACCGTCACCGCCCCGCGCCGTACCGCGGCAGCCGATGATGCGATCGATCGCGTCGTGCTGCATCCGGTGCTCGGACTCGTCGTCCTCGCGGTCGTGATGTTCCTGATCTTTCAGGCCGTGTTCTCGTGGGCCAAACCGGTGCAGGATGCGATCGACGCCGGCATCGCGACGTTCGGCACGAGCGTGGGCAATTTCCTGCCCGACGGCGCGCTGCGCAGCTTGCTGGTCGACGGCGTGTTCGCCGGGCTCGGCGCGGTGTTGGTATTTCTGCCGCAGATCCTGATCCTGTTTCTTTTCATCCTCGCGCTCGAAGAATCCGGTTACTTGCCGCGCGCGGCGTTCCTGCTCGATCGCATGATGCTCTCGGCAGGTCTCACCGGTCGTTCGTTCATTCCGCTCTTGTCGAGTTTCGCCTGTGCGATTCCCGGCATCATGGCGACGCGCAGCATCCAGGATCCGCGCGATCGCATGACGACGATTCTGGTCGCGCCGCTGATGACGTGCTCGGCGCGCCTGCCGGTCTACACGCTGCTGATCGCCGCGTTCATTCCGGCGCGCTCCGTCGCGGGCGTGTTCAATCTGCAGGGCATCTTGTTGTTCACGCTCTATATCGCCGGCATCGTCAGCGCGCTCGCGGTCGCATGGATCGCCAAGCGCCTGCATCGCGACAAGAGCGAGCATGCGCTGCTGATGGAACTTCCGTCGTATCGCTTGCCGCATCCTCGCGACATCGCGATCGGCTTGTACGAGCGCGCGATGATTTTCCTGAAGCGCGTCGGCGGCATCATCCTGTCGCTGACCGTGCTGCTGTGGTTCCTGTCGAGCTTTCCGGCGCCGCCGCCCGGCGCGACCGAGCCCGCGATCGATTTCAGCCTCGCAGGGCGCATCGGTCACCTGCTGCAATACATATTCTCGCCGCTCGGATTCAATTGGCAGATCTGCATCGCGCTGGTGCCGGGACTCGCGGCGCGCGAGGTCGCGGTGTCGTCGCTGGCAACGGTGTATGCGCTGTCCGGCAACGAAGCGGGCCTGTCGTCGATCGTCGCCTCGCAGTGGTCGCTGGCGACGGCGCTGTCGCTTCTGGTCTGGTACGTCTACGCGCCGATGTGCATCTCGACGCTGGCGACGATCCGCCGCGAAACCAATTCGTGGCGGCAAGTGTGGATCACGGCCGGTTATCTTTTCGGTCTTGCGTACGTTGCATCGCTCTTGACGTATCAGATCGCGAGGATGCTCTCGTGACGACCGCGTATGCGCTGACCCAAGCTTTCGTCATCGGTGGCGTCGTCGCCTGGAGCGCGTACTACGCATCGCGCCGCCTGCTGCCGACGGCGAGCCGTCGCGCTCAGGCTCGCGTTGCGATGTGGCTCGAAGGACACGGCCTCAGCCGCGTCGGCGAAGCCTTGCAGCCGGTGCAGACGACGTCGGGCGGCTGTGGCACGAGCGGATGCTCGACTTGCGGCGCCTGCGCCGCGCCTGCGCAGAGCGAAGCGCAGCCGCTCGTCTTTCGTCCACGCGCCAAATAGGTGGGTCAAGGCCCACCTATGAATCGGCGTGCCCGTTTTACAATGCGTCGATGGAAACCTTCACGCTCTATCGCGGCAATGCGCCGCTCTTCATCTCGATCCCGCACGACGGCACCGCGCTTCCGGACGATCTCGCCGCGCGCATGATGCCGTCCGCGCGCCGCGTGCCGGACACGGACTGGCACGTCTCGCGTTTGTACGCATTCGCGCGCGAGCTCGGCGCGTCGATGATCGTGCCGATGTATTCGCGCTATGTCGTCGATCTCAACCGGCCGCAGGACGACACGTCCCTGTATCCCGGACAGAACACGACCGGTCTTTGTCCTGTCGTGCAATTCAGCGCCGAGCCGGTGTACCAGGCTGGGCAGGAACCTTCGCCCGAAGAAATCGCCGAACGCATCGAAACCTACTGGAAGCCCTATCACGCGGCGCTCGAAGAAGAGATCACGCGCATCCGCGCCACGCACGGGCGCGTCGTATTGTGGGAAGCGCATTCGATTCGCAGCGTCGTTCCGTTCCTTTTCGAAGGGCGATTGCCCGATTTCAATCTCGGCACCGCCGGCGGCACCAGCTGCTCGGTCGATCTGCAATCGCGACTGATCAAGATTCTCGGTTCGCACAACGACTACACGCACATCGTCAACGGCCGCTTCAAGGGTGGCTACATTACGCGGCACTACGGTGATCCCACGCAGGACATCGAAGCCGTGCAGCTCGAAATGGCGCAGCTCAACTACATGGAGGAGGATTCGTTCGAGTATCGCGAGGATCTGGCGACGCGCACGCAACGCGTGCTGCGCGAATTGCTCGAAGCCTGCATCGGCTGACGCACTGCTAGAACGCGCGGCATGAAACCGTACAAAGATCGCAGCGGCAAATCGGGCGTGCTCGCCTACGAGGCGCACGACGAGGCGATCGACGTGAAATTCAAAAGCGGCGTGACGTATCGCTACACGCACGCTTCGGCCGGCTGGCAGGAAGTCGAGACGATGAAGCTGCTCGCGCAGCAGGGACGCGGTCTTGCGAGCTATATCAACGCGCATGTCGTGGACCGCTACGCGGACAAGTGGTAGCGCGAGGTTGCTGCCGACGTTCGGAATATCGGTGGCTCGAGTGAGCCAAGATCCCCGACTATGCGCTGGCAGCGCGAGGCTTCTCGATCGCTGGCAGGAACCACGCGAGCAATCCGATCGCCGGCAGGAACGCACAGATGCCGTAGACCGCCTCGATGCCGATGTGATCGGCGAGCTCGCCGAGCACCGCGGCCCCGAGGCCGCCCATGCCGAACGCGAAGCCGAAGAAGAGTCCCGCGATGACGCCGGTGCGTCCGGGAACGAGCTCCTGCGCGTAGACGATGATCGCCGAGAACGCCGAGGCGAGGACGAGGCCGATGACGATTGTGAGCATCGTCGTCCAGAAAAGATTCGCGTGCGGCAGCAGCAGCGTGAACGGCAATACGCCGAGGATCGAACCCCAGATGACGTACTTGCGGCCGATGCGATCGCCGATCGGTCCGCCAGCGAGCGTGCCCGCGGCGACGGCGCCGAGGAAGACGAAAAGATGCAGCTGCGCGCTTTGCGCGGTGAGGCTGAATTTCTGCATCAGATAGAAGGTGTAGTAGCTCGACAGGCTGGCGAGATAGAAATATTTCGAGAAGATCAGGAGGCCGAGGATCACCATCGTGACGACGATCGTGCGTCGCGGCAGCGTGATCGCGCCAGCTGATGCGCGCGCCTTGCGATGCGCGGGGATGTGTGCGCGGTACCAGCCGCCGATGCGCGTCAGCAGCGTGATCGCGATCAGCGCGGCGATCGCGAACCAGGCGACGCTCCCTTGTCCGCGCGGCATCACGATGAACGCGGCGAGCAGCGGACCGATCGCCGAGCCGACGTTGCCGCCGACCTGGAACAGCGATTGCGCGAGCCCGTGCTGTCCGCCGGAAGCCATGCGTGCGACGCGCGAGGATTCCGGATGGAACACCGAGGAACCCGATCCGATCAGCGCCGCCGCGAGCAGCAGCAGCGGAAAGCTCGGCGCCTGCGACAGAAGGATCAGTCCGCTCAATGTGAATCCCATGCCGATCGCCAGCGAATACGGCATCGGCTTCTTGTCGGTGTAGATGCCGACGAAAGGCTGCAGCAGCGACGCGGTGATCTGGAACGTGAGCGTGATGAGACCGATCTGGCCGAAGTCGAGCCGGAACGTGTCCTTCAGCAGCGGATAGATCGCCGGCAACAGCGACTGGATCATGTCGTTGAGGAGGTGACACACGCTCAGCATCGCGAGAATCGGAAATGCGGTGCCGACTGCGCTCTGAACCACGGAAGGCTCGCGCGGCAATTCGATTGCCGGGCGCGCCTCGGCGTCGGCAGGCGGATGAAAACCCGCCGCGGCGGTTTCGAGGGTCGTCGTTGCTGTGCTGCTGGTCGTCATGGCGGTAGTAGACGCCGAAACCGTTTTGCCCGCATTATTGTTTAGGTCATATCTCATCGAGATTGGGCCAATGCGCAATATTCCCGCGATCAAGGCCGACGCATTGCCGGGACGCGTCGTCGCCACGGGCAACGAATATCCGGAGCGCCACAAGGTGGCGCGGCACCGGCATCGCCGATCGCAATTTTTGTATGCAGCGAACGGCATCATGGTCGTTGCGACCGACGCGGGACGCTGGATCGTGCCGCCCGAGCGCGCGGTGTGGATTCCGGCCGGTGTGCATCATGACGTGCTGGCGCTGACGCCCGTCGGAACGCGCAGCTTGTATGTCGATCCCGACGTCAGCACGGCGCTGCCGTGCGAGTGCCGCGTGCTCGGCGTGTCGCCGCTGGTGCGCCATCTGCTGCTCGAAGCGGTCGATCTGCCGCTCGATCCGCCCGAGGGATCGCGCGGCGCATTGATCCAGTCGCTGCTCGTGCGCGAGATCGAGCGTGCGCCGATATTGCCGCTCGACGTCCCGTTTCCCGCGGATGCGCACATCGCGGCGCGCTGCCGCGCGTACCTCGAAAATCCTTCGCCGCACGAGACGATCGACGACTGGGCGCGCGATCTTGCGATGAGCCGCCGCACGTTCACGCGGCGCTTCCGCGCCGAAACCGGATTGAGCTTCGCGATGTGGTGCCGGCAGGCCTGCATCTTCGCGGCATTGCCGCGCCTGGCGAAGGGTGAATCGATTACGACGCTCGCCTTCGATTTCGGATACGAAAGCGCCTCCGCGTTCGCGACGATGTTCAAGCGGGTGATGGGCGTCGCGCCGAGTCGGTATCTCGTATCCGGATAGCGCATGTGCCGCCCGCAAGTCTTCCTTGCAGGTATGCACAATGTATGTATAATCGACGCATCTGGATCGAATTCGATCCGATGAAGAACCGCCTCAACCGGGCCAAGCATCGGATCGATCTTTCCGATGCGGAACCGGTATTGGGGGATCCACAGGCGATCACGATCGAGGACGCATCGCACGACGAAGCGCGCTGGATCGCGATGGGAATCGATGCTTTCGGGCGGCTTCTCGTCGTCGTCTACACATGGCGCGGCGAGGGAACCATCAGGATCATCTCGGCGCGGCACGCCAACGCACGCGAGCGCGAGTGCTACGAGGCAGGCTTATGAAAGACCACTACGATTTCTCGAAAGGAAAACGCGGCGCGGTGCTGCCGGCTCAGCCCGGCAAGACGCGCATCACGCTGTGGCTCGACAACGAGGTCATCGAGAGTTTCCGTGAGCGCGCGGGCCGGAAAGGCCTCGGCTACCAGACCGAAATCAATCGCGTTCTGCGCGAGGTTTTGAGCGGCGAGCACGTGACGCTCGAAGCGATTCGCGAAGTCGTGCGGCAGGAGTTGCGCGCGACGGCTTAGTGAGCTGGAAGCCTCGCGAAAGAGTCAGACCTCGAGCGACGCCAAATCGCCCTTCGTCTCCAGCCACTCCTTCCGATCCGCAGCGCGCTTCTTCGACAGCAGCATGTCCATCAGCTTCGACGTGCCATCTTCGGCTTCGATCGTGAGCTGCACGAGACGCCGCGTATCCGGATGGATCGTCGATTCGCGCAATTGCGAGGGATTCATCTCGCCGAGGCCCTTGAAGCGCGTGACGCTGACCGTGCCTTTCATCTTCTCGCGCTGGATCTTGTCGAGCATCGCGTCGCGCTCGGCTTCGTCGAGGCAGTAGAACACCTGCTTGCCGACGTCGACACGGAACAGCGGCGGCATCGCGACGAACGCGTGGCCTTCGCGCACGAGCGCGGGGAAGTGGCGCAGGAACAATGCCGACAACAAGGTCGCGATGTGCAATCCGTCGGAATCCGCGTCGGCGAGGATGACGACCTTGCCGTAACGCAAACCTGAGAGATCGTCCTTGCCGGGATCGCAGCCGATCGCGACCGCGAGATCGTGCACTTCCTGCGACGCGAGCACGCTGCCCGATTCGACTTCCCACGTGTTCAATATCTTTCCGCGCAGCGGCAGGATCGCCTGGAAATCCTTGTCGCGCGCCTGCCGCGCGGAGCCGCCGGCCGAATCGCCTTCGACGAGGAACAATTCCGTGCGCGAAAGATCGCTCGACGCGCAATCGGCGAGCTTGCCGGGCAGCGCGGGACCTTGCGTGATCTTCTTGCGCACGATCTGTTTTTCGGTTTTCAGCCGGATCGTCGCGCGCTCGATCGCGAGCTGGGCGATCTTCTCGCCCATCTCGGTGTGCTGGTTGAGATAGAGCGAGAAACCGTCGTGTGTCGCATTCTCGACGAAGCCTGCCGCGTCGCGCGAGGACAGTCGCTCCTTCGTTTGTCCGGAGAACTGCGGATCGGTCATCTTCAGCGAAAGCACGAAGCTCAGCCGATCCCAGACGTCTTCCGGCGCGAGCTTGATGCCGCGCGGAAGGAGATTGCGGAACTCGCAGAATTCGCGCAGCGCGTTGGTGAGGCCGGTGCGAAGACCATTGACGTGCGTGCCGCCCTGGACCGTCGGGATCAAGTTGACATAGCTTTCCTGCGTCAATTCGCCTTCGGGCACCCACGCGATCGCGAAGTCGACGGCGCCGGTGTCGCGCTGCAGCGATCCGATGTAGAGATCAGGCGGCAGATAGTCGCTGTCGCCGAGCATCGAACGCAGATAATCGCGAAGTCCGTTTTCGTAATGCCACTCGGATTTCTCGCCGGTCGCCTCGTCGAGGAGGCGCACGGTGAGGCCGCCGCACAGCACGGCTTTGGCACGCAGCACGTGCTTCAACTTCGGCAGCGAAATCTTCGGCGTATCGAAGTACTGCGGATCGGGCCAGAAGCGCAGTGTCGTTCCGGTCTGCTTCTTGGGCACCGTGCCGACGACGCTGAGATTGCTCGCGCGATCGCCGTTCTTGAAATTCATCCGGTAGACCTGGCCGTCGCGCTTGATCGAGACTTCGACGCGCGAGGACAGCGCGTTGACGACCGAAACGCCGACGCCGTGCAGGCCGCCCGAGAACTGATAGTTGCGGTTCGAGAATTTTCCGCCGGCGTGAAGGCGCGTCAGGATCAGCTCGACGCCGGGAATTTTTTCCTCCGGATGCACATCGACCGGCATGCCGCGGCCGTCGTCGCTGACCTCGACCGAGCCGTCGGCATGCAAGATCACCTCGACCGTGCTGGCGTGTCCGGACAGCGCCTCGTCGACGGAGTTGTCGATGACTTCCTGCGCCAGGTGATTCGGACGCGAGGTGTCGGTGTACATGCCCGGGCGGCGCTTGACGGGATCCAGGCCCGAGAGGACTTCGATGTCGGCGGCGTTGTAGCGACTGCTCATTCGTTGGGCAAAGTTCGGTAAGAGTTCGGCATCCCATCGTCATCCCGGCGAAAGCCGGGACCCATTTTGATCTTGCTTTTGCTCTTTCGACGGCACCTTAGAGCAAAAAGCAAAATGGGTCCCGGCTTTCGCCGGGATGACGGGTCGGCGCGCAGAATGGCGACCGCGACAGCAAGGGTCAAGCATCGAGTGCGACAATGCCCGACGCCCGTCGCACGGATCGCGATTCCAGGATGCCCGCTAAACACGTCAACAACCCGCTGCTCTGGCTCGTCGCGCTCGGCGTCTTCATGCAGATGCTGGATTCGACCATCGTCAACACGGCGCTGCCGTCGATGGCGGCCGGCCTTGGCGAGAGTCCGCTGCGCATGCAGTCGGTGGTCATCGCCTATGCGCTGACGATGGCGATGCTGATCCCGGCGTCCGGATGGCTCGCCGACCGCCTCGGCACGCGGCGCGTTTTCTTCGCCGCGATCGTGACATTCAGCGTGGGCTCGGCGTTATGCGCCTATTCGCACACGCTCGGGCAGCTGGTCGCCTCGCGCGTCGTACAGGGCATCGGCGGCGCGATGCTGCTGCCGGTCGGCAGGCTTGCGGTGCTGCGCTCGTTTCCGCGCGGCGAATTCCTGCGCGCGATGTCGTTCGTGACGCTGCCCGGTTTGATCGGCCCCTTGATCGGCCCGACGCTCGGCGGCTGGCTCGTGCAGATCGCGTCGTGGCACTGGATCTTCCTGATCAATATTCCGGTCGGGCTTGTCGCGGCGGCGGCGACGCTGCGCTTCATGCCCGACGCGAAGAGTGTCGTCGCACGTTTCGATCTGGTCGGCTACCTGATGCTGTCTTTCAGCATGGTCGCGATCTCGATCTCGCTCGATGGCCTCTCGGAGCTTGGCTTCCAGCACGCGACCGTGCTGCTTCTGATGATCTTCGGCATGGCGAGCTTCGTCGCGTACTGGTTGCACGCGACGCGCATCGCGACGCCGCTGTTTCCGCTGCGCCTGTTCGGCGTGTCGAGTTATCGCGTCGGCATTCTTGGCAATCTTTTCTCGCGCATCGGTAGCGGCAGCATGCCGTTCCTGATTCCACTCTTGTTCCAGGTCGCGCTTGGCTTCGCGCCGGTTGATGCGGGCATGATGATGATTCCGGTCGCGATTGCCGGCATGGTGTCCAAGCGCATGGTCGTCCCGCTGGTACGCGAGTTCGGCTACCGGCGCGTGCTGGTCGGCAACACGGTCATGGTCGGGCTCGCGATGGCGAGCTTTGCGCTGATCTCGGCGGACGAGCCGTTGTGGCTGCGCATCATCCAGCTTGCGTTCTTCGGACTCGTCAACTCGTTGCAGTTCACGTCGATGAATACCGTGACCTTGAACGCGCTCGAAGGCGATCTCGCCAGCAGCGGCAACAGTCTATTGTCGATGGTGATGATGCTGTCGACCAGCTTCGGCGTCGCGTCGGCGAGCGGCCTGCTCGCCGCGTTCACGCATCTCTTCGGATTCGAGCGCGGCACCAGCGCGCTGCCGGCGTTCCAAGCAACGTTCGTCTGTGTCGGCCTCATCACGATGACGTCGGCGACGATCTTCTGGCAGCTCGAACCGCAAAATCGGAAGTCGATCGAGTCCGCTGCGGTCCGCGTCGACTGAAGGCGCGATGCGCGCGCCTTCAAGCGAGAAAAGGCGGGCGGGACAAGAGCCGGCAGCGTCCACCGCGCCGCGTGGCCCAGGGCCCGCCCATGAAGCTTCAAAGCGATTCGAAATCGCCGTGGAAGATGTGATCGGTGCGGTATTCGTAGGCGCCGATGTCGGTCGACGCGGTGCCGCCTTCGATCGCGGCGGACGAGCGCGCCGCGCCGCGCTGGTCGGTGGCGAGATTCGCGGGGTTGCTGCCGTGGTCGACGACCGGGCTCGTCTCGAGCAGCGGATGCACCCAGGTCAGGTGTGCGGCATCGAGCTCGAGCGGCTCCAGCGCGGGATCGGTATCGAAGAGGTTCGCCTGCGACGCGCCGTTCAACGTCGTCACGCTCGGCTGAGTCTGGAACGCATTGTTGCTGGCGTTGATCGTGCTCTGCGGCGATCCGCTGCTGCCGGTTTCGCGCATCACGTCGAACAGCGTGTTCTCGGTGCCGTGCGTGTTGCCGGCGAAGAGCGTGCTCTGCAAGGTCACCTCCGTCGTCGTGCCGCCCGCGACCCATAGCGCGCCGCCGGCGCCGTTGCCGGCCGGATCGTCGGGCGAGGTCTTGTTGAACGCGAACGTGCTGTTGCGGATCGTCATGTTGCCGCTGGCGATCGCGAGCGCGCCGCCTTTGCCGAACTGGTGCAGCGACTCGTTGCCGGAGAACGTCGTGTTCTCGATGACGTTGATCGGCGAGCCGAAGTCGGTGACGCCGGCGAAATAGATGCCGCCGCCGTTCGGCTGTCCGGTCGTGTTGTCGACGAACGAGCTGCGCGAAACCTTGAACGACGTCGCCGTCGACGCCCAGATGCCGCCGCCGGTGTGGTCGGCGGAATTGTTCTGGAACGTGGTGTCGCTGATGACGACGTTGACGCGCGGCGACAGCGCGCTGAGGCCACCGCCGAATTGCGACGTGTTGTCCATGATCAGGCTGCGCTGGATCAGAAGATCGCCCGCGGAGAACAGGATCGCGCCGCCGGTGCTGCCCGTCTGGCTGTCCCAGATGCCGGTGCGGTCGATCGAAAGATTGCCTTCGGCGACGAAGAGGGCGCCGCCGCGGGTGTTGGCGATGTTGCCGGCGAGGATGCAGCCGTTGACGACGACGTTGTCGCCGCTCGACCAGATCGCGCCGCCTTCGTCCGATGCGTGGCCGTGCGCGAGGGTCAAGCCGGAGAACGTCGCCGTGATGTCGGCGCCGCCGGCGTGCTGCACCTTGAAAAGGCGCGTCGCCATGCCGCCGTCGACAGTGATGCGCCCGGCGCCGGGGCCGGCGAGGTTCAAGGTGTCGGCGATCGCGATCTCGCTCGCGAGCGTGATCGTGCCGACGAGGCCCGACTGGAATGCGACAGTGTCGGCGCCGCCCGAGGCGTTGGCCTGGCCGATCGCGTCGCGCAGGCTCCCCGCGCCGCTGTCGTTGAGATTCGTCACCGTGAACGTGGCGGCGCCTGCGAACGGCGAGGAAGCCGCGAGGGTGGCGCCGAGGATCGAGTGGACAAGCTTCATGACGGACTCCGAAAGGTGGTGGATTGCCACGTTGCCCGGACATGCCGCCTGTAAAAGCGGGGTTCGGTGCGTGGTTGATCCCCTAGAACGGAGTCGCGCGGGATTTCCTATCACGCTGCCTTGACGGAACCACAGAAACCCCTCGCGGCGAGGGGCGCGAGCCTGTAAAATGTCGCTTTACCAGCAGATCGCTGCCGTCCATGACTCCCCTGATTTTCGTGACCGGAGGCGTGGTGTCCTCGCTAGGCAAGGGCATCGCCTCGGCGTCGCTTGCTGCCATCCTCGAAGCGCGCGGCCTGCGCGTAACGATGATGAAGCTCGATCCTTACATCAACGTCGATCCGGGCACGATGAGCCCGTTCCAGCACGGCGAGGTCTACGTGACCGACGACGGCGCTGAAACGGACCTCGACCTCGGCCACTACGAGCGCTTCGTGCGCACGCGCCTGTCCGGCAAGAACTCGATCACGACCGGCAAGATCTACGAGAGCGTGATCGCCAAGGAACGCCGCGGCGATTACCTCGGCGCGACCGTACAGGTGATTCCGCACATCACCGACGAGATCAAGCACAAGATCTACGAGGCGACGCAAGGCTACGACGTCGCGCTGGTCGAGATCGGCGGCACCGTCGGCGACATCGAATCCCAGCCGTTCCTCGAGGCGATCCGCCAGATCCGCATCGAGCACGGCCAGGACTACTCGATGTTCATGCACCTCACGCTGGTGCCGTTCATCAAGGCCGCCGGCGAGATCAAGACCAAACCGACGCAGCATTCGGTCAAGGAATTGCGCTCGATCGGTATCCAAGCCGACGTGCTGTTGTGCCGCTGCGAGCAGCCGCTGCCGCCGTCGGACCGTCGCAAGATCGCGCTCTTCACCAACGTGCCCGAAAAGGCCGTCATCAGCGCGATCGATGTCGACGTCATCTACAAGCTGCCGCTGTGGCTGCATCAGCAAGGTCTCGACGACATCGTCGTCGAACGCCTGAAGCTCAACGCCAAGCCCGTCGATCTTTCGGAATGGGAACGCACGGTCGATGCCTGCGAGCACCCGAAAGGCGAAGTCAACATCGCGATCGTCGGAAAGTACGTCGAGCACAAGGATGCGTACAAGTCGCTCGGCGAGGCGCTGCGTCATGGCGGTCTCAAGCAGCAGACGCGCGTCAACCTGCGCTGGGTCGAATCCGAAGAGATCGAGCGGCGCGGTGCGGAGCTCTTGAAGGACGCCGACGGCATCCTCGTGCCGGGCGGCTTCGGCAAGCGCGGCTTCGAAGGCAAGATCGCGGCGGCGCGTTACGCGCGCACGCATCACGTGCCGTATTTCGGCATCTGCTACGGCATGCACGCGGCTGTGATCGATTTCGCGCGCAGCATCGCCGGCCTCGAAGGCGCGAACTCGAGCGAGAACGACCGCAGCACGAAAGATCCGGTGATCGCGCTGATCACCGAATGGACGACCGGTTCCGGCGACGTCGAAAAGCGCGACGAGACTTCTGACAAAGGCGGCACGATGCGCCTCGGTGCGCAGGAGTGCCGCCTCAAGGCCGGCACGCTCGCGCGCGAGCTCTATGCGCACGACGTCATCCGCGAGCGCCATCGCCACCGCTACGAATTCAACAACCGCTACCGGCAGAAATTCGAGGATCTCGGCCTCGTCATCGCCGGCAAGTCGATGGACGATCTCCTCGTCGAGATGGTCGAGCTCTCCGATCATCCGTGGTTCTTGGCCTGCCAGTTCCATCCGGAATTCACGTCGACGCCGCGCGATGGGCATCCGCTGTTCATGGGATTCATCCGTGCGGCGCGCGAGCAGAAGGCGAATCGGGAAGCGCCGCGGTTTGCGAAGGAAGCGGTGGCGTGATCGCAAAACGTGTTCCGTCGTCCCGGCGCAAGCCGGGACCCATTTTGATCTCGTCGCAGGAAAGCAAAATGGATCCCGGCTTGCGCCGGGATGACGAAAAAGTGTGTGCGCGGGCCAGATCGAGAAATCGCGCATGAAACTCTGCGGTTTCGACGTCGGCCTCGACAAGCCGCTGTTCCTCATCGCCGGCCCCTGCGTCATCGAATCCGAGCAACTCGCGCTCGACACCGCAGGCCAGCTCAAGGAGATCACCAGCAAGCTCGGTGTTCCCTTCATCTACAAATCGAGCTTCGACAAAGCCAACCGCACGTCGGTTTCCGGGCATCGCGGCCCCGGCCTCGAAGAAGGCCTGCGCATTCTTTCCGAAGTCAAACGCCAGATCGGCGTCCCGGTTCTGACCGACGTGCACGAATACACGCCGATGAACGAGGTCGCGGCCGTCGTCGACGTGCTGCAGACGCCGGCGTTCCTGTCGCGCCAGACCGATTTCATCCAGAACGTCGCCAGTGCGGGCCGGCCGGTCAACATCAAGAAGGGCCAGTTTCTTTCGCCGTGGGACATGAAGCACGTCGTCGAGAAGGCCAAGGCGACCGGCAACCAGGACATCATGGTCTGCGAGCGCGGCGCGAGTTTCGGCTACAACAATCTCGTCTCCGACATGCGCAGCCTCGCAGTGATGCGCGAGACGAATTGCCCGGTCGTGTTCGACGCGACGCACTCGGTGCAGCTTCCGGGCGGGCAGGGCAGCAAGTCGGGCGGACAGCGTGAATTCGTGCCGGTGCTCGCGCGTGCGGCGGTCGCGGTGGGCATCGCCGGCCTCTTCATGGAAACGCACCCGGATCCGGACAAAGCGCTCAGCGACGGGCCGAACGCGTGGCCGCTCGGCAAGATGGCATCGCTGCTCGAGACGCTCGTTGCGCTGGATCGCGTCGCCAAGAAACCCGGTTTCTGATCCGTGGAAAATTTCTTATGACCTTGGGTGACTTCGTCGCGCTGGTCGCATCGAAAGTTGTTTTTCCGGCGGCGAGTCTCTTCTCGCCGCGCGATCCCGCCGAAGATCCTTCTCTGCGCGTCTACACGAGCCCGTTCGGCCAGAAGATCCTGTATCGCCCGAACACGCTCGACAAGCTGGTGCTTTGGGAGCAGTGGGGCGCCAAGGATTACCAGACCGTCACCGTCAAGGAAGGCGACATCGTCATCGAGATCGGCGGCCATATCGGCACGTCGACGCTCAACTATTCGCATCGGGTCGGTCCGACCGGTGTCGTCTATGCGATCGAAGCGTTGCCCGAGAACTTCGAGATCCTGCAGAAGAACATCGCGCGCAACGGCGTCGAGAACGTCAAGGCGTTCAATCTTGCGATCGTCGGCGACGAGAACGTCAGCGAGATCGTACTGAACACGAATCCCTACAACTCCGGCGGCCACTCGATCTTCAAGATGAGCGTCGAGGAAGAAACACGCTCGGTGTGTCCGGCGATGACGCTGAAGAAATTCGTCGAGAGCCAACGCATCCCGCGTGTCGATATTCTGCAGATGGATATCGAAGGCGCCGAGTTCGACATTCTCCTCAACACCGACAAGGCGCTGCTCGCATCGATCCCGCAGATCATGTTCGAGTATCACGATGCGTACGCATCGGGCCGTAGTCACAAGGATCTGATCGCGCTGCTCAAAGGCGTCGGATTCCGCACCCACGAATACATCAACTTCATCTCGCGCACGCTCAAGCTCGAGACTGGCATCATCACCGCGCAGAAATAACGCTACGAATCGGAACGATCGATCCATGACGCAGACCCGCATCAAGAACGTCCACGCCCGCGAAATCCTCGATTCGCGCGGCAATCCCACGCTCGAAGCCGAAGTCACGCTCGAAGGCGGCCAGGTCGGCCGCGCGGCGGTGCCGAGCGGCGCATCGACCGGTTCGCGCGAAGCGGTCGAGCTTCGCGACGGCGACAAGACGCGCTATCTCGGCAAAGGCGTCAAGAACGCGGTCGCCAACGTCAACGGCACGATCGCCGCAGCGCTCAAAGGTTACGACGCGGCCGACCAAGCCGGACTCGATCGCAAGCTGATCGCGCTCGACGGCACGCCGAACAAGGGCAAGCTCGGCGCGAATGCGCTGCTCGGCGTCTCGCTCGCGAACGCACACGCGCTCGCGGCTGCACGCGGCGTTCCGCTGTGGAAGCTTCTCGCCGGCGATCGCGCGGCGCGCCTGCCGGTGCCGATGATGAACATCATCAACGGCGGCGCGCACGCGGATAACAACGTCGATCTGCAGGAATTCATGATCCTGCCGGTCGGTCTTCCGGATTTCGCCGAGGCGCTGCGCGCCGGCGTCGAGATCTTCCACGCGCTGAAGAGCGTGCTGAAGTCGCACGGCCTCGCCACCGCTGTCGGCGACGAAGGCGGCTTCGCGCCGGACCTGAAGTCGAACGAGGAAGCGATCGAGACGATCCTCGAAGCGATTTCCAAGGCCGGCTACGTCGCCGGCACGGACGTCTATCTCGGCCTCGACGCGGCCAGCTCGGAGTTCTACGAGAACGGCAAGTACAACTTGAAAGGCGAGGGCAAGCGTCTTTCGTCCGAGCAACTCGTCGATTTCTTCGCCGGCTGGTGCGCGAAATATCCGATCCTGACGATCGAAGACGGCATGTCCGAAGGCGACTGGGACGGCTGGAAGCTCCTCACCGACAAGCTCGGCGGCAAAGTGCAGCTCGTCGGCGACGACATCTTCGTGACCAATCCTTCGATCTTCCGCGAAGGCATCGCCAAAGGCATCGGCAACGCGATCCTGATCAAGGTGAACCAGATCGGCACGCTCACCGAAACGCTCGAAGCGATCGCGATGGCCGACGCCGCGAACTACGCCGCCGTCATCTCGCACCGCTCCGGCGAGACCGAAGACACCACGATCGCCGATCTCTCGGTCGCGACAACCGCGACGCAGATCAAGACCGGATCGCTCTGCCGCTCCGATCGCGTCGCCAAATACAACCAGCTCCTGCGCATCGAAGAAGAACTCGGCGCCGCCGCGCGCTATGCTGGTCGCGACGCCTTTCCCAACCTGCCGAAATTCCGCTGAGGTAGCACGCGTTGCTCCGCTACGCCGCCCTGATCCTCCTGATCCTGCTGATCGCGTTGCAGGTCAAGTTGTGGACCGGGCAGGGCGGCATGCGCGAGGTGTGGCGGCTCGAGCAGCGCGTCGGCGAGCAGAAAACCGAAAACGCGAAGCTGAAGACGCGCAACGAGACGCTGTCCGCCGAGGTCGAGGATTTGAAGCACGGCGACGAAGCCGTCGAGGAGCGCGCGCGTTCCGAGCTCGGCCTCGTGAAACCCGGCGAGACGTTCTATCAAGTCGTCGAGCCCGCCGATGACAAGAAGCCGCCCGACGATGGCGGGCACTGAGCCGATCTGGTGCGTCGTGCCGGCCGCAGGACGCGGTCAACGCTTCGGCGCCGACATTCCCAAGCAATATCTCCCGCTCGGCGGACGGCCGATGCTGATGCGCACGCTCGAACGTCTGGCCGCGTGCGCAGAGATCGGCGGACTAATGGTCGTGCTGGCGTCCGATGACGACGCGTGGCCGGGAATCAACGACATCGCCGGAAAACCTGTGCTCACCGCGCAAGGTGCGACCGAGCGCAGCGGATCGGTGTTGACCGGATTGCGCGCGCTGCCCGCGAGTGTCGGCGTCGACGATTTCGTGATGGTCCACGACGCCGCGCGTCCGTGCATCGCGGCTGCCGACATCGCAAGGCTGGTCGCGCTCGGCGTTCCAGCCGGCGGCGCGCTGCTCGCCGCGCCCGTGCGCGATACGCTCAAGCGCGGTGACGCCAATGCGCGCGTCGCCGCGACCGAACCGCGCGAGAAGCTCTGGCGCGCGCTGACGCCGCAGATGTTCCGCCGCGGCGAGCTCATCCGCGCGCTCGAAGCCGCCGAGGCGAGCGGCATCGCGATCACGGACGAATCCATGGCGATGGAGCGCGCCGGCCACAAGCCGTTGCTCGTCGAAGGCGCCGAGGACAATATCAAGGTGACGACGCCGGCGGATCTCGCGCTGGCGGCGTATCTTCTGAACCGATCGGAGAGCTGACGTGCGCATCGGCCAAGGCATCGACGTTCATGCATTCGGTCCCGGCGACCACGTCGTGCTCGGCGGCGTGCACATCGCGCACGATCGCGGCATCGTCGCGCACTCGGACGGCGACGTCGTCATCCATGCGCTCTGCGATGCCGTGCTGGGCGCGCTCGCGCTCGGCGACATCGGCCATCATTTTCCGCCGACCGACGAGCGCTGGAAGAACGTCAGCAGCCGGCATTTTCTGCTGCATTGCGCCGCGCTCATCATCGAACACGGCTATCACCTCGCCAACGCCGACGTCAGCGTCGTGTGCGAGCGGCCGAAGATCGCGCCGCACGTCGAGGCGATGCGCCGCAATCTCGCCACCGATCTTGGCTGCGCGATCGGCGATGTCGGCGTGAAGGCAACGACCAGCGAGCAGCTCGGCTTCACCGGCCGCGGCGAAGGTATCGCTGCGCTTGCGGTCGTGCTGCTCGCCAAAGGCCGCGCTTCGACGCTGGTCGCGAGCGAGAGTCCGGAGCTCGAAACGCTGGTCAGGCGGCTCGAGCTGGACGAATCGTGATGTCGACGGTCGCGACGCTGCCGCACGCGCACGGCGGTCCGCCGATCGCGGGCGTGCTGCGCGAGGAAGCCGGCGATTTCCGCGTCGAGGAAGAGCTCGGCTTCGCGCCGTCCGGAAGCGGCGAACATGCGTTCTTGCTGATCGAGAAAACCGACGCCAACACCGAATGGGTCGCGCGTCGCCTCGCCGAGGCGACCGGCGTCGCGCCGATGGCGGTCGGTTACTCGGGTCTCAAGGATCGCCGCGCGATCACACGCCAGAGTTTCTCGATCCATTTGCCCGGCCGGCCCGATCCCGACTGGTCCGCGATCGTGATTCCCGGCGTGCGCGTGCTCGACACAAGCCGGCACGATCGCAAGCTCAAGCGCGGCGTGCATCGCGGCAATCGCTTCCGCATCCGCGTGCGTCACGTCGAAGGCGCGATCGGCGAGGTCGAGCAGCGTCTTGCGATCATGCGCGAGCGCGGCGTGCCGAACTATTTTGGCGAGCAGCGCTTCGGCTCCGGCGACGGCAACATCGATCGCGCGCGTGCGCTGTTCGCCGGGCGACGCCTGCCGCGCCAGCAGGCGAGCCTTGCGCTGTCGGCGGCGCGCTCGCTGCTGTTCAACGCGGTGCTTGCGGCGCGCGTCGAGGAAGGCAGCTGGGATTGCGGTCTCGAAGGCGAAGTCTGGATGCTCGCCGGCACACATTCGATCTTCGGGCCGGAGCCGTGGACCGTCGATCTCGCACGTCGACTCGCCGCGTTCGACATCGATCCAACCGGGCCGATGGTCGGTGCCGGAGAGTTGCGCACTACGGCGCGCGTGCGCGAGATCGAGGAAAGTGCACTCGCGCCGTATCACGACATTGCGGCAGGGCTCGCCAAGGCGGGTCTCGCGCAGCAGCGCCGCGCGCTGCGCCTGCCGGTGCAGGACCTTCTTCACGAATGGGAGCCCGACGGCTCTCTGGTGCTCGAATTCCGCCTGCCGGCCGGCGCCTTCGCGACCGTCGTGTTGCGCGAGTTGTGCTCGGACGTTGCGACAATGGGCTGAACGGCCAGTCCGGACGGAAATCGCGACGGACGGCGCTTGCAGGGCGTATCGGCAGGTCTATAGTGCCTTCGCGGCGCGTGCGATCGTCGCACGCTGCCGCATTCGCAGATGCGGAGGGCACGATGAGAACGCTAGCAATGAGTGCGGCAATCGTCTTGTGTCTTGCGGTGTCGGGTTGTGCGGGAACCGCGGGTCCCAACGGGATGGTGCGCGGAAGCACGATGGACAACGACATCGATGTCGGCAAGGTCCTGGCTGTCAACGAGTGGGCCGAGCGTCGGCGCGCCACCGTCGTGTGGATCAACTATCCGAAGAAATCGGCGCACATGAAGGACGACGGCTAGATCGATCGATTCCTCAGGCGCGGTGCAGCAGCACCACCACCGCGCCGGTTCCGCCTTGCGCAGGCCGCGCCGAGGCGTAGGCGATCACGTCCTTGCGCCGCGCCAGCATAGTCGCGGTCAGGCGTTTCAGAACTGGGCCGTCGCCACGCGAGCGCAATCCCTTGCCGTGCACGATGCGCACGCAGTACTCGCCGCGCGCGAGACTCTCATCGAGAAAACCGCGGATCGCTTCGCGTGCGACCGCGGTCGTCATCTCGTGCAGATCGAGCTCGGCTCGTACGCTGAACTGGCCGCGCCGAAGCCGCTTCAATAGGCGCTGCGGCTGGCCGGGTTTGAGGTAATGGATCTCGTCGCCGACCTCGATCGAGGCCGGATCGAAATCGTGCACCAGCAATTCGTCGCGGACTTTCGCTTCGTCGCGCGCGTACTGCGCGGGCTCGGCCGCCGGGCGCGGGCGTGAGGGCAATGGCGCCTCGTCGCGCTTCAGCGGTCGCACGCGGCCGATCGCGTCGCGGAAGAGGCGCGCATCCTCGTCGCTGTCGTCTCGCGCGTTCATGCCGAAGAGGCTAGCAGAAGCGTCAAGCGCGGGCCGCCGCGGCTGTTCACGCGAATCCGTTATCATTCACGGTTTCCCGATCTGCCGTTCCTGGTATGCCGCGGAAAAGCGCCGCGGTGCGCGCCATCGACCGCAAGAACGGGACGGAAGACGAGGCGATGCGAGTTCTGGTCAGCAACGATGATGGCGTCGACGCGCCCGGCATCCGCGTGCTCGCGCAGCGCCTGGCCGACGTCGGCGAAGTCACGGTCGTCGCGCCCGACCGCGACCGCTCGGGCGCCAGCAATTCCTTGACCCTGGATCAGCCGATCCGCGTCGTCCGTCTTGAGGACGGTCGCTATCGCGTTGCCGGCACGCCGACCGATTGCGTGCACCTCGCGCTCTCGGGTTTGCTCGATCACGAGCCCGACATCGTCGTCTCCGGCATCAACAACTCGGCCAATCTCGGCGACGACGTGATCTATTCCGGAACGGTCTCGGCCGCGATGGAAGGACGTTTCCTCGGCCTGCCCGCGATCGCGATATCGCTGGCCAGCCTCGATCACAAGGGCGAGCACTACGAGAGCGCCGCCGAAGCCGTGCTGCTGCTGATGCGAAAGCTCCTCGTCGATCCGCTGCCCGCCGACACGATCCTCAACGTCAACGTGCCCGATCGTCCATGGAACGAAATCCGCGGCCTCGCCGTGACCCGGCTCGGCCGGCGCCATCGCTCGCAGCCCTGCGTTGCACAAAAGGATCCGCGCGGTCGTCCGATCTACTGGATCGGTCCGCCCGGCGAAGCCGAGGACGACGCGCCCGGCACGGACTTCCACGCGATCCGCTCGGGACAGGTCTCGATCACGCCGATTCACGTCGATCTCACCCGCTACCAGGCGCTGGAGAAAGTCAGCGGCTGGGTCGCATCGCTCGAGCACCGGCTCGGCAGCGCCGCATGAGTTTCTCGCGTCCCGATCCGGCTACGCGCGGGCTCGGCATGACTTCGCAGCGCGCGCGCGATCGCTTGGTCGATCGTCTCGCTGCGGAAGGCATCCGCGACCGGCGCGTGCTCGACGTCATGCGTCAGCTGCCGCGGCATCTTTTCATCGACGAGGCGCTGGCCTCGCGCGCCTATGAAGACACTGCGCTGCCGATCGGGCAGGGCCAGACGATCTCGCAGCCGTGGGTCGTCGCGCGCATGACCGAAGCCTTGATCGAAAAGCGCCTGCCGCGCCGCGTGCTCGAAATCGGTACCGGCTCAGGTTACCAATGCGCGGTGCTCGCGCAGCTGGTCGAGAAGGTCTACACCGTCGAGCGCATCGACGAGCTGCTGCGCAACGCGCGCCGCATCTTCCGCCGGCTCGGCATCGCCAACGTGCGCTCGCGCCACGCCGACGGCCGGCTCGGCTGGCCCGAGGAAGCGCCGTTCGACGCGATCATCCTGACCGCCGCCGGCGCCGAGCTCGAAGCGGCGCTGCTGGCGCAGCTCGCGCCGGACGGATGTCTGGTCGCGCCGGTCGGCCCGGCCGGGCGACAGACTTTGCTGCGCATCAGCGCGAACGAAGAAGGCTGGCAGCGCGAAGCGCTCGGTGCGGTCAGTTTCGTGCCTCTGCTCGGAGGCGTCGGCTGATGCGGAGCGTGTCGTCGATCAGGGAGGGCGAGGCACGATGAAGATCTTCAAGCCGCTTTATGAGCGCGTGTTGCGCTGGTCGGCGCATCGCCATGCGGAACGGTATCTCGCGGGACTGAGTTTCGTCGAAGCGTTCATTTTCCCGATCGCGCCCGAGATCATGCTGGCGCCGATGACGCTCGCCAAACCGCAGCACTGGGCGCGCTACGCAGCGGTGAGCCTCGTCTGCTCGCTGGTCGGCGCGATGGTCGGTTACGAACTCGGCCACTACGCATTCGATCTCGTGCGTCCGCTGCTGGCCGATCTCGGCTGGCTTCCGCGCATCGACGCGATGGTCGCCGACCTTCGCGAAGACGCGATGCTGCATCCGTGGAAAGCGTTCTGGGCGCTGGTGCTGGCCGGTTTCGTGCCGGTGCCGCTCAAGATATTCACCTGGGCATCCGGCATCGTCGGCATGCCGCTGCCGGCGTTCATCGCAGGCATGATCATCGGTCGCGGCAAGCGCGTCTTCCTCGTCGCCGGCGCGATCCGCCTCGGCGGCAAGCGCGCAGAGGAAACGCTACACCGCTGGATCGAGCCGATCGGCTGGGCGGTCGTGGCCTTGATCGTCGCTTTGGTTATCTACTTTAGATTCATCCGATAAACTCTTGGCATGGATAGGGAATATCGCAGCCTCCATGTCCTTGTCGCGCTGCTTGCGCTGATCCTGGCCGGCTGCGCCTCCGACGGCCCTGCGCCGGTCGAGGATCGAAGCGTCGGCGGCACGGTGCGGCCGAAGGTCGTCACGCCGCCGCCACCGCGTGCTACGCCGAGTGGCGGCATCTATCGCGTCGAGCGCGGCGACACGCTGTACAGCATCGCGTTTCGTCACGGCGTCGATTACCGCGATCTCGCCGCGTGGAACGACATTCCTGCGCCCTACACGATCTATCCGGGACGCGAGCTCCGGCTTTCGCCCTCGACGCCCTCGAAACGATTGCCGGCTGCAGCGCCGCCGATCGCGCGCGTCGACAAGCCCGCGCCTGCGCCAGCCGCGCCGCCGAAGTCCGCGCCGCCTCCGGCCAGCACGCCTGCGCCGTTCGAGCCGGTCGGCGCGTCGCCGCCTCCCGCTGACACGCAAGTTGCGACGGCGACTCCGCCGCCCGCCGCTCCAACCAAACCGCCGCCGCCCGTCGCCGTCCCTCCGCCCGAACCCGCGCCGGCGACCGCTGCGGGCGACGTCGCCTGGCGCTGGCCGGCCGACGGACAGGTCGTCGGCGGCTACGTGTCGGGCGATCCGATGCGCCAAGGCGTCGACATCGCGGGCAGCGCCGGCGCACCCGTGCGTGCCGCCGCAGACGGCACCGTCGTCTACAGCGGCAACGGTCTGATCGGCTACGGCGAGCTGATCATCGTCAAGCACAGCCCCGCGTTTCTTTCCGCGTACGGCCACAACCGCAAACGGCTCGTGCAGGAAGGCGATCGCGTCAAGTCCGGGCAGACGATCGCCGAAATGGGATCGAGCAGCGCGAGCCGCGACGAGCTTCATTTCGAGATCCGCAAGAACGGCAAGCCGGCCAATCCGCTCGACTACCTGCCGCGGCGCTAGCGCGCCGGCCGTGCACTCGGCGTAAGCTCACGCGATGAACGAGGAAATTCCGTCCGCGCCGGAACCGTCGGGCGACGATTTTCACGATCTGGTCGATGCGATCGAGCCGCAGGACGAAGAAGCACGCTCGTCCACCAGCATCTACCTCAGCGAAATCCGCCTGACGCCGCTGCTAGAGCCCGCCGAAGAAGCTGCGCTCGCCGTGCGCGTTCGCGAGGGTGACGGCGAAGCGCGACGGCGCATGATCGAAGCGAACATGCGCCTCGTCGTGTCGGTCGCGCGTGCCTACGTCGGACGCGGCGTGTCGCTGATGGACCTCATCGCCGAAGGCAATCTCGGCTTGATACGCGCGGTCGAGAAATTCGAGCCCGAGCGGAAGCTTCGTTTTTCGACATATGCCGTGTGGTGGATTCGCGAAGCCGTGCAACACGCGGTGATGCATCACGGCCGCACGGTGCGCCTTCCCGTGCATGTCCTGCGCGAGCTCGCGCAGGTGCTGCGCGCCGAGCGCGAGCTTGCCGCGCGACATGGCACGCCGCCGAGCCTAGAGCAGATCGCGGCCGCGGTCGGCAAGGACATGCGCGACGTCGCCGAGCTTTTTCGCGTCAACGAAAGCGTGACTTCGCTCGACGCCGCGGCCGAAGCCGGCGATCCCGCGATCGCCGCGCCCGCGCAGGATCGCGAAGAAGCGCCGACGACGCTCTCGCTGCAGGAAGCCGAACGTCTCGGGCATTGGTTGTCGCGACTGACCGAACGCCAGCTCGCGGTGATGCAGCGTCGATTCGGGCTAGGCGGCGCACCGGTGCAATCGCTCGCTGAGATCGGACGTGATCTCGGCATCACGCGCGAGCGCGCGCGGCAGATTCAGGAAGAGGCGATGAAGAAGCTTAGGAAGTTGTCGCAGGATGATTAGGTAAGTCCCTCTCCCGCTTGCGGGAGAGGGCAAAGATCAGCGACCGGACAGCATAAACGCCGCGACTGCGCGGCGACCTTCGGAGGCGAGCAGGTTGTACGTCCGGCTTGCCGCGGCGTTGTCCATGACTTCGACGCCGATGCGCTTGCGCAAAAGCCCAAGCATCGTCTCGCGCGGCGGAAACACCTGCTTCTCGCCCGTGCCGAGCAGCACGACCTCAGGATTCAGCGAAGCGATCGTTTCGGCCGCGGCCGCATCGAATTCGGAAACATCGGTCACCGGCCAATCTTCGATGACCCGGTCCGGCGCGAGCACGAAGCTTCGCGTCAGCGTGCGATCGACGATCGTGATCGCATCGGGCCGGCACGTGCGTACGAAGAGATAGCCTTCGGCGAGATCCTGCGTCAGCTGCATGGTCTTACTTCGGCAGTTCGATCTTCGGCTGCTTGGGATTGCGCCGGTAGAAACACGCGATGCGGCCGATCGTCTGCACGAGCTCGGCCTTGGATGCGTCGCGCAGCATCTCGATCGAGTCCGCGCGCTGCTCGCGGTCGGCGTCGGCGAGCTTGACCTTGACCAGCTCGTGGAACGCGAGCGCGCCGTCGAATTCCTTCAGCACGGCGGGCGTGATGCCTTTCTGGCCGACCATGATCACGGGGTCGAGATCGTGCGCGATTGCGCGCAGGTAACGCTTCTGATGCGACGACAAGTGCATGAATGGGAACCGAATGCTGACGAGCGGCGGGGGACGGGGGCGGCCGGCAGGGTATCATGGGCGCCATCCTCCTTATAGAAACCGGCGCCCTCGTCGGGCAGGCGATGGCGCGCAGCAAATCGAGCACCCGCTGGCTTCAGGAACACTTCAGCGATCCGTACGTAAAGCGTGCACAGGCTGAAGGTTGGCGCTCGCGCGCGGTGTTCAAGCTCGAGGAGCTGATCGAGCGCGATCGCCTCCTGAAGCCCGGAATGGTCGTCGTCGATCTCGGCGCTGCGCCCGGCGGCTGGTCGCAGATGGTGCGCGAGCGGCTCGGCGAGAAAGGACGCGTGATCGCGCTGGATATTCTGCCGATGCAGGGCATCGGCGGCGTCGACTTCATCCTCGGCGATTTCCGCGAGGAAACCGTGTTGAAGGCGCTCGAGAATGCGCTGGACGGGGCCACCGTCGATCTTGTGCTTTCCGACATGGCCCCCAATCTCAGCGGCATGAATAGTGTCGATCAGCCGCGGGCGATGCATCTGGCTGAGCTGGCGGAGGATTTCGCCGGCAACCACTTACGTGAAGGCGGTGCGTTTTTGACCAAACTTTTCCAGGGCGAGGGCTTCGATGCGTACGTACGGCGCTTGCGCCAGGGTTACGAGCGCGTCAGCATGCGCAAGCCGAAGGCGTCGCGGGCGAGAAGCCCGGAAGTCTATGCGCTCGCTCTCGGCAAGCGGGCTTGATGTGCGGGTCGATGGTGTGCAAATCCTATGAATGATATGGCCAAGAATCTGCTGCTCTGGGTGATCATCGCGGTCGTTCTGCTGACCGTGTTCCAGAGTTTCAATCCGCGCGTCGCGGCGCCGACGGATGTTCCGTATTCGGAATTCGCGCAGCAGATCGGCAATGGCGGCGTCGCGTCGGTGCAGCTCGGCGCCGACGTGCCGACCAAGGCGACGGCCAAGCTCAAGGACGGCTCGTCGGTGTCGACGACGATTCCGATGGGCGGCAACCAGCCCGCGCTCGAGCTTCTGAACAAGAACAACGTCGAAGTGCGGCAGACCCCGCCCGACAACGTGATGCCGCTCTGGCGCATCCTGCTCGACTGGGTTCCGTTCCTGATCTTCATCGGTCTGCTCGTCTACTTCATGCGCCAGATGCAGGCTGGCGCGGGCGGACGCGGCGCGATGTCGTTCGGACGTTCGCGCGCGAAGCTGCAGGGCGAAGACCAGGTCAAGATCACGTTTGCCGACGTCGCCGGTTGCGACGAGGCGAAAGAGGAAGTCGGCGAGCTCGTCGAGTTCCTGCGCGATCCGTCGAAATTCACCAAGCTCGGCGGCAAGATTCCGCGCGGCGTCTTGATGGTCGGCTCGCCCGGCACCGGCAAGACCCTGCTCGCCAAAGCGATCGCGGGCGAAGCGAAAGTTCCGTTCTTCTCGATCTCCGGTTCCGATTTCGTCGAGATGTTCGTCGGCGTCGGCGCCGCGCGCGTGCGCGACATGTTCGAGCAGGCCAAGAAGCACGCGCCGTGCATCATCTTCATCGACGAGATCGACGCGGTCGGCCGTCATCGCGGCGCCGGCCTCGGCGGCGGTCATGACGAGCGCGAGCAGACCTTGAACCAGCTCCTCGTCGAGATGGACGGCTTCGAAGGCAACGAAGGCATCATCGTCATCGCAGCGACGAACCGTCCGGACGTGCTCGATCCCGCGCTGCTGCGCCCGGGCCGTTTCGATCGCCAGGTCGTCGTGCCGCTGCCGGATGTGCGCGGCCGCGAGCAGATTCTGAAAGTCCACATGCGCAAAGTGCCGATCGCCACCGACGTCGAACCGCTGACGATCGCGCGCGGCACGCCCGGATTCTCCGGCGCCGATCTCGCCAATCTCGTCAACGAAGCCGCGCTTTTCGCTGCGCGCGAGAACACGCGCGAAGTCGGCATGGTTCATTTCGAGCGCGCGAAGGACAAGATCATGATGGGCGCCGAGCGCCGCTCGATGATCATGAGCGACGACGAGAAGAAGCTGACTGCGTATCACGAAGCCGGTCATGCGATTGTCGGCCTTTCCGTGCCCGATCACGATCCGGTGCACAAGGTCACGATCATTCCGCGCGGCCGTGCGCTCGGCGTCACGATGTTCCTGCCCGAGCAGGACCGCTACAGCCATTCGAAGATTTCGCTTGAAAGCCGTCTTGCGAGTCTTTACGGCGGTCGCGTCGCCGAGGAGCTCATCTTCGGCGACGACAAGGTCACCACCGGCGCGTCGAACGACATCCAGCGCGCAACGCAGCTCGCGCGCGACATGGTCACCAAGTATGGTCTTTCCGAAGAGCTCGGCCCGATGACCTACACGGACGAGGAAGACGAAGTGTTCCTCGGACGCTCGGTCACGCAGCACAAGCATGTTTCCGAGGAGACGGCGCGCAAGATCGACGAAGTCGTGCGCGGCGTGATCGATCGCGCGTACATGCGCGCCAAGACGATCCTGACGGCAGATATGGTCAAGCTCGAGGCGATGGCGAAAGCGCTGTTGCAGTACGAGACGATCGACCGCGATCAGATCGCCGCGATCATGGCCGGCCGCGAGCCGGACCCGCCGAAAGATTGGCGCGATCCGAAGCCGAACACGGGTTCAGGCGGCACGCCGCGCGGCGAAAGCCCGATCGGCGGACCGGCGGTGCAGCCGCGATCCTCGATCTCCGCGGATTGACGACCGGCGTGTTTTTTCCCTCTCCCGCTTGCGGGAGAGGGTAGGGTGAGGGCAAGTTCGCATCTCCCTCCCATTCCCTGCGCGCCCTGATGTTCCATATCACTCTCGATTGCAACGGCCGCGAGCTCGCGCTGGATCGTCCGCGCATCGCCGGCATCGTCAATGTTACGCCGGACTCCTTCTCCGACGGCGGTAAATTTCTCGACACCGATAAAGCGATCGAGCACGCGCTTGCGCTCGTCGACGAAGGCGCCGATCTCATCGACATCGGCGGCGAATCGACGCGACCCGGCGCCGAAGCCGTCGACGCCGAAACCGAGATCGCGCGCGTCGTTTCGGTGATCGAAGGCATTGCGAAGAAATCGCAGGTGCCGATCTCGATCGACACGTCCAAACCTGAAGTCATGCGCGCAGCAATCGGTGCGGGCGCTGGCCTCATCAACGACGTGCGCGCTCTGCGTGAAGACGGCGCGCTCGATGCCGCAGCCGCGCTCGGCGTTCCCGTCGTGCTGATGCACATGCAGGGCGACCCGCGCACGATGCAAGACGATCCGCAGTACGACGATGTCGTCGGCGAGATCCATCGCTTTCTCACCGAACGCCTGTTCGCGTGCCAGATGGCCGGCATCGACAAGAAGAAGATCCTGGTCGATCCCGGTTTCGGTTTCGGCAAGACGCTCGAACACAACCTCGCACTGCTGCGCGCGCTCAAGCGGTTCTCGGAAATCGCGCCGGTCGTCGCCGGCCTTTCGCGCAAAGGGATGATCGGAACCTTGACCGGTCATGCCGAACACGCCGATCGCGCAGCGGGTTCCGCGGCCGCGGCGCTGATTGCCGTGCAGAATGGCGCCGCGATCGTGCGCGTGCACGACGTCGCGATTACGCGCGACGTGCTCGCCGTCTGGCGAGGCGTCGCCGAAGGTGCGACTGCCGCGCCGCGTCCCGCGATCAAGCGTCGCGCGTTCGACGACGACGATTGAAATCCGGCGGCGGCATTGCGCCGCCGCCGGTGTCGCGTTTGGTCAGCCGTCGAAGCCGTCGACGAAGATCGTGTCGCCGGCCGCACCGCGCAGCAGGATTTCGCCCGGACTCGACGGATCGTTCGATCCGACCACGACGCGCGCATTGAACACGCCCGCTTCGGTCGGCGAGAACGAAACCATCAGCGTGCACGATTGGCCCGGCGCCAGCGTGAGCGGTGGCGTCGCGCAGCTTCCGCCGCCGGCCAACGCGAACGGTGCGTCCGGCGCGTCGATCGTGCCGACATCGAGCGCGACGGCCGTCGTGTTCGCGATCGTCACCGCGACGGGACCGCTCGTTTGTCCCGGCGCGATCGTGCCGAAGTCGACCGCTGTCGGAGACGATGAGAACGCCGGCAGCACGCCACGAGCGCTAAGGCCAATGTGACTCGCGGTTCCGTTGCCTTGGATGTCGAGCGCGGACGCGTATCGACGCTCGAGGGCGGGCGCGAATTCGACCGACAGCGAACAACTCGCGCCCGCCGGCAACGTCGTGCCCGAGCAAGCGTCCGACGCGATCGCGAACGGCGCCGACGGCGCGGTGATCGGATCGACCGCGACGTCGGTGTTGCCCGCGTTGCTGACTGCAATCGATTGCGATACCGAGCTTCCTACGGCGAGCGCGCCGAAATCGACGCTCTGTACATTCGCTTCAAGCCGTCCCGCCGTTCCGCCGAAACGCAAGTTGCCGATGATCTGCGACACGGCCGATGCGCTGTGCAGCGCGATGCGTTGCACCGGCACCGTGCTCGTGAAGCCGGCGAAGGAAGGCGATGTCGGCGCGGTCGGAAACACCGTGAAGCTTCCGATCAGCGTGCCGCCGGCGGCGTACGCATCGATCGTCACGGGCGAGCCGGCGGCGATATCGTAAGCGTCCATCGCGACCGCAACGGGACCGTCGCGAAAATCGACGAACGTCTTGGTCGCCGCCGAATAGGTCGCGCCGACGGTGTTGCTGGCCGGTCCCGGCGACATCGAATCCCTTCCGATGAAGAAAAGCCCGGGACCTGTCATCGGGCCCCAGGGGGTCGTAATGCCCGACGTCCAGTCGAGATCCGAACGAATATCGAACCCTGAAATCACGTCGCCCGGATGGAAGCAGACCGGTTCGAGGAAGCTCGTCGCAGGCTGGCCCGCGTCGCGGTTGACCGGCTCGTAGCACGGCGAGACGTTGTGCGAATCGTGCGCCGCGAAATCCTCGAACGAAAGCGTGGTGCCGCTCGTCGCGGCCAGGAACGAGGGAAGATCGGCGTACGTCGTGAGACCCGAGCCGGCTGGCGCTGCGAGCGCGAAATTCGCGCCGCCGACGAGGCCCGCTGCAAGAAGAGCGATGCGCATCGATGAGATCCCGAAAGTCGTTGAGGAGTGCGAAGCGGAGGTCGTGACCGTTCTCATCGGCCACCTCCGGAGCTTCGGCCGGCGAGCGCGACGACGCCGGTTCCTTTCAGCGACCACGCGGTCGGGCTTGCGGGATCGTTGCTGGGCACCGCCACGGTCGCATCGAAATCGCTTTCGAACGACGGCGCGAACGCGACTTGCACCGTGCAGCTGGTGGCTGGCGCGAGCGTCGAGTTGGAGCACGCGTCGCCGACAAACGAGAACGGCGCGGGCGGCGCGGGCAGCTGGCCGATCGAGAGCGCGAGATGCCCTGCGTTGGTGAGCTCGAACGACATCGATTGCGTATCGCCGACCGCGACCGGACCGAAATCCGCTGTGCCGGTATCGAGTCGGCCCGCACCACCGGCGAAGCGCAGGTTGTCGATCGGGCCTGCCGAATAATCGACGTGCGTGCCGTAGACGACGCGCGCGACCGGGATCGTGCTGGTGAATCCTGCGAACGAGGAGACATTGTAGGCCGCCGACTCGACCTGAAAGGTGCCGATCAGGTTGTCGCTGCCGTCGTATACATCGACTTGCACCGGCACGACGTTCGTCGGAACGGCGCCGTCGCCCATCGCGAAGCCGTAGACGTCCGCAGCGACCGCAGTCGGAGGATCGTCGAAGCGGACTTCGGTATAGCTCTGGGAGTTGAGTCGATACGGCCATGCGCCGATCGTGCGGCTCGGCAGCGTGTAGATGCCGGGATTCATCACGATGACGCCGCGCGCGTTCGTCGACGCGATATGGATGCCGGATACGAGATCGCCGTGCTGGTAGCAGGCGTCGTTGGACTCCTGGCTCACCGGCTCTATGCACGCGGCGAACTGCGTCTGCGGCAAGTACTGCGCGAAGCCGTGCTCGAAATCCTCGAGTGTCGGCGTGCCGAGATCGCCGATCGCGGCGAGGAAGCTCGGAAGATCGCCATACGTCGTCAACGCACCGGTCGCGTTTTTCGCGGCGACTTGCGATTTCTGCGTCGCGTGCGCGACGCCGTGTTGCGGATGTTCCTGCGCGAGCGCGAGCGAAAACGCCAGCGCGCCGAAACCGAGCGCAATGCTATGCATGAGAGATCCCCTGTGGATGCGTGGCGCGGTGCGCATGTCAGCCTCCCGTGCCATGCAGGTTCACGGTCGTCGTTGCCGGCGCGCCGCTGCCTGTGACGGTCACTGCCGCGTCGAAGCGGCCGGCGCCGGTCGGCTCGAACGAGAGCTCGAGCGTGCACTCCTCGCCGGGTGCGAGCGCGAACGGCGTCGGCGTGCAGCTTCCGCCGGTACGCGCGAACGGCGCGGCGGGGATCGCGACGGTCGTGACGTCGAGCACGGCACCGGTGAGATTGGCCAGCGTCAGGGTGGCCGCGCCCGGCGATCCGCCGACACCGACCGTGCCGAAATCGACGGCGCCCGGCATGGGCGATACGTGCGCGCGCACGCCTTGTCCGCGCAGCGGCAAACGCTCTGTTCCGTCGCCGGGCAGATCGAGCGAAGCTGCGAATTCGCCGGCCCACGCGGGCGCGAATTCGAGCTGCATCGAGCATGTCGCGCCCGCGGCCAGCGTCGAGCCCGAGCACGCATCCTCGGTGATCGAGAATGGCTCGGGCGGTGACGCGATCGTGCCGAGCGCCAGCGCGAGCGCGCCGTCGTTTCTGAGCGTCACCGGCTGCAACGCGATACCGCCGATGTCGACGGCGTCGAAATCGACGGCGGCATCGAACGCGAGATGTCCCGCGCCGCCGCCGAAATAGAGATTGTCGACCAGCTCGCCGCCGTTGTCGGTCAGCGCATTGATCGCGACGCGTTTGACCGGCACCGGGCTGGTGAAGCCGGCGAAGGCCGGAAGGCTCGTCGAGGCCGGCGTGACCGTGAAGAGGCCGATCAGCTGATCGGCCGCGTCGTAGGCTTCGACCTGAACGGCGCCGCCTTGCAACGGATCATAGACGTCCATCGCGACGGCCGTCGCAGGATGATCGAACGTGATCTCGGTCGGATTCCACGGCGGATCCGGCACGTTCGCGCCGACCGCCGCGCTGGGCAAACCGCGCATGCCCGCGCCGAGCACGACGAGATCGCTGTCGACGCCGGTCACGGGATCCCAGATGTTGCCGCCGCTCGAACGGATGCCGAATCCGGGCGCGAGCTCGCCCGGTGAGAAGCAAGGATCGTCCGACGTGCTGGCGACCGCCTGAAAGCACACGCGGATCGCGTTCGGCGGCGTGAAGCCGTTTTCGAAATCCTCGAAGGCGAGATCGAGGCTGCCGGTCGCGGCGAGGAAATCGGTCAGCGCCGGATACGTCGCCAGCGCGCCAGTCGGAGCGGACGGCGCGGAATGCGGCGCCGGATGCGGATCGGAAAACCAGACGTTATTGCGCTGCGGATTCGCAGCTCCGGCCGCGACGCTCGCGGCCAACAGAACGACACCGGCCGCGAATCCGGCCGACGTCCGCAACGCCCCTGTAGCGTGGGTCCTGAGCATGGGACCTCCTCCCGTTGTCGAGTCGACGGAAGGTGCGGTCGGGCGAGCGGGGCGTCATTCCAAAAACATTGCTTTCCTGTTGTGTTGTCGTTGTCCGCACATGATCGGCGTGCACGCGGGGCGACTTCGACGAGCCGCATCGCTCAAGGACGCAGCCGATAGGCTCGCAGCGATTCGTAGATCGGCCGGCACGCGTCGGCGACGCGCGCGCATTCGCCATCGAGGCGGATCGTCCTCTCCGGCGGCGCCTCGAAGCCGGTCGACTTCAGCACGGCGGCGTACCAGTAAGGCGCCCAGACGCCATCGCTCGCGCGCGGGCCGGGCGGCCAGGCGAGCATCCGCGCGGTGAACGCGATGCCGAGATCGGCGCACAGCTTGCGCAGGTGAGCCTCCGGCGCGTGCAGGAAATCATCCGCATCGATCACCGGCGGCGCGCTGCCGGTGCGCTCGGCGATCTCGTCGAAGAGTCGTCGCTGCTGCGGGAGGCCGAGGTCCTCCGGCGTCACGCTCGCTCGCGTCTTGACGTACGAGTTGACCACGGCGGCGGGATCGCGGATCAGGAAGACATTCTTCAGCGCGTGTATCCAGTCGTGATCCATATGCGCGAGCAGGTGATGGGTCATGTGTTTCTGATACCAGACCGGCTGCGCGTCCGGAGCCGGTCCGGTCAGTGCCGCCGTCACGCTGCGCCAGTCGGTGTCGCCGGCGGCGATCACTTCGTCGCGACCGGGATGATCGAGCCCGGTGTGCGCGAGGTAATGTGCATACAGCGGTTCGTCCGATACCGCGCAGTCGCCGCGGTTTTCCCACGCGCGCATCATCGCGGTCGAGATGTTGCGCGGCCCCGACCACATCGCGATGCGCAGCGCGTCGCTCATGCGGCTCCAGGTGCCTTGCGACCGCGCACGTCGCGTGCGAGGAATTCGCGATAGAGCGATTGCAGCCGCTCGACCATCGCACCGCGCCGGCCGTCGCCGACGATACGTCCGTCGATCTCGCGCACCGGCACGACGCCGGCGAACGTGCCGGTGACGAACGCCTCTTCGGCGCCGTACACGTCGGTCAGGCTGAACGATTTCTCGAACGCCGGGATGCCGGCTTCGCGGCACACCGCGAGCACGTTCCCGCGCGTGATGCCGCCGAGGCAGTACTGTCCCGTCGACGTCCACACCTCGCCCTTGCGCACGATGAAGAAATGCGTGGAGTTGCAGGTCGCGACGAAGCCATGCGGATCGAGCATCAACGCTTCGTCGGCGCCGGCCGTATAGGCCTGGATGCACGCGGTGATGCAATTGAGCTTGCTATGGCTGTTGAGCTTGGGATCCTGCACGTCCGGATAGCCGCGACGGACATGCACGGTGAAGAGCTTCAATCCGCGTTCGAGCGTGTCGGGCAGCGGATTCTTGTGCTCGGGAATGATCACGATCGTCGCGGGTCCGATCGTCACGCGCGGATCCTGGTACGGCGTGCGCTTGACACCGCGCGTGACCATCAGACGCACGTGCACGCCGTCGCGCATCGCGTTGGCCGCGAGCGTCTCGTAGATCGCACGCGTCAGCGCATCGCGATCGAGGCCGATATCCATCGCGATCGCCTTCGCGCCTTCATACAGGCGATCGAGATGCTGCTCGAGAAACGCCGGATGCCCGTTCGATATGCGAAGGCCCTCCCAAACGCCGTCGCCGAGCACGAAGCCGGAATCGAACACCGAGACGACTGCTTCGTTGCGCGGCTTCATCGTGCCATTGACGTAGATCAGAATGTCGCGGTTGCGCGGGTCGTCGGCGAAATCGTGAGTGCCTTGGGTCATCGTGCGGTTCTTCCGGTGCGGGCCTGCAAGCATACGAGTTCCTGCAGAGCGTCCGCGACCGCCTGCATCACGTCCGCCCATGCTCCGGGTCGCGGTTGCCGGAAGAGGCGCATCACGGCCGGATACCACGGCGAATCGGAGCGATCGAGCATCCAACGCCAATCCGACCAGTAAGGCAGCAGCGTCCAGACCGGCCGGCCGAGCCCGCCGGCGAGATGACACAGCGACGTGTCGATAGTGACGACAAGATCGAGGCACTGCATCACGGCGGCCGTGTCGACGAACGCGGCGCCATCCGCGTCGAGGTCCGCGCCGAGATCGACGATACCGAGATCGGCCGCCTCGCTCGCGTCGTCCGCGTCCTTCTGCAGGCTGTACAACGTGACACCGGGAATGCGCGCCAGCGGCGCGAAGTCGCTCAGCCGGCACGAGCGGTGATAGCCGTCGAGCTGCATGCGATTGCCCTGCCAGGCGATGCCGACATTGAAGCCCGGTCCGAGACGCCGCCGCCATCGCGAGACCCGCGCCGGATTGGCGTGGAGATAAGGCAGCATCGCCGGCACGTCGGGCCAGTCGTGGCCGAGCACGGCCGGCAGCTCCAGCAGCGAGGCTTGCGCATCGAAGACCGGCAGCGGATCGCCGAACACGATGCGCTCGTCGGCACCCGGCACGGAGGCGAGCAACGGCATGAGGCGCGCCGGCAGGACGAGGACGACGCGATCAGCAAGACCCGCGACCATCGGCACGTAGCGGATGAATTGCAGCATGTCGCCGAGGCCGTGCATCGCATAGAGCAGCAAAGTCCCGCGCACGGGCTGGCCGTCCCAGCGGCGCTCCGTCAGCATCGGCGGATAAACCGCGTGGTGACTTTCGTAGAGCGCCATGCCGCGCGCGAGCTCGCCTTGCTGCAGCAGGGCGAGCATGTAGTTGAAGCGAATCGCCGCCGCAGTAGGCTGCAGCTCAATCGCGCGCAGGTGTCCCGCCTCGGCTTGTGCCCATCGATCCAGACGTCCCTGCAAGATGGCCCGGTTGCTGTACGCGCCGCCCCATTCGGGCGCGAGCTCGACGGCGCGATCGAGATGCTCCATCGCTCGCTCGAACTCGCCGATCCGCGCCAACGACAGACCAAGCCCGCTGTGCGCGCCGGGATGCCGGGGATCGAGCGCCAGTGCCCGTTGCTGGCAGGTCGCGGCCTCGGACCATCGCTGCACGGAATGCCGATCCAGGCCCAGATGGTAATGCGCGCTCGGCGACTCCGGCGCCCAGCGCGCCGCGCTCTCGAGGGCATAGGTGGCCGCGTCGCGCTCTCCGATCGAGCGATACGCAAGGCCCAGACGCAGATAGCTCGGCGCGTGCTGCGGAGCGACTCTTAGGCTTCGCTGCAGGAACCCGATGCCGGCTCGAACATGGCCGCCTGCCAGCAGCCATCGCGCCATCCAATAGTTCGCCTCGACATCGTGCGCGTCCGCAGCCAGGCCCTCGCGCAGGACCGACTCGTTGACGATCTCGGCCGGCGGGACGGGCGACCAGACGAGATCGATCTCGGCGGCTCTAGATGGCAACATATCGATTTGTATAGCATGCTCGGCATCATGACCCAACCGCTGACCAGCCAGATCGAACACATCGTCGTGGTGATGTTCGAGAACCGCTCGTTCGACAACGTGCTGGGCAGCCTTTATCCCTCGTCCGACACGTTCGACGGGCTGACGGGCAGCGAGTCGAATCCCATCAATCCCTACAGTCCGGATTCGGGTTCCGTGCACGTGTGGCAGGGAACATCCGGCATCGAAACGATGATCATGCCGTTCCCGGATCCGAACGAGGATTTCAACGACATGACCCAGCAGCTCTTCGGCTGCAACTGGGCCAGCGCGACGGGAGCCAGCACTTCGATCACGCCGACGATGGACGGCTTCGTGTGGAATTATCTGACGGCTCCGTCTTTGGGCGGCGTCAATCCGAGCGCCATCGACATCATGCAGTACTACGCGGGCGGCTCCGACGGCAACATGCCCGTGACCTCCGCGCTCGCCGCCGCCTACACGATCAGCGATCGCTGGTTCGCCTCGGGCCCGGTTCAGACCTTCGCCAATCGCATTTTCAATCACTGCGCGACGCCCGGGATCAGGAAGTCCGGCAAGGCGTATCTCAACGACCACGACTACGGAGTCGACATCGCCGGATTCGGCGGCGTGGACTGCGCATCGGTCTTCAGCACGCTCGACGCTGCGTTGCCGAAGGGAAAGATCAACTGGAAGATCTACTATCAGGACGAGGCGGAAGTGTGCGGTCTGCCGGGCGGCATTCTGTCGGCGCTGCTCGTCAAGTACGTCCGCGAGGTCTTCAGGAGCAGTGGCCAGCAGCAGGTTGTCCAATACAACGCGTTCGAAACCGATGTCGACCAAGATACGCTTCCGGCGTATTCGTTCATCGAGCCGCGATACTTCGCAGCCTCGGAGGGTCCTGCGCAAAGCAATCATCCGGGCAACGCCATCGAACCCGGCACCAGCGGCAATCCGACGGCGATCAGCGTTTGCGACGGAGAAGCGTTCCTCGCAGATATCTACAACACGCTGAGCGCGAGGCCCCAGGTATTCGCCAAGACGCTGCTGGTCGTGATCTACGACGAGCACGGTGGCGTGTACGACCATGTGCCGCCGCCCGCCGCGCCGTCGCCGTTCGCGAGCGACGTCGAAGGATTCGACTATTCGAGATACGGCGTACGCGTGCCGTGTCTCCTGATCAATCCCTACGTCAACCGGGGCTACGGCGTCGCCTATCGGCCGCCCGGCTCCGGCAATCCGTTCGACCACACGACGATCATCCAGACGGTCATTCAGCAGTTCCTGCCTCCCGACGACTGGACAACCCTCACCAATCGCGACGCGGCGGCGCCAGTTCTCGTGAACCTGATCGATCCGGGCAACACGCCGATTCCGAACGTAACCCTTCCCTCGCTCACATGCCCATCGCCGATCACGTTCACCGATGGGCCGACGGCGGCACATGGTCCCCGACAAAAACTGGTCCGGGCCATTCTCAAAGCACAAAAAGAAGGCGATACGACGACGTCGTGATCCGCTACGGATACGGCGCGCCGTCCTTCTGCACGAAGCGCCTATCGATGTTCGTGCTCATCATGTCGACGTCCGAGTACGTCGTGAGATCGTTGGGATTGCGCGAGCCCGCGACTCAGGGAGTTCTCTGCGATGACAAAGTTGGTTACCGCAGCACGCGTACTTGCAACTGCGCGTAATTGCCGGACTTCGCCAACGCCGTGATCGTCTGATCGCCGATATCCGCGAACGCATACTCGAACGCGCCGCCCGCGTGCGTCTCGCCTTCGAGCTTGCCGTTGACGAGCCACAGCACATCGTCGCCGGCGCCGAGCGCACGCAGGCGGACCTTCGCGGGCTTGTCGCTGTTCGGCGCGCGCGCGATCGAAGCTCGGTCGGCAAGGCCGTCGATGCGGATCGGCTGCAATGCGTCGAGTCCGTCCGGCGCGCAGCCATCCGCGAGGCGCGGCAGGCTCGCGCGTCGGCGCAGATCGCGCGACAGCCACGGATACGCCAGCGCAGGCCAGCGCGCGATGTCGACTTCCTTCGTCGCTTCACGTTCGCATCCGGCACCGAGGCGATCGCCGCTCTTCGTGTCGATGCGAAGATGCGTGATGCCTGCGCTCCATGTCGTCGCGTCACGTTCCGGCAACGTTGGCGGAACGACGCCGTTCAACACCCATGCCGTGCGTTTCTGGTGACACAACTCCGGGTGCGCCGCATCGAACGCGAGCCCGAGCGGCCAGCAGACGTCCGCTTCGGCGACGCTCGCCGGCGGGGGCTCCGGCGCGGCCGACATCGCGGCACGCGGCAGGTTGTCGACGATCTGGAACATGAGCGGCAGCGCCGTCACCGCGCCGTATTGTCCCGGCAGCGGCGTGCCGTCCGGACGTCCGATCCAGACTGCGACGGTGTAGCGTCGCGTCGCGCCGACCGCCCATGCGTCGCGAAAGCCGTAGCTCGTTCCGGTTTTCCACGCGACGCGCGGACGCGATCCGGGATCGAACGTGCCGGGCGAATAGCCGGGCCTGGGATTCGCTTCGAGGATGTCGCGCACGATCCACGCCGCGCCATCGGAGAGGACGCGACGCTCGATCGTCGCGTCGTCGCGCGCGAGGCGCACGCGACCGCCGACGCCACCGCGATTGAGCGCGACATATGCGCCGACGAGATCTTCCATGCGCACGCCGGCGCCGCCGAGGATCACCGAAAGATTCGGCGCGACGCCGCGCGGCAGGCGCAGCTCGAGTCCTGCATTGGCGAGTCGCGCCGCGAAACGCGAAGGCCCGACGCGATCGAGCAGGTCGACCGCCGGCACGTTGAGCGAAAGTCGCAATGCTTCGGCAGCGCCGATCGGCCCGTTGTAGGCCATGTCGAAATTGCCGGGCCGATAGGTGCCGAACGATTGCGGCGCGTCGATCAGGAGACTTTCCGAATCGATGAGCCCGTCGTCGAGCGCGAGGCCATACAGGAACGGCTTCAACGTCGAGCCCGGCGATCGCCACGCGCGGACCATGTCGACGTGGCCGAGCCGCGCTTCGTCGCCGAATATTGCGGAGCCGACGTACGCGCTCGCTTCGAGCGTCGTGTTGTCGACGACGAGAAGCGCCGCGGATGTGCGTTCCGGCAGCCGCGCGAGATAGTCGCCGACTCGGGCTTCGAGCGCGCGCTGCAGCTCGGCGTCGATGGTCGTCGTGATGCGACGCGCGTTCGGACGTTCTTCGTGCAGGCGCTCTGCGAGAAGCGCAGCGCTAAGCGGCGGCTGCAGCGCGCGTGCGGCGACGGATTCGATACGTGCATCGTGTACTTCGGCGGGCGTCCACGCGCCGAGCTCGGCCATGCGATCGAGCACCTTGTCGCGTGCCGCGCGCGCGGCCGCAGGTTCGCGATCCGGACGCAAGCGGCTCGGTGCTTGCGGCAACACTGCGAGGAGCGCAGCTTCCGCGCGCGACAGTCGCGCGGCCGGCTTACCGAGATACGCCCACGACGCCGCCTCGACGCCTTCGATCGTGCCGCCGAACGGCGCGCGATCGAGATACAGCGTCAGGATTTCGCGCTTGGACAGATGCGCTTCGAGCTGCAGCGCGCGCAGGATCTGGCGCAGCTTTCCGCCCGCGCTGTGCGGCGTACCGTCGATGATGCGCGCGACCTGCATCGTCAGCGTCGATCCGCCGGACACGAGCCGCCGATGCACGATCCATTGGCCGAACGCGCGCGCGAGCGCGAATGGATTGACGCCGGGGTGGCGATAGAACCAGCGGTCCTCGTAAGTCAGCAGCGCTTCGATATAGAGCGGCGAGACGTCCTCAGGTTGGATCGGATAGCGCCAGACGCCGTCGCTGTCGGGAAACGCGCGCAACGGCGTGCCGTCGCGCGCGAGGACGACGGTGCTGCCGCTGGTGGGGTCGGGGAGCGGGAGTGGGAAGAGGCGGTCGAGGATGAGGGCTGCGGCGATCAGAAGGAGCAGCAGCGCTAGAAATCGCTTGGCGGTTCGTTTGAAACCCATACCAACCCAACCCTCCCCTTGAAGGGGAGGGCTTAAGACGTGAGCTGGCACGTGCGCTTTCATCTTTAGCCTTCCCCTTCAAGGGGAGGGTTGGGTGGGGATGGTGTTGCTCGCGCTGCCGGCTCGCAACGAATCACCTCCAGCACGCCGTCCAATTCGCCTAGAACCTGGTTATTCCAGAATCTCAGAACCGCGAATCCCGCACGTTCAAGACACCGAGTCCGCTCCTGGTCATATTCGGTTGCGTCGAAGTGCTGGCTCCCATCCAGTTCGACGACGACACCTCGTTCAAGGCAGGCGAAATCGAGAATGTAGTTTTCGTACGGATGTTGTCGCCGGAATTTGCAATTCTCGATCCGGCGTCCTTTGAGATGACGCCACAAGACTCGCTCCGCATCCGTCGGCGCGCTGCGCAACTGCGTTTGCAGCCGTGCATTGAGAATGGCTTGGTTGGTTTGGCCTTTCATTGATGCGTTGTAAGACGCTGGGAACCCATCCCCACCCAACCCTCCCCTTGAAGGGGAGGGCTAAAGACAGGGCTCAAGGCTCGATCACCTTGATCGTCGCCGGCTCGCTCTTGCCGATGCCGCGCACCTCGGGTCGATACATATCCTCGACCAGCGGCGGCGGTACGCGGTACGTGCCGGGCGAGACGGCACGCACGAGGTAGAACACGTGCGCATCCTGGCCTTCGTCGAGCTTCAGCGCCGCGACGTAACGGTCGTCGCGGAATTCCTCGTGGCGCACTTCGGCGGCTTCGCCGCGTTCGGTGATCGTGATGCCATCGACGACGACATCGGCCCATTGCTTGGCGTCGGTCAGGTTGAAGTTTTCGATTTCGAGACCGCCCGGTAGCAAGTCGATCAGCAGCGCGTCCGGCATCGCTTTGCGCGCTTCGAGCTTGAGGCCGACGATGAGACTGTCGCCTTCCTTCAGCGGGCCGGGCTCCCAAGGCTTGCCGTCGAGCGTGTAGAAGCGCCGCTGGATCCAGACGTAGTGATCATCGGGCGCGGGCGCGGCTTTCGGGATGCCGGCGACGTCGGTGGTGACGTACAGCGGCAAGTCGCCTTGCGGCGTGAAGTGCACGCCGGCGCGAAGATCGGCGCCGGAGAATTCGCGGCTCCACAGGCGATCCGGGCTGATCGGATTCGAGGCCGCGCCGATCGCGAGCGTGCCGGCGACGACCGTGTCGCCGTCCTTGATCAGCGTCTTGCCCAGACGCGCGATCGCGATCTGCTCCTGCGTCGAGAGATACATCCAGCGGAAGCCGTACTTGCGCTGCTGCGCGTCGGCTTCGTGCTGGCCGGTCGTCATCGAGCGCGCGAGATCGAACACACGACCGTCGTACTCAGGTTGGTCGAGGCCGTAGCGATGCACCAGCGCGATCATCAGCGCCGTGTCGCGCAGCTCCGAGCCGTAGTCACCGAGGTACCACGGCCGTTCGGCTTTCTTCGCGAACGCTTCCTCGACGGCTTTCTCGGCGCGCGGCTGATCGCCCATCAGCTTCAGCGCAACGCCCAGATGCACCAGCGGCAGCGCGGTCAGCGATTTCGAGCGTTCGTTGTCGAAGAGCGCACGCAGCGTGCCGAGCGGCGCGCGGTTGACGCGTGCGAGCACGTAACCTGAGTACGCCTCGTCGGCGAAACGAAGGTGATCGGAGTGCTCGTAACCGTAATACGGATGACCGCCCGACAACAGATCGTCATTGAGCCGCTGCAGCGATTTCTGCAGCAGCGTGTCGGGAACGACGAAGCCGTCGTCGCGCGCGTCTTCCAAGAATTCGACGACGTAAGGCGTCAGTATCTCGTTGACGTAGCTGTCGCCGCCCCACATCGAGAAATGTCCGGACGGAATCTGCATCGACGCGATGCGACCGATCGCGCCGTCGACTCGTGCCTTGCGCTGATCGGCCGGCAAGCCGTCGACATGCAGATTCTCGGCGGTCTTCTCGTCGAGCAGCAGCGCGCCGAAGCCTTTGCTCGTCGTCTGCTCGACGCAGCCGTACGGATACTTGAGGAGATCCTTGAGCGCGCTCGCGAACGGCAGCGGCGGCAGGCTGGAAACGGTGAGGCGCGCGGCCACGGAATCGGCGAGGAGGCCATCGATCGTGCCGGTGTCGAGCGTGATCGCCTCGAGCTTGTCGAGCGCGCGGGGCGAGGATCGCATCACGCTCGGCCACGCGGCGCGCACGGCCATCTCGAACTGACGATTGATCTTGATATCGCCGTTCTGGGCGGTGACTCGGATCTTGCCGACGCCGTAGCCTTCTTGCGCGGTCAGCGGGAAATTGAGCGTCGTCTTGGCGTTGTCGGCGAGCTTCACCTTGCGCTCGCCGTTGGTCACCGCGAGCGGCTTGTCGACCGCGACCTTGACCGCGAACTCGCGCTCCGTGCCGGAGAAGTTCTGCAGATCCAGCGTCAGCTGTGCCGAGTCGCCGGGCGCCATCGCGCGCGGCGTCGATATTTCGGCGACCAGCGGCGCGCGCACGATCGTTTCCGTGTCGGTGCCACCGTACTGGTTTTCGCCGAAGACGAGCGCGGTGACGCGCACGGTGCCGTTGAAGTCGGGCACCTTGAGCGCGACCTTGGCTTCGCCTTTCGCGTCTAGCGCGACCACGCCGGAGAAAAGATCGACCGTGAGCACTTTTGCGGTCGGCCTTCGTGCCTGCGGTAGCGCAGCGAGCGCCATATCGCCGCCGTAGCGAAGTTTCGCCAGGTTGCCGTCGAAACTCTCGATGACGCGGCCGTACAAATCGTAGGCGTCGACGCCGAGCGCGCGCTGCGCGAAGAACCACGCGTTCGCGTCGGGTCGCGCGAAGCGCGTGATGTTGAGGATGCCGACGTCGACCGCCGATACGGTCACGTAGGCTTTCTTGCCGGCGAGCGCGGGCGCCTTCACCGTCACGGGCAAGTCCGTTTCCGGCTTCATCTGCTGCGGCGCTTCGAT
>Ga0068859_100000263_pt1 | contig 52534 bp, 66 predicted proteins | sample KBSSwiS22_FD_66585 | JGI IMG/M metagenome (GOLD analysis project Ga0068859, IMG submission 66585) | Switchgrass rhizosphere microbial communities from Kellogg Biological Station, Michigan, USA - KBS Switchgrass S2-2 | ecosystem: Host-associated > Plants > Roots > Rhizosphere > Soil ... | reverse complement strand
TCGGCCCCATCAAACCACCACAAGTTAGAATGTCGGTGCTAAACATAGTAGAAAGAAAGTCATTGGAAATAGAAGTCTGCTGTAGAGTAACTGTTACTGTGCAACGTCTATCAGAATTAACAGCGCGAGCAATTTCTCCATCTGCTCCTACTTGTGTAGTCACACCATCATTCTGCATTTCAATACTTACGAATGTTCCATCAGCATAACCTGTCAATGGAACACCATTGAACACAACCAAAATCTTAGCTGCATTGTAAGTGCGAACAACACCATTAGGCATTCACTGTCTCCCTTATGCTGCAACAGAAGCTACTGGTAGATTTTCGTAAGTCAACGTTCCCTGGATTTGTACAACATGGATTGCGCCAGCTAGCCTAGCAGTAAAGTATACGTCTTGCAGAACTCGTGTAGCCTTTACATTAGGCGGAACTGTAGCTGCAAGAGGAACAGAGATAGTATAACTTGGGATAATGTTACCATCCAAGTCTACTTCAGGAGGGGCAATACCACCACGGAAAACGCCACGATCTAATGATTGCTGAAGCCTAGAACGAATAATAGCAATACCAGGATCAGTATAAGGGATACGATTATCAACTAGTTGCTGAAAGATGTTAACTTTGATTTCATCGCAAAGCCAATCACGAAAACGAATAACATCAATCCATTCTCCACCAGCAGTCTTACCGTTTTGAGTAATAGCGATATTACGGAATGGTTCAAACGTATTACCATTCTTCCCAAATACATTTTGTGCTGTTACTTCAGGAAGGAACAACGAATCAACATTGCTCAAACGTTGATTGGCCCACGTCTCCTGGCCGGGATATTTGGTGAAGCTACGCGCAGCAATAGCAACATCAGGAAACTCTTCAGGTTCTGTATGATACCACCACGCTGTTCTAAAGAGATTGGCTTGCTTCAGCAAATGTCCGACTGATGTAGTATCTGTGCCAGGAGCAGAAGCATTAAGAGGATCAGACAAGACAGTTACGAAAATCTTTTCATGAGACTCTACCCATTGACCAAAAGCAACTGCCCTAGTCTCGTCATGTTTAACGTCACAGATACCATACCAATCTGAACTCTCATCTAGCAATGCTGCCAAATCTGTAGTTACATCAGCAGCATTGTTATCTTTACCAATGAACAGTCTTGGCGGATGTGGAATTTGACTAAAGAATACTTGCGCTGCTAGGTAGAGAGGATCAGTAGCAACAACGCCAAAATCATCAAGCAACTGATCAGGATCGGTAATAATGTTAACAAGGCTGCCATCAGCGGCCGTATACGCTCCAAACAATAGCAAGTCCGAAAAGTTGAGCGAAGTAATACCAGCAGTTTGCAGAGAGATTTGAACATTAACGACACGATCAATATTAGCCATTACTTTTCTCCATCCTCATGGTGTTCAGGGTAGGGTATCCAAATGTCTTCATGGCAAGTTACAGATCCTGTAGCTGCTCCTGTATATTCTCCATCAATGATAACCTCGGCAATAAAGCCAACGTTATCTTTATAGACATCAGTATAGTAGAAATCGAATTGATATATTGCTCTATCTTCAAACTGAGAATTATTCAATAGAGCAGGCATTCTTTGTAGCATTAAACGATTACCAATAGCAATATCTAATTCAACTTGCTTATCTACAGATAAATTACCAGCCAGCATCATCGCAACTTGGCTAGCAATGCGATCAGAATTAGGACCACAATAAAATTGAAGACTCACGGTCGCTCTGCGCCAGGAGCCCATTTTACGGAAACCATCTAAATCAATATAGCTAGATTCAACTTCAAAGTTAGGTATATCATTATCTGTATAGTCTATCATCACATAAGCTTTATTCATTCTAGGAGCGTTCTGATATGACCAAATAATAGGTAAATTTTGAGCGTTAATTGTATTGATTGTATAGTCTAACAATTCATAAATGCCAGGTATCATGGGGCATTCTCCAATTTATATCCTTCTATAAGTTCACAAGCATAATAGCGCCAATGAGAAACCTGAGTGTTTCTAGAACGACTCAGCATTGTATAATCAGCTTCACCAAACAATAGATAAGCTGAACCATCATAATAGAAGATGTCTCCTGGTGTAGTGCCGCGAAAACCTTCAATCTGTTGATTAACACATTGAAGCCTAGTATCAGTATATATCTTGATAAAGCGCGTTGCTCTCCTACCAAATTCTGTTGCTTCTATTCTTCCCATATCTAGAGAAGATGGCATTTGGACAGTAGCCATTACTGATATCTGTTGGCCAGTATTATCGTCAGGTATATACTGGCCCTCAGACCAATAGCCCATATTTCGCCTAACAACAACAAACGATGTGCGAAAAGAAGTAGTCAATTATTCAGACCCAGTAGAACTGACGATTTCATAACGAATAGACCCCACCATTCTCCCAGTATCTATCAATGGTGAACTTGAACCTTTCCTAGCTATAGTTGCTGGCACATTAGGAACGGCCCATGTCTTAGCTTCCCTGATAACCGTTTGTATTTTTGCTTGATACCACAAACCCATATAACTTAATACTTGATGAACTGTATACTTACCATCAATCATTTGTCCAACAAGCGTCTCAGTATATTTGTAGATAGCATCGCGGTATCTATCGGCAGTCGTTCCCATAAATGGCCTGGCTGGAATGTTCTTAGTTCCATATTCATTATACACACCAATGTCTACTACAGACGTCCCATCTACCTCCTGGCCGCCCATTAATCCCACTTTGACTCCCTTACCATTCAACTCTTTAAAGTCAAGAGCAATGCGTTTCCAGCCCATATCGTGCTCTTCAACTTTAGTAGCTGTTGGTCTAATAAGTGCGCCAAAGCCACCGGCAACTGCAGCTGCTACCATATTGGATACCAAATCCCCATTACTCTCGGCCATATAGCAAGAGTAAATTGAACGCCATTACGACAAGGATCGCCATATCTAGTTGTTATAGTTCCAGCAGCACATCGCATCCAATATCTATTCCAAACATCCCAAGGATTAGATGGTGGTCGTTTGGACATAGTAGCCATACCAGTTTTAGTCATATCAGCATAAGTAACTGCTATGTCACCTTCTTTTTCAGAAATAATTGGCCCTGCTACCGGAATAGTTCCAGCACTTCCTGAAGTAGTTTCATGACGTAATGAAACAAGATAAGCAATGAAATAAGCTTGTGCTATATCTTGTTGGCCAGAAGGAATACACCACGGTCTAGCTTCATCAGATATTATTGACAACTGCGCCATAATATCAGGATCGACGTATTGTGGAGATTGTGGATCAAAGAACTGAGGAAAGAACAATTGCAATAGAGGTTCTACCTCTGGCCAATGTTCTGAATATATTGTTCCGCTCATTTATCCTCCTGGCGTGGAGGTTTATCGTTCGGTGGTCTAGCAGCAAGTAACAAAGCTAATATACCAGCTAACATTTCTGAGAATATTTCTCTAGCGCGTTGAGCAACTTCAGCACAACTCCCTATAGCAATTGTCCCATTCATAATTAGCATTAAGCAACCAATACCACCAACAGTTGCCCAAGCTGCTTCTAATAGAACAACAACACCAAACAAATAGAAACACGCTCGCAGTATATTAAACGGCGAGCGCATTTCTCTTACTCTAATGATCCTTTGTTTAGTTGAGGATACAAATTGTCTCCAATCGAAAGAAACGATAGTATCCTCAATAACAAGGATCATTATATTAGTTTAGCCTCTTGCGAGTGACCAAACCTAGACCAATCAATCCAGTTCCAAGCATAGCCATTGTCATTGGTTCTGGAACAACAGAAGCAGAGACATTACCCGAGACTGTTGCAGTAAAACTTTCAAGAGTAGTTCCAACAATGCTTACTGGTGGGAGCACATTCGTCAAACTAAATGCCGCACCAGCTGGAGCACCAAGAGCACTACCAGAGATAAGATCAGAAGCAAGTGCAAGAAGATCAGGCGGAGAACCAATAGCTAGAACAAGTGCAGACCCTACACCAAGTGCAGCATCAGTAAAAGTTCCAGACAAAAGATTAGTGCCAGTATTGTTAGCCAAAGTATTAATGCTGAAGCTTCCACTATAATGTTGCAATGCTCCAGTTCCAACGGGCACAGCAGCATCGGTGCTAGTTGCACTTATGTCAAGAAATGCTGCGCCAGTAACACCACCAAGATTTTGTGCGACGTTTACTGCAACATCAGTTCCAACAATCGTTGTTGCAGTCTGCGTCCCATTAGCAGTTGCAGTAATAGTGTTAACATCACTAGTTTGTGCAAACTGGATAATAGGAGTAGCATTAGCAGCAAGACTAAATGCTGCGCTAGCAATCAACCCAAGAACAAGTTTAAGCACTACACATTCTCCACTTTGTTGGGATTACCTTTGGGCTGGTCTTTGCTGTCCTGTTCCTTGCGCTCCTTGTTGCGTTGCTTGAGGATGTTGAGGTGCGGGCTGTTGTGTTGGGGCAGGGTTATTTTGAGAAGATGACTGCTGATGCTGCTGGGCATCACGGGCACTGTCTGCTGTGCCATGTTCGCCTCTTGCGCCACTACGCTCTTGAATACCAGATTCTGGGCTAGCATTAGCAATCTCCAAAGTTTTCTTTTCTGATCCTGGTTCAGCAGGCTCATTCATCATATCCATGATGGTTTGATTCTGCATTACATCATCAGTTACCAAAGCTGGCACACCTGGAACAAGAACTGCTCCTTCAACGTTAATCAGTCTTTGTGAGTTATTAACAAGTTCTGGCATTGTCGTAACTCCTTAAGTTGTCCTAGCACCAAGTAGTGCCAAAGGATAATAGATCTGAACACCAGCGCTACGCGCGAGGCAATCAGTAACTATTTCCAAGTTGCGTGCTTCTGGAGGCAACTGAGTAAATGGCATTACATATTCATGCACATAGTTATCAGTAGAAGCCTCAACCATTAGACCCCAATCTTTACCGCTTGGTCCTACGCCTTGCAATTCCCAAATACTGGAAACAGTAAGACCAGGGAAATTAGCTTGGAACATAGCCAATGGAGTAATAGGCAAACCTCCTGGCCCTGTCACAAACTTAGACGTAGCAGCAGTATAAGCCTTGGGTGCCAAGTATAGATTGTCTGGTGTATGGATACCATTGTTAGCAGTATTGTATCCATTATACCAAGCAACCAAATTGGCATAGATCAGATCACCAGTGAGTGTTCCCCAATCACCAGTGTTAGGCAATACTTGCTCTGGCACATTAGGATTATTAAACAATCCATATATACCATAAGTAAGATCACCCATAAGCTTAATGGAATTGATCTTAAGCTCGATGGCGCGCCTAGCCATATCCGCTTTACGCTGGTCAAGCGCAACACCAGTGGCTCTACTGGCGCGCAATTCGTTTACATTGTAACCGTAACTGTCACCAATAGTCTTAACAGTAACGGTTTTCGCAGCACCACGAACATCTACGCGCGGTAGATCATCAGCATAGTTAGCAATAACTTTTGCCATACCAACTGAATCATACATACGAATAGTAATAGTCTCTGCCCATTCTGGAACCTCTGTAGAATCAGAGACCAGACGATTGGCATTCATATTGGGGAACAAACGATCGTATGAACGCGCTTTTACATAGTCAAGCTGACGTGCTAGCCAAAGGCCAGCAGTAGGAATATCAGCTACATTGATATCCTCTCGAAAGTGCTGAGAGATAAATCTATCAGCGACTTCCAAATCTCGTGGATCGAATGTTTGATCTAGGGGCATTGGTGCTATTCCTTATACCAGAGGATAGTGCATTTCAACAATTGCAACAGTTGCTGGAGCGCCACCAAGCAAAGCAAAGACACTAGCTACTCCGGAACGAAATACAGCATTCACCAATGCCACATTAGTATTTGTATTATTAACTGCTCCAGTGGCAGCAGAATAAAATACAGGAGCACCATCAGCAACGCCAGTAGCAACATCTACAACGCACCAAACACGACCGCGCGTTAGTATAGATACAGCATCATATTGAGTATAACCACCACGCGAAGCAATTACATGATCGTGTAGTGAAGCACCAATAATCAATGGCGCTGGACCACCAGGAATAATAGTCATTGCTCCTGTTGCAGTCCTACCGCAAATCAAACCAAATCCAATTGGCGCTGCTCCACAAGCCCAACTCTCAACATTATCATCCATACTATCAGCCTTCATACCAGGCATAGCCTGAGCATAAAAGTATGGAGCATTATAAGGAACAGGTCCAGTAATTGTCTGAGACATTTAGTTATCCTTTCCGTGATGGAAGATGTTTCGTTCCACGTCTCTTATCAGCCTTCGCTCAGCATTAAGCAGCATCTTCCTTTTCACCACGAATGCGCCTAAGCATCTTTTCCCTAGCAGTAGCAGAAGCAGGTTTATCATCTGACATTGATCTAACATTATCTAGACGGTGCTTTTGATTGCTTATTTTCTTGTTCTTAAAGTTGGCAATCGTAATATCAAAAGCACTATCTACATAGTCATCAGATTTGCCATCCAACCTTAGATCTGGATTTAGCTTACCGATGATCTTAGTCTTAACAATTCGATCAGTATCAGCTTCATCAAACTTCACTGATTGAGCTTCTGCCATTCCTTCAAGCTCAAGTCTTTCTCTCAATTCGCTCCTGGCGCTGGCTTTAATCGCGTCAATTTGAGAAGCGTGTTTAGCAACATCAGTCTTAAGTGTATCACGCTCTGCTTCTAGAGTATCAAAGCGTTGCTTAAGTTCAATGTGATCATCTTTGATTTTCTTCAAAGCATTCGCTACTTCAGGAGATGCTTGATATTCAATTTCATCAAGCCTAACAGTAACGAGTTTAGTTTCAGACATTTCTACCTCCAATTCAAAAGATGTCGCGTCAGTAGCGTCAAGTCTAAGTCGAGCATTGCCGGCTCGCCCTTTAGATACGGTGGCAAGATGATTATATCTTATTGATCTTTGAACACAATCATATCGCTCGCCGTTATATTCTCCTGGCGTTTCGTCTATATCACATTCATAACCAAGAGACAACTCACGCTTGGTTCCTATAGAATTGACTTTGTGTATTACTACATCCGCGACAACATCTGAATCTTGTCTAGATCCAGGAGACAAAACAGATCCGATTATACCATCAGCATTATCTTTGTTGAGTAGTTTACCTGGATGATTGACAGTAATAGGTATGCCCATCAATGATGCTAGACTATCCTCATGGAATACTTCATCCTCAGGCCTAAATTCTTTTTGTATTTTGCCATCTCGTTTACGATACGCAAAGATGCCTGACCGAGTAACGACAGGTCTATCTTTGATCCATCCCGTCTTAGGATCAGTAACAGCTTTAATCGGAATCATGTCATAACGAACGGTCATTACGCATCTTCCATTTCTTCTTCAAGTAGACTAGCACTAACGTCTAACGATTCAGGCAATACTGGTTCTGCCCAACAACGACATTGATAATCTTCACCTGGTTCATTACCATCCGTTTCTCCTGGCGGAGAACCCCATTGAAACGTCTGACCATCAACCATATCATGTTCATCTCTAACACGTTCGTCGCCAACTGTCCTCCAAATATAACTCTCTACACCTACATCTGTTTGACGTTCTCTTGTTAGTCTACCATTCAATTTAGCCACTTGATCTCTAGCTATGAGATTGACTCTACTATCCGTTACATCCATTCTCTCATCTAGTATATCGTATAGTTCATCTGTCATATCTTGTTGTGATTTACCCGACAATAATGTATCTCTCGTTAGATCGGCTATTTGTCTCATTGCCTTTTCAGGAATATCTTTAATGAGTGCTGCATTATCCTTTGCCCAATTTCTCATTAGTGGTAGATACGTTGATGGATCCTCTCTTGTTGGATTAACTCCATATTGTGAGCGTATCAATTTCTTCCATTCATCTTTATTATGTTCATTTATCTTAGCTCCATAACTAATCATTTGTTTCGTTACATACTGCTGTGGGCCAACCATATCTTCAGCTATCTTTTGGAAAGCATCATATAGTTCATCTTGCCAAGCATCATGTCTATATGAGCCTTGCGTTACTTCGCCAGTAGGTAGCGCATGTATATTGGATGTTTCCTTTGTTATACTTGGAATAATAGGAACAATATGATGTTTAATAGATTTGCGTTGTTCGTTATTCATCCACCGTAGTTGCCGCCTATAGATTGCCTCTATGTGTATAGGGTATTTCATAGGCGTCATCTTTTTACGTTTCTTGGGCATTATATTCTACCCATTAACGCCAATATAACAACCACTAATAGAATAACAAATATCAAACCTCCACCGTAACCATAAGCTGGTGTATACCAAGGTTGCCGATATCCCCAGCTACCACCAAAGGCAAATACAATTAATACAACAATAAGTATAACAACAAGAATATTCATGTTTCAGTTACTCCTGGCGCTGCGCCTCTATTGGCAATAGCGCGAGGTTGTTTGCCAGGCACGTCCATTAATGTAGTATCCACACCTTCAGCGTAACTAAGATCAGTCTCAGGAAACACAGGCAACTCTTCTGAGAAGTCAAAGTCACTAAATTTATTTACAATGATCTTACGAATTTCTTCTGGTGCCAGTATCTCATTATTCATTAGCGTTACTAGAGCATTTACAGTATTAGCTGTTGCTTGAGATTCAGCTTGCTCTGTCTGCGCTTTCTCTAGATCAGTTGGTATCCATAGCGGATTAAATTCAATTTTCCAATCTTCAGGCGCTTTACCTTTTAGTGATTTTTGAACCCATAGTATTGATGTTAGTTTCTCTAATGCTGGTTTAGCATTTACACTTTGTATATGACCTACCATTCCATAGTATGCTTCTAAGTCACCAGATCCAGTATTATTGAGTCCAGTAGTTGATTTACCGAATAGTATTGTTACAGGTAAACTACTTGATGCTGATAGTGCGTTCTGATACTCTACTATCATAGCTTGAATGCCATCCATACCAGCAGTCAAGATATTATAGTCATCTTCTCCATCTACTACAATTGAATTTAGATTGGATCTAACTAGATCAACTAGATTGATTCGTTTTGCTACAAGAGCATCATCGCCTTGGGCAAACATATTGCCCAATCCTTGCATCTTATATATACCTTGTTGTTTTCTTTCAAGTAACCTTAGTGACCATTCTAATCCTTGATCATAACGAACCAAATCTTTGTAACAAGCTTCTAGATTAGAGCGACCAGCCCAATATACTCTGTTATACCATACAAGACCAGTAGGTAATGGATCACCACCAACTGGTATTAGTCTTGATTCATGAACAAGTATTGCAGGAGCATTGTAAGGTATCAATTCATAGTATTCAACTTTACCAAATGTAGTTGGATCTGTATCATCTAAGTAATATCTGTCTGTGCCTCTAATACAATTCAAATCATATACGCGTAAATCCTCAACTGTATCAAGCGTATCTAGATTCAATGGATCTGTTAGTTCACCTCCATCTTTAGCAAGAACAAGTATAACAGCAGCACCATATAGACGCATCCATTTAATAGCTTCAGCCATTTTCGTTAATACAGACAAACGATCATATTCAGCTAGTATTAGATCATCTTCGTCACCTTCAATCTCTAATCCTCTTTGAAAGGCATCATCCGCTGGCCTATCTACTATCTTTTGTGCTAGACCATTAGAGATATAGAGATTAGTCAAATCATAAGTTGAACGAACACGAGCGTAACTTGATTGATATGTAGCTGTGGAGCGATCTAGACCAGGCGTGTTTAATCCACTCAATACATTCATGAATCCGTCATATCGCATATCTTTACGGATTTCATTCATTCAGCTAATGCTTTCCAACGATCATAATTACTAGTTGAACTTATACATTCAAGAAAAGCGCCACTACTGGCGTCCACGTAGTCATCGTGATCGCCTTCAGGAAACACAGCCATTTCTTTCAAATAATCTTTGTTCCAAAATCCTTCTACAATATCAACGTTACCTGCTTGCCATTGAGCAGATAATGGTTCTGCTCTCGTTTCTTTCGGCCCTGTCTCCCTTATTGCTTTTACTTTGAATCCAGACAATAGATTAATCAAGCTAGCAGCTTGATCTTTTCCGGCTTGTCCTGGATCTTGCGGAATAACAGTTGTAACTCGTTGGTAATTAACTCTGTCTTGCTCAGCAATACTAAGCAAAGTGTCCCTAATAATATTTGCATTACGGCGTATATTAATAGCATCGGCAATAACAAAACGCCCATTAGAACGTCTACCCATAAGTATAGATGCTGTGGCACTAGGCGAAGGATTCAATTCACTAGGCTCAGTAGCTGCTAAATCCCATCGGCGCACCCAATTACTTACATCTGTAGGTATAGCTGAAATCGTTCTAATAGCTGTTTGTGGAAAATACGATCCGGCTGAAGGACGAATTTTCCAATTGCCAGCAAGCAATCTTTCACGCTCAACTCTATTGAGCATCATAAGATTAGCTTTGTATTCTGGATCATTTTGTTCTAGAATTAAATTGTCTGACAACGTAGCAGGAACGAACGTAAATGATTTAGGTATCATACCAGGGTATCTTTGTGCTAAATCCTGGCGTGAATGTCCCCAAATCATATGATCATCAGCGCGAATGAACCAACGTATAATGCCTGATCGTTCCGGTATTGGATAACCAGTATCTTGGTCAATATACCAAGAAACCATATTTGCTACCCAACTATCAGCGTCTGGATTACAAGTCGCTCTAACGTATGGTCTAACTCCACACATAGAACGATTACGAGACAGCATATACCAAAATTGTTTCTCAGTGAAGTGCGTTAGTTCATCGTAACCAATTAATGGTATTTGACTGCCTTGCCAATCACCAACATCCGCTTCATTATGAAGGTGACTAAACGTTATTGTAGAGCCGGAAGGAAAATTCCACATGCGCTGTGGTGATAGTTTAGGCATACCATCAACACGCATGTATATTTGGAAACTAGTGTCGAACAACCCTCCTTCAGATGTTATTTGAATGGCCTCACGACGAAAGATAACTGATCCGAAATCAGGATTATCTATGTGTCGTAAAGGCTCAAGTAACAGAGCATATGTTTTGCCCCCGCCAGCAGCACCTCCATATATAGCAATGTCTGCACTAGTAGCAAGAAACGTTTCTTGTGGTCCTTTCTGTGGCCCTATATCGTTATTGCTGTCCCACCCATCCCACATGATCTATGTTTCCACATCTATAACGTTAGTGGGAACATTAGATCTGTTATTATCCGGTATATACACTTTGACTCTACTGGCACTTTGATTCGCTCCAGTATCGTCTGAAATATATACGTGTTGTCGGGGCTTACCAAAAGCCCTGTTCAATACAAGCTCAATTAATTTGATCCTTTCGCCATGTGGTAGCTCAGGATCAGCAAACATAGAGTCGATATGATTTAGCACTGTAGGCACGCGTTGCCTACACTCTGTCATAAGTTCACGCAAAGTATAAATGCGTGCTAGCTCAGTATGAGGCTCGAAACCATCTGGCAATTCGTTCTATCCGCAGAATGAACTATCTAACTCTTTTATCGTAACGTCGTCTAGTAACGATCGCGCGAGCTATCCTTTTTTATTACTTACATCTTTTGGCACAAACAAATCTTTGAACCAATCTAATATACCAAGTCTATCTTCAAATAATAATAGTTGTTCGAGTCTAACTTTACTGTATGGAACACTTAACCATGTGTTCCAGTTACTGCAACGCAATATTGAATAGTTGAGAAATTCGTTACTGTCACGATCTACAATCCCTAAGAACAAATAACAAAATCCACCTGATCGTTGCCATTTAGCCATCCAAGCAGCTTGTTCTTTAGTGAATGTATTTATTGATACTGTTGTAGATTGAAGTTTGTGTTGTATTATCTTAAGTTCAAACCAAATGATACGCGAGTTGTTTATTTGCACGCCTCTATCTGGCCAGCCTGCCGTGCGATTATTTGGAACCCATATTTGATATTCTCTAAATGTTTCAGTGAAATCATTTGCCAAATCTCTTTCAAGCATTACTCCTGGGCTCCTATTTCAGCTATATCGTTACGATCTAAAAGTAACTAGTAAAGTAAGTAACTAGTAAATCGGTACTTGTATCGTTATACGTTTTAAAAAAAAAAATCCGTTCTAGAAATTCCCATTACTTTTCCTCCTTTTATAGTTACTTCGGTTACTTTGGAACAATAACGAATTTTTTTCTTTAATAATAACGGATTAATCTATATCAATTAAAGTAACCGAAACTAAATTCACTTGGTTACTTCTAAGTTTACTTTAAACCACATTCTTGCTTTCATTTGATTGCTACCTGGAATATGATGCACCTTACCGTCACTTTCATATCCGAATTTGACTAAAGCACGACCCAGCAGTCTAGAATGTTTCATCGCAATATGTTTCGGCATTTGATATTTATCATACATAAAATTATAAACTCTATCCAAATAAATACCTTCAACATCTGCTATCTCTTGATAATTATCTTCATTCAAATAATCGTTGATTACTTGATACTCAAATGTTTCATCAGTAGTATCTCTCTTTGCCGTTTCATCCTTTTGTAGTAATATTTCTTCTTGTGAAAAGAATTTATTATTACCGTTGCGATACATATGAATTGCTTGAGATAATATCTGTGGATACTCTTTTTGAAATAATTCCCAATTAACAAACGTTCCTTCTGGCATCGTAAGATTAATGGGTGCTGCTCTAGTCTCGCCAGTAGGATCACGTAAGAATTTTGCATCGTTTGTAGTAACGATATAAATTGATCTTTTTGGATGATCAACTACTGGTTTATACAAATCTCTAAAAGTGCATTTTCTTTCTGTAGTTATTCTTTTCCAAACATTTTGATCTACTTTGGGCAAATTGCCCAATTCTGGTAATTCAACAGACGCTCTATCATATGTAGTTCTATAGAATTCAACTTCATTATGATTGGCTAGATTTAATGATGTGCTTACATACCAATTTTCTGGAACAATACTTTCACAAAGTTTTGTTTTACCTATTGCTTGCGCTCCTTGTATAGCAAACCAATATCGTATTTGACAACCAGGCTCGAAACATCTATTGACCAAAGTTAGCATAAATACTCTAGCCCAAGCGTATGTCCATTCGTTAGGTTCGGCCCAGAAATGTTTTACTACCCAGCAATTTTCTCCATTATAACGATCTATGCCATCCCATAATCCTTCTGCGCTCTCCATCCATCTTTGATAAAAATCAACTTGATTACGCTTAGCAACTATTTCTACTGCATCATCTAAAGCACTAAAATGAATTTCATTTGGAAATAAACGACTATCAACACCCAATATAGTTTTTAATCTTGTTTGATTTACTGTTGATCCTGTATATCTATGATATTGATCTATTTTATCAGTGCCCACCAATGGTAATTCAAATGGTTTCTCTAATTCATCCCAATCGATTTGTGAGAAATATACTTTGTGGGAAATAGTATCGTATACAAATTTGATTCGTTTCGCTCCTAGCAACACCCTCTCTAACACGCCAGGAGTAGCGACCAATTGACCATTTTTCATAGGTAATGATTCTATATCAGCATCAGTAAATTTATTCAAATGTTCTTTGACTTGACTTTTTTCAATTTCCTCCAATTTGCGTTTGATTTTATCTTTAAGATCTGTTTTTGACTTAGGAAATATTTGATTAATTTCTTCAATAATACGATCAAATTGATATCCGTCTAGCCCTCGTAATTCCCATATCCATTTAAAAAATTGTTGATTACGGAATAGTTTCAATCTCTTTTCATTATGATCATCCTCCTTTTGTATTTCATCTATAAAATGTTCTATATCATTAAGTATTTCAAATACTCTATTTTGATCAGACATTATTGTTCCCCTCCCTTTCTTGATCTTCTAAAGCAAAAATAGCACGCATTTCATCAGGTGTTATATAGTTTTCCATTTTTATAGTCATCATCCATAATTTATCATAGATTTTCATTATTTCATCGCCCAATTTAACAGTATAAGAAACATTCAATTTATTGGCTATTGGAACAAGTTTCGAACAAATATCTTTTATTTCTTCCATTGTTTCTTTGGCCTCTTGCGGTGACATTCTTTTCTTAGAACTCATCATTGCCCTCCATTGCTCTTTGTTTACCGCGCTTTATTCCATCAAGTATAGTTCGCAAGTCATTCTTAGCATTACCACCCCAGTAGTATGCGCAATTATCCATTAAATCTTCAACAACAATATCCTCATCCAACACTTCTTGCCATATCAATTTGCCCATAAATACTGCTACTTTAAATAATGCTGGATGTCGTTCTGTTTCTTTATATTCCCACAATATTCTACTATCAATATGTTTAGGAACTGGTCTAGGATTACGCAGAAATGCTTCCGCTTGTTTCTTAGTATATTTGCGTTCTTGGCTATTACTTCCTCCATAAGGTAATACATCAACTATTTCTGTATATATCTGTTCTCCCGGTATCCAAGCAATTCGTTCTTTACAAGGATCATTCATATCTACAAAAGTTGGTCTTGCTACATATATAGGCTGTATTGGATGAAATAACGCAGGATCGACAATCTTATCAAAATATTTCTTAAGAGTCAAGCATGACACTTTCATACTATTCCATAAGAATAGTCTGATCCTTATGCCTTCTTTTATCATATAACTAGCAGATGGAATAGCGAAAGCCTGGACGTTATCAAGCCCGAGCGCCAGGAGAACGTTCTTTGTATCTAACTTTAAATTACCAGTCGATTGTCCATAACCATCAATATCTAATGCATACCAATTTTGTTCTTGTTCAATAATGGTTGCTGGATCGCCGGTTTTCTTATCATCATAAAACAATCTACGTTGCTTATTGATACTATCGTCTTTAGCAATCCCTCTGATTAGACAGCTTTGCGGTCTGCCCAGAAGAAACGACACTAATTGACATAGATCATCTAAGCATTCAATTTCTTTATTGAAGAATTTGTAATAAAACGCATTATCATAAGGTATAGAATGACCGTTTTTATATATTGTTTTATTGAGCTTTTTGCCATTTAATGCTCTTGCTATAGTAACGATATTTCTATTTAGAACACTACTAGACGTTTCTTCCGTTTCGCTATATATAGTATATACCATTTAGTTTTCCTCCCCCAGATGATGACTGAATGGCTTTCGGGAAACTAGAAGGTCAGGAGTAAATTACAATTACTTCTGACCTTCTTTCTTTAATCGAACGGTAATAGTAGCGGGATCGCGAGCGGGAGTCTAGCCTAAAGCTTTACTGTTATGATCAGATCGACAGACAAACGAATATCGATTATTGATAAATTGAATTTCCTCTGGTGCATATGCTTGATCGCGCATCTAAAAGAGCACGGCCAGAAGGTGTCGTGGTATAATATTGAAACTGAGTTTGGTAAAGAAACCAATCAGAAATTCAATTTCTATAGAGAAATAGCGATGGATTACGGATATGTGGCGCCAGATAGCCATACACTAACACCTAAAGCGTTGCGCGTAGTGGCTAACTGGCGCCAATTTAGAGATAAGATTATGGATATATGATCGTTACTTAGCAGAATTCAGAAGATTGACAATGTTATCAATTTCTGATTCCGCATCCTCCAAGTAATTCATCGTTTCTTCAACAGACTCTTTATGTTCATCATCAACATCTTCTAAGTCTGCATCTAATTCTGCTTTTAGCATAAATATGCTGCTTTGTGTATTATGTAATTCAGCAATCAATTTATCAATTAACTCTATTTGTTCTGATGATAGTGGCATTTTATTTTCCCTCTAGACTTAGGCGCGGATCGCGCTTATAGTTCGTTTCGTCTAAAAACCATATGTTTATTAGACGAGAAGTGATTGGGCCGGACACTCATACATTTCTCATTATGCATCTCCTACTAACAATTGACCCTGCTAGTATTCACTAGCAGGGTCAATTGTTTATTGTTATTCTGTTATTGTTTCTGCTTCAACTTCCGCTTCTGCTGGCGGTTGTTCGACCTTATTAGACTTGCGCATCTTTCTAGTTGAGGCTAGATTGACGAACCAGAAATTAGGATTAGGCGAACCATCATCCAACAATTCCGGCTGGTCCTCATGGTATATACCAATGAAACCGTGTAGCAAGTCCCAATCCCAATGGTGAAGCTTAGGACCAGAGAACTCTGCGCCAGTTCCTTCTGACCTAAGTGTCTTGTCGTAAGCCTTGCGCAAGTATTCACGGTAAGTCATACCATCTTCATACAAGTTGAAAGCATGGTATCCGTGACTACCAATTTGACGTGGATTGCCTTCCACCAACTTGCGTATGCGCAAATTGTCAGGATACTTAACTTCACCAGGCGCTGCATTAGGACTATTGGCCGCTGGCCGGCCTTTCCGGCCAGGAGTTCTGGCCACAGTATCAGGCTTGCGATTCATACGGAAGTATAAATCAGCACCAACTTCTGTAAGATAAACACCAGTCAAGCTCTTGGTTTCTTCATCAATAACGGCGTTGAACACACCACGATTGATGAGGTTCTTAGCCATACTTGGATAGAACCAAGGCTTGATGTCAGGATGGAGTTGATCCATATTGACAACCTTTGTTACTGGATCCTTTTCGGCAATATACTCAGTCAAAAAGTATCCAACAACCTTGCGCTCATCTGGGCTCATCTTACGTGGGCCAGAAGCACGCTTGGCTCTAGCGACACGATCTTCAGCCTCAGCCTCCTCCTTTGCCTTATGCTCTTCAGCAGTCATTTGTCCTTCAACTGCTGGGTAGGTTTCACCTTGCGGTTGACCTTCACCAATGTCGATTTCTGTGCTTTCGTTAGGTTGAACTTGGGCACCAAAGTTAACATCGGGGCCAGGAGGTAGGTTCTGATTCTCTGGCAAGTTAGGCACATGTTGAACTCCAGACATACTTCTGTTCCTTTTGCGACTCATTATCGCATCTCCTATGAAACATGTCAAAGATCATTGAGCCGGACTGAGATCAGACTTCTGACCTCACGATAAGTCTAGCCTACATCGGCGCTATCGTCTACCTCTTACAATTCTGAATCCGCTTACGGAATAGTATTGGTATATTTATAACAATAGATGATCATATATACTGAGTGTCGTATCTACTAACAGATATACGCTCTATATCTGTTTGGGAATAGCGCGTATATACGATCGTATATTAAGTTGTTTGTCCTAGGTTCCTATAATCCTAGAATCCTAGGATTCTTACTCCCTAGTATCCTAGGATACTAGCTTCCTAGGTTCCTAGGATAAGGGCAGAACGTTACGGGAACTGAACAAGAACAAACCGCGCTGATTTCCCGGCCAGTAGGGTAGCCCTGCCCATCTAGCCAACCGGTCTGCAAACGCCTTGCAGCCGCCCTGCAGAGCAGGCTTAAGCCTATGCCTTGCAGCCCAGCAGCACCTGGCAAACATATCTGTCGTCTAAAAAATAAGATTACGTCTTTTTGAAAAGACTTTACCCAGAATTTGTTTTAGGCCAATATCACCATGGGTTCGGAAACGAACCCGCCTGGGGCCGCCTATCGGACCCGGAACGATCTTTGAAAAGGGAATCAGGGCTTTAGCGCCATCTCGGATCGCTCTTAGGAGCGATCTAGAGGGGTGCGCCTAGCGGCTTGCAGGGGCTTCCACAGCCTCCTGGAGCTGTCTCAGGGGCGGTTATCTAGGGATTAACGAACGCCGGTCATTCCGGCCGAAATCGGACGGTCCTACTCATACGCGGAGTAGACGAACGGGGATTTTTCGCATAACCGCTAAAGCCAGGGCTTCCCGCCATCTTTGACAATAAAATATCGCTATCGGAAGAATACTCTAGTGGTTTGCTCGTGCGAGAGCACTGCCTGTAAGGCCGAATCCACTCCAGTTCTTTACGCGGTATTTGTTCATCAAGTAAGGGATTTAGTGGGCGAGTTGTCTGCTCAATACGATAACGTATCGGCAGGTAGCTAGCGTTGGATGACCGTTCATTAAATCTTATCCATTGTTCCTTTCTAGGACTATTTGGCGCGCGTTGCTCTCAAAGCGGGATAGCGCGCCAGTAGTAATGCGGCCTACTAGCAAATGCTAGCCAGATGACTGGGCCTCAAAATGAGGTTAGTTGGTCTCAAGCCCAAATAAACGCAGAGAGCAAAACCTAGAAAGGTATCTAACTATGTCAAAGCTAACTTCTGCTCAGCTTAAGTCTTATCTGAACTCTTCTTCAGCCAAGACTTTCGTGAAGCCTGTATTCTATCTCTATGTGATTGAGAACGTAAAGACAGGTTGGAAGTATGTTACCGTCCGACAGAATATGTCGGGTGAGGCATTTATGCGTATCGTTGCTGCCGATGCTTTCGATGATGCCCAGCGCATTCCTTTGCTCTGGTCCGTTCGCAAGTTCGGCATCAACGCTCACGAGATTAAGCGGATTGCCGCCTATACTACTCGTGAAGAGGCACGCGTTGTGATGGCTAAGATGATTGAGGGATACGCTGTTAAGGAAATGTCCCTTAACGGTGGCCGCCCTCGCATCGGTGCATCTGCTGATTTCTACTGGAAGTCAGAAAAGGAAATCGCGGCTGAGAAGCGTGTGAAGTCCACTTCTACTAAGACTGCTAAGAAGCAGAAGGCTGAGGTAACAGCCTCTGCCTAATACTACAGCGCCAGGAGTTAAATACTTCTGGCGCTGTTCCGTATAGCGATGTGTGTCGCTACTGATGATCCCTAAAGGGTGAAACGGTGTATCTAGAAAGGAATGGAACAATGAAACTAACTAACGATGAAATCAAGATGTGCTTTGCTCAAATCAAAAGCCATACCGAAGCACTAAAGAATTGTATTGCTACGGCAGTAGAGTTAGATGAATTCGATAGGGCAATAGCGATAACTAAAGAATTGCGTGAATACCAAGTGCTGTTCTCCAAGTTGAACGGATATATGCAGTGCCGCAATCTTAACAAGTAATGCAGAGTGCTCCTGGCCAGCGCCAGGAGTAATGCGCCATATATACGAAAGTATGTATGCTGGTCACAAGTCCAGATATTGCGTGTTAGCATCTAGAAAGGAATGGAACGATGGAAAAGTTGATCAAATGGACTATACCCATGTTGCTGATTGGAAATATGGCATCAGCCGCAGTAATTGAGTCTGATGCATCTATAACCAAAGAACTACACGACACTAAATTGCTTAATGCATTAGTATCTGTTGTGAAGGCTAGTGGTTATCGTTGCGGATCCATAAGTGGTGCTATGCCTTTTCTCTTTTCAAAAGGGATAAGATTGACATGTAATCATAATGATTACGTTTACAATATATCCGACAAGGGTGGGCGTTTGATTGTGGAGTTAGAGTGATATGGGAAACAAACTGCTTGATCCTAACTGGGGTGATGACTCCAAGTCATATACTCCGGAAGAATTGGCAGAACATAAAGCTAAGTTCAAACGTCGTGATCGCATGATTATATTGATTGTGATAGTATTGGGCTTAGTGTTTGCTGCTGTAGTAAATCAGCTTGCTTATTATGCTTACCCTCATAGAGATTGTAAGCAAATCGGCGAGCATACTTGTGTAGATGCAGAGGGGCGCCAGTAGTAATACTGGCGTTAATGCGCCAATGTCTGGTCCCAAGTCCAGAAAGCAAAAGCATAGGGCATATCTAGAAAGGAATGGAACGATGGGATACGTATACGCGATGGGGCATTGTTATTGCTGCAAGGCAATATTTTGCTTCAATCCGCACAAAGTGCCTTCAATCTCTACAGAAACCGGCAAAGAACCAATTTGCCTAAACTGTATGATGATTGTCAACGCCAAACGTGAAGCAAATGGCGTGCCGGCATTTTCTATCAATGAAGATGCCTATGAGGCATTGCCGGAAGATGAGCTATAGCACAGGCTAACGTAATGGGCGCCAGTAGTAATGCTGGTGGCCTATTACGCCAGCGATAGTGCTGGACTATCTAGAAAGGAATGGAACGATGGAATGTAACTGTGGCTCTGGTGAAGAGCAAGAACTTCACTATGACGCTCGTGGTATACCTCTTTGTTATGCCTGTAGTGTTTGTTGGCCAAAGAAGAGCAAAACATATCGCCCAGATGTATTAACAGATCCAAACTATTGGCATGATGAGCCGATAGATGAGGAGTGTTAATCATGAGTCTATGGTATTGTTCTGACTGCGCAATAAGCTATGCTCCTGATCCTAATTGTCCACTCTGTAACAAGTTTGGAGAATGGATGAAGGTAGATTGGCTAAAGGATGAACTTGATGACCAAGTGGATAATGATTTGTCTGATACTCGTGACGACATCGGCAAATGCTGAAACCAAGATCACCAAGGATACTATGGGATATACTCATTATTCTGGTGATGTCTCTGGGAAGTCTAGTAACGATAGTATGGGCTATCGTCATTATGACTTTCATAGTAACGGGAATACACAGCATTGTCGCTCTAGCAGAGTTGGCAATTCGGTGAACTTCAGGTGTTACTAAGATGAGACGCTTAGTCAACTTTGCCGTGCTTATACTATTGGGCTTGTTGGTAGTGGCTATGGTCATTATGGACACGCCTTATAGAACTTGCTGGCCATCAGCAGTAGGCCAAGAGTGTTACGATAGGAAATGAGCGACTGGACTAGACTACAAATAGGTATAATCAGTATCCTATTGCTGATTATACTTTATGCTATATTGTGACTAATGCTCCTGGCGTGAAAGCGCCAGGAGCAGCCAACCTGATATCGGAATGTGTTATTCCGGCTGATGATTCCTAAAGGATGAAATCAGGTCAAATCTAGAAAGGAATGGAACAATGGCGATGAACAAATATATGTATGAAATGGTATCCGCAGATGTAGATGACAATCTTGTTACTACAAAAGGAATCATTGCTGCATCGGGATATGTAGATGCTTGCTCTGAATCCCAGAAGGATAGTTTCCTCAAAGTAACGCAAGGTAAAGCTGTATTTGGTTCTCCTGGCGTTGGTTGTAACGGTCCTTATACTGTGGTGTCATTTAAGTTGTTCATGCTAGCATATGGCGATCAAAATGTCTGATATGTATATACCATTCGCGATGATTAGTATAATCGTTGTAGTTCTGCTAGTCCTTTGTATAATGAGATAGGAAACTACAATGTTTGATAGTAAAGATAAAATCGTTATGCTTATCATAGCGATTTGTTGTAGTCTATTTATTTGGTTTTGGTTATACGTCTTGTTCATAGTCACATAACGCAGAGGGCACCAGTAGTAATACTGGTGTAATGCGACCACATAGTGTGCCGGTCCCCAGTCCGGATATAACGCATGGATCTAGAAAGGAATGGAACAATGGGAACTGATATCAATATTGTCGATGCAGCAGAAGCTATACTCAAAAATACTGGGTGTCGAATAACATCGTTTCTTGCTAGTGGGCAAACTCAACTTGTCGTTAAACGTGGCAAAATGAGTATATCCCCAAGCTTCTTAAGTATTCGTGAGTTGTGTGACTGGGTTGTAACTCACGCCCAGGAGCTGCAAGATGGCAATTGTTGAGTTCAAACCCAGAAGGTATAAGAGATTGATAACAACACCAATCGTCTATCATAACAAAGACGAAAAGCCAAAGAAATGGCAAGGAAACGATGATGTATTCTTGCATATGAACCAAGTTAGAGTTGGCCTTGAACTTTTGTATTGGGGCCGACTCGATCACGGTTCTGTTTGGCAGGTGGTAGAGATCAAAACTTATACCAAGAATGGTCGTGCTATCAAGGTTAATAATGTTCAAACTCCACGCGATAATATTGTATTGCTTAGGATGGGCACTAACGAAACTCATCAAATAAGCTTTACATATATGTCGTATAGTGCAATATGGAGGCTAAGGTAGCATGGCAAAGAAGCCAAAAGAGACTACTGCTAACATAGTCAAAAAGTTGGAGAGTAGAATCAGAAGGCTTGAGAAACGAATACAAGAATTGGAGCGCAAAGTTGATCATGTCTATGAGATTGATGCGCCTCAAATAAATGATGGTAACGATACTCGATTGAATCGCCATCATCCGTAACATTGATGAATGGGCGCCAGGAGCATTCTTCTGGCCGCCTATTCACCAGCGTTACACAGTGTAGCGTCTGGATCTAGAAAGGAATGGAACAATGGCAGATGAACCATTATTGTGCTCTATATGCCACAAGCCTATAGAAGTCACAACTTATGGTTGGGCAGATGGCAATAATGCCGAGCCTATCAATAGTGGTAGATGTTGTAACCACTGTGATAAAACTGTAGTGATACCTGCTCGTATCCAAATGATAATCAACTCTAAGAAGGGTGAGTGATATGGCAAAAGAACCAACACAATTCACCTTGATTGTTGAGGGTAAGACTACAGATATCACCAAGCCTACTCCTATTGACTTGGAGATGAATAATCTTAGATGGGATGGCAATAGTCCACCAGATATAGTTGTAATGCCTGGTGGGCTGATGCTTGTAAAAGTTGGACGATATATAAGTGAAGGTAACAGATATGCTTATCGTATGGCTGATGTTGCCTATCTATCCAACGGTAGACTTGAGAAGTATGTTTAAGTGAAGAACAAGGATACAGTTGGTTACGTGTTAGAATTGTTGAAGGGCATACCTCCAGAAACTAAACTACTCAATATAGAGATAGAAGAAACTGAGTTTATATTCTCAGTTGACAGTTCTGGAGTAGCAAGAAAAGTGGTTACCAAAAGAACTAAATGGTTATCCATTAACTTGCGATTGGATATGCAGTCTTGATGAATGGAGCGCCAGGAGTAATCCTGGTTGCTCTATTCACCAGCACTGCGCTGGATCCTAGCCCTAGCTGTAAATATGTCAAGCTCTGGTGGAAGCCAGGGAAAGATAGCAGAGCCGGAATTGTGACATTCTCTGCTATCACACTAGGATACCAAATGTATCTAGAAAGGAATGGAACAATGGCAAGATACTTAGATGTGGATGCGAACAAGTTGGACACTGTAAATGTTGGTCCAGCATTGTTTCGCGAACTCGTCATAGCAGGTATGGTTTCTTCTGGCCCAGGCGTTATAGTTAAATATATGCCAACGCCAGGAGAGGTTGACACTATAGCAGATATGTTGCTGGATGCTGTAACGAATGGTCGAGTGATTGATTTTGGTCATTGGCCTAATGACCTAATCAAAAGCAGAAGTGGTAGAGCTAGTGAACTATATCACCAAAACGCTCTTGGCCATCCGTTTATGTCTCCATGGATATTTACTCATACTTGGAGCGATCCAGTATTAGATAGCAAACTCGCAATAACTGATGAGCAACCGAATAGATCATCATACTATTTGGTGCATCCTTTGCTTGAAGCTGATAAAGCCATAGGTTGCGATTTTGAGATCACTGCTATAGAACCAATGATCATCAATGATAAAAAGATACTTTGTATCGGTGATAGAGCATTACTGCTTGTTCAAGATAAGCCTAAAAATGCTAAGTATGCAATACAATGCATCCCTAATCATTTTCGTCTCCCTATTGAATATTGGAACGATTATGCTAGGGCAATAGGGCGGCCAGAAGGTCCAGATGGCGCTTTGCAAGATGCTGGCGCTAACGTTATTGAACCTATAATGATTGCTCTATTGATACTAAACACCAGAGGCATACCGCAAGAAACAATTCGTGCTTCTGATAAACTACAAAAAGCACGAGCCAAGAATAAGAAACCACCAATACCTGACTACAGAAAGATTGATTCTAGGCCATATGTAACGGCAATAATGAGTCACGCTACTGGCGCCAGGAGAGAACATCAAGGTGGTCATCACGCTAGTCCAATTCCGCATATTAGAATTGGTCACTGGCGTAACTATAAGACTGGCGAACGCACTTTCATCAACGATACTCTAGTAAAAGCATCCGATGAAATGCGTGCTATGTTTAAGTCCAATCGTGCTATGTATAGTGTTAAAGAGTAAAGAGTAAGGAACAATGGAATGAAAGAAACGCAACGTGTGCCGTTTCGTTTAATACAATGTCCACATTGTGGAATACTATTATGTTGGGTTAATCCTAGATTGCCCAATTATTGTCCTGAATGTAGTAAATATATATTTGATACTGTAAAATCTAATATAATACAGAATTATGATGCCTGGTTATCATACGATAGATAGCCTCTTTACTAGCGCGAGAAATCGCGCTAGACTTTTCTTCGCTTGCCTAAGCAAGCATATCGGAAAGGAAATCAAATGGAAGTAAAAGAGGAACGGTTAAAACAAGCGATACAATTAGCAGAGAAAATGAGAGAGTTAAATGAAAGCATAAACCGATTAAAGCGACAACTAAAGTTTTATGAAGAACAATTCAATCTAATATCAGAATCAGATCTACCAGACCTAATGATCAATATAGGTCTGTCATCATTCAGATTATCCGATGGAACTACATTATCAATAGCACCAGTATTTAAGATCAGCATCGCTAAAGATAAAATGGAAAGTGCCTATCAATGGTTAGTCCACCATCATCACGACGGAATGGTAAAGACTAGAATATTATTGCCTACTGGCGTGGATAACGATACACTTAAACAAATCATATTGTTTGCTCGTAACCATATCAAAGGAGATGTAGAGACAGAAAGAACAATACATCATTCAACACTAGGAGCATGGGGCCGCGAAATGGAAAGAGAAAGCATGGTAATTCCTGAGGATATCTTCTCAGTCTACCGCAGTCAAAAGACAATCATAGAGTCATAGGAGTAACGAAATGGCCAAGCGTGTATATCGTCAAGATAGCGTAACCGAGCAAGTCCCTGCTACACTTAGCCCAGAAGAACAAGAACTTATTAGACTATCAGAACTTAATTCTAAATTTGATAGAAGTGAACTTGTAGTCCCCAGAGTTAAGATACTACAGACTGGTTCTCCTGAAGCGCAAGAGGACAGCAACCAGTATATACCAGGCGCTAAGTCTGGTATGTTCTATAATACTGCGAATGGTAAGGTTACCTCTGGCCAGGAGGGGATGATTTGCTGTATTGTAGGACATCAGAAACTAACGATTGAGTGGTTGCCGCGAACTACTGGTGGTGGACTAGTAAAGATTTGGGGGATGGACGATGGATGGAAAGCATTGTGCGAACCAGATCAGCGTGATGTATTCAATCCAGTAACGAAAGATGGTCATATTATAGATAAGCAAAGATCATTTCTTATATTCGACATCGATACTAAAACTGGTGATGCTGAGCCTACCTTTTTCAATATGTCTCGCACTGCTATTCCGCGAGCCAATCGCCTTTCTAGTATGCTTACTCAAACTAGAATGAAGATGAGCGACGGGAGAATCATTACTCCACCATATTATTATTATCTATACAAATGCACTCTAGACCGCATCTCTAACGAAAAGGGCAATTGGTGGTTGCCTAAGTTTGAAAAATATGGAGATGATAATGCGAAACATATAAGTGTATTTGATATTCCGAACGGTAAAGAAATATATGAAAAGGCTAAGTTGTTCCAATCACAATTCTTGGAAGGAACGATCCAACAAGAATCATATGAACAGCCTAGCGATTCAAATAACAATAACGATATTGATGGTGATGCAGTAACGTTCTAATTGAGTAGAGGTTCTGAGCGGTCTCACACATGACGGGCGCACATGGCGACATGGCTATTCTCTTTAACATAGATGACCTCATATGGTTCAGCATCTTTGTATAGGCAAACTCTGCTCAGGTAAAATAGGGTGAGTAAGAATAGCCGCGCCCACAAATAAAGGAATAGGAAATGGAAATGACAACGCCAATGAATTATACTGAAATTGCTCGTGAAATATTGAACAAATTGGAAAGGATGGAAACGCTTCAAGTAAAGATGGCCAAACAATTAGAAGAAATGTATTTTGATGAGGAACCATCAGATGAAAGAAGCAATGTAGAACAAATGGAACGGCAAAGAAATAATAGGAATGATGATTATGATGAGGAAACAATTAAACGTTTCGGTCAAAAGATAGCCTATAATTTGATTGATGATCCAGTCGATGTAACTTATTTCAAAGACTTTATTTATCAAGCTAAGACTAGGTTCAGATTACTAAACGATACAGAATTGAAATATGTAGATATTGCCGATAAGAATTTTGAGGACATTAGACTATCAAGAAAGCATCTTGGTATTCTTCAAACAGTATATCAAAGACTCAATAACAAACCTTGGCCGTTTAAACTTAAGCCTGGATATCTATACAAATATGGTGATAAGCTAGCTTGGGAATGGTTTGAAGGAACATAAAATGTTAATACTAGGCGCAGGTCAGGCTGGGCTCCTGGCCGCCAGGAGGTTGTCGCTCTACAATCCAATAGTATTGGAGAAACAAAAATCGTTACCAAATAACCATTCAGCATTGTTACGATTTAGATCCAATGAAATAGGAGAAGCAATTGGATTGCCATTCAAGAAAGTAAATGTATACAAAGGAATATTATCTAACGATGGAGAAACAATTACTGATACTCCAACTATTAGAGACATGAATGCTTACTCTCTCAAATCTACTGGCGTATGTATTGAGCGATCTATTATCAATACAGATAAAGCGACACGATACATAGCACCCAATAACTTTATCAAACATCTAAGTCATAACGTTGATATTGAATATGAGAATAATTGCGAACAATTAGAAACTAAAATCAAACCGATCATATCAACTATACCAATGCCTGAATTAATGAGGCTACTCGACTATAGAGATGCTCCAATATTTAAATTGAGGCCAATATGGACTATCAATTGCGAGTTGTTAAATGTTGATGTGTATCAAACGTTATATATTCCATACGGCAATAATGAACCATATCGTGTCAGTATCACCGGCAATAAAATGACAATGGAATTGACTTTCCTCCCGCCAGGAGGAAGTGCATTAAACTTTATTGATCAATATCTAGACATTTTATTTGATAATCATCGAGTAAAAATTGATCAAGTACAAGTAAAGGAACAGCCATATGGCAAGATAATACCGATAGATGAATATGAGCGCCAGAAATTTATACTATGGGCAACTGATACTCATGGTATATACTCACTAGGGCGATATGCTACCTGGCGCCAAATACTATTAGATGATGTATTGAAAGACATTAAGCATATACAAAATTTCATCTCCCATCGTAATAACTACCAACGTGTAATGCACTGGCCAGGAGACTTCTAATGAAAGTAACACTACTATACGCAACACCTGATGCTATTGATATTCTAATCTTCACCAAGAATACTAGACTCAATATGAACCCGAAAGGATTGGAAGAAATAACCAATTGGCCACGCGAAAAGAAGATGGAAGAATTAAAATATATGTCCACCACTATTCCATCATCTTGGGAATTTGTGGATCTCATATTCGTTATTGAAGGAGTATCGCGAGCGTTTACTCATCAACTTGTTAGAACTAGAACAGCATCATATGCGCAACAGGCTATGCGCGTTGTTGATATGACCGGATTTGATTACTATACCGGACCATCTATAGTAGGAGCATTACAAAAGGCAGAGTATCAAGAGTGTATGAGAAAAATTAATGAGTCGTATCAAGAATTGATTAGTAGAGGCGTCAAGCCAGAAGATGCTCGTGGAGTATTGCCGACTAATGTATTGACTAATATTTGTATGAAGATTAACTTGCGTAACTTCTCTGATCTTGTTAAGAAACGTATGACTCCTAGAGTTCAAGACGAATATGCGCAAGTATTAAAGCAAATGGTTGAACAAGTGTTACAAGTATGGCCTTGGTCACTAACATTTATAATGCCGAGAAATAGTGAAGCGCATAAAGAATTGGGATACTATCTCACTCAACAACTAGACAAGGAGATCAAAGAAACCGGTAAACCTCAAAACGAAACGAAAGCTTGGGCAGCAATGAAGTATCTTGACATTCTACGCCAGGAGTAAGAAATGAGCAAAGAAGCTATATCATCCAAGTATCTAGAAGAAACCAAAAAGAAATATCTGAATGATAACGAATACTCATACGATGCTTTCGTTGTCGGTAGCGATCAAGAACAAAATATTGGCGCTCGTATCGCTAGGAAATTAAGACGCAGACTATGGACTGTTCATGAATATGATAAAAATAATTGGAATCCATTCGCTTTATCGGAACACGGTAATCATTTATCAGCAATAATACTGGCTAATGGTTATACTCATCTAGATTGGATAGAGGATCAACCGGATAAAGAAATAATTGAATCAGTATTCATTAACTTGTCCGTATCTATGTTAGCGGCGAAACATTTCGTTCAAAATACAATCAATAATCCTTGGCCGAAATATATTGTATTTATAGGCTCGATGGCTTATAGAAGCGTGCTTAATGGTTCCGCTCCTTATTGTGCTGCTAAAGCGGGACTAGCGCACTTCGCCAAATGTATCGCTTACGAATTGGCTCCTAAAAACTATAATGTGTTCTGTATACACCCGTCAAATACAGAAGGAACACCAATGACTGAAAAAACTATATCAGAACTACAAAGATATCGTAAACTCAATAGAGAACAAGCGGAAGAATATTGGGGCGCAGGATTACTAAGACAAGAATGGTTACAGCCAGAAGACATCGCAAATGTAGTTGATTTTGTATTAAGCGGTAAAGCTGACTATATGAGTGGTAGTAATATTGATCTAGCAGGAGGCGCAAGATGAATCCAGCAGATAATCTAATACAAGCCGCAGAACTATTCAAGGAGAGAGGAGCAGTATATAAGGATAACTACAGACGCGCAGGCGAAATATTCATGTGGCTCTGCCCAGAAGGAATCAACGTCAATGATGCTGAAACTTATAATCGTATGGCCATATTAATGCAAATCATAAACAAATTGTTACGATATACTCTCAATTTTGATAAGGGTCATCTAGATAGTCTACAAGATATGTCGGTATATTGTATGATACTAAAAGAACTGGATGAGGAATATCTCAATGATGCTTCTTGAACCAGTGGATCTATCTAGTCTATTCTTCACTGCTATGTTAAGAACGATACCAAGCTTTTCTCCTGGCCGGACTGAACTATTTAAATTGAATATAGGAGCAGGCTTTAAGCATATAGAGAATACAATTGTATTAGATTTGCCATGGAACGCAGAGACAGACGATATACCATTCGATGATAATAGTGTAGGAGTCATACATTGTTACGGAATGCTAGATCATATAAGTAATATTCCTAGATTTATGAAAGAGTGCCAACGTGTTCTAGCGCCAGGAGGCACGATGAATATCAGTGTAGCGTTTTACAAATCAAGTCTAGCGTTTGAAGATCCTTATCATAAGAGTTGGTTTACTGAAACAACTTGGTCAAAATTATTTCAGAAACAATATTGGGATCCAGATGGATTTGAATGGAAATTTAGGATCGGTATCAATCTAATCATAGGTGTAACAGAACGTAACTTGATCGTATTAACGCAACTGCTAAGGACAGAATGAATGAGCGTAATATTCATGGATACAGAAACGACAGCACTACTGGCGGTAGAGGCTGCTGACTTAGAACAACAACCACATATGGTAGAAATAGCATGTATCAAAACGGATATTCATCTAGATAACATAGAAGTATTCTCGCAACTCATTAAACCACCAATACGAATACCAGGAGAGGTAATCAATATCCATCATATAACGAATGAAGATGTAGCCTATCAGAAACCATTTGCAGGATACTATCGCCAAATAGCCAATTTCTTCATAGGAACGACTCATCTTATAGGACATAATCTTCAATTCGACAAAAGAATATTAGAGAATGAACTCAAACGTATAAACAAAGTAACGAGTTTTCCATGGCCACCATATAATATATGCACTGTTGAAGAGATATTAAAAATCAAAGGATATAGAATGTCATTAAGTGCTTTATATGAAGAATTATTTGGAATGCAATTCGTGGAGGCTCATCGCGCTGAAGCTGACACTAAAGCTTTAGTGGAAGTGTTTAAAGAAATGATCAGACGTAAATGGACGAAAGGCATAACGACATGACTAATACTCCTGGGCCAGAAGAACACACCTTATTACACGGATATCAAACTATAGAAGAATGGTGGCAGAAGAATGGATTAGATCATAATGAAGCTAGAATAAAACGCAAAGCTACGTATCTAGAACAGCTCAAAGAAGTTTCCAAAATGATGGATAGGTATAATGCGAACGCAGCTTCAAATAAGAACTGAGTATAGTTTCCGTTACGCCTATGGACATATAAAGAAAGTCGTTGCTAGACTTAAAGAACTAGGCTGCCAATCGGCCGCTATTACTGATAGAAATAGTTGTTTCGGTCACGTTCCTTGGGATAGATACTGTAAAGAATACGGTATCAAACCTATGTTTGGATGTGAGTTCGCGTTCATAGAAGATGTAACAGTTAAACAGAAACGACAACGATTGTTCTATTTGCCTATAGTAGCAAAAACAAATGCTGGATTACGCGAGATATACTCAGCAATGGAAGAAGCGACAAGTAATTTTCATTACGTTCCTAGATTGCCATATTCTAAGTTGAGAGATTTCTCAGATGATGTTATAATATTATCCGGTAGCACAGGTCTAGGTCAGGACTCTAAGCTTCCGCCTAGCGTATTCGTGTCCGGGAACGGCTCGACATCGCACCATTTATTATTAAACGGGAACGTTGTTCCGGTATCAGACAACTATATGATCACTCCTAATGATAGATCAGCATATGAAATATTATCCGGAAGAAACCATAATGATCGACCATCTCCTATGCATATTCTAGATGAATGGGAGTTAAGAAACGAAATTGATTTAGAAGATGAGTCATTTCTCCTGGCTGATAGACTTGCCGAGGAGTGCACAGCCCAAATACAAATGGCTAAGAATATTCAATTTAGTTCTAATCAAACGTTGAAAGAGTTATGTCTAATTGGCGCCCAAGAGCGTGGACTAGAATTGAACGATGTATACATGAATAGATTAGACTATGAACTTAAGCTTACTCAAGAAAAGGGATTTGAAGATTATTTTTATTTGGTAGCAGATATGGTGCGCTATGCCAAAAAGAATATGCTTGTCGGTCCGGCAAGAGGTTCTAGTTGTGGCAGTTTGGTCTGTTATCTTTTGGGCATCACTGATATTGATCCTATACCTCATGATTTGATTTTTGAAAGATTCATTGATGTAACTAGATCTGATCTACCAGATATTGACATAGACTTCCAAGACAATAAACGCGAAATGGTATTCGAGTATGTCCAGAACAAATACGGCCAGGAGAATGTAGCTAGACTTGGAACTGTATTGAGATATAAGCCTAAGTCAGCGATATCCGATGCTGCTAAGGCATTACAAATACCAGATTGGGAAACTAAATCAGTTAAGGATTCAATACTAAGAAGGTCAGGTGGTGACTCGCGTGCTACCTTTTGTATATTAGATACGTTTGAAGAACTAGAAATTGGACAACAATTTATCAAGAAGTATCCAGCGATGAAGATTGCTGGAGACTTAGAAGGACACGCTCACTATACTGGTAAGCATGCGGCAGCTGTCGTTATTACTGATAAACCACTAATCAATTATGTTGCTAAAGATATCAGAACCAATACTGTTCAAATAGACAAGTTTGATATAGAGTATATCAATCTACTAAAGATAGATGCGCTCGGTCTCAAAACGTTAACAATCATATCTGACTGTCTTAAAGCAATAGGTTGGACATATAACGATTTACTTAAACATCCACTAGATGATGATAAAGCTTTCCAAGTATTACGTAGGTTTCAATTCTGCGGTATATTCCAATATGAAGGACAGGCTTTACAAACACTGGCCAGAAGAGTTCATATTGATCGTTTCGACGATATATCAGCGTTAACTGCTCTAGCTAGACCAGGACCATTTGCTTCTGGCGCTAGTAACGAGTGGGTCCAACGACGAATGGGCAGGCAACAAGTATCTCATATTCATCCAATAACGGAAGCCATTACTGGTAATACTTATGGACTCATAGTATATCAAGAACAAGTAATGAAGATTGTTCGTGAGGTAGGTCATCTATCTTGGGAGGACACATCACTCATTCGTAAAGCAATGAGTAAATCATTAGGTGTTGAATACTTTGATCGTTATTGGAAAAAATTTAGAGAGGGTGCTTTAGAACACGGTTTTGAAGAAGAAATAGCCAAAAAGATTTGGGACGCTATCAATACTATGGGATCATGGTGCTTTAATAAGTCTCATGCCGTAGCTTATGGTATGCTTAGTTATTATTGTTGTATCCTCAAAGGACATTATCCAGTTGAATTTGCATTGGCGTGCATACGTAATACAGGCGATGTCAATTCTATTAAACGTTATCTCAGAGAATTAGATCGAGATGGATATGAGATAAAGAATTATGATGCTATGAATAGTGAAGTATCTTGGTCATATAAGAACAATCAATTCTTAGGCGGATTGACTAATATTAAAGGCATAGGCGCCAAGAAAGCTGAGCGCATTCTCCTGGCGTCACCTCCCAACAGATTGTTCATGCTACCAGACCCAGTAGTAACGCCATATGATAATTTGTTTGAAGGCAGAACTCGATTCGCTGATATAATGACCAATCCGCGCAAGTATAATATTAAACGAGTGCCACGATCAGATCTAATAGATATACAAGATGACTTTGAAGGAGAGGTTACATTCATAGCGAAATTAATTCATAGAAACGAACGTTCTCTCAACGAGACTATGTTTTTAGTTCAACGCAATAATGTCAAAGTGCCTAACGATAAATGGTTGAATGTTCAATTAGAGGATGATACATCTACCGTATATGCTGTAGTATCTAGATTCAAGTATCCAAGTATGGGAGTCATGTTGTTGAATAAATACAGCATAGGTGACTGGTTCATCTGGGGCGGTATGGCAAGAAACGGTCGCAGAGTATATGTTGACAAATTTAAGTTTATCGGGGCGGCGAGCTAAGGAGGAGAGTCCGAATAGCCTATTAAGTATAGAGGGATTTTTACAACGTCTACAGAGTATTATTTTAACGTAAAAAAGGGTAGACGCGAAGTCTCGCCTACCCTATACTTTTCTAACGTTAAAAGTAAAGAGGAGGTGATGAAAAAGCAAAGAGCCAAAATTGAAATACAATGTAAATACTGCAACAAAAAATATGTTACTAATAATCCTATGACAAAGTTTTGTTGTAGTAATCATAGAGTTCTTTGGCACTATCATAATAAGACAGGAGGTAAAGTTGCCACAAAAAATTCTTGATGATACATCAATATTATCCAAAGTTCCTGAGTTTGAAGTTACTGTTGATGCAGAAACTATCAGGACATCAGTTCCTGAAGACTCATCAAATTGCATGACAGCTATGGCTATTGCAAGAGCAAGACCTGAAGCCAAACGTATTGAAGTTGATGTTCAACAAATAAGATTTACTGAAGGTGAATTAAGATTTGTATACATAACTCCATATGGAGTTAAGTTGAAAATTCACGAATTTGAGGATGGAAAGTTACCAGAAGCATTTAGATTTAAACTAGGGAAAAATGAGATTAGTCAAATACTAGAAGCTAATCCAATAAATAAACAATTGACAAGAGAAGAATATGAACCTATTAGAAGAGCGATGATTAAAACGCAAAGACAAGGAGAAACCATTTTAGATAAAATTGCTACAGAAACCAAAACTAAGTCTAGTTCATTTAAAACATATTTATCTCCTCATGGAAAAATTCCATCTGTAAAGAAAACAAAAGAGATACTTGAAGTGGCTATTGAACAATTACCTAATACTCATATTGGAGAAATGGCTAAAGAGAAAATTGAATCTGTAAAGGCTAAAGTTATTGAGCATAAAGAAAAACCAAAATATCAACCCAAAGCCATTGTGGCAAAAGGAGAAACTGTTGTTATTGTAGGAGGTGAACCTCCACCATTAATTAGAGCAGGATCAAGAAGACAATTTGGAATTAGAATGGGCAAAGCATCAAGGTTCGATAAAAAGGAGTAACGATACCTTCCGGCGGAAAAGTTTAGAATTTTAAACTTTTCCGCCGGATTGAATTAATACGAATAAGAAACAAATCAGGAGAAGAAATAATGAACGTTAATACACCAAGAAAACCATATCCTGGTTATGTTGTAAAGCCAGGTGCTGGCGATACATGGATGATTCTGGATTACTGTATACTTTACTTAGTTGGAGGTGAAGAATTTGGTGAGAAACCTGAAATATGTAGAGATAACATCTACAATAAATCAGAGGCTGATAGAATAGCACTTAGATTGAATATAGAATGGTGGGATGAATTGAGTAATATTATGGAACAATTATCTCAAGATAGAGGTGATCCGAAAGATGTATTCAAAGATGAATCTGATTTTGATGGATTGGAATTTTAATGATGGACGCTAACGTTTCTTCCATAGTATATAATACTCAACCATACGAACACCAAATAGATGCATTAAATCGTGCTTGGCTTAAGCCAGCCTTCGCTTATTTCTTAGAGATGGGAACTGGTAAATCCAAAATAATTATTGACGAAATTATTAATCTTGTTGAGAAACAAGAGATAAATTGCGCTATTATCTTAGCACCTAATAACGTTCATATAAATTGGAAAGGAGAGTTTATCAAGCACTGGCCTAACTATAACAAGATAGCTATTCAAATATGGAGATCAGGACTAAGCGAAATAGCCAGAGGTAAATTTGAAAACGAAACTAGAACCATTATCAATTCAAATAAAACACTCATATTCCTAATGAATATTGAAGCATTATCTACCAAAAGCGGTCAAGAATATCTCAGGCGTATTCTTCTGGCCAGGAGAATGGCGTATGTTGCTATTGATGAAAGTCATAAAATTAAAAATCCAGCTGCTATAAGAACGAAAGCCGCCATATGGTTAGGCGGATTGGCCAAGTATAAACGACTAGCAACTGGAACTGAAGCTGAGGAAGGATTAGAAAACCTATTCTCACAATTCCGATTTCTCAATCCTAATATTGTTGGTTCTCGATCATATACTGCTTTTAAATCTATGTATTGTATAATGGGAGGCTATGAGAATAGAGAGATTAAAGGATATCAAAATGAAGAAATGCTAGCAGCTAAGATAGCACCATATATTTATTCTAAGCGCAAGAAAGATTGTTTGGATCTGCCAGATAAAGTATATGTAACACATGAAATTGGACTAACTGCCGAGCAACATAGAATATGCACTCAACTTGAAGAAGAATTGATATATGAACTAAGTAACGGTCAAATTGTTGATGCTACACTAGCCTTAACAAGAATGGTTAGAATACAACAAGTATTATGCGGTCATATAAACGCACCACCTAATGAAAGTGAGTCTACTCGTTACGCTGAAGTTATACCTTCACATAGGGCGGATTATGTTGCCGAATTAATCGAAAATGCTAATAGTAAAGTCATAGTATTCTGTCGATTCATCAAAGACGTAGAACTAATTATTTCAGCGTGCGCCAAACGTGACCTATCGGGTATAGGTATTAGCTCCCTCGTGGAAGGAAGCCGCAGACTAGATGAAATAAATAGATGGAGGCGCGATCCATCTCTCAAAGTATTAGCAATAACCACTTCTACTGGCGGCACTGGGCTTACACTCAATGAAGCTAAAACTACCATATTCTACAGCAATAGTTGGTCATCTACTGATAGGATACAAGCTGAAGATCGCAACCATCGTATCGGCCAGGAGAGTAAAGTGACTTATCATGATATCATTGTAAGAAACAAGATTGATCATAGATTGTTACTTGCGTTAAAGAATAAACAAACCAGTGCGAATTGGTTCCGCAGTATTGTTGATATACAAAGATTCATGACAGAATCTATTGATGAATAACTCCTGGCGCGCTAACGCCAGGAGTATAAGTCACTTGTTCTTCTTATCCATGTTATGCGTAACCTCTGACATTCTATTAGCTGTTTCGCTATTAGCATCAGAAGCACGCTGACTTAGATGCTGTCTAACACTTGGTGGCTTATACAATTTCCTACTGTCCAATAATCCCTTCATATCAGGAACCAAAGTAGCTGTTCTCAATACAAAAGGTTTAGAGCGCAAGAAGTCTTGCATAACTCTATCACCTTCAAATCTAGAATCGTTAAGCATTACAAAAGGCTCTGGCTTATCGTTTTGATCAGACATGCTTATTACTCCTAGATGATTAGACCGCCACGAGTTATTTGGGATGGTTGGTCTCCTGGAACAGTTGTATCAGCAGCACCATTTAAGTTAATGACACCATAAACATCAACCGCGCAATGTCTCCCTCTTGCTGTTCCGCTATATGTTGCACTCCAAGCTTGAACACCGCCTTGCATAGTAGCCATATAAAATCCTATGCTATAATTAGGATTGTTTTGAATGGTTATAGTATTGCGGACAAGCGTTAAATTGGAAGACCAATCAGCCATAGCAAATGCTCTACCACCGCCATATATTGTAAGTTTAGTTGTTGCAGCTTGCCAAGGCCAAAGAACACCACCCAACCCTGAACGTATACCGGCCCAAGTGCAAATACCAATAGCTATCTGATCAAAGAGTACAGCAGCACTTTGTTGAGCACTAATACCAAGACCCCAAGTGTCATAATCAACAGCATCTTGTCCTGCTGCTTCTATTGATATTCCTTGAACATAAAGCAATGCTCCATAAGCGAGACTTATAGTTGCCCCATTGATATTCTTAAGCAAATAGCTTCTTGGATTAGCAACATCACCATTTAAAATAATTGCTCCTGCATTTGATACAGCCATATAAACAGTGCCGTATGTGCCAGGAGCAAGTTGAATTGTTATAGTTTGATATGCTTGCTCAACATGCGCTGCAATCCAATAGATAGCGTGTTGAATAGTTCTAAATGGATTGGCTTGTTCACCAGTCCCAGTAGTATCGTTACCATTAGTAATATCAACATAAAATGTAGTTGGACCCAATAAAAGAATACGCAACTTACCTTCAATAGCTCTAAGCAATTGAGTTAAGTCATCTGGATCAGGAACCATACCAACAGACGATATTACATTGGCTACCTGACCATATAGCCAATTGTCCTTATCATCACTCCATTGATTGATACTGTTAAATTGTTCAACAGTTGGTGGAGCCTGTCCAATATAAGCCCATCCAGCGTCAGCTTGTGCAACAGTAGGATCATCAGTCAAACCCTGTGTAGCCCAACTTTCTCCGAAACGATCAAACCATGTAGGCATTATTGTTTACTCCTGGCGTATGGGTTATAGGTCTGCCGATGCGGTGAACCACGTATCGAATGCGGCGATGCCGCTCGCCGTTGATAGCGACAGTGCACGGAAACCGCCTGGGTCAATCGTGTCAGCGGATGGCGCGGTGCAGTTCGTTGGCGCAGTGATCTGTGATTGCGTCGCAACGGTTGGCGTCGCACGCATCCGCACCGCGAGGTTGACGCTCGATGCCAAATACGTGCTGGCAACAGCAGCACTTATGATCGCGTGTGTGCCGATGCCTGCCTGATAGAACCTTTGACAATTCGCTAAATCAATTCTTGGGTCTAACTTTTCTAGTGGCGTCATAGTAGAGCCAATTTCTAATTGGATGCCCCATAGCCAAATGGTGCCGCTCTGCACGCCAATGTTTCCTGAATTGGCACTATTGGTGGAGCCTGCTGAATACCAGAATCTTAGATTAGTAGCATCATCTCCGTTCGATCCTAGTGTCTTACCGACTATGCTTGGAATAGAAAACGTTAATGAAAATCTCTGCCATGCAGTCGATAACGTGACAGCTTGACCAGCAACTTGCACGACAGCGGATGGTGATCCACCAGAGCCAAACCATTGCACAATGTTGACACCGAGCTTAGGAGTACCAGAAAGGGCGCAAGACCAAAAGGATACAGTAACTGTTTTACCTGCTAGTCGTCGTATGTTTTCAATCGGCTGCTGGACAGCTGTGAAGTTTGCCCCAGCGGTGCCTGTAAATACGTTACGAAAACAGTAAGTTGCCGCTTCATCACCTATTGCTGTACGATCACTGTCAATAAGTGACATGACTTGGAATGATGCAGTATCGCCGGAAGCAATCATCTGCCAACGGTCTGATGTATAAACACCGCTTGTTGTCCAAGGACCTACACCGCGCTGCGCGACATTAAACATCCCATTATGAATTAAGTTACGACCAACATTATTTAAAGCTGGTGCAACACTACTAACTTGACCAGCAACACTAGCCCACTTAGTGCCATCCCATTGAACGGCAGCGCCATTAGGTTCTATAACTTGTTGGCCTATAGTTGGACTATTAGGAAAGTCAAACATTGCTGTCTCCTATAGGTCTGCTGATGCTGTAAAATTACGATTGAGAATAAATCCACCAGTTGCTGTCGGAACCCCACCAAGCCACATACCACTATTACCGGCTACTGCATTATAGGTAGGACTCGATACATTCACATCAGACATAGTTATAAGCACAAATGTTGGAGGTGCCCGCATAGTAGCAGGGAAAGAAACCATTCCTGCAACAGTGCTTCCTATTAATCCATATGAAGCAGTAACACCCTGTAATACTTGATAAAACCTTTGACAATGACGCAAGTCATCTTCATATGAAATCTTTTCTAGTTGTGTAGCTACAGAACCAATTTCTAATTGGACGCCCCACAATTGAAGGGTGCCAGACTGTGTGCCAGGAGAACCAGGACTTGAAAGGATATGGGTCAAACTAACATAGCTATCGCCATTTGTGCCAAGTGTCTTGCCAGCAACACTGGGCAATGCTGTTGGTCCAATAACATACCGAGTCCATGTTGTGCTAAGTGGTGCTGTCAAACCTAGGCTAGTAATGACTGTTGCAGATGGTGAACCACCAGTTCCAAAGTATTGCTCATATTGGATAAGTAAACGTGGGGTGCCAGATGCTACACGCGCCCAGAATGATAGAACAACAGTCTTGCCTGCACTACGTCTTACATTTTCTACCTTCTGAGCATAACCAGAATAAGCACCACCAGTTGCGCTACCAGTAAACGTTATGCTTAAAGCATTAGAGGCAGCATCATCGCCAATTGCTGTTCTATCAGCATCAGATAACGTTATTATGTTAGTGCTAATTGTATCTATATTAGCATAGACAAACCAACGATCAGATGTATAACCAGTCGTATTAAATGGACCAGAACCACGCTGATTAACGTTGAACATACTATTATGAATAAAATTTCTTCCAACGTTACCTTGTAGTTGTGACGAACCAATATCTGACCATTGTCCATTTCTCCTGGCGTAGTAGTTGCTGTTAGATGGGGCCTCGCCAACACTTGCCGGAATAGCAACAGCAGGAACCCATTGATTAGAGTTGCCATCATTATAATAGACAAACAACTGACAACTAACACTATCCCACCAAGATGCGCCAGGAGTAGGGTTACTTGGTGGCGCATCACCAGTATAACAGTATGGCGCTACTGGCGTTTGACCTGCGGCCCACTTAACGCCATCCCATTTCCTGACTGTGCCATCAGGCATAGTAACTACTTGATTTGTAGTTGGAGTATTCGGAAAATCAAAAGCCATTAGAGGCTCTCCGTTTTTGGAGTAACAGGATTAACATAATCCTCAACGCTAATCTGTTTCTCTTGTATATCGCCATACTCTTTATTAGCAGGGTCAGTTGGAACGAACATAGTTATTGGCCCAGTATGATTTCCAAGTATCTCACCTTCATCAAGTTCAACTTGAATAACTGTTTGATCCGGATTGCTGTAAAATAAACGCATAGTCTACCTCCTGATCTTTGGTTTACGTTGCGTTGCTGTTGTTCTAACAACAGCCCAATTATCTTCCACGCGCGGACTATTGCTTGATGAATACTTTCTAACTTCTGTATCCATCCAAGAGCTAGCATCATCAAGACCACTGACCAATAGACCAGCGTTCTGCGCTTGCATCAATGCTGCTCTATGGTTACTTGGATACGTTAGATCACCAACAGGTTGAGCAAATACATTCAAATTATCCGCTTGTGTCCACTTCTCAGGATATACCATCTTGTTGCCTGCCATCATTTGCTGCCAGGAAGTGTGTTTCTTGCCGTATACATAAGCATTGATGCTGTGAGCTTTAGGAGCAGTTCTTGAAACTCCCCAAGTTAATCCGTCAACAGTATCAATTAGAATCATTGCTTCACCGTCAATAGTGACACTTTCTCCTGACGCGAAGGTATCCTTGTATTGAAGCTGAATAGTATCATCAGTTGTTGTCATAGCTACAGCAAGAGCAGAAGCATTATTATAACGAATATGATAAGGGGATGGGTAAGCTCTTGCGTATCCACTGGTTGAACTTGCCCTATCTACAAGGTTCTTGATAAGCCATTCAGCAACAATACGCCAATCGTCAAAGCCAGCAGATACCATCCAAGCTAGAGTCAAACCAGTATAGTTTGATTGCCAGACATGTGAACCTGTATTGGCAGGGTCTTTAGTTGATGACTGACCAGTATCAGGCATATCATGGAATACATAGTTCCAAGGATTGGAAGATGTATCATTGACGTGCTTCATAGCCATTTCTTTATTCTTATCTAGCATAGGAATAAAGTATGACTTAGGCATTAGCCAAGATGGAACAATATCAGGAGTAATAAGATAGGTCTGTGCTATCGTCCTTAGTGGCCAAGCGAAGTATCTACCTTTATCAGACCAACGGCTACCGTTACCAGGAGCTAGCAATGCTAGATGATTAGTAAGAAACTGTTGCTCTTCCAAATAATATGGATCGCCAGTTAGTAGATACGGAACATAAGTCAAAGATGGATGGTGCCCGGTATCTGTTTTGGTTCGCCTTGTCCAAGAGAAGTAAGGTTGTCCAGTGCTGGCTGAATACATGTTAGCATTAGAATATTCAATTACCCAATTGAATGGCGCTAATGTATTAGGATCACGCACATGCTGTTGAAACGAACCTGAAGCTTCTGCTTGGTTACGGAAGAAATTTTCTGATACTCCTGGCCTTGTCGCATACTGTGCTTGCCAACCAGTAATCAAACCAATACCAGGATAGATACCAGTTTGTCCCTGATCTGCTGGTATGCCACAAGTAGACATAGGCGTATAGTTGCCCATGTTATACAATGGTCCTTTACATAGATTAGTCGCAACAAGAGTAGGGATTAAATTGACGCTCATTAGATCATACATAGTAAAGCGAACTGGTCTAACAGATGACTGCCAACGCCAACGGGAAAACCAATAATGTTCTGGAACGCTTATAGTTTCAGTTGTCCCATCTCTCTTAGTAATAGTTACTTGATATCCTGGCATATCGCTTATTGGCGTATACCAAGGATTACCATATTCAAATATCCATTCTTCCCTACTACTGTTTTCATCTGGTCTATAGAAGACAGTAAAATTGGGAAGTGTAGGACTAGTGCAAAGATAACATCGTTGAATGAAGTCGCCTTGTGGATCAACAAATGAATCAAGTTGATATTGTGGATAGAATAAATGAGTCGTTCCATCACTCGCAATTAGAGTTGCGCTAACAGTAGCGGCAATATCAGCAACTAGATCAATAGAGAATGATTGAACTATCATGGTGCAGTTACCGTAATGGCATATCCGCCAGGAGCAAGACTAACTGTTCCAACGACTAAGTAACAAGGAACATAACCACTATTTGTTAGAGCAAACTTACTAGCGTCTGGGCCGTCTAATTCTAATTGCTCTGTATAAGGATCATCAGAATGAGTAACAACTGTAACTTCTGCTAATTGCATTCCAGCATTTTCAGTTGGCACTTGAACTGAAACACCTTCTGCTGAACCATTTAACAACACTTGCATTACATCTGAACCCATGAGTTCAACTGTAAATGTATAAGTCATCTTTGGAGGCTTTGCCATTGTATCTACTCCTGGTGGGTTATGTAAGTGAAGCACGTTATAGGTCTGCTGTTGCGTCAATAAAGCCGCCGCCACCTACAGAGCCAGTCACATAAACTGCTGTCCAAGCAGCATTGGTGTTTCCGCTTCCTGTAGTAAAATGCATCCATGCTCCATTGATACTGCCACCTGCCGATATACTGGTTACAGCTATTCCAGCTACCGCAAACGAACTGTTGCCGGATGTCGTTATTGTTGCTGAACTGCGTTTGGTTACCTTGAATGGAACTGCAACAAAATATGCAGTAGGCGGATTGAAGTCAGATTGTGTTGTGCCAATACCCAAACCTTCGCTTGGTGCTAATACCCGTCGTTCAAAGAAACGTTGACAATGCCTCAAATCATCAGCGTATTCGATCTTTTCTAGTTGTGTAGCTACAGAACCAATTTCTAATTGGACCCCCCATAATACAAATGTCGCAGTTTGCACACCTATACCTCCTGCTATCACATTGGTATTTGCACCAGCAGAGAGGAACAAACCTAGTCTAGTATAGCTATCCCCATTTGTTCCAAACGTTTTACCTGCAATACTTGGTAATACAATAGTTACACTATATCGTGTTGATGTAGTTGATAATGTTATTGGCGTAGCGTTGATATCAACAAGTGCTGATGGCGAACCGCCTGTGCCGAAAAATTGTCGCAACCCAATTCCTATTTTTGGAGTTCCTGAAGTCGCATAAGCCCATAGAGAGATAGTAACAGTTTTACCAGCCAATCGTCTTACATCTTCAATAGGTTGCGATACCAAAGTAAATGCTGTTGCCCCGGCATTACCGGTAACATTGGCGGCCAACAAGTTAGCCATCGCTTCATCGCCGCTCTGTGCTCGCTGCGAATCGCCAGCAGCAGTCTGAGTGACAGTTGTCGTATCAAGAGCTAGATCAAGACGCCAACGATCCAACGTATAACCAGTAACAGTCCAATTGCCTGCGCCACGTTGTGTCACATTAAACATACTATTATGTATTAGATTTCTTCCAATATTACCAGTCAATACTGGAACAGCATTCCATGTTCCAGAACGTCTACCATAAGTCTGGCCATCAGTAGGAGCGTCGCTGTTCAATGCTCCTATACCAGCATTAGTAGCATTTACCCATTGCGTTGATGTGCCGTCATTATACCAAAGGTATAGTTGAGTGCCGATACTATCCCACCATAAAGCATTAGCGGTTGGCGCTACTGGCGCGGTATCCGATACAACAATCGTTGCAGCGCCAGCAGTAACGGCAGTATCTACATATTGCTTAGTAGCTACACCTAGTGGAACAGTTGGATTAGCAGCAACAGTAACAGGTTGTTTAAATGCTATGCTTGTTGAGTTAATATCTACAACAGAGTTACCGCCAAACAAAAGCGATAGCATCCGTGAGGTTCTATTGTAGCTAAATGCATCTGTGCTATCTGCTGATAGTCCATACAAGTTGCTAGATACTGTAATGGACATAGCAAAGTCAGCAACTAATGCTGCTCTACCAACTCTAACTGAATTAAAGAGTGGAGCATTAGACCAAGCATTGTTACTTTGTGGTGTAGTCGCGCCACCACGAGAATAAAACCATCCATCCTTAGCAGCTTCAGGTATAGTGCCAGAAGCAGAGAAAGCAATATTGTCTACATACTGTTTAGTTGCAGCTTGAAGATTAGCAACAGGATCAGCATCAAGAGTAATCTTGCCGGTCATAATGCCGCCAGCTATCGGCAAGTATGGCCAGTTAGGAGTTCTTACATCTTGTAATTGAGTTATCTCAGTGCGCGCTATTTGAAAGTTATCACGAACACTTTGCGTTGTAGGCGTTCCATAGATAGGCTTAGAGGAATCAATTTGTGAAGCCATCAGCCAGGTATTCCTTTCTGATCCCAAATACTATTACCATCATCCCATACTGAATCACCACGGTCCCAAAGGGATATAGTAACAGTGATTGGTGGTATATTTGATCCAGGCTTTCTAGCCAGTATGCCTATGCCAAAGCCATAGTATATACGTTGATTTTTGAAACCGAATGTATAGTCAGCATTAACATAGTAAGGCCAAAGCTTAACACCAGCAGCTTTAGGAATCATGTAATCTAGTAGCTGTGATCTAGGATCACTCTCCATTATAAAATCATTTATGTATACGCGCGCGTTGGCATTACCCCAATCATCAACTCTTGTTCTAGTTACATGCAATGAATTGTTAAAGGCATAGATCAATTCTTCTGCTGTTCCATGTCCATTGTTCAAAGCTATCTTAAGATACAACAATGTTCTATATTCAATATCACCAAGTATAGTTGCCTGTGAATAAGGCTCCCTCTTGCGTCGCATCCTAGCTTGGCCAAAACCGCGACCAGCTATTTGACTAGCAAATCCAAAGAACGGAATATAAATAGCATTGTCTACTCTGCGACTAATGCCGACAATAGAACCTATACCATCTAACTGTTGGCCTTCAGCAGTCTCTAGCCAACGCAAAGTGTATAGATCATTTAAAGCTTTATCCAACAAATTGAGTGGAGGATAAAATGCTTTACAGAAATTCTCAGTATTACTCTTGCCAATATGCTGGGCGAGCCAGTGGCTCCACGCTATCTCAGCATGATCATGAGGAAACGCCAGGAGATCTGTGGTATCGCTCATGGTATAGGAGTGCTATCTATTGTTACAGTAACATGAGTAACATCAAACCGTGAAAGTTCTCTAGCATTGATAGCTATGTTATCTGGTTGATAATCTCCTGGCGCTGGAACAATGTCAGGATCGGTTTCCATTGCAACAGTTATATCCATCTTACCAATGCCTGATATACCAGCATAGATAGGACCATAGAACCTTTGCACTATAACATCTTTACCAATGCCAAAAGAATTACCTGTAGCAGTGACTATCGTTTGTATTTGTGGAACTCCATTGTCAGGAAATATCTCTTCATTGTATAGATAAACGTGTATGTTAACCCAAATGTAAACAGGTATTGGACGATTGAAATTTATATCGTGATTGTAGCCAGAGCTATCAGTAACAGTTACCGTTACATCTCCAAAGGTATCAATGCCAGCAGCTTTAGTAAGAAAGATTTGTCTGGCTATTAAATCAGGATCACCACCATAAGCGATGACTTCAATACTATGTGGCGGTCTACCTTCGCTATCATCAACATCCTCTTCATTCTCATAGACTTCAACGTTAGATATACCTGGCACATTTTGTTGTAGTGTTGCTTTAATACTTTCAAGAGTAGCAGCGCCAAGTCTAAAGACACCGAGGTTATAGCGCAGTCTCAATTCATCATCGGTTTCCTGGCTACGTCCCAAGTAACCAGATACAATATTGTTGACGCTATCCCACCCAATGAATGTAGATACAATTTGATTTAACGAATTAGCTGATACATCTGCTGGCCCGAAAGTCTCCGCAGTAAAGTCACCAACAGAACCAATTAATTCAAATGTTATATTGGTAGATATCTGAAAGGTAAATGATATAGACTCAATACCATATATTCTAATTTCGTTTGCATCTAGTTCAATGTTAAATCCAGACGATAGCAAGGATGTATACAAAGCTGCCGCTATATCAATAGGAGCGTCGCCAGTAGCACAAGTATATTGATATGTAATAGCATTAACTTGTATCCAATAAACATCGCTTACAACAGCAGTTTGAATAGCAACCTTAACATCAATTGCAGCTTGCCGAGTTATAGTTACATCGGCATCAAGCAAGAAATTGTCTTGGGTATTATTATTACGGATGATACTACCAGCAGGAATAGTAATCCCTTCACTTCCATAACAAACGCACCAAGCAGAAGATGCTTGTGCGAATAGACGCCTAACACCAGAGAAACTAACAGCGTGATCCAGGTTAACGCCAGTAGCAGAGATAGGATACATAGCATGATAGACAGCCTCTGCTAGTTCCCACATCGTTGCTTCACGTTCAGCAAACGTATCTATGAATTGACCAGTGATACTATCTGGTCTGGTTTCAAATGTAATGCCAGTAGTAAACTGTAAAGTATCAATGATAGATTGACGTATCTCTGGCATCCTCATTCGAGTGAAGCCAGTTGGTAGAACACCATAAGTAGTTGTATTTACAACGTCAGACACGAGGTAGAACCTCCAATTTTACTGATTGTTCTATTGGTCCTAAATCAGTTTCACAAGTAAATTGAACACCAAGTGTTCTTGCCTTACGATCCCAATCAACAACAAGACTATCAATAGCGATAACATTAGGGATACTATTAATGTGGTTTCGCAGAATGGTTTCAACCACGGCCATCCTTGGATTCTTGATAAGAATATCTTCAAGGTATGGAACACCATAGGTTATATCCAAGAACCATTCCCCAAGGAACGACAACAAATTTATCTTGATCTGCTGAGCAACTTTGTCTGCTCCATCTATATTCCAGATTGAATACTTGGTAACTTGTGGTGGTGCAGGACTAACAACAGGCGTAGATATTGCTGTTGTCCATACAATATCATGAGTTACTCTCGACAATGCTATATCAAAGTTAGGCATTAGATTGGCTTTCCTGTATTGCCAGGTCCAGGTTGCACGCCAATATGATTGTGCATTTCTAGAACATAACTATTCGCTGGTGTTTGCACTGCAACGGTAGAAGCGTGCATAGTCATAGCGCCACCAGCATCTATATTAATGTATCCACTATTAGATGGATTTTGCATTCGCAAGTAATTAGCTTTGATGATTATACCTCCATCACTTTGTATCGTTATAGTTGCTTGATCATTTCCCAAGGTTATGTTGTTATTTGGATCAATGACGAGGTTGGACTTATTGAATTTCAATACAACATTCTTATCATGTCCAACAGTATCTTTCTGATTAAGACCGGGATGGGCTACACAATCAGAAAGATCAAATTGCCTTGGGTCTTTAGGCGCAGCTTCATTACCACTTAGCCAGCCTTCCAATGAACGTTGTTGAAAGGAAAGCATCACTCCATCTCCTGGCTGTAGTGGCATAGTGAATGAAGCTTTACCACTACCAGTTGTTGGCCATACAACAGGAACCTCTACAATCTTAGGAGCATCTAAAGTATCGTCGCTGGACAAGGCTTTAGGAAAGGACGGCGCGACTATAGCGCGATTACGAGCCGCGTCGTAACTGATTACTTTACCTGGGACGGAAGTATTTAAATCACTGAGTGACGATTCAATCATCAACTGCAATGCTTCAACTAAATCGTTATACATTTTCAAAACTCATCAGTAAATTCATCATCTTCAACGTATCCTGTTTTATGTTCTTCACCCCTCTTGGCTTTACCACCTTTGGTATTTGATTTATCGCCAATAGGCTTCGCAGGATCAATAATTTTAAGTTCTGATTCCCAATCACCATCGTGGGTATCACCTCTATGTTGTATTTGCTCGCAACGAAAGATACCTTTTACATCTCTCGTATCCATCTCAACTCTATCACCAGGATTTACTTGTGGCATTAATAATGTCTTTATTTTCCAGCCATCAAATTCTTTTAATGGATCGCTCTTAGCTTTAGCAGTTTTCTTCTTGGGAGTAGCGTTACCATCTGATTGTTTACGTTCCCGTTCTGGTGATCCTACTAGACCAGAGTCAGCAGATATAACTATACCTTGTCTAGTAGTGACCATTCGCTTTTCTATAACTTGAACATTGCCATTCTGAATAGACCACTCTTGGCCAGCAGCTTTAGTTACTTTATCCATTAGAGTTCTAGCAGGACCAAAGAATGATAAGCCATTCTCCCAAACAAAGTCTATTAAGTTACTTGGCATAGTCAACGGCAATCCCATTTTCTTCGACACATCAGTAATGACTTGCGACGATTTAATTTTCTTATCATATCCAACTGATATTGCCGTATCGCGTATCTCCTGGCCGCCATCTGCAAGTTCAAATTCTGTAATGATATCTGGCAAATCATATCGTGACCACGCTACTGTTACGTTGCCATTGAAGATTAAAATAGGCCCATCTTGTTCAGCATAACCCGCATAAAGAATACAACGTGTATCTGGTTTTTCACAAAGTTCTCTAGATGACTTCTGCATATTCCATATCTGTATTTTATTGCTATTAGGATTTTTCTTGGCTGTCTTTACAATGTCAAACGTTATCCGCAAATCGGTTATCTCAACACCATTGTTGCCTTGTCCTACCTGCAATCTATATACACGATCAAACAGCAAGTGCTACGTTCCTATATTGTGACCACACACCAGCATCTATTAATTCTTGAACAGTGTAATAGACTAAGTAATACTTACCGGTTAAAAACCCATCTCTTGGAACAGGACCGTTTCTGTAATGAGCAGAGATAACTTCTAATTCTCCTGGCGGCATATCCGCATATCTAAACTGCCAAGTCAAAGGCCAATTCGCGGATATTGATATACCATCAACAACAGTAGCGTAAGCCGAATTACGAACAGCCATACTCCAATAATGACCGGATTCATTCCAATCAAGCACAATGTAGAACAGGATATTATCAAGCACTATCTCTATTGCTTGACTATTCTCATCAGCAACATCAATGATAAACGGCAAATATGCTACTCCCAAAAGGATCAACAACAGTTGGTGGTTTCACTGGTGGATTAACTCCGAATGGCCCCTCAAGTCCTGTTCTTTTTCCAAGCTGACCAGCAACGCTTATTTCTTTATTGGATGTGCTACCACCATTTGTAGTTTTCTTTTCAGTTTTACCTGTCTTACCTTTAGCACCATCTTGGCCAGAAGCTTTCTCTGGTGGTAAATCAGTTTGTTTTAGCGTTACCTTTTTGATTTTGCGTAGTGTTGCATTTATTTGAAGCCATTGTCCGCCAGTGCTATTGCTATTAGAACGATCAAGAGTGAGAGTGGTAAAAGCCATTTCTTCATAACGACCAAGACCAGTAACAACAGTAATAGGCTTACGATCTTTATGCATTGTTCTAAGTTGGTCAACAGCATTAATCAATTTAGAATAACACAATGGGCCAAATTCAACTCCGAATGATCCGCCAGAAGAAATAGATTGAGCAATACCAGATAAAGATATTTGAGAAGAGCCAGCAGAGATAGCGCCGGTAATTGTTATCTCTTCTTGGTTCTGAGTAATATGATCACTAATTTCCCCATCGCCTGTTTCGATGGGATACATAGTAACTTTACTTGGTAGATTAATTTGTTCAGATATCAACACATCAAGAAACAAAGCCCCCAACTGACTTTGTTGGTTTTGAAAGAACATGCTGAACAAACTCACAGATCAATGTTCCTTCTTGTTTGCATTTACTACAATTATAACCATAGTAAGTTTCTCCATGTCTAATACATTCATTGCGTTGCAGCTTCGGTTCGGGGCATGGAGGTTGTGATTTGTTTGGCGATCGCATCAGACGTTGCCTTCCCTATATCAGTCAACTTCTGTTGGATAATACTAGCGACCATTGATTGATCATCTGTAGTTACAGTTATATTATTAGTTGGACTATGATTAACAGTAACACTCTGATTACGATTGTCTGTTGTAGCTTGCGGTTTGGCCAATGCGCCAGGACCAACGTTAAAAGGATCAGTGGCTTGTGCTCCTGGCGCTGTTGGCGCGCTTGGAGCAAAAGAACCTTTACTGAATCCCTTCCACCATTCAAATATATCTAGACGTTGTTTACTAGGATCACTAGCCTCTGGCGAACCTTCATTATACTTTGGTCCCCAGAATGGCCACATAGGATTAGCGTTTTGAGTTTTCTTCTTAGCATCCTCTCGCATTTTATCGGATGTGCCCGGTCCCATAATGGTATCACGGATAGCATCAAACCCACTTTGGAACCAACCTTTACCAGCAATAGCAACTTCAATAGCAGTGCCTATAACAGTAACAGCGCCAACGACTCTTAATGCTGTTAATGCTTTACTTCCAGCAGTAGCGGCAGCACCAGCGCCAGCACCAGCAGCAACTGCCCCTCCAGTAGCGGCAGCTTCAGCAGCACCAGCAGCAACACCACCAGCAGTCAAAGCAGTTTTAGTTGCTTTTAATGCAGTTAGTATTGGAGATAAAATCCAACGCCAACTGACAAAGGCTAATCCTACACCAGCAACAGCTAATCCTAATGCAAGTATTTCAGCACTAGTGCTGCCTAGAAGAATATTGAAATCTTTTAGTGCGTCAGACCACTTACCTTCTATCAAGTCTTGAATAATTCTTGGTCCAGCAAATATATCAAGCTTCTTAAAGTTCTCTGATAACTGATCAAATGGGCCTACCCAAGAACCAATGAGTGAACCTTTACCTTGTATCCAATAAACCAAATCTTGAATAGCAACGCCAACAGCAGCGATAGATGCAGCCGCTAATAACCAAGGCCAATTAGCAGCAAGTGTTGCCGCACCCCATCGTGCTGTCCAAAGAGTTGCTAATGCTAATTGACGAATAAGCCAAGGACCAAGAGTTACAACAAGGGCATAACCTAGTATCTCTATTAGTTGTTTGATTTGTATAACTTCACGATTGAACCATTTAATACTATTAACAATTAAATCAACTAACCATTTGATTGTAGTTCCAAGTAAGACAGATACTCTTGTTGTCTTAAGTAACTCAGCTATTAATGGTGTTATCTGATTACGCGCATAAGTGAATGCGCGACCAATAGTGTAAGGAACCTTTGAAAATCTTTCTTCTAACTCTGCATTGGGTCTAGCCAATGCTTCCATAAATATTTCAGCAGTTATCTTTCCATCTTTAGCAAGTTCTCTTAGTCCATCTTCATTTGTATTGAAGTATTTTTCAAGTATAGTGAGTGCTGTTTGCGATACATTTTGTAGCATCCCTATCATTCTTGGGGATGCTTTGCCCATTACGTCTATACGTTCAATTAGATGGAACATCCTTTCGGTTTGTTCCGATGATGCTTTATCTACCTTAAGTGCTTTGAATACATTCTCTGTAGCTTGAAGTAATTGTTCTTGCGACAACTTCCCTTCACGAGTGTTCTGCAAGAAATCTCTAAAGGTATCAGCTACCTTAGAATATTCAACACCAATTAGATTTGCTATTTCAAGTGTGCGATCCATCGCAGCATTAACATCATCTTGCGGTCTAGCAAGATTAGTTATCTGCGCGCGTATCTTATTTATTTCTTTACCAGTATCTAATAGTCCGTCAATAAACTCATAGATTTTTTCAGCACCAAACGCTAGGCCCATTGCACTAGCAAAGCCTAACGTCATACTCTTTATACGCTGGAAGCCAGCCTCATATTGGTTGAGTCCAGCTTCATCAACCTTATAGCCAAGCGTCGTTATTAATGTGCGAACAATCGCCATTATACTATTTCACGCACAACAACTACAATTTCTGCGCGTGGATTAAAACCTTGCAAGGGACGAATTAATTGCGGAGACAATCCGCCTTGAATTAAGTTTTCAAACTCTGGTCTTAACAACGGATCAGTTCTAAGTATATACTCAAAAGCATCAGCAGTTTGCTTAAGACATTCTTCAGGTGACATTCTAAGTTTCCCTCCTGGCGTTGTCCATTTCGCGTTGCTCCATAGCGGAACGCATATCCATCAGAGCATTTAGTTTTAGCAAGTCTATAACATCAACCTCCCCATTTTTAACTTCACTAATACTGACTAATCCCTCTAGTATTGGTCGCCAGATAAAAATCTCTTCAGCAAAATCTTCTCGCAGAACACCTAATGAATCACCGTGTCTTCTTGGACCTGTCCAATAAGGGTTCTGCCTCGCGTAAAAAGGTCAGCGTAATTATACCTCAATACTTCATAGACAATATATACAACATCATATACACCATCTATTGCTAAGTTTAATGCACCTTCATCTAGTCTTGAAGGTTCAGAGTTATCAATAACAACTGAAACAAAATCAGGATTCAATACTTTCTTAACAAGTTCAACCAATGAATCTCCATCTAGACTTTTAGAGATTTGATTGACAGCAGTATTGAGTGCCTCTGAATTAGCTTCAGCATCCCTTGCTTCCATAATAGCTGCCAATGGTGCAAGAAACTTCTTTTGGACTTCGCCTAATACTTTCAAGGAAAGGAATGCATCAAATCTCCTGACATAAAACTTATTACCGTTCTCAAGTTTAAATTCGTGACGAGATACCGGCATAAGTTATGCTGCCTGTGAGAATGCATTACCACCAATCATGTATATAGATGGATTACCAGTATGAATAGCCCACGCGCGCGTAGCGACTTCCTTACCAAACTCTGCTGTAGCAGGCTTAACAATCCAAGCAGAAGATGCAGCGAACAAAGTTTCGCCACACAAATCTTGCACAAGTATCGGCCCCATCAAACCACCACAAGTTAGAATGTCGGTGCTAAACATAGTAGAAAGAAAGTCATTGGAAATAGAAGTCTGCTGTAGAGTAACTGTTACTGTGCAACGTCTATCAGAATTAA
>Ga0068859_100000262_pt1 | contig 52589 bp, 77 predicted proteins | sample KBSSwiS22_FD_66585 | JGI IMG/M metagenome (GOLD analysis project Ga0068859, IMG submission 66585) | Switchgrass rhizosphere microbial communities from Kellogg Biological Station, Michigan, USA - KBS Switchgrass S2-2 | ecosystem: Host-associated > Plants > Roots > Rhizosphere > Soil ... | reverse complement strand
CGCCTCGACATGACTGCTTCCCCGCGCCACGACATGACTGCTTCCCCGCGCCACGACATGACTGCTTCCCCGCGCCACGACATGACTGCTTCCCCACGCCTCGACATGACTGCTTCCCCGCGCCACGACATGACTGCTTCCCCGCGCCACGACGCAAGACGATTCCGGTTTACCCGAAATCGAAAGCCAAACATTGGCATCGGACTCAATCCGAATAATCGTTATTTCGGAAAATGCTTTAGGTAGTGCGTTCCACTCTTTCTGATTGCGAACAGTAATTGATTTCATTTACACATCTTTACGTGAACAAGTGAATGAATGCAAGCCCTATTTTCTCCCCACCCCCAACAAGGCGGGGAGATGGGTTAATGTTTCCTCCAAATAAAGGGAAGCGAGTTTTCTTCCAATATCCAGAGGTGACGCATATTGGCCACATTAACGACATCCTCTTCTTTTGGATAAATCTCAACGGCGTCTTTGTCATGGAATCCGCACTTGTTTTTAATTTCCTGAATTTCGTCCCAGGATATTCCGTCTTGCCACCGCCCGCTTTGATCCAACCAAGTGCGGCAGATTGAAAGTCTTATTGTTTCCCCGCCGTAAACGGTCACTAGAAAATCTCTGGAACGATAAACGGCAAGGATTGGTCGAGGTGTTTTATTTTCGGGCCATTTTGAAGAGTGGATCGAAACAAAAATGCCGGATTCGTATTTCTTATTTTCTTGCTTGAGGTATCTGTTTTTTTCAGCGATTGGATTCATAATCTATCAGGTAATGGTGGCGTTGGTGCACACATCCCCTCCCGTGAGGAGATGAGGCAAACTATCAGTATAAAGGAGCCCGTCGTTTGCTTTTTACGCTAACCAAGGATGAAAAGGGTTTTACCTACCAATCACCCGGCTTGCAGCCAGTTAACGCACATCAGGGAACTTTCCCTAAGTTATTATCCGGGTTGTCTTGTGTCGTCGGCCCGGTCTTTATCAACACAGCATCGCGCATAGAACCAATCTACCGCATGCTCCTTGGCGGTTAGATGATGCGAGAAAACGAACCCCGCTCAGTTGTAAAAGCCTTTTGGAAGGAAGGTGCAGCCCTCGCGGGTTCTGCCAACTGAGCGGGAAGAAATAGAAATTAGTTCCGACTAAGTTAAGTCAATGCTTCACAAGCAGCTTTTAAACTGCCACCTAACAACGCCAACCTACCAACCCCATTCCACCCGTCAAGAAATATCTTGCCACGAAAGGGGAAAAGGGGGATAAGGATAAATCAGACTGCGGTAGCGGGTAGTTGCTCCCCTAAAAAGGAGGAGGCCGAAAGGCTACTAATGAACCTCTATTCTCTGCCGTTGTCTGATTCACTTTCCCGCCATGACCCAAACCTTCGCCCGAATCCTAGGTACCATGATCTTGACGTACCTCAATGCCCATCACCTCCTAGGCAGCGCATTCACACTGACGCCAGAAGAGACGGCTTACGTTGGTGACGCGATTATCTTCGCCCTGATGTTCGCATGGTCTTACTTGGAGAAACTTTCCAAGGGTCACATCACCGCCACTGGCCAAACCGTGGAATCCGCCTTCGAACTTCCCATCCGCACAGCAGTCAAAGAAGTAAACCTCAACGATAGAATCGAACAGTGATGTCTGGAATATGATTTAAACCATCCTATCTTCGCCGAAAAGTTCGGCCCTAGTTACAAACCACAACCAAAGAAAACCATGAGCGAAAACGAAACTACCCCTGAAATCAAAACGCCCATCATGCGAGCAAAGTTTGTCGTTGATGGACAAACTGGAGACGCAACAATGGAGACCCTGAGTCTTCGTGCCGTTACCGACGCACCCTTTAATCCCGATGGCGAAAGCGAAGACAACTCGTTTGCCCGATGGACTCCTTCCGGTTCCATCTCAATCACGATTACCAATCCCGCCTTATTTGGTAAATTCATCAACGGCCAAAAGTTCTACGTTGATTTCACGGAGGCTAAATGAACACAAAAAATCATCTCAGCTTAACCCCGTGGGGCTGGCTTCTTGGCCTCCTCTCCATCGCAGCCATCGCCACAGCAGCCCTACCCGGTTGTGCGTTCTTCCAAGGCGTCAAGCAGGATGTCTACGCCACATCTCTGGCTTTCCTGAGTAATCCCAAGGGCTACTTGGAATCTGTCGCGGTTCAGGCGCAACACGCCAACACGAAAGCATCTGACATCGTGGACACCTTGGATTCACTCCTAGAAGCGGCAGGATTGGCTCCAGCGAACTCAGAGCAGCAGAAGGCTCTGGATGCCCTTAAGGCTCAATTGAAGAGCGTACAAGGGCGGGTGGACGCAGTGAATGCGATCCTAGCGCCGGGTCACTTGGATGCGATTGTTAATCCTCCGGTTACTTGGATGAAGATGAAGCCTAATCGCGATCTCAGGCCACCGCACGGATCGGTTAAGGTCGCGAGCGCATATGACCTGCGTGAGGTGCGATAGTGGACTCTATTCAAGATAATATCAAAACTGTTCAAAACACCATTTCTTTTTTGAAATGTTGCATTAAATGTGGCGAGCAATTAACTGAGTCTGGATTATTGGAGGTTACAAAAGCTAAAAATGCCATTGATGAAATTCACAGGGCTTTTGATAACGCAATGATTTTGAGGTCTACTCTGGTAAATATTCGAGATTGTGACGATCCTTCGAGTTTAACGTGGGATGAGATGCGCCAACTTGCAAAAGAAGCTGTAAAAACCTTCGATCTAATCGCAAAATCATGATCTGGTTATTCCTAGCTTTTATCCTGATTTTCATCGGAACTAAGGCACATGATGAATTAGATGCAGGTTCTTTCTTTTGTTTTGGACTTATCTCAGGATTAATCTTTGTGGTTAAATGTCTTTTGTGGTTCTTCTGGAAAGTAGGTTTCTAATGTGGGCCTCCTTCCTAACCTTCCTCTCTGGCGTAGCTGGCCCGATCATCAACCTGTTCAAGAGCCGTAGTGATTTGAATAACACGCCACAGCAACAGGAGAATGTCGAGGCGCAGAGAATTGCGGCTGATGATGCCAAGAATCAGAAAGCGGTTGAGGATGATTTGAAGGGGGCGCAACCATAAAATGAAAGAGGAAGTTCCTCAATGGATGAAACAGCCTAGATTTTCAGCGGAAACCGCAGAACCTAAAGATGCAAAACAAATGAAAATATCAGGAAAAATAGCTTACGATGCCTACTGCGATAGTCGGCAATGGAAATCTTTCGATGGCAAGGCTCTTCCGAAATGGCCGGAAGTGAAGCTTGATATTCAACTCGCTTGGGATGCGGCGGCGAATGCTGTCTGGAATTTTTACTATTCCAAGCCATGAGTTTTGATGTAATAAAGGGACAAATTTCATGTCCTGATTGTAACGGTGAATCAGTAAGAGACTACGTCGAGCGTAGGCTTCCATCTCAAGGCGGCGACAGGGTAGTTGCGGAAATGTGCACGCGCTGCAACGGATGGGGAATCTTACTCAAAGATGAAGTGACCGGATGTCTCATGGCTAAGCCACAACCGAGATAATTATCATGAAACCCTACCCGATCATTCCCGGCTTGATCCTGTGCCTGATGCTCACACATTGCACCACGGTAGCCCCAGAAGTGAAGCAGTCCGCTCCAATAGCCTACACCGGCAACACTCTGACTCACGCCACCTACATCGCCGTCAGCAAGTCCAAGGGCTTCGAATTGAGCGAAGGTCAGCGTGCCGAATACAACGCGCTCATTGAGATTTACAGCCATGGAACCGTAGCGCGGCCTCTGACGCCTCCCTTGGTCAAAGATGAAGGCTTGTCGCTAATCAACGGTCAATGGTGGCAGAACGCACAGCATCAGGTGCTTTACAGGGATATGCGGGACTGGCGGGATTCGGGGATACGACCCTCTACGCTGATTAACAGGATATTTTAGTGACCACTTTTTCCCAAAAAACTGCACACAAGATGCAAACTCGAATCCTTCTCACGATCAACGGAATCGATGTCATCATTGGCGACGATGAGCGGCTAACCTATCTGGCAGGGCTTATGATCGATGGTGACGGTTCAGGGCCTAGTCATGGCGATCCCTGCTATCAGAATGACACCACGCTCCATTTAGACGGTAAAGCGTTGAATGCGGACGTGGACAAATACATCGTTCTCCCGCCTCAGATTATTCGATCTGTTCGCGGCATTGTCCTCGGCTGTCAGGCCCAGGTTATGAACGCGCAGAATGGCCAGAGTACGTTTGCGGTAGTGGGGGATGTTGGCCCCGTCAACAAATTGGGAGAGGCCAGTATTGCGACGGCGCGGGCCATTGGAGTTGCTTCTAGCCCGACGACAGGAGGAGAGGAGCGGCGGGTGATTCGCTATTCGATCTTTCCCGGCGTACCGGCCATTGTCGATGGTAAGCAGTATCAACTCCAAGCTCATCGATGACCATCCTAGAGCTAGTCTCCTCTGAGGAATACCGCAGCCAATGCCAGCGGTGGGCGCAACTCTGGTGCTGCGCATCGAATTATCCTTGGAACAATTACGATATTGACGCCAAACCTCCCGCGATTTGGGGTGACTTAAACGAAGTCCTACGGATCGAACGTTAGGACATTTGCCTTTATTGCCAGATTCGAGTTTCCATCCGACTCCATAGAGTGAAGTCCCAAGGCTCGCAAGTTTTTGGGTTGCCCATGGGAAAGGCGTTTTTAAGCCCCCAGAGGCGTTGCAAGGCTTTTTTCTTGTCATCAAATGATTCCATTTCGATTCCGTTCTTTTTGATAATGTACGTTCTCATGATAACCAAGACGAAAGGCGTTACAGAAACCCGTTTTAGCGCGTAAGTAGAAAAATCTTTTCAGCGTTTTCCAGAGGTGAATTGGAAATAGTTCAAAAATAATTGTCGATTTTGTTTGACGAGTGCGCATGTGCGTATTAAGGTGTGCGCATGAAATTTGAGATCGAAAATAAGCCAATCGTATCACAGAGGGACAGCTGCCTTACAAAATATCCCCTCAATGAGCTTGAGATTGGCCAGAGTTTTTTTGTTCCTAATGGAAAGCACAATTCCCTTAGCGTTATGTGCAGCTACTACGGCAAAAAACTTTCAAAAAAATTCCGTTGTTTAGCTGAAAAAAATGGTTATAGGATCGGAAGGGTGAAATGAGCAATCCATCCCTAACCCGCTTTTGCGTCGAACTAAGTGACGCTCGCGCCCTGAAACTCAGGACACACATTTTGAACAAACATGAAAACAACGGGCGCAAATTTATGGAAAAAGTCGTAGACAACATCGCCCAAGTGCAAAAAGCTCTTGATGCGACTTGCGCCAAACCCAGTCGAGCGAAGAAATAGCCGGAACCAAATTTATGAAGAAATATCAAATCAGAATTGTTCTTACTGAGGGACGCCGGATTGAATCCGACTATACATCAACTTCTCGTGCGGGCGCATTGATCGATGCGTTAAACGGTCTATCGAAAGAAGATGGCCTCGATTTGATTTCGATCAACGTTGTTCGCGAAGGACAATGGGATTAACCAAAATGAAAACCCTAACCCAAATCGCCATCCTGGCCATGAAAAAGCCTGAGCGCAGGGCAGTCAGGCCAGTTGTCCTCCCAACTCATGGTCAGTCCATGATCCGCTCTTCTCAATTTCCAAAGCTCCTAATGCCCGCGCGATTCGCGACGAGTGACGCGGTTTCGCTGGCGATGAGAGAACGGAGGGTTTTGTGACTGACGGAGGCTCGGCATTCCCTCGTGCCACCGAACAGACGGTGATGGGATTTGCTGGCACGCTTGAGGGTGAACGCGGCATGCTCTTGCGCGATTATTTTGCAGCGAAAGCTCTTGTGTCCTTAGCCCATGCCTACATCACAATGGAAGTTAATGACTATAAACTGTGGAACGTCGCGGAGGACGCCTATAGACTTGCCGACGCCATGCTAGCCGAACGGGAGAAAACCAAATGAACAACCCACTCTCCAAACTCGACAATTTGCCAATCCTACGCGATGCCGAATGGACAAACCAAGATTTGGTAAACTTCACGCTCCAAGAACGCACGAAGTACGGCCTTCTCCATTCTTTTAAGAGGGGAATGTTGCTTTTGGATCAGGCTTTGAAGAAACCTAACTACAGGAAAATAGAATGACCTCAGAACTCGACGCCCTTGTGTGGGCCAGACATCAAGCTAAGGAGGCCAATTTTAAAGGCCTATGCGAAGCCTTTGATGCGATGATCCGCAAGCACACGAAATCCCTTTCCCCCGCCCCGACAATCACTGACGAAAAGAGGGAAGATGATTCGGGGACAGTATGCCCTCCCCGTATGTCGCAGGAAGGGAACGCCACGGCTATCCCTGAAAAAGCAGACCTGCCGGGGGAAGTAGATTTAGAAACCAACCATCTCCACTTGCTGGCAGATGATCACGAAGTTAACTGAGAAATTATTATGAGTCACTTTTTAATGGCAGTAGTTACCAAAGCGAAGCCTTCCGAAGAAGATTTGCAGAAGATACTTTTACCGTGGCACGAACGTGAGTACACCGGCCTTGATGATTTTTGCGTTTGGGTTGATAAGACGGAAGAGGCAGAACGTGACTACGCTAACCCTGAATACAAAAAATATTCGGATGGTAAGACGCTGGTCGAGTTTGCGAATGATTGGAATGGACTTAAGCCAATTCCCGACAAGTCAGGGCGCTTAGGCCGATTTACAAACCCGAACCGAAAGTGGGATTATTGGACTATTGGAGGTCGCTATGAAGGCAGACTGCGCAAGCTCCATAGTTCTGGAAAGTTTGATTCCCTCCCTGTAGGTCAATTTGATTTGCCCGCGATGAAACAACAGCGCATTGCGGATTGGGCTGGCGCAAAACCTGATGCTCCAGCTTTCTCTTGTTGGGGCTTTGTTATGGATGGAAAATGGTACGAAAAAGGAGCCATGGGCTGGTGGGGAATGTCCACAAATAACGCCGACGAAAACGAATGGCAAATGCGTGTTGACAAACTTATTGAGACCCTTGATCGCCATGACTGGATAACGATGGTTGATTGCCACATTTGATCGTTAGGCACAATCACAGATATAGCTAATGTTTCCTACAGAATTGTAACCATGAAAACAGATATTAAAGAAAAGCGGTACGATGTTCTAATCTGCAAATGCGGCGATCCAAAATCAACCGTTTATCAAATAGATGGCCAGAATATGCCTCTTTCGCATGGCTCATTTCATACCGCAGAAAAACGGTCTGAAACCGTATCGGGTAGGCTCAATGACAACTATTTTTGCATTATTGTGGACGCAGGAAAGTTCAAGGTAGGCGATCCCATATCTTGCGAAGACGCCACAAACGACTAACCCCAACCCAAAACCAGTAGGATTTAATGATAACAATTCAAATCGAAAAAGACGGTAATGCATGGTGCGCTCACTACGGGGATTTCGTGAATCTTCAAGAAAGCGAAGCTGAGTTTGGAGACACGCCTGATCAGGCAGTAATTAAGCTGGTCAAAACCACGGACGCCGAAGCTCACGACAAATAACCCCATCACCCCGAATTGAGATTTTTATGAACATACCCTTACTTCGCAGGATTCAGAGGCAGATTGATAAGGCTCCAGAGAGGTTCGCAATGGGAACAGCCACCACCGAGACTTCTTGCGGAACGGCTTTTTGCATTGGCGGTTGGGCATTGGCCCTTAACGGAACGAAAATCAAGACCATTCATGATAATGGAGTTGTAGGCGCTGCCGATCTTTTGGACATTAATTGGAAACAGCGGTCTCTGTTATTTTGGACGCACAACTGGCCCAAGCAATTCCAAGCACTCGATGGAACGCCAGAACTGCCCGCCTTGGCCATCGCCCGCATAGACCACTTCATCGCAACCGAGGGGCGGGAATGAAACTTTCCCTAACCCTCCTCTTCGCTCTGGCGACGTACCTTGTTTGGCTTACTTATTTGCCCAAGATCGTGACGCATCCGCCAGTTGATCTGCCTGATTACCGGGCTCACGCGCAACTGTGCATTCGTGCTCCCCACGGAGAAAGCGATCCTTTCGAGGTGTCGCTTGCGGGGCATCCGATTAAGCATTTGAAGTAGAACAACAAAAAAGAAAGAAACATATGGCAGGATTTAAAAAAGCAAAAGCAGAACAAGCGGCACTTAAGATCGGTCTTTACGGCCCTCCCGGAAGTGGGAAGACTCTGACAACTCTCCTGTGTCTGGAGGGATTGGCGCAGATTACTAAGAAGCGGGTTGCCTTCGTGGACACAGAGCGGGGAACCGACTTCTACACCAAGGACGTACCAGAACGCGCAGTACATCCCAAAGCATTCGATTTTGACGCCCTATACACACGCAGCATCACGGAAACCACGGACGCGATCTATTCGCTCGACCCCAACGAATATTGTGGCGTGGCCATCGATTCTATAACCCACCTGTGGGAAGCGGCTCGCGCCGCCTATGCTGGACGCACGAATAAGGCTGGCCAGATTCCTTTCCATGCTTGGGCTCAAATCAAAAAGCCGTACAAAGATTTAATGGCCTTCCTGCTATCGTCGCCCCTACACGTCTTCATCCTTGGTCGGGAAGGTAACAGTTTCGACAAGAACGATGATACCGGCGAGATGGAGGCAACGGGAAAGAAAATGAAGGCAGAGGGCGAGACTCCCTACGAGCCGCATATTCTCCTTCAGATGCGTCCCGAGAAGGATACCAAGACCGGACGTACTACCGTAACAGCCTTTGCGGAAAAGGATCGCACAGGCATTCTCTCTTATCGCACTTTCGAAAACCCCACTTTCGATACACTCATCAAGCCATTGCTTGGACTACTTGGCGGTAAACAGGCCCAGGTTCAAACGGAGGATGATGCTGCCGCTGTCGATTCGGAAAAGTTAACCATTGAGGAGCAACAGAAGATCGTGGCCAGCGAGGGGCATTTGCGTGAGTTTTCGGCCCGGTTTGAGTTGGCTAAGACAACTGCCGAGGTTGATGCGGTCAGCAAATCCATTACCACGGAGATTAAGAAGCAAATGACGGCGGCAGATGTTTCAACGCTTCGCGAAAAATTTCAGGAAGCTTCAATCCGAGTGAAAGGACAATAGTATGGGCGAATTTGTAATGAAACCAAATAGCGGATCAGTCTTCGAAAATGACCGAAAGATGAAGGATACTCACCCTGATTTTAAGGGACAGGCTCTAATTGATGGAAAAGAGTATTGGGTATCCATCTGGAACAACGACACGCCGGGAAAGAAGTTTCGTATGTCCATGGCTTTCGAGCTTAAGCAGGAGCAGGGAGCGACCAAGCCGGTTACGACCATTCGGCGCGAAGTTCCCGTGCGCAAGCCCGAGGAACAACCTCCTGTAGACGCAAGTGACGACATTCCATTTTGAGGCACAACCATGAACCCCACAAAGAAAATCAAGATCAACGGGAAGCTCGTGATGTGCAGGGCTTTGGAAGTGGGAGAAACTAGAAATACGGGAGATGTTTATCGCGACGGTTCGAAGTGGCAATACTACCACAATCCCAGACAGATGGCGGTAAACGAGGAGCGCAAATCGTGGCAAGCCTATCGCCCCCTCCCCACCCCAAAACGCAAGAAAGCCGGGGTGAAGGTGAAGGGGGTTAGGGCTTGGGTGTGCGTAGGCTTCGGCGGCATCTTTTCGCTTCAGGATGTTTGTTCCACACGCGAACGCGCCTTGTTTGAAGCGGGCAGATGGAATGATCATAACACGATGCCTAAAGACCCTGAACGACGCAGGGTCATCCCCGTCCTCATCATTCCCATCGGAAAGGCCACCAAATGACCCCGCAATCGAATCTGGATCAACCCAATAACAACCACCATGAGTAAACTTAAACGATATTTTCAAGATTGTTGGGCAACTTTTATTTTTTCCATTCCTTTTTGGAGAAATCCAAAATCAATGCCAACAACGGGCACTCAACTATTCATAAAAACACGATGCAACTGCTCAGATGGCTTTGGATGGGATAATTACCACATCATTACTTTTCGCGATGGAACATGGCTTGAAGGAGATAGACCCGCTATTTGGGAAACGCTTGTTGGGTGGAAATATCTACCAAACGAGCACCAATTTGGGCCTTGGATTCCGGTTCAAGAATGCCCTGTTTTAAATCCACGCCCAGAGGATTGGCCTCATCTGGAAATACCACCGCAATAGTAATTCAAAAACAAAACCACCATGAGTAAGTGTACGAATTTCGTAGTTCGCTCTCGCGGAGGAACCAAGCGTGAAACTTGGGAGCAATTCAAAATTGCGTTTCATTCTCGCGTTCAGAAGGGAGACGCCAACGAGTGCTGGCCTTGGCTGGATTATTGTCAAGATGGTGGATACGGCCAGATTAAATATAAGGGTAAGGGACTTATTTGCTCTCGATTGGCATGGCAATTCGCGAATGGAGATGCTGATCCCGGAGACAAAAAGGTCATGCATTCGTGCGATAATCCTCCTTGCTGTAACCCCGCTCATTTGTCTTTGGGTACAGATTTGGATAATCGCATGGACTGCGCCAAAAAGGGGAGATTTCCCACTAAACTTACAAAGCAGTCAGTAATCGAAATCAGAAATCTTGCAAAGACCGGGTTTACGCACACTAAGATTAGCAAAATTTACAAATCTTGTCGGTCTAATATCAGTCAGATTATACGCGAAGAAACATGGACTCACATATGAACAGTGATCAAATTCCAGAAGAAAATAACGCCACCCCCGCGCCTAGCGTCAAGATTCAATGTCCGAATTGCCATGCGGACATCTTCGGTGTCGGGAGTTCATTTGGCATCAAGACTCCCCCACCATCAGAAGGGGAGAAGAGTTTGGGGCAACTTTGGTGTGATTCCGCTTTTGAGAAGGCTAAGGAGTTGCTTCCCCATGTGCCTTACAATTCTTGGGAGAAATTAAGTCCTTACGAGAAAGATATCGCAGAGCACGCCTCCCAAGCCGTAATCTCAGCCGCCGTGGAGAGGGAGAAAAAATTGGCTGAGTTAAACGAGATGATTGTCTTAAAACAAGCTCGCCAAATACTTGACCTTCGCAAGCAACTCGCCCAAGCAAACGAGCGGGCGGAGAAGGCCGAGGCGATCATTGTTGCCAATCGCGTTGTTATTCAGGATCGCGAAGACGAGATCGCCAAGTTGCAGGGAGAATCTGGACTTGCTGAAAAACGCGCCATAAAAGCGGAGAAGGATGCGAAGAGGTTGGCTAAAGCCCTCGAATGGACGCTAAACGAAATTGGTATTCCTTCTCATAAATCAGACGATTTAGAAGGCTATGAAGGCAGGAAAGCCGCAGAAGAAGCCCTCGCCTCCCACAACGATTCTACGGGAGAGAAGGGATGAGCGACGAACAATTCGAAACTCTTTGCGTCACATTGCTTATTATCGCAGGGATTCTTTGCCTAACCTATTTACTTAAATAACCATGCCCATCCCCTCAAAACTACACTTGGACGTTGCGGAGAAGATTGCCGCAGACGTTGTTGTTTACGAAGCCCGTTGGCACGACACGCCAGAAGGGCGAGTTCACGGTTATTTAGAAGGCGCAGTTTCTAAAAGAATCGCTCAACTCCTGGCCGACTCCTTCCCCGATCCACAGCCTTCTGACGTTGATGCCGACTTGCTCGCGGCGTTGAGGCTTTCCAGAGGCTATGTAGAAGCAAGGGTCGATCAATTGCCCAAGGGAAGCGCAGCGGAAACCGATCTTGCCCTGATTGATATAGCCATAGCCAAGGCCACGGAGGAGGGGAAATGAATATGAACAACGATCTAGCCACAGAAAAAGAGAAGCTCACGCAGAGGATTTTTGATGCACTCAAGAAGCGCGACAGGCTCCCGTCCTCTTGCTTCAGCCTAAAAATGCGTCGGCGTTTAGCGAAACTATGGAGACATGGGTTAGTGAATAGAAAGCCAATGAAAGGCCCTAATGGTTTTGTGGGATACTACCTCTATTCACTCGTGGATGGCTGGTAATCCCATGAATATCCAAGACTTACCCGAGAAGTATCGAAAGCAGGTCACCCAACAGCTTTATGGAAAAAATAACTCTAACAATTCCGGGGTGGGTTCCGCCGAGTCCAAACGGCAATCGCCCGTGGTATGTCAACATGAAGCGGAAACATCAGGCATGGGCGCATTTGGCCCGCAGCATCGAGTCCGCTTTATTATGTACCGATGCGGAACAGAACTCGACGACGATAATGAACGATCCGCGCCGAAAGCTCTTAGAGACGGGCTTAGTGCGGCTGGTCTCATACGCGGGGACTCGAAAAGAGATGCGATCTTTGAATGCGAAAGCGTCAGAGTCAAAACCCGCAAGGAAGTCAAAACAGAAATCGAAATAACGAAGCTCATAACTAAAGAAAAAATAGCATGAATTTCTTTCATAACTTTACTTAACCAAATCATAATAGAGAAACTATGAAACCAAAGATCAAAACGCTTATCCAAACTTGCCAAGCATGCCCTTCACAATGGGAAGGAGTATTAGAGGATGGGAGAGACTTCTACATTAGATTTCGATGGGGCTATCTAAGTTTTCGTGTGGCCGCTGAAGACGATCATTCAAAATATGCGGCAGTCAATGGCGAAGAGATTTTGGGCATCAATACAAACGACGAATGGAATGGGGTTTTGCCGACTTCCGAAATGCTCAATCTCATTGCCGACAAAGTAGAGAGAAACTAACCAAATAGAGGATATTTATGACAAATGAAGAAATTAAAAAGCAAACGCTGGAAGCAGTAAGCGCAATGATTGATGCTCGCGGAATTATTCAGGCCAATAGTAGAGCTAATAATCCAGACAAGGAGGCGGGGTGGGCTGATTTAAAAGACCTTCTGTCTTGCGAACATCCTAATTTCGAGTTCTTCAATTACCGCATAAAGCCCCAACCCAAGCTTCGGCTGATGCGCGTTGATGATCTGCCGCCGGTGTTTTGGGTAAGAGAGATTGGATTTCAGGCATGGCACTTGGTATCTGAAATTCGAGGCAATGGTATTATCTTTGGCAACGGGGGATCATTTACGCTAGAACCCTCCTCAACTTGGGCCGCGCGTTGCGAATGGTCGCCTGATCGCAAGCAAATCAACTCCTTCTTCAAGCCGGAGGACGGGGTATGAAGATAATTGAGAAATTGGTTGAATTATCTCAGCAAGCATATTTCGCTGAGTTCTCAAAAGCGCGCGATTATGATGCTGCCTGCGTGGCTCGAATTCAAGCCGTCGCTGATGCTGTCATGCCGAGGTGGATTAGGGTCAGCGAGCTTCCAGAAAAACTAAGACCGTGCGTCTTGATCAACATGGACAAATGGGAAGATTACGAGATGGGCATCAATATCACGGCTACTGGATATCTCAACCAACATGGGGCGTTTCCATTCTGGAGCTGTCGCGGCGAAAGAGCGCAAAGCGTCGAAGCTTTCACGCATTGGATGTACTTGAACCACGCGCCGAAGGAAGAGACCAATTTAACTTGATCCGCGAGGGGGTTTTGGGTAGAAAAAGAAAAGTAAACAAGCCGTAGTGGGCCACAATGAAAACTCAATTCCATCCTGTCTATTCGCGTCGCTATGACATCCTGGCCCTTTCGGGTTCGGCTCTGTCCGGCCCACTACACGCGGGTAGGCAGGCTAGAATGGAGATAGCAAAATGAGTAGAAAGAAAAAATCCTTGGGCTCCATTAGTCAATTTGCTCAACAAAATCCGATTTTAAACGAATCGAAACCTCGTCGTGAAGGCATAAGCAAAGGAACACGATTTCGTATATTTGCCAGAGATGCTTTTACTTGCAGGTATTGCGGAAGACAAAGCGATCAAGTAAAGCTCGTGGTAGACCATATTATTCCTGTTGCCGCCGGGGGCACGAATGATGATGCTAACTTGGGTTGTTCATGCGAGGAATGCAACCAAGGTAAAAGCGACAAGATTATTAGCAGTTTTGCTCCAAGCGATTCAGATAGACTTAGAATCGCGCAAGAACTTAGAGAGCAACAAATTGCCGCAGAAAACGCCATTGAATTGGCGAATATCAGAAAAGAGCGTAGACAAATGGTCTGCAACTATTTTTGCGAATGCGTTAATCGCGATTCCATGAATAAGGTGATTCTATCGACCTTGGTTAACTTAGCCGACGAACACGGCTTGGACACAATACTTGAATGGATAGAAATTGCCACTACTCGAACCTATTCCGGTTCAGACACTAAAATAATAAAATACATTTACGGTATTCGACGAAATGTAAAGGCACAGAATCAACAATGAAACGCTTCACCGAGACAACGAAATGGGGCGATTCATGGTTCCGAAAGCTGCCATGTAAATTCAAGGCTTTTTGGGTTTATCTTTTGGATAATTGTGATCTCGCGGGGGTATGGAACGCCGATCTAGAACTTGCCAGTTTTCAGATAGGAGAGCCCATTTTATGGGAAGAAATCGAAGAAATCTTCAAAGGCCGGATAATTGTACTGGAAAACGGGCGGTGGCACATTACAAAATTTATTCCGTACCAATACGGAGAATTAAATCCACAAAATCCCTGCCATAAGGGAGTTATGAAATCTCTAGAAGCTAATGGCATAAGCCCCTTTAAAGCTCCTTCAAAGCCCCTTGTAGAAGGGGCATGTAATGGCCCACAGGATAAGGATAAGGATAAGGAAACAGATACGGGTAAAGCTAAAGTCTCTGAAACGAAAACTGATTTTCAATTGCGCCTCGAAAAGTTGTTCAATCGGCGGGAATCGACGCCATGGAACGACAAAGAGCTAAAGGCCCTAAAATCCCTCAAGCGTCCAGACTTAGCTGAGGAACTGGACTTGATTGAAACCTACTATCGACTCCCTACCGCAACTGAGGGGCAGCTTTCATGGCGCAGAACTGCTCTTGTTACCCTGCTCAACAATTGGACTACCGACCTCGACAGAGCTAGAAGCTGGCTCTCCCCCAAGCCCTCAACGCCCAAAATCCCCGACGCTCCAAAACCCGTAGCTGTAGCCCCTCTACACGAGATTTTCCCATGCCCGACGAAGCCTTAATCGAGCTACCAATTTACGACTTGGACGCCGAGAAGGCCATCGTCTCTGCCATGCTCATCGCTCCGGTTGAATGTTGCCAGATTGTGGTAGATTCGCTTCAGGAGTCCGATTTCTTCGTAAAATCGTCTAGGAGCCTCTTTATTTTGCTTTCCGCTATGTGGAGTCAAAACAAGCCCATTGACCTCCTGACGGTCAAAGCAGAGGCCAAGGATGGGCAATTAGGCGATGAGTTGCAAACAATGTGGGAGCTTGCGGATACCATGGGGGCTTTCATGCTTCCTTCCTCGCTTTCCGGCTACATCCAAATTGTGAAAGAAAAGGCCAAGGCGCGGGAGTATCAATCCATCGGATTTCGCTTGGCTCTATTGGCGCAATCCCATGACGATGGTGACGAGAAGGACAGGCAAGCCTCAGCATTAATCAAGCGACTAGATGAGATTGCCATCGGTTCAAAAGTCGAGGTGTTCTCTGGGCCTAAGCCCTGGGAGGACTTTTACGCTTCCATGGCCAAGCCTGAAAGTGATGCTACTGGAGACATCCTGACCACCGGTTACGGGCACTTGGATGCCGCGGTCAAAATGCGGGGAGGGCACGTCATTGTCATTGCGGCTGTCCAAAAGCACGGAAAATCTTCTCTGGCTTTTAACATTACGGCGCGATGGTGGCAGCAACAGATACCGGGCACGGCTTGCTCTTTGGAGATGGGACTAAGTGATTTGCAAGTGCTCATCATGTCCAATGCCACAGGCATTCCCCGCGATCACTTCGAGGACAGGCGATTCTCAGAATCCGAATTGGCGAACCTCTTCCAATCCACGGCGCGGGCGCAGAATTGGCCTTACGCGATCTTTGAAAGACCATCGCTTAAAGCTCGCGAGTTCCGGGCTCTGGCGAGAGAACAATCTCGCAAAGGCCACAAGTTCATTGTGCTCGATTACTTTCAACTCATGCAAACCGATCGCCAAGGCTATTCGGACAATCGCGCCGCCGATCTTGAGGAGATGATGCGAACCGTAAAATGTACTGCGCTGGAAACAGGCATGGTAGTAATCCTTCTTTCCCAGATCAATACCAAGCAGGTAGAGGGACGCGAAGGGAATCGCCCTTCCTTGGCCCATTTGCGCGGCACTGGAGCCATTGCCCAGGATGCGGACGTAATCATGCTTTTGAGTGAACCGAAACCAGAGAGTCGCGTTAATGGCATGCGCCAACTTGTGTGCGATATCACGAATCGCCGAGGGGCTGAAAAACAATTGAACTGGCTACTTGACGGAGCGCATGCACGATTTATTGAGGGATAATTATGACCAACCACCACGAAAACCAAGCCCGCTTTGGTGGGGGAGAGGGAGTATGAAATTTTCCAGAGAGTTTGCCATGCCATCGGCCAATACTTTCACTGTTGCGCCTATCAGGGCCTTTGTCATGCGACACTTGAAAGGCATCAGCATTGATCCATTTGCCCGAAATTCGCGTCTGGCGACCCACACAAACGATTTGAATCCAAAAACCGCAGCTTTGTACCATCTGGATGCCTTGGCCTTTCTGGCTTTGATGAAGCTGCAAGGGGTGCAAGCCGACACATTCATTTTTGACCCTCCTTACTCGCCCCGGCAGATTCAGGAGTGCTATAGCGACGCTGGCATCACCGTTGGCATGAAAGACACGCAATCGTCTGTTCTCTATAGAGAAGTGAGGAAAGCTGCTTTCGATGTGCTTAAGCCCCATGCCAAGGCCCTGTGCTTTGGCTGGAACTCAACCGGCATGGGGCGATTCTGGAATACAGAAGAGATTCTCATGGTAGCCCATAGAGGTGCCCACAACGATACCATTTGCGTTGCACAAACTCGGCCAGCAACGCTTTTCGATGATTCAACCAACCAAACACTAGAAACGGAGAGGTAGATGAAAAATTACGATGTCGAATTAACGGAGCTTGTGGGCTCTAAAATAGTATCCCTGAAAGGCTATATCGGAACGGAATATGGCCCCGCTTTCAAGCCGTCATCAATTGAGTTTGAAAACGGAGTCAAATGTCACTTTGAGGGTGAACACGATTATCCTTATCTGACACTTGAATTTCATCAAATGTTACGCGAGAAGCTGGCAGAAATACTATCCGAGGAGCCTGATTTATTGCAGGAAGTCTTAGACGAATTGCCACCGACTAACCAACCCAAGCCCTGCGAGGATTTATGAAGAATCAAGTTAAAGAGATAGGTCTCGCGGCTTTATTGCTGCTAGCCATAGTGGCGTTTATTTTGGTGATAGTATTTGCGAACGCCCCGCTCTGCTACGCGCTTAACCACTGGAACAATTATTGGAGCGACAAATGAAAATCCACGAGGCGATTAGGGAGGAGACCGTTCATTACAACCTAACCACGAAAGAATTGCTGACCGGTTTATTCTTAGCTTTTCTGTTAGGAGTTTATGTCGGGGCATCAATAACCTTAGTCGTTCAAACACTAAATCCATGAACCGCTTCCGCATCCAAGCCCTGCAATCAGCAGCCCGCACGCTCGCTTATCACGATGCGTTAGATCATCTTTGTGGGAGGCCAATTAAGAACAACCCGTTTCATCCCATCTACCAGAAAGAGGAGTGTTTGGCTTATTTGGTCGAGTATGAGGAGACTAGGGCGAGGCATAAGGAGAGGATGATGGCGCAGTGAAATACCGAACCCTCAAACTCCCCGATGGCCGCGAACTCTTCCATTATCCTGGTCGCACTATCCCAGAATGGATCGGTTTTCTTTCCATCAACAAAATCAATTTTGCCAAGGTAGTCGTACCTAGCTCCATTCAAGATCGTGCGCTGTAGGGCATTGTGGAGACATATTTCAGAGGAGAATTGACCTAAACGAGTGTTTTAGCCATTATTAGTTCCATGAAACAAATCCCACTTCCTTCTAACGACTGGCTTCAATTCGGCTTGCTCAAGGCCAACCCAAAAGCTTGGTTCCAACTAACTGAGCGCGAAGTTGTCGGCAAGTTCAAGCTGTAATCGCTTCGCTCATCTGCCTCCGCTCACTCTCGTTCCGCTTCGGCTTCAAGGGTAAGCAATCGTCAAGCTTTTTCAACCAGATTCGAGCATACCTTTTAAGTATACTCGATTTGCTTGATTTAGCTTGTCATGCCCTTTACCCTCCGACCGATAGGGAGGAAGCTCGGAGCCTACACGATTCAAGCGCAATGCTATTGACTAATTCTCTCCTAAGTGCTTGAGTCCAAACATGGGCGCAGTTATCGAGCATATTGATCCTAAGACCCGCGCACACGCCAAAGGCATGTTCATCGCCGGGGTTACAGTCCGGCGCATTAGCCGCGAGACTGGCGTCAAAGAAGGCACGATCCGACTTTGGTCTTCAAGATACAAATGGGCTGCTGAGAAGAGAGTGGTCATCGATCAAATAGCAGATAAGATCGCCGATGAAAACCTGATGCCGCACAACGCATCGCAAGTTGCTACTCAAACGGCTGTCAATGTTCACGTTTCTGCTCATCAAGCACAGATTCATGATGCTGTGAGCACGTTGATTGACCGTTTCTCCACTCTTGATCTCAAGAAACAGCACTCAGCCCCCGAAGTAGCCACTGCGCTCAAGACCTTAGACGACATCCAACGCCGCAACCTGGGCCTAGGTGATGAGTCCAAGGCCAACACTCATTTCTCGTTTCATTTGGGCAGCGCGGAGCCGGTTAAGAAGGTGTTTGATGCGAAGGTTGTGACCGTTGAAAAATCTAATACAAGTGACAATACGCCAGAGATTTTAGATAAGTAGTTGATATTCAACAGTGTCAGGTTTTACATACCCAATATTGTGCCTAACGATTGTCGATTGACAACGGGTTATGAAGATCGCGTCGATATGATTGGGTTGTTCGCGAGCGTGCCATCACTTCAGAGATAGTCCAGCACGCGCCAAGCCCAATAAAATAAAAAGAATGCTTTCCTGAGGGCTAGACCCTCCCCGGACGGTAGACCCCTGATCCCGGATAGAGGGCCGTCTGTTCTATATGCACTGTCTCGTAAAACCATATCATTATTAGGTTGATATAGTCTGCATTTTCTATACAGTAAACATATGAACTCAATAGAAAAGAGAAATTATATCCGCTGGGCTGGGATGAAAGCTCGGTGCAGTAATCCTAAAAATCCTCGTTGGGCTGCGTATGGTGGCAGGGGGATAACGGTATGTCAGAGATGGAATGATTACGCTAATTTTCTCGAAGATATGGGACTTCCCTCCGAAGGTCAGTCGCTAGATAGGATAGACAATAATCTTGGATATTGTCCTGAGAATTGTCGATGGACTAATCAACATCAGCAAAGCCGGAATATGCGCAACAACATTTGGATTGAAATTGATGGCGAGAGAATGATTATGAATGATTGGTCTAAGAGGCATGGTATTTCATCTGGTACGATTCACCGTAGGTTACGCCAAGGATGGACGCCCGAAGAGGCGGTCAAACTGAAAAAGAAAAGACATTCCGTCAGGGTGGAATACAAAGAAGGCATGGGAGCTAAGTTTCATCAAGGGCATTGGTATGCCACAACTGCCAAAGGAGGAAAGAGGCTTTATCTCGCCAAGTTTAAGACCAAGGAAGAGGCCAGCGAATGTTACCGGCAATTTCTTCTTGAGAAACAAGGTGTTTACCCTTGATTGTTTCACAGATAAAGTCCACAGTTCAGGCATGAATAAACCCGCTCGCAAATTCGTGGTGAAGCTAAGAAATGCTGAGACCGTTACTGTAGAGGCTGACGATTTTTATCCGGAGGGAAGTCAGGTAACATTTGCGAATGAAGTTGGTAAGGATGGGCTACAGTTCGTGGCCTACTTTACCGAAGTGCTTTCTGTCATAGAGGAAGCATGACCCCCTCCCGCGATTTCACCGCAGAGCTAGAGGAACTGAATCGGCACGAGGAAGAGCGCAGGGCTCTATATGCTGAGGCGAGACTTCCTTACCACAAACCGACTGGCGCAATATACCCGGACAACTGCCGCAAATGGCAGGAGTGTTTTGTGTTTGAGGGGGACAAGTGGAAATACTTTGACCGGGGCGAGCCATGGATAGACATACAGGCGCGGTGCAAGGACGTAGGCGAATGGATTGAAACGCATAATCGCTTGTTGGCCGAATGGGCAGAACATCCGCTTGGCAGAACCTTCCTTCGTTAAAAATAAAGTTTGACTCTACCGATTCAGTAGGGTATCAGTCAGTTCATAGTTCAACAGCGCAGCCGGTCGAAACCGGTTTGAACTGAGGGTGTAAAAGCCAAATCCCCGATGGCAAATAAAACTAGGTGCCTTAGCTCTTTGAGTTTGGGAACTACACTTGGTCAATGTTTGTTTATTGGAGATTTAATTTTATGGCAGCCCCCTTTAATCCGTCAGGTTTTCCTGATGCACCCCCGTATAATCCCGGGATTCCTTGTAGTGGTAATTATTTCATCGATGTTCTGGCCAAGCAGCCCCCGGGCACGTTTGTGCAGGACATTCTCAAGTTTCAACCGTTCCGCCAAAATTGGTGGTATTCGCGTATCAAACGGACGCCTTATCCGATGCACCTTGGGCCTAGCCCTCTGCGCCGGGTAGCCTCGCGTCAGCGCGGCGGTGAATTGGTTCCGGCGAAGGTGTTCACGCCTTCCAACGGTTCTGGCAGTGCAGCGGATAACATTGTCTCAGGTCAACCGATTGGCACTCCGGCGAATAACTCGCTGTGCGTTCCGATTGTGAACTTGAATCGCGGTTATCTGACTCGCGGTATCACGACGTTCAATTGGGGTTCTCAGAGCCGCTCGTTCAGCGCGAAGGACTTTAACGAGTCTCTCGATCCGTTCGGCGACCTGGAACTTGAATTTGAGGGTTACGGCATGCAGATCGGGCAGCAGATTGCTTCGTTCCAGCGGAATGAATACGTCCGGTTGTGCACGACCAAGGTCTATGCCACCCCGGGTAACGATCTGTTTAACCGTGTGGTCACTCATACGGTGGGCGATCCGACCAAGATGCAGGGCGCGATGGCGTATGCCTTGTACCTGTCCGGAGCCAATCCGACCCCGACTGACCCAACCACGGGGGTTACGGGTACGATCACCGATTGCCCCGAATATCTCGGGCTCAATCCGGCGATCAAGCCTACGTCAAAGATGAATCAGGACTTGGCCAATCAGATTGCTCGCTGGCTCAATGCCGAGGGCGTCAATGGCATCTCCATGATCAACGGCGCGCAAAACTATGAGTTTGTCACTGATCCGGTCACGGCAGAGGACATGATGAGGGATGTCAGCAACTTCTCCACGTTCCAATATGCGGACATGGGTAAGGGCAAAGACATGCGTTTGCTCGAAGGTCTCGGATCGATGCAGGTGTTCCGCAACGTCGCTTACCAGGTCGATCCTTATGCGCTGGCGTTGGATGCGAACTACAACATCATCCCGGCGACCATCACCATCCTCGCGGATAGCGGTACGGAAGATATTGCCAATCCGGCGTATTTCCGCGCCCCTTACCGGGTGTCGATGTTCTATACCGATGAGGTCTACAATGTGTCCTATCCGGATACGGCGGCAGACCCGGGTGGTAACATTGACTTCAATCCCTATGGATATATGGGGGATTTGCGGTTTATCAAGTTCGACACCTCGCGGGCTCCGCTGCAGAACGCTGGTTGGTTCTACTCGGAAATCCTCGTGGGCTCGTGGGCGGCACAGCAACGCTATGGTGTTGTCATTGTCCACCTCGGCTGCGCAGTGACTTACAACACCGATTGCTGCAACGTGGTTACTACCTACGGCAGCTGCTCGGGTACGTAAGCAGTAATAACTCAAGATACCCCGCTGGCCTAAAAATCAGCGGGGTTTTCTGGTGAAAGGATAAATTTTATGGCAAGTCCCACTTTTAAATTGCCGGCTGGTGTCATGGTTCCCGATGGAGTAGAGACAGGAGAAACCTTTCAGGCCATGGCGACTTTTTTGATTAAGTCGGGTAGCAAATGTCAGCTTGTGGCCATTGATAACGAGCCGCTCGAGGGCGCGCCCAAGACGGACACGGATACCAATGAAGCGGCTGATGATGATACGACAGATTCCGCGCCCCCGATGAGTTTGCAGCAACGGTTAATGGGAGGCGGTTAAGTGGATATCCTCCCTCAACCGAACGGGGTTGGGAGCTGTCTGCCCTGCGCTGGAACGGCGTTTGGCGAGCCCTCCACGATTCCTTGTCCGCAAGGCGTAGTTCCTGGCCCGCAGGGAGAGCCCGGCGCGAATGGCGCACCGGGAACGGGCGCAAATGCCTATACTTTGACAAATGCGGCTTTCACAATGCCAGCCGTATCGGCCACGGTTGCGGTTGCGGTCTTGTCCACGGCATGGATGGCAGCCGGTCAGGTGGTCTATGTGCAATCGGCGGGTTATTTTTTGGTGTCCTCGATTCAGGATGCGACCGATGTCATTCTCAATAACCTTGGGTACACGGGAAATGCTGCCCCGGGAACCGTCATTGCTTCCGTTCAGCCTGTTACTCCCGGTGGATTAGTAGGCCCGGCGGGCTCGGCAGGTGGGGGAGTAACGAGCGTAGGCCTATCGGCCCCGGCAATTTTTACCGTGTCAGGTTCACCTGTTACCCTGAGCGGAACATTGTCCTTCACGCTTGCTTCTCAATTGCAAAACAGGGTTTGGATTTCGCCTAATGGAGCTTCCGGAGCCCCTACTTTCCGGGCATTGCTCTTGGCCGACTTGCCAACCATTCCCTACTCCTCAGTCACGCTGACAACGACCAAGGGCGATATCATCGTCCGCAACGCCTCGAATGACGTGCGTATGGGCATTGGCAGCGATGGCCAGATTTTGACAGCAAATTCGGCGGCGGCCACGGGCATGAACTGGGCTAATCCAGCGATTCAACTGACGACGACGCGCAGACGCGCCACGGTTTCTCCGGATACCATGCAAGCGTTGGATTCGATTATCGGCGTAAGTTTGGGGAGTGCCTTTTCCGAAACGCTGGCCGTAGCCCCTGCCGATGGACGGCGTATCGTGATCAAGGATGAGTCGGGACTTGCAGGAACCAACAACATCACCGTTTTTGCCGGGGCAGGAGATTCCATTGAAGGCTCGGCCTCCAAGGTCATCAATACCAATTACGGCTATTTATCTTTGTATTATGACGCTACGGACAAGATTTGGTTTATCACCGGGAGCGCATGAAAAACGGTCTTGACCAAGGCCGGGTCTTTGATGGTTTCACATCGCTGGAAGGCGGCATGAATGGGGGTTCGGCTACCAATCTGCTTCCTCGTTCAGAGGTAGCCTTCGCCATGAACGCCACCATGCGGACAGGCTATCTGAATAATCGCCCGGGCTGGCGTCGATTCAATCTGTCTTTTCAGGACGAAGATACCCAAAATGCCTATATCAATGGTGTCTTTCAGGGAGCTGGATGGTATGTACCACTAGGCTTTACGAATCCTCAACTCTTTGTCTCCATCTCAGGCCATATCTACCAATTGTCTACTAATTCAATGGGGATTGTATCTGTGGTGGATTTGACCCTTCCCGGCGATCCTAATGATGCCCTTCTGCCCAAGGCTTGGTTCTGCCAATCCGATTCGTTCTTGGTGATTCAGGACGGGATTGATGCTCCCTACATTTATGACGGCGCGGTTCTGCGCCGGTCGAATATCGAAGGCGGCGAAGTGCCCACAGGAACAGCGATGGCGTGCGGGTATGGACGCCTTTTCTTGGTGCGAGGCCAGGAAGTGGAAGCGGGAGACATTCTCAACGCGGCCAAACCGAATAGCGCGATTTCTTTCACTGAGGTCAAACTTAAGAAGGATGCCTTTGCCGTTCCTACTACGGCAGGGCCGATTACGGCTCTCATCTTTGGAGCCAACATCGATACGAGTATTGGCCAAGGCCCGCTCCAATTGCATACTGCCAGCGGATTGATTTCCACGGTCAACATCACTGTTTCCCGCAATGACTGGACGACAACCCCGAATTTCCAGCAGGATGGCCTTATCGGCGGCGCGGCTACCGGCCAGGAGTCCACAGTCAACGTGAACAATGATACGTGGTATCGGGCGCAAGACGGCATTCGTTCCTTTGTCGTGGCGCGTCGTCAATTTTCGACATGGGGCAATACCCCTCAAAGTCGCGAGGTCAGTAACATCCTCAATTTCGATACGCGGGACTTACTCAAATACGTCAGCGGCGTTTGGTTTGATAATCGACTCCTAATGACCTGCTCTCCCCAGAAAAGACAGAATACCACGGGTTGGTATTTTCAGGGACTAACGGTCTTGGACTTTGATCTTCTCTCGACGCTCAATCGCTATTCAGGCTCACTTTATTCTCAAGACCCACAACCGTCTTACGATGGCATTTGGTCAGGCATCAACATCACGCAAATTACCAAGACTTATTTTGGGCCAACGGAACGATGCTTCATGACGGTTTGGGATGAAGAGAACGGCAATCAACTTTGGGAACTCTTGCCTTCCCTGAGCCAGGATTATAGTTCTTCCTTCGATAATGGATCGTGCCCCATTCTTTCATGGATTGAAACCGGCTCGTACAATTTTCAAAACCTGACCGCGCTCAAGCAACTGATTGGAGCCGATCTTTGGATTGATCAATTGCAAGGCAGCGTGGATTTCGACGTGAAGTTTTCCCCCGATCAATATCCTTTCTGGATCAATTGGCAGACCTTTAATGAATCTGACGGCAAACCTTGTGGAGAGATGATTCCGCGAGATGCTTTTACCTTTTGCCAAGTACCAGTGACTTCCCCTCCTCAATACCGCTCCCGCGTGAGATTGCAGCAACCGGAGGAAACTTTCGCGGCATCGCCAACGGAACCATCGGAAAATGACAGTCCCGAAACTGATTATCCCTTGACCTGTGGCTATGACTTTCGCTTTCGCATCCAATGGCAGGGACGCTGCCGGATTAAGGGACTGCGCACCTTTGCCTATCTGCAACCGGAACGCACGACAGGGAGGAAGCCATGAGCGGCGGATATGGGCCGGTCGTGGTAACGGGATGTTTACCTCCCGTCTTTGGAGTGGCAGAAACGCCATTTTTTCCGTGCCCCATGATATGGCTAAATGCTCCGCAGCAATTGTCATGTCCTCCTTGCTTTGACGGGCCGATTCTTTATTGTCCATCAGGAAAGTTTTCTAGTTTGATATCGCAAGCTGATGCAGATGCACAGGCTACCAATTATCTTGCCGCCTTGCAGGTTGGAAAATGTTCTAGTCTCGTGCCTGTGGTGGCGAGTGAGACGTTAAAGGTTGCGCCTAGCGGATCGGTCAATTACCAGATTCAGGCAACCAACACGCCCACTTCTTACGGCGCAACCGGATTACCTGCCTGGTTGTCCCTGAACACGACCACGGGCATTATTTCTGGAAATGTTCCAGCCACTTTAACGACCTACTCAATTCCCATTTCGGCCACCAATACCTGTGGGACTGGGGATGGAACTTTGACCATTATCGTCGCAGCAGCAATCTCTGTTTCGTTTACGCATCCAGGGTCAGGAGGATTCAAAAATGGCCTGAGTTCTTTCATTATCTCCATCGATGGAGGAACACCTTTTGCGCCGGATTTGACTGGCGCGACGACATACAATGCCTTTACGAGCCTGAACATGAATACCAATCTTGGAGCGGGAACGTGGGATGATCCCCCATTGAACGATGGTATTCGCGCCACCTTTGGCGCGGCATGTACCTGTGGTCATGTAATTACCAATTCCGGGAATGTCTCGGCTCCTCATGCGGGCTGGCATATCGGAGCCTCTTCGCCCAATGGCGGCGGCTCTGCCAATTGGTCAGATATGACTAACTCGCCATTCGCAGGAACTTTTTCGAGCACCATTAATCTTGGAAATAAAAGCTACGGCATCGGCGGATTTATTTTCATGGGATGGAATGCCGACAACGCCTTTACGGTGGTTTCCACATCAGGAACAGTTGCAGTGAACTTGACGCTATAAAAGAATGCTTATTACGACTCGACTTTTCAGCTTAAAAATTTAACTTGTAATTCAGATGTCAATCCAAATAACCCTAACTCCCGGATCGCTCGGCCCCGCTCCCTGTTATGCAAGCGAGCAAGCCCGCTATAATGATTATACGGCCAAGACTCAGGCATCTTTTCCGGGTGGCTTTTCCGGGTTTCTGATGCAAACCACTGCGCCCGGGCCGGATGAGCGCGATCAGCTTTGGGTGAAGGTGGACGGCAATAATCAGATTTTGGGTTTGTACACCTTTGCCAATGGATCGTGGACGGCGGTCAGTCCTACTTTCTTTCCAACCCTTCCGGGAACGGTGGTGGATTTCTTTGGTTCCATTGGTTCTATCTTGGCCCCGTGGTATCTGTGCAACGGTGCGGCCATTACGGGCGTTTATAATGGCCCATTGACGACGCCTAATCTGCAAGGACGGATGACACTTGGAACGGGCACGAGCCCGGTTACAGGCACGGTCTTTACCCAGGGGCAGACAGGCGGTGAGGAAACGCATCAGCTTACGATTGGAGAGTTGCCCGCTCATACGCACGATATCAATACCACTACTCTGGTAGGGGCTCCTGCTGCGCGGCAAAGCGGCGGCCCCGGTAATGTGACTAACACGTTAAGCACGGGATCAACCGGAAGCGGCCAAGCGCATAACACGCTTTCCCCGTACATGGCCCTTTACAAAATTATTTACTGGCCATGAGCGCACGACTTACTTTAGCAGATGTGACCGGGCCGGTGGCTCAGACTTTGAATTTGAATCAGAGTGGGCCTAAGGTGGTCTACTACATTAATGCCGCGCAGGAAGAGCTTCTTAACATGGGGCGTTGGGTTGGGACGACGATCAAATATCGTATCTGCGCCAACCAAGGATTTATCACATGGCCCCGCGAAATTGAAACTATCGAAGCCATGCGCGTCAATGGCGTTCCGGCCACGCTCAACAATCAGTGGTATCAGTTCCTTGATTATGGCGGTTGGTGCGATGGCGGTAATTGGGGAAGCGTCTCAGGAGGTTGGGGCAACGGTTACGCTCCCTATTCTCGTGGCAATGGCATTGATGAGCGCGAAGCCATTTCTTTTGCCGATGTTTGCGGGCTTGGCAATCCCAAGAAATTGAAGGTCTACGGAACGGCTCAGGAAGCGGCCAATGCGCGAATCCTCCTGCAATTTTACGATGGCCAAGGTAACTACGTCCGCACGAATGACAGCGCAGAGGGATGGGTAGACGGTGAATTTGTGGCCATCAATTCCACGACGCCGCAAACCACGATCAACGCCGTTACTTCATGGGTTGGCGTGCAGAAGCCCGTAACCAATGGAACCGTTCGGATTGCGGAACTCGATACGGTGACAAATCTTGAAAGGCTTCTTGCTGTATATGAGCCCGGGGAAACAAATCCAAGTTACCGGCGCACCCTGATTCCAGGATGGTGCAATACGGCAGCAGTTCCTCGTTGCGCTAGCGTCGAGGTGATTGCTTCTCAACGGTACATTCCCGCGATCAAGCCTCGCGATTATTTGTGCCTGACTTCAATTTCTGGAATCAAATGGGCAGCCAAATCCATTTACGCTGGAGAAAATAACAACGATCAACAGGCAGCAGAATTGATGGCGAAAGCATTGCAGGTGATGAATGCTCAGCTCGAGAAGTGGTCGGGCGGCGGCACGATCCAGACGCCCCGGTTCAATGCAAACGATGCTTGTCAAATCGGCCCGAGCAACTATATCTAGTCTATGGATTTAATGGCGAGCATATTTGGCGGCGGTTCGCAAACAGCCCCCGTACTGCCCACGCTCAACACGAGCGATATTTCCAAACAATTCCTTGGCCAGGATTTCGGCAAGGCTACGAACATCGCAAACACGATGTCCACGAGCGTCTCAAATAATAATCTCTCGAATGATATCGCTGGAATTAATCGTGTTGATTCTGGCGCATTGACGGGGCTTAATGCTCGTCAAACTTTGGGCAACGGCCTTTTGAACGGCGATAGTTCCGCTCTCCCTGCATGGGCTCAACAGTATTTGAATGATGGAGCGCGGCAAGGTGCGGAAAGCGCAGTGGGCCGTGGAGTTGGCGCATTTTCTTCCAATGGAATGTCTGGGGTAAACCAATACATGGGCAATAATGCCTTGCAACTTGTGGGATTTGGCAATCAACTTTCCACTGGAGCAAGTCAGGAAGCCGAGGCAATCTCAGGTCGTAATCAGCAACGCTTTAATCCCACGGATTTCCTCTTGAATCCCGGCCAATTTTTACAGGCAGGAGAGTTTAACGCTGGCATCCAAGGTCAGAACGCCATCGCAAAATCGACAGCGGATAACTACAACCGGAATAACAGCCCACTCGGCAACGCCTTCCGCACGGGCCTTAGCATGGTGGCCTCTCTTGCTGGCAGTTATCTGGGCGATCCTTCCTTGGGCCAAGCTTTTTCCACGCAATCAAACGGTGCGTCTGGCCCTGTTGGCGGTAGTTATTCCGGCGGTTCGGGCGGCGGTGGCGGCGCGGGGCTCGGCGCATTAATGGGGATGATCTAATGGCTGCTCCGGAATGGCTACAGGCAGGCCCCGGCGAACTTGATTTGGTGCGTCCATTTCAGGCAGGACAAGCCTTAGGCCAACAGGATGCCTACCGCCGCGATCAGATTGCGCAAGAGGCGCAGAGGACGGCTACAGCGCGAATGGCACTAGGTCTGGAAAGTAAGCGCATTGATTTAGCGGATCAGGCTCAGCAGTTCCAGCAAGCGGCATGGAACTCGCAAGCCGATATGCGCTCTAATCAACTAGCTTTGGGCCAGCAACAGCTTTTGATGGCGACTCGTGCCAATACCAATCAAACTGACGATCAGGCCAAACTCTTGGATGTCCAGGATCAAGTCAGCAAGTTAGCGGCAGCGGGAGATTTTCAGGGAATATCCGCTTTGACGCCAACGGGCTTTCAGACTCCCCAAGGTGTGGAGCAATTCCACAAGATTCAAGGTGATGGACTAGCAACGATTGGAGGTCAACGCTTTCTTGCTCAACAGAATCAAAACACGACGACCTTGCTCGAGGCCAATTCTTTGGGCTTGCAACCGGTTCGCGATCCCAACGGACAACCTGACTATCAGGCAACCAATGCCGCTATTTTGGCGAGAAAAACTGAGTTGGCTAAAGCTGCCGCTGAGGCAAGCCCGAGTGTTCTTGCCGAATCTACCCGGGCTCAATCCATGGAAAAGATTGCTGGTATCCGTGCCGATACGAGCACTCAGAATAACGTGAACACAAATGCCGCCCGCATCCTAAATGATGCTCGCAATAATATTCGCGCTAAGGTTGTTTCTGGCCAGATTAAGCAGGAAGAGGGCGCAGCTTTGGAGGCCCGCGCTTTGCAGGATTATAATGCTGCTGTGTCGAATGGAGGCAACGGCACTCTATCGGTTGGCAACGTTTCTATTCCGATCACTCCACAGGCCAAGGCCACGAACTACATTAACAGCCTTCTTGCTCCTACTGCGCCAAGTCAGTAGGCTTCCGTCATGGCCGATCCAGTTCAAACTAGTGGCGAATCTGAGGCATTTAATACGCCTCTTCCCGAAGATAAGGCTCAGGAATATCAAGCATGGAAGGCCAAGTATGCGCCTAATGACGATGGATCAGATTATGATTTACAAGGAGCATTTTTGGCGGGAGTTAAGCCCGATCCAGAACGAGGACATTTTCCAGATACATTTAAAAAACCCAATCACCCAACTTTTTCAGATCAGTCCATTTGGAATGGACGCCCTGATGGTAATGGAGGAGTTTATCAAGGAGGTAAATGGGGAGAAGGAGACTCTTTTACCGAGGGCCCGACGAATAAAAAGTTTCATTCAGATGAAGATGAACAAAATTATTTTAAGAAATACGAGCCTAATTCAGCTTTGAACCAAGGTGCGCCCGCATCCGTTCCTATTGATAGCTCAGCCCCTCCCAAGTGGGATGACATCCAAAAAACGGAGGCTTATCGGAACCTATCTCCGGAAGCTGGCCAACTCGTTTTTCGCAATTGGGTGAAGGATACGCAAGGGTATCTTGATGCGAACAATAAGCCGACGATTGAGGGAGAGACTTCGGTTCAGGCTGCAAAGAATCAACAGCAATTTAACGCCTACGTTCAGGAACAGGCGCAGAAAAGTTTTGGCATGGGGGTTCCGCTTGGCCCTAACGGCAAACCTGTCACGCTAGGGCAGCAGTCTGAAATGTATGGTCAACCAGTTCCGCAAGTTGGGGGAACGGATCAAAATCTGGCCTATAATCCAGAATTGCCTGTATTGCTCAAGCAACAGCATGCCCCCGGCGAAGGTCTTGCAGCAGGTTTGAGCCATCTTTTTACCGTTCCCGGGGTACTGGCATCGTCAGTTTGGGATAGCCTTACTGGTACGCAACCGGGCTCTACAGCCTTGGATAAGGGCTTGGCCAAGGTTCAGCAGATGCAGCGCAATGTCACCGCAGAAACTCCCTCGGGGGTTGGCGGCTTTGTGACCAATACCGTTCCTGAGATGGTCGGCAATGTCGGTTCCATGGTGCTTGGTGGCGGTGCGGGAACTTTGGGCAAGTTTGGACTTCGAGGGATGGCAGGTTTTGCCGCCGCTGATGCCAGTCAGGAAACCTATCATAATGCTTTGAATGAAGGGGCTACTCCAATTCAAGCTTTACAATCAGCTGGCGTGGCCGCTGCCGTGACAACGGGAGAATTCTTAGCGTTCGACGGCGTTTCTCAAATAGCCGGTAAGCTTGCCTTTGGTGAGAATGCCGCTCGCTTTGCCTCTGGAACCTATCGCCCTACAGTTGGAGAAGCTTTGAGGTATGTTGCTGCCGATACCGCTGGCCTAGGAGGACTTGGAGCCGTTGGACAGGTTGCCGAGAATGCCGCCGACAAAGAGATTTACGATCCCACTCGCGAACTTACCCAAGGCGCAACCGACGCCGCTTTAGGTCAGGCATTCTTTTCCATCGTGCATTTGCCTACAGTGATGAAGGCTTTTGCGGGTAATGCGACTCGAATCAAAGAAGCGGGCAACGCTCAAGTTCAGGCCCAAGCCAATCTTGATCTTGCGACAAAAGCGGGCGATGAAAAAGCCATTGCCGATGCCCAAGCCAACGTTGATCGTGCCAAACAGGACTATGCTGACTTGTTGAAAAAAACAGCGGCGACTGCTGAACCTCCCACTATTGGAGACATCCAAGATGCCAAGGATATCGTTTCAGGAGAAAAACCCGCACCGGGAGCTAACCCTGTTGACGATCTCAATTCCGATTTGGAGAAGGAACTTTCCACCGACCCCGAGAAACCCGTAACTGAGGCAACCAATGAAGCACCGCAAGAACCGGAAACACAATCCGCCAGTGTTGAGCAACCCGCTTCCGATACCGGAACTCCCGAAGGTCAAGCCGTGGAATCTCAGCCTGTTGCCGAGTCCGGGGCTGTGCCGGAAGGTGAAAGCTCTGCTGCTGTTGCAGAACAACCCCAAGCTGAGGTTGCCCCTCCCATAGATAATACGGTTCCAGTTGCCGAAGATACACCCGAGCAATCGACCTTGCGTCAGCGCATTGTGTCTGCCGTTGGCAATGCTCTTCCCAAAACAGCTAAGATAGTCTTTTCGACAGAGCACGAGAATCCCGCTTGGGCCGATCCTTCGCAACCGGGCGAGATTTTTGTTAACCCCGAGGTTCTGGGCGATGTCCTGAAACAGTCCGATGAAGGCTTCAAATCCAACAAGAATGGTGATGAATTTATACGTCGTTTGGTACAGCAAAAATCAGGCGAGGAAGTCATCCATAATGCGCAGCACAAAATTCGCGATCAGCACGACTTAGAGGCTTTGCACGATTCTATTCCAGAAGAGGAACGCCAAAAGACGATTGCCAAGTATGGGAACGATTCGATAGATGCTAGCAAGGGAACATCGCCCGAAGATATTGCTGCCCGCAAGAAAGCTTTTGTCGAGGAACACGCTCGCCAGATTATCCAGCGCAAGGCACTTGGCGAAACAACTGAGGATGTCTTTAGCGATAAGGCTAAGTCCGCACCGCTTGTCCGATACCTGAAAGCCCTGTACGAGCGTGTGAAGGCCCATCTAGGCGCGTATGGCGAGCATCCTGAATTAAGGCAGTACCTTAAGAATATTGAGGCCGTCCTGAAGGATGCAGGAGAATCTGCTGAACCTGCAAAGGAACGCGGTAATTTGACTTTTGCCGCCCCCGTTCGCGAAGGTTTCTTCTCCCAACTCGAAAAGACCGTTGACGAGAAGATGCCGAACAAGGCATCAGCCGAACAGATTCGTGGATTGCTCAAGGGCAATTCGGTCAAAGATGATGAATTGAAATGGTCAGGCGTGGATGATTATCTGAAAGAGCATCCCACGGCTACTAAGACAGATTTGCAGAGGTTCTTGGAGGATGAGGGAAGGGTGAAGATTGAAGAGAATTTCTTAGCTGATCCTGATGAATTTGAAACTGAAAAGCCAGTTTTGAATCTGGGAAAGTACGAGCAATATCAACTCCCTGGCGGAACGAATTATCGCGAACAGGTGTTTTCGTTGCCCGAGAAAAAAGAATCTCCCGTTGGCCCACTTAAATGGGAGAAGGTTCAAGATAGCATGGAGCAAGCAAAGCTTCCCTCTGGAAATGTTGTTGTGCTTTTTCACGATGGTAAGGGTGGAGAAACTGAATTGCAGACTCTCACTCCAGATGCGGTGGATATTGGCGAGCCCAAGACATTTGATACATTGGAAGAAGCTCGCAATGCTGCGCAGAAGATGGCCAAGTCAAAGGGACAGATGGCCGTGGAAAATTATGTCTCCTCCCACTTCCCCGAAGTCCCGAATTACTTGGCGCATATGCGTTTGAATGATCGAGTGGACAGCGAAGGCAATCCAGGGACATTGATTGAGGAGTTGCAATCGGATCGTCATCAAAGAGGGCGAGAGCTTGGATATAAAGGAGATCGTAAATTAGAAACAACCGGAGAACCCATACCCGATTATGCTGACCCCGGTGTTCCAGATGCCCCGTTCCGCAAGACGTGGCACGAGTTCCTTTTCCGCAAGGCACTAAACGATGCCGTTGCCTCGGGCAAAGATTGGATCGGTTGGACTACTGGCGAGACTCAGGGCAACAGGTTTGATTTGAGCAAGCAGGTACACCTAGTTCAGGCGTTGAAAAATCCTGACGGCACATACGAGCTTGCTGTTCAAAAAACGCCTCATTCAACAATGGAGTCTTTGGAGCGCTCGGTTCCCAAGGACAAACTGCCTGATTATGTTGGAAAGGACTTGGCTCAAAAGATTTTTGACCAACCTGATCGAGTTGGCAACTATACTGGGACTGATCTTAAAGTCGGCGGCGAAGGCATGAAAGGTTTCTACGACAAGATCATGCCTCAGTACGTGGAGAAGTATGCGAAGAAGTGGGGAGTGAAGCCGGAGATCGCAGAAGTTCCCATTCAGAAAGAAGGCGTCAATCAGTGGGAGGGACGCAACATTGAGACCGGCGAATCCGTTAAAACCGATGTTCGCAACAAAACAAAAATCTGGAAACTCCCCATCAATGATGCCATGCGAAAGAGCGTGCAGGAGAATGGGCAACCGTTGTTTGCCAGCAAACCAAGCGTCAAAGATGCTCTCAAAGAAACAGGTAGTAAACTCAAAGATCAGCTTTTTGGTATGCGCAAATACGGTGACTTGCAGCGGTCGGTTAACACCCTTAATGCCGATGAGCAGGTCAAGACTCAGACCATTGAAAAGGCAGTCAAGACATTCCAGAAGGATATCCCAAACGCTACCCGGCGCAGCGGCATCTCCCATTACGTTGAAGCGGGTGGCGACATCAAAACTTTGGACACTTGGCAAAAGCAAGTGGAGGCCGCGCCGAAGAACGATGCGAACGAAGAATATATCCGACAACTTGAGGCGGCTAAAACCCTGACTCCGCATGAGATTTCATGGGCCAATCGAATTAGCAAGAACTTTGCCCTCACACGAGATGCCTTGATTAAGTACGGTATCCCCGTTGGCGAGGTTCAGAATTACATCACCCATCTTTGGAAGCAGGATTCGACAGGGGACACGATTCGCAATTTTACCAGCCGTCCACTCAAGCAATCGTTTAAGTACGCTGGCAACCGTTCTGTGGCAACTTTCTTTGATGGTTGGCGCATGGGACTCGAACCGGAAACGACCGATTCCAGTGTCATTCTTGGTCACTACATGAATGAAGCCTTAGGCATCCTCAATGCCCGGAAGTTCGTAGACAATTTGAGCAAGGGCCAGATGCCAGACGGAAGGCCCATCGTCTCGCCTAATCAGCAAGGCAAATGGATTGATGTCGAGAATCCCAAGGGCAAAGCACGGTTGATCCTGAAACCTTTCAAATGGGGCGAGCATCAGGACTACGACAGCTTGGATTTACCCGCCTTTACGAACTGGTATTACAATGGTGTTATTGACGGAAAAACGATCTACGCCAAGGGGGACATGCAAATCCACCCGGATGCCCATACGCAATTTAAGCATATCTTTGAGCAATCGGCGTTCAAGAATTGGATGAAAAAGCGTGACACGAATACCGTTGCGAATATCGCTCGCAAGGCTACAGAAACCGTTTTGGATGATGCCCGGAAATGGATTAAGGGAACGCTACTTGGCGGCTTCCCCGTCTTCCATATCCAGCAGGAAGCAACGGGCGCGGTGGGCTATGGCGTCAATCCGCTCAAGGATATGTTCGCCCATCCCCCCGATTTGAATGATCCTCAGTATTACGACATGGCCGCGCATGGAGTTCAGTTCTACGGAACGGAAACGAGCATGCGTAATTTCATGGAAGGATTCAGCGCAAACAATTCCCTGCTTGTGGAGGCTTTGGAAAAGCTGCCCGGTCTAAAAGATGCGGGAGGCAAGTATCTTGCCTCCTTGGCGAAAGACTCCACGGAATGGACATTCAAAAACTTCATTCCCCGACTTAAGGCCAAGACTTACGAAAACATTCTTGCCCGTAACATGGCGAGGTTTGCCAAGGAAATTCAGGACGGAAAATTGACCGTTGACGATGTGAAGTATCGTTCGGCTTATGACACGAATAACGCCTACGGCCACTTGAACTATGCGGACATCCATCGCAATCCTACCTTCCAACATTTGTTTGGGATGATGGCCCTTGCACCGGACTTCTTTGAGGCTCGCGGACGGCATGCAATCTCTGCTATCTCAGGCTTCACGGGCAGCAAAGCTAATCGTGAGCAATTCCGGTCGTTTGCCATTCTAGGCGGTGCGATGTACGTTTTGGCACGCATTGCCAATGCTGCGCTTGATCCTAAAAACGATCCGCATTGGGAACCCGAGAACGCTTTCCGCATCGTGAACAAAGATCGCTCCTATATGATGCGATCCTATATTTCTGACTTTCAGGAGATGCTTTCTAATACGCGAACCTTCGCAACGGGCCGTCTTAATCCCGTGGGACGCATCTTTCTTGAGGGAGCAAGCGGGGTGAACTATCGCGGGGAGAAGGTAGAAAGCGCAGACATCTTCCGTGACATGCTGGCGCAGACAGTCCCCATTCCCTTGCAATCTGTGACTCGAGGGCTTTCGGCAACGGGAGTCAATTCTCCTGTCTCACCCTTAGAGCAATTCATGGGAGCTTTGGGTATCAAAGTCGCTCGCTTTGCTCCCGCTCAACAAATCTTTCCCTTGGCTAAAAAGTGGGAGGAAACACAACCCGGTTACAAAGTTGATCGGGGAGTTTATCCTACAAGCGCATATACACCCCTTAAGTACGCCTTGGAAGACGCAGACTACGATCAGGCCAATAAGCTGTATGAAGCGATGCTCGTGGATGCCAAGGGTAATTCTGCCAAGGTGAGCAAGGGCCTTGTGGAATCGATCAATCGCCCCTTTACTGATAGCCGCGCCGATGACATGAAGTTTTATGAGTCTCTGAACGATCACGATAAACAAGTCTTTGATGCTGCGGTTGCCCGTCGAAAGCTGCTTATTCAGAGATTCCAACAAATGCGAGCCAATGCCCCGAAAACCAATTGATAGGTATGATCGAATCTGGCCAACGGAATGGGACGATCTTCAGGTAGAGCTTTGGTGCTTTCGCCATCGCCTACCCGAGGAAGAGGGAGGCTTAGGGCGGTTGGGACACTATCAGGAAATCTGCAAGATACTTTGGCCCGATACAACCTATTCAGACTGGACGCATCGGCTACAGGAAGGGCTTTGCCGCTCGGGTGAAGTCATTTTCTCTGGCCCCGCTTCGGCAGGTAAATCATGGGAGATTGCCCGCTTTGCGCTTGTATGGATGTGGAGTGCGCCCAAGGGTGACTTTGCTGTAGCTGTGACCTCTACCAGCGTTCTGATGTCGCGCAAGCGTATCTGGGCTCATTTAAAGACCCTTTACATGGCGGCTCAGAAAACCGCAGAGGACAAGCTTGGCTATACGCTTCCCGGACATCTTCTGGACTCTTCTACTGAAATTCAGGCAACCAAGGGTGACAGTCAGCACGCTATTGCCATCGTTCCGGGTTCACAGAAATACACCAACGATGCCGTTACGAAACTCAAAGGCTGGCACGCGAAATATGTTCTAGTCCTTGCTGACGAATTGCAGGACATGACGGAAGAGGTCATCGATTCGTGCGCGAATCTTCAATCCGGTACGGAAGAGTTTAAGTTTGTCGGCACAGGCAATGGCTGCTCATGGATGAATACCATGGGCAAGGTGATGATGCCCAAGTCCGGAAACCCCGAGAGCGTCAATGTTGACATGGATGAATGGGAGACCGCAACGGGCGTCTGTATCCATTTCGATGGATTGAAGTCTCCCAACGTGCTCGATCCTGGCTCAGCGCCATGGAATCAATCTCAGGAATCGATTGATAAGATTATCGCCAAACATGGGGAAGATTCCATCCATTATTGGCAAATGGTGCGTGGATTTCCTCCTCCTGACGATTCTTATAACGCTGTAGTTTCCGAATCGCTTTTGATCAAGTTCAATGCGCTTAAAACTCAGGAACTTGGTTTTGGATGGGAATGGTATGCTGCCCTTGATCCGGCTTTCGGCGGGGATGGTTGCGTACTCAAATTTGCCAAGGTGGGAACCTTTATCCTACCCGAAGGAGAATCGGCCAGGATGGGGATTGTCTTTGAGGACAAGATTGAAATCAAGACCGTGGCCAGCAAGACGCAACCGATGGATTTCCAAATTGCAGAGCAAGCTATCCAATACTGCAAGAGCCGTGGCGTGAAGCCTCGCAACTTCTCAGGCGATCAAACCGGCGTTGGCCGTGGAGTCATGGCCATTATCAAGCAGCAATGGTCAATGGAAGTCCATGGGGTGGAGTTTGGCGGCGGTGCATCTGAATTACCCGTCTCATCCATTGACGCTCAACGATGCTGCGATGCCTACTGGAATAGCGTCACGGAACTTTATTTTGGGATGCGGACTTTCGTCATGAACAATCAAGTTCGCGGTGTCACCAATCAGATGGCGAGGGGCTTTGGTTGCCGTATTTACACGGTCAAGAATGGAAGAAGCCTTTTGGCCAGCAAGCTTGATGCACGAAAGATTCTGGGCCGTTCCCCCGATGAAGAGGATGCTTCCGTGATGATTATCGACAACATGCGCAAGCAGGGATACTTTGCCGGGCCTCTTGGATGGAACCAAGAGTGGAGAGAGGCCGTTATGGAAGCTTCTAGCTTGGATGCAACTTATACAGCGAGCGATCCTATCCTTCTCGCCTAAAATCCATCGAAAATAGAAGCCGGTCGAGAATGGGAGTATCTACGTTCCCTCTGTGCGTCATTATACTTTTCGCGGCAAGGATCGCATACCCATTTCGATTTATTTTTCTTGGGCAGCTTATGATTGCATCGGGTGCATCGCCGTTCTTTCTTCCGGCGTAAAATGGTTTTGCAAGTTTCGTACATCGTTAAAGTCCTCGTGGTTTATTGGTCAAAAAGTCTTTCCATGTGGCGCGTAGCCCCTGTTCCAAATCCGTAGAAGGGTTCCAGCCGAGAGAGGTAATCTTACGTATGGAGAAAGTCTTGCGGGGGATGCCTGTCGGTTGATCCGTATTCCAAATGATTTCCGGATAATCTCGATAGGGAGAGGTCAGCGAGATAAGCGAGACAAGCTCGGCGATGGAGGTTCCTTTTCCTGTGCCGATATTGATCACTTCCGGAGAATCCCATTTTTCAATGACAGCCTCAATAGCCGATGCAACATCGTCAGAATAAATGAATTCCCGGATAGCGGTTCCGTCGCCCCAGACCTCTAGGGGTTTGCGATCATGCGAGGCTTGATTGAAGCGACGAATTAGGGAGGGAATGACATGGGCTTGGTCGGAATAAGAATCTCCTGGCCCATAGATATTGGAAGGAGCAACCGTCAGGTAACGTCGCCCGTATTGCTCGTAAAAAGCTTTGGCTAATCGCCAACCGCAAATCTTGGCCAGCGCATAGGCCTCGACTGAATCCTCGAATTTACCGGTAAACAAGCTGGTTTCCTCAACTGGCATAGCTGCATCCTTAGGAAACATGCAAGAGGTAGCAACGTGAACTAAAGTCTGCACGCCGCAATCATGAGCTGATTCCATGACGTTGCTTTGCATGCGCAAATTTTGCAGCATGAACTCTACCGGATAATCCCGATTGGCTTTCACGCCACCAACCTTGGCCGCGCAATGTATGATGATGTCAGGGCGAGCGACGTTAATCATGCGGTAGACCGCGCAGGCTTGCGTCAGGTCGGTTCTTTCGGAAGTAACCACCTGATACCTAGATTTGAAATGCCGAACGCACGCGTTTCCAAGCAAGCCCCGATGACCGGTGATGAGAATCTTTTTCATTTCAGCGTGCTCCAATAAGCTTCGCAGAGGACGCGGAATGCTTCCGGTCTCTTAACAGCATGTATGAAGGTTGCGCCTTCGCGTACCTTGCTAGCTACAAGCCGCAATCCCATTTCGGTTTCGGTTTCGCAGGAGACGCCAGTGAGAAAAGGAAGATGTTTTACGCAGCCGCGCACGGCATATTCCACAAACGCCCAGTCAATAAAAGGAGTCACAGGATCGGCTATCAATCCCCTTCCCGCCGTCACCATTTTAGCGAGCGCGTTGCGATGGCAGAAGTAGGGAGGCTGCATTGCGATTAAGGGGAATCCTTTATGGTAATCTTTGCTCCAAGTAATCGATCCATTTTTGTCTGTCCATGTTCCTCCGGGAATACGAAAGTCATTAACTTGATTGCTGTAAATTACGTTGTCGTCGGAAAAGAGGTACTTAGGTAACTCGGGGGTAAAGCAGAAAGAGTCCGCGTCATTCATCAGAAACCAGTCCGCGTCAAATTCAAGCAATCGCTCCATTTGTTCTACCTGACGATCCCACGTGATTTGGCCGATATAACCGCGTAGACCGGCAAAAACAGATGAAGCATTGGGGATGCCTTCAATCTTGGAATCGGTAGGGGATACGATAACAACGGGGCATCCATGATGCTGATAGCAGATATTCAGCATCTCGACCTGATGCCTATCCCCGGCGTAACCGTGAACCGACACTAAGGTGCGATCATTCATTTGAGCTGATACCTTTCCCTAACAGCACGAATAGCCGAATCTCCTTTGACTCCGTGGTAGATAAGCACCTCTTTGTTTTGATCGAAAAGTTCCTCGGGCGTGATGTGCTTTTTTTGGAAGTCTAATTTAATCAGTTTGGTATCTCCAACCTGAGTAAGCATCGCATGGCGGTGATGGTAGTCCCATCCGACATCGGGAGGGCCTCCCGCGAGCCCAGGAAGCACATGCAGGATATCGGGGTGATACATGGCAACGGCATTGACGTGGTAATCGACATCCTTGCCCCAGCGTCCCTTAGGTTGAATCGAGCCAACAATGGTTCTTTTTTTGGCCTTCTCCCGCTCCCACTCACTCAATAATTCTTCAATCCATCCCTTGCGGGTAATCACGCAATCAGATTCGTAAATGAGAACGGCATCAACATCACGATAGCGATTATTGAATCGACGTTGCTCTCCAATGTACTGAAACAGGCCATAGGCCAGATCGTTGCATCCTGAAGGATAGCCCGTGCCTGAGCGCGTACAACGCCAATGCTCGACACTGGCGAACTTTTCCTTGGTATGCTCAATTAGCTCAATGGAAGGAGGCTCGGCGTCATGGCGTCCCACAAATAGAAGATGAGCCTTGTCGGTTTTTTTATCCAAGAGATCGGATGCCAAGTCTACGGCACGCTCCATTTCGATGAGATCGCCACCCCAATATAACGCAGAGAGCAAGAGCGTTCCCATGGCAATAGCTTACTGAGCCTCGCCAAATCCTTCGATCATAATCGACAAAGCGGCGACAGCTTCCGGAGGAATATGGTTCTGGCGGTCGCTCTCGCCAATGTTGAGTTCCTCGTACTTGATCGTTTCAAGATCGGCCTTAATCGTGGTCGTCTTGTGGTAAGATATTTTCTCCGTTAGGAAGGCCTTGTAGCCTTCATCGGTTTCTTTGGGCTGGCCGTGACGGGCAAAGATTTCACCCTCGGCGGCGGGCACATCAGGGAAAGAATCATTGATGCGATTCATGTTAATCGCGAGCTTTTTAATGACTCCCGCAGAAAGACGGAGCGGAATTTGGTTGAGACCGTGGACGGCTTGACCAAAGAGGTAAGCCTTGTTGAGGGTGAGTTCGGTTTGCATGAAAGGCTTTATGCGCGAATGTCTTTTTGTTGGCAAGCTAAACCGATTGGTGCATTGTTTCAACCATGTCAAAAAGCATCCTGTTGGTCATACCGTTTTTTAGTGGAGATAAAGGCCAGGTAGAGAGATTGGGGAAATGGATGGGAAAACTTTCGGGAGGAAAACGAATAGGGGAAAAGCTTTTGTTCTGCGGAACGCCTACCGTAGACATGACGGGCATAGGCAATAATTTCGTCGGCTTGTTTGACGAGATTAAAGGCACGAAACAAATCCTGACTCCGCAGTTAATGCCCAATGAAAATCCATGGCCCAAGGCGTGCAACTTCCAGTTCATCAATCTGGCCAAATTCGTTGAGGAAACACGCAAAGATGTAGATGCCTTTTACTATTTCGAGCCGGATAACCTGCCATTAGTTCCGGAGTGGTGGGATCGTATTTGCGAGGATTATGAAAAGCAACAGCGTCCGTTTTACGGAGCATCTGCGCCGAACATTGAGGGCAAATCGGCCAATGGCGTGCACATGATTGGAACAGGCATCTATCCTCAGGATGCTTATTCGCGGGTAAAGCTATTTAAGAAAATGGAGGAAGAGCAACCCGGTAGGCCGTGGGATGTGCTGATGCGAACGGAGACGAATGAAAGCACCTACTTTACAGACTTGATTTTCAATTGTAATCAGGCGAGAGGATTCAGGGGAGATCAACATTTTGATGGAAAGGGATACCCGACGCCTAATCATAATAGCGTCGTTTGTCCCAAGCATTTCGATTTGGAGATCAAACGTCGCCCCTTGGAAGATATGTCCAAGGCAGTCGTTTTCCACGGAATCAAAGACTCTTCTCTACGTCTTCATCTCCAAAAGAAGTACGGTTTCGAGCAAGAGGAAGCTTTGACTTTTGCGCATGCTGGCGATGTCGGCGATTTGATTTACGCCATGCGTTCTATCAAGGAAAAGGGCGGCGGGATTCTGCGCTTAAGTTCTCATGGCTATGCCCGGGAGCCGATGTCGAAAGCGCGGATTGATTCCATCAAAAGTTTAGTTGAGGCTCAGCCTTACATTCACGCCATTGAACCGCACGACAATATTTGGGTGGATTTCGATTTCCGTCCCTTCCGAAATATCCACAAGCAGCATACCAATTTGCTGGATGATCAAGCTGACTGGATAGGGGAGCCTCGTGGACTTGGGGATATCGAGGAACCATGGCTGACCGTTCCCGCGAAACGCCTTTATGAAGTCATTGTTAATCGGACGCCTCGCTATCGGGGCGATAAATTCCCGTGGCCGAAACTAGCGGCCATGAAATTGGATGCTGCCTTTATTGGCCTCTTGGAAGAACATCAGGAAATGAACGCTATTTGGCCGATGTCCTACGTAGAGACGCAGGACTTCATGGAAGCGGCTTCTTTGATCGCTGGTAGCAAATGGTTCATTGGCAATCAAAGTGCGTGCTTCGCCATTGCAGAGGCCCTTAAGCATCCTCGCATCCAGGAGACCGGGCCAAAGTTTAAAGACTGTCTTTTCAAAAGCAAAACAGGCATTTACTGTCTGGACGGCAAACTGGATTTCTCCATTCTTTCCAACGGAAACCCCATAAAGTCCGTAGAGATTAAGCTTGAAGACATCCTTAACCATCCTAAGCTACGGGAAATGGTTGAACAAATCGTCTCTGCCAAGCTGGATACTTTGCTTAAATGAAGAAGATCAATGATCTTTCTGCGGTCAAGTCTTGGGGCTACCATGATGCCCGCTTAGGAAAAGGGTTTACAGGCACGTATGAGCACATTGCCATGCAGGTTCAGGAAGCCTACATCCGGGCCGGGATTCCTTTTCGCGATCACGAGATAGGGGCATTGATCCAAAATTTCATGTGTGAGCAGGGATTGGCTTCCCCTTGTTCCGAATTGACGACTGGCCTTGGCGATGTCCTCCATAAATTTCTTCAACCTGCCGCCGAATTGATTGATCGTTATGCAGGAACCAAGCTTGGCGAATGCCCCTCTTGCAAAGGTCGTAAAGATACCCTCAACCATATGGTGCCCTTGTGACAGGAACGTCTGTTACCGGCGATAACGACCCGGCACAAAGGCTACAAACGATTGCTCCTGATGGGAAGCCTCCCCGGTCGGTCATCGAAACTCCCGCCGCCGCTCACGCGATCAAACGTCAGTTAATAGCCGCTGACATCGGGCGGGCCCGGCAAAGAGCGGTACTTAAGCAGAATTACGACGGCCATCCTCCTTACGATCCTGCCGAGCTAAAGAGGCGCGGGCTTGCCGACATGACCAATGTCAACTTTAAGCGATTGAAGGCCCTCACGGATACCAACGTCGATTCTTATTTGGACGCTCAATTTGAGGCATCGGAATTTGCCACGGTAGTAACGGAGTTCGGAAACGGCACGGATGGTCACAACTTTTCTCAAGTTCTGACAGACGAATTTAATAACACGCTCAAACGGTGGCGCGGGTTTTATTCCGTGATGAATAAGAGCAACTTCAATCGCGTATTCTACGGGTCAGGCTTGCTCTATCACGAGAACGATATGAACTGGCGTCCGCAGCCCGCCGAGACGGGCCAGGTTCTTGTGGACAAGGATGCGGATACCAATCTTGAAAATTTGGACGTAATTTGCATTCGGCGCAACTGGCGACTCCATCAGCTTTACCGGATGATTGAAGACCCGGTACGCGCTGCCAAACTTGGCTGGAATGTTAAGGCCGTCAGGACGGCCATTATTCGAGCGGCAGAGAATAATCAAAATATGTCCTATTCCGTCAAGCTTTGGGAGACGTGGAATAACCGCATTAAGGGCAACGATATTTATATGTCCTTTGTTTCGCCCGGAATCGATTGCTATGATCTTATCGCCAAGGAATATGATGGTACGCTTTCCCGCCGAACCCTGACGGAATTTGATACGGATGACGTTCTATTTACAGGCATGAAAGTCGCCAAGCATTTCAGCCAACTCATCCATCCCTTTTTTCTGACTGAGCAAGAAAGCCTCTGGCATTCCATTCGGGGTTATGCCGCGCAGCTTTACAATGTACTTAAGATTCTCGACAAGCTAGACGGGCGCATACTTGACATGACTTTCATTGGCGCGTCCTTGGTGATTAAGCCATCCACGGAAGCGGCCCGCGATAAGCTCAATACGTTGAATCTGGGGCCGGTAACAGTTCTTCCCGCTGGCGTGGACTTGCAGACAGCTACTTTCCCCAACCTTTCTCAGGGTGGCATGATTACTCACAACATGCTGATGCAAACCTATCAGCAAACATCGGGTGAGTATCAAGCCCAGATGCAGCATACGCAAGCAGGAGAGGCTCCTACGGCTACGCAGAATCAAAATGACTTGGAGACGCTGGCGCGTCTTTCCAGTTCGTTAATGAATCATTTCTTTAATAATTGCGACGTGCTCTTAGCTGAAATGTTCCGGCGTTTGTCCAATCCGAATTTGCCAGACGAATGTACCCCTAGCGGTAAATCAGAATGGTGTCAGGAAGCGCGGCGATTCCAAAAGCGGGTAGCTGATCGCGGAGTGCCTCCCGGCGCAATGCACGAACCTTATTTGCAATCCGTCACATCCGTTCGCGCTTTGGGACAAGGTAGCGCGTCTTCACGTAAGGCAACTTCAAATGAACTCCTTTCCCTTCTGCCCTTGCAGCAAAATCCTCAGGCCCGCGAGTTGATGATCAAGGATGCGTTTACGGGCATCTTTGGTTCCAAGACAGCCAAGCGTTATTTCCCTGCCGTTCCGGGCCGTCAGTTGACTAATACCGCCAAGACGGCAGAATTGGAGAATGCGGGCATGAAGGCCGGAAATCCATTTGATGTCATGCCGGGTGAAGATGCCGTTACTCACTTGGGCATCCATATGCCAATGCTCATTGGGGCGACTCAGTCACTTACTCAGGCCGAGGGGGCGCAAGGAAAGTCGGCGGACATGGGAGCCTTGCAGTCGGTCTATCAACTTCTCTCCGTTGGCCTACCGCATTGTTCTTCCCATCTTCAAACCATTGCGGGCGATCCCACACAAAAGCAGATTGTTGGCGTCGTGGTCAATGCGCTTAAGAAATTGGACGCCATTGCGATCAAGCTTCAATTCCAGCTTAAGACAGCCGCGACGGCTGCGCAGCGTCAGGCCATTCAAGCATCACAGCAACAGACTACCGAGGCCGCCAAGCTTCAACTAGAGGCCGCTAAGCTGGCCTTGGCAGGACAGAAGCAAAAGCACAAGGAAAGCGTGGACGGTATTCAGTTGGCCATCAAAATTACCAAGGCCACACAGGATTTGAACCTGAATGACATTTCTGCTGCCATCGGTTTACACGATGCGGCAATTCAAAATGCCATGAATATTAAGCAGCTAAATGCCCCTCCTGAGGCTCAACCCGAATCCGCGCCCGCTCAATGATCACGCCTGAACTTTTCAACCGTAACGACGTTCTCCGGACGAAACTTTCCACGGCTTTGGACGAAGTGCTGGAGCTTGCTTTTTTGGCTCTTGATTCCGAAGAGGATCAGATTGCCTTGTCAGTCAATCAGCACGATGCCCTGGCCTATTCCATGGCGCACGCGAGACGCACGGCTATCGTGCGGTACAAGGATGCTTTACGTGCCTTGGCTAAAGTTCCTCGCGATGTCATCGGGCCGGTTGAGGCCAATTATAGGGGCATCGATCCCTTTGACCAATTAAGGATTGACGCGGAACGGGAACACGAGGAAGCTCAAGGTAAGAAGCAACAGAAACCTAAATCAAAAAAGTAACTCTATGTACAAACTTCTCAAGCTGATGAATGCAGACGGCGGTGATGGCGGTGGCACGGCAACGCTCGAAGCTCCTCCTGCCGCACCTTCTGCTCCTAAAATGGGAATCGATTCTTTGCGTCAGCAGTTGAGTCAACCGCCCGCGCCTGAGGCTCCTCCTGCTAAACCAGCGGCCAAGGCTCCTGTTGCGCCAGCAGTAGAGAAGTCCACGCCTGCCGTTAATGATCCAGTCACTTCCAAGACACCCGTGACTCCCACTACCCCAGAGCTATCTGAGATTGAGGTATTTGAAAAAGGATTGTCCAAGGGTTCCCAGCAACGGTTTCGCGAGTTAGCCGGTAAGCTGGCTAAGAGTGAAGCGGAGAAATTAGTTGAGGAACGAATCAAGACAATCAAGCCGCTTACTCCTGAACTGGAAACCGAATTTGAAACGACCAAGAAACAGCGCGACGAATATCTCAGCAAATTGCGCGAAGTCGATGTTTTCAATGATCCCGTTTACAAGCAAAAATTTGTCGAGCGTCCAGCCGCAATCAAACAGTCCCTTGGTGAGATTGCCAAGACTTACGAAATTCCCGAAGCGGCTCTTTTCAAGGCGATTGATGGAGGTCGCGCTACTCGGGGAGAACTGAACACGCTTTTGGAATCAGTGGGCGTTATTGATCGCGCTCAAGCTGCCTCTGAGATTTTGGAGCTTCAAGCCATTGAGCAAGATCGGGCCAAGGTCGCATCTGATTTCGAGGCCTCCAAGAAAGTTCTGAACGAAACACGGGAAGGTCAAATCAAGGCCTATGTAGAAAAGCTGGTTTCAGATCGCAAAGAAGCTTTCACGAAACAAACTCTTCCTGCCATCGAAAAGGAAGCTTCTGAGATTGGACTCTTTGACGGTGAAGAGGGAACGGCCCTTAAGTCACAGATTTTTGAATCTGCCGGTAAATTGAATGAGCAGGATTTGGAGCGAATGTCTCATACAGACCGGGCCGCACTCATCACCTCAGCTTTCCTGAGCAAGCCTCTCGCAAATCAGGTCAAGACTCTAAAAGCTCGCGTGGTCGAACTCGAGAGCAAACTTGCTGATGAGGATGCAGGAACTCCTACTATTGGAGGCGGTCGCCCTCCCGGCTCTCCTCCTCCTGAAAAACCCAAGTCCTTCATGGAACGTCTACGGGCGGGTGAGGTCTAAATTTTATGGTCACTAACCAATTTCCCAATATTCTTTATGCGATGGTGAACGGGACATTTGTCCCTGTTGCCACGCTTACGCTTACGAATGGCGGTCAATTGGTAATCACTCCTAGTTCTGGCGGCGGTGGAGGCGGGGGTTATGTCTTGCCGGTGGCGACGACCACCGTTCTTGGCGGCGTCAAGCAGGGCGACAATGTGACCATTGATGCAAGCGGAGTGCTTTCGGTTGCGCCTCCAGGAACCGGAACGGTAGATAGTGTGGTTGCTGGAACTGCAATTGCGGTAGATATTACCGATCCTGCTAATCCTGCCGTGTCGGTCAGCCCCCCCCCCGACGCCTCAGTCCTAACCGCATGGCAACTTCCAACTAATACAGCCTTAAGCATCTATACTGCAAATGTAAATAATCAGCTTGAAATTCATGAGCAAACTGATCTTGGAGGAGCTTCCTTTATCATGTTTGCTACAACAACTGCCTTTTGGTTTTTTTCAAACGAGAATGCAACAGGCGATTTTGTCATCGGAAATGTTAATAACTCGGGGCCAGTTCGACTGAGCTCAACCGCTCCCAACGGCAGCTTAATTATGAACTCATCTGGAGTCTTGACCAATTTAGGAAATCCTTTGGTAATCGCGAAAGACGATTCCACGGTGCCGTCTAATCCCGTAACGCCCGTGGGTTGGGTTCCAACTATAGTTAGCGGCGTTCCCTCGTGGATTCCCTATTACCAATGATCTTCAAGCAATATAAAACTTTCTTACTTGTCTTGGGAGCATTAGGTCTCTTGGGATTTCTGATTCTAGGCGCAAAACTTTTGGCTATTGACGATAGTTACCGCCTCACCTTATGGGATCCTGCACCAAGCGTGCATTCGCAGCCCATTACCATTGGCGACATCAAAGCCCAGACTGGTTATATTTTGCCAGTAGCCACGGGCGCAGCTTTAGGAGGCGTAAAACAGGGTGCTAATGTAACAATTTCGGGCGATGGAACCATTTCTGTCTCATCTCCGGTTACCTCGCTGGCTTGGTCAAGCATTACCGAAACGCCATCAACCTTGGTTGGCTATGGAATTACAGATGCCCAGACATCTACCGGAACGGTGGCATGGAGTCGTATCACGTCTACACCAACTACTTTGGCAGGATATGGCATTTCTGATCCTATTGTCCTAACTTCTGGTACTTATGCCAACCCGACATGGATTACTGCTTTGGCTTATTCCAAGCTTACAGGAGCACCCTCTCTCGCTACTGTAGCTACGTCTGGGGCTTATACCGATCTTTCGGGCAAGCCTTCTTTGGCAACGGTGGCCACTAGTGGTGCGTATTCTGACTTAAGTGGTAAGCCAACGATCCCGGCCCAATTCTCACCTACTCAAGGTTCAAATGTGTCCATTACAGGAACCTATCCTAATTTGAACTTTTCCGTTACTGGCCTTGGTTCCGGAACCGTTACAAGCGCGGCCTTGAGCCTTCCTTCCATCTTTACCGTTACCGGTTCACCTGTGACTACTGCGGGCACGCTTACAGGCACCTTGGCCACGCAAACAGCTAACACTATTTTTTGTGGGCCAACTACAGGATCGTCTGCAATCCCCGTTTTTAGATCATTAGTCAGCGCAGATATACCTTCTCCAACGATTAATGATGGAGTAGTTAGGTCTATTGTCACCACCACATCTTCTACGGGATTCCAAGTTAGTTCCACACGCCCTTGTTCGGTGACATATCCGGTTAGTTTATCAACCACAGCGAGCATTAGCGGCCCTGCGTCTGTCTTGGTTTATCTGGAAACCGCTAACACGAACTCAACAACTCCAAGCGACTGGACTACGCTAATGAGCGTTAGTAATACTCAAAGCCTTTCGCTAGCGGTTGTCTTGCAAAGTATTCAAGGCAGCACCGTTCCTTTGAGTTGGATGATACCTGCCGGTAAATGGGTACGGATTCGCTCATCCATTAGCGGTACGGGCAGCGCATCTATTTTAGCCAGCGGCAGCCAGGAAGTTATTTGGTAAAAGGAAAAATATGACCATCATTAAAACGACAGAAATTCGCTATACTATCCCCGACGCTTATACCTGTATTGCCACGGACGATCCCTCGGCAAAGACGGTTACTGTCCGGATTAAGGAATCGCCCTATTATCCCTCGGTCGTTCTCTGGTCTGGCGATGAGTACGACAAGGCTGGCATTTGGACGACTGAACAGGTTGCCGCTGCGATGGCCGCGTATCTGAAAAAACAGACTCAGGCGTAAGCATGAATCGCCGAACCTTCATGGGCCTTACTCCGTTTGAACTGGGCTTTATCTTTCTCGCCTGTATCCTAATGTTTGCCATGGCCCAAGGACGATAATGAGTGACCCTAAAAAAGACCTGCTGAGAAAGTCCGGCCCGCTTGGATTGGATTCTACCGTAACGCCTGAGATCGCGCAGAAATCGACTGATCCTCAAGCGATGATCATGTACCAGAATGATGAGCAGCTAAAGGCCGTTTATCGCTTGGAGGGCGCAGTCCATGAAGGTTTTTCAGGTCTGAAAGATTGGGTGAGCAAATTGGAAGCCCGCTTGGTTATCGTGGAAGATTTTCGCAAATCGGTGCTGGTATTACCTAAGGCTATTTGGGCATTGGCTGGCGTCATTGGCTTTGATGGATTGATGAAGGCCTATCATCTTATTTTTCCCTGATGCTTTTGGTCTCCAAGATTCCAGTCTGTTCTTGGCATCCCACTGTTCCCTTTGGCCGTTGCTGGGATTATGTCGGAATCCGGCATGTAGTATCGGGTTACGGATATTGCCCGTGTTCTAGGCCTAAAGCCCTGAACTCATCCTCGAAAGATTCTGCATCTCTTCATCTGACCGACGACGTGCCGACCATTCAATCCGGCCATTAGGAAAGGTTTGATGGATTTGGACAAGTCTATCAGGCTCAAAACCATATTTGGCCACAAAGGCTTTTAGGACTTCCTCTCTTTGATCGTAGACTTCCATAATCTTTTCGCGTACGCACCTCTCTAGTCCAAACCACTTTTCATCGTGGGTTGCGCTTGGAAATGTCTTCTTCTCGCTCATTTGGTTTCCTCATCACTAGCGGCCCTCAAAAGAACGTCAAGATCGCAAGCCATCAATAAGCAGAAACCGATAGGTGTATCTGGATACCATTGCAGTTCCCAAATCTCGTTTGTTGCGATGGCTTTTTGTTTTTGTTCATCGCTCACCCAACAATCAGCGTCATTATCTTCCATGTACTGTTCGACCGTCTGATAATAGGCCTTGTGCTGATTATGCGTCAGATGTAGAGACGCCTTGTGTTTTGGGAAGGTCATTTGGTTTCCTTTGTCATAAGTTGTAGACTGTAGTTCGATCCCTTTTTGCAGAACGTCCAAGTCACTGGTAGGGAAAAGGGGTAGGAGTCGGCGTAAACTAGTCCCCGCGAGATTACGCAATGCTGAATGACCTTTTCCATTTCTGACAAGAACAATTGATAGCGTGGCCCTTCATACGAACTGGATGGAACATAATCGAATTCACGGGCAAAGAATACCGCGCTACTCCTTCCTCGTCCTTGTCCTGTAATTTTGATTATTGCATCAAATTTGTAATTGTCTCGCCACTCAACATCCATAGAGGAGTAGGGCACATAGGCCAGCAATGCTCCGGTCTTTGGATTGAACGGGATTTGTCCTTTATAGGGCTTCATCTCCCCTCCTCCCCTATCTTCATACCCCCTCCTTCTTAGACCAGCGTTTGGCTTTCCAGAAAAATGACTTGCCGCGCTTCTCCCTCGTCACTAGCTGAAGCTTTTCCAGATCAACGAGCCGGTTGTTGATGGCAGAGGGAATAATCCATTTGCCGTCCTTGGCCAACTTGTGAACGTCCATAGCCGTAATTTCTGGATGCTTGTTGAGGATTTCTAAAACATCAATAAGCTCATCCGATAACGGAATTTGTCCGTGCCCCGTACATTTTGGGCAGAGGATCATGGGTCGTTTCATTTGGATTCCTCAAGCGAAACATACTTCCAAGATTTGCCCTGTGCTATTTTGTAGAAAGTACCTCGATCCATTTTCCAAACTTTTGTTAGAAAAACTGTTCTTACTCCTAGCTTGTGGCACCTCATCGCTAGTCTAATCTGGGGGACATTTAACTTTGCGCGTGAAGCCTCTTCTCCAAATTGGATGGCCTTGCGTCCTTTCTCGACCATATCTTTGTTGTTCTCTTCTACCGTTCCAAGGAAAAGGTGAGAGGGGTTTACGCACGAAGGATTGTCGCAACGATGACAGACGCAAGTGCCGTGGTGGCCGCTTCCCTCTGGAATATCTCCGAAGGAAAGCACCCAAGAGTAGCGGTGAGCCTTCCATCTCTTTTTTGAAACACTGAGATGGCCATACCCCTTTAAGTTCTTGGCTCCTTTCCAAAGCCAGCAGCCACTAGCTTCAGATTTGTCCACCTTGTTCCAGAAACGAGTAACGGGGTCACGCCCATATTGATTAATATTCATAGTTTACTAGAGTAGCCGAGGCACAGTGTTTTTCCAACAAAGGAAGCATTACTCCCCAATTTCCAGACGCAATCCCGCAGCCGATCCCGTGCGGAATGAAGACCGGCGAGTCGCTCCCGGCTGAATAGTCCTCAACCGTTTTCAGAATCTCAGGATAGAATTCGTATGCCGTCACACAATGATCGCGCGATATTTCCGATTGTCCGAAGCAATGCGCAACGATTTGGTCATCATTCACAATCGAAAATAGCACGTCGCCCAGCTTCGCGCCCTCGCGACAATACCGCACATAGTCATCATGCGCCGATGGCCACTTCTGACGAATCTGCAACGCGAGGCCCGCGCCCATTATGCCCCTGAGATTGACCTGATGGCAAAGAATGCCTTTTTGATCTAGGAGGCTGCCGGTGATGATTTTCACAGTTTCTCCCCGAAACGGTTGCACTCGTGAAGAACTTTACAGGAACGGAATGCGATTTTATTGGGATAACCAGGATTCTCCCAAGCGTGAAGGTCTTTGACCGCTACTTGGATCGCAATGTAGCGATCACCTTTCTTATCGCGAAACTCGTCGCAGAAGTAAGGCCGTCCGCATGCGTGGAACTTGCCAGGGCCGCATTCTTGATTTGTGGGATTCCAATCCTTGTGCTCGACAATCAGCCCAACTGACCATAAAGTTTCATTGGGAGTTCCTTCTTGCGTCTTGAAATCGATTGAAACGCGCTTGAAGATAGTGACGAGTTTATTCTTCGCTTCGATCCCTTGTCTTTCGAGCCACCCTTTAACCGTCCATTCGGCGGGCGGGATTTTTACAACAGAGCAGGTTTTGCTTTTTTTGGTGATGTTCTTAACGAAGGAAGCAATGGCAATAGCGAATGCGAAAAGAGTTATGATTGAATAATCGGATTGGACGGCAACAGTTACCGATCCCCACGCCACGACATGACTGCTTCCCCACGCCTCGACATGACTGCTTTCCCACGCCTCGACATGACTGCTTTCCCACGCCTCGACATGACTGCTTTCCCGCGCCACGACATGACTGCTTCCCCACGCCTCGACATGACTGCTTTCCCACGCCTCGACATGACTGCTTTCCCGCGCCTCGACATGACTGCTTCCCCGCGCCACGACATGACTGCTTCCCCGCGCCACGACATGACTGCTTTCCCACGCCACGACATGACTGCTTCCCCACGCCTCGACATGACTGCTTTCCCGCGCCTCGACATGACTGCTTTCCCGCGCCTCGACATGACTGCTTCCCCGCGCCACGACATGACTGCTTCCCC
>Ga0068859_100000261_pt1 | contig 52669 bp, 45 predicted proteins | sample KBSSwiS22_FD_66585 | JGI IMG/M metagenome (GOLD analysis project Ga0068859, IMG submission 66585) | Switchgrass rhizosphere microbial communities from Kellogg Biological Station, Michigan, USA - KBS Switchgrass S2-2 | ecosystem: Host-associated > Plants > Roots > Rhizosphere > Soil ... | reverse complement strand
ACCCACATGCCGCAGGCGCTCGGACCCTCAGCCCACTTGTGGACACGGACGTCACTGCGGCAGGAAGACGTCGACGTGGCCCAGTTGTACGACGGGTTCACGTTCAACGCGCTGTCGTGGCTGGAAGGGCTCGGGTTCTGCGAGCTCGGCGGCGCTACAGAATTCCTCGACGGCGGCAAGACCATCGCCCTTGACGGCCGGCTGCCGCTGAACACCTCCGGGGGCCAGCTCTCGGCGGGCCGGCTGCACGGGTACGGATTCGTGCGGGAGGCCGTTCTGCAGTTGCGCGGCGAGGCGACCGGGCGCCAAGTTCCCGACGCGCGGGTGGCCGTCGTCACGGCTGGCGGCGGCGTCCCGTCCGGTGCCATGCTGCTGCGCCGGGAGTGACATCCCCGAATCGGGTAGGGGCCCGGGTCGCCCCGGGCCCCTCCCACACCACCGGACGTGCGGGTCACGCATCCGGCGGTTCGTCTTCGAAGCCGTGAACACCCGGATGTCGTCCGCTTATGCCGAGGTCCGGGTTATGCCGACCTGGCTCTGGTTTCCCTGGTCAGGGCGGTGAGCGGCTTCCTGATCTCGGCATAATCCTGCGGGACCGGGCGGTGGTCTGCCTGTCTGGAGTGGTCAGTGTTCCTCCAGACGAGGAGATCACCATGGAGACGGGTGCGGGTCCGGGCTACGTGGCGCCGGACGTGGCGCTGCTGGCGGAGTTCGGCGGCTGGCCGGACTGGGAGCGGGGTCATGTCGCCGGTGTCGGTGCGCTGCTATTCCAAGCAGTCGAAGGCGTTCCTGGCTGGAGTCGACACCTCGGTCATCGCACTCTGGCTAGGTCACGAAGGCTCGTCTCCCGGACCGTCACGGCACCCTCCTCGCTGTCGAAGTCGCCGGTGACCAAGGCGATCGCTTCGCTGACCCGCAGGCCGCAGCTCCCGAGCAGGCCGAGCAGCGTCTGGTAGGTCGCCGCCCGCAACGCCGGTCGCAGGGTGCCTGCCGCGGCCATGAGCTTCTCGAGCTCCTGGCCGGAGTAGAGGTAGGGGGTCGGGCGCGTGGCGGATCAGATTCGCGGGCGGCACCCCGCGTCCGTCTTCGCTGGTCACAAGGACGCCAGTGTCTCGGCCAGCAGTGCCGGACGGGAGTAGAACGGCGAGTGACCGCCGGGAAGCTCCACCGGATCCCCACCGAGGCGGGTGCGGCTGACCCGGCGCGACCACTCCGGGCTCACCGCCCGGTCCTCGGTCATGAGGATGTAGGTGGACGGCACGTCGGGCCACCGCTCGACCGGACAGTGCTCGGCGAAGGGCGTCGGCGCACCCGGGACCAGCCGCGGGATCGCCCTCACCACGTCCTCCTCGTCACAGTCCGGGAAGAAGATCTCCCGCGCGACGGCCTCCGGGACGATCGACCGGCCGCGGTCGTCGTAGTGCAGGCGGTCGATCGGCATGGTGATCGCGCCGGCGCCCTCCGGGGTGGCGAGGTACTCGGCATAGGTCATGCCGGGCATGGGCACCATGGCCGCCAGGAACACCATGCGGCGGACCGGTCGCTGGGAGGCGACGACCGGCACGGCCAGACCGCCGAACGAGTGTCCGACCACGACGACGTCGTCCTCACCCGCGAGCGCATCGACGACCACGTCGGCCCAGTCCGCGGCTCCCTTGGACGGGTCGTCCTCGGGCAGATCCGGCGCCACGGCCCGGTGTCCGAGCTGCTCGAGGTGGGGAATGGTGCGTTCCCAGCACCACCCCCCGTGGCAGCCGCCGTGCAGGAGAGCGAAGGTCGTCATGTCGTTCCTCTTCGATGGACAGAGCCTTTGTCGGTCGGAGCCCGGCGCCGAGTGTCGTGCGGGACCGGCGCGACGCTAGCAATCTGCCTTGGGAAAGATCCAGCATTCAGTGAACTCTTTGTTGCCGTCGACGCCGTGCCGCGTGCGGGTGCGGATGAGGCGGCGGTCTCGCTCGTCCGACGATGCAGGGCCGCGGCTCGGCATCAGCTGCCGGACGGCTAGAAGTCCGTTCCGCCGTCGATGTTGATGATGGCGCCGTTCAGATAGGCGGCCCTCTCGGACAGCAGGAAGGCCATCAGCTCACCTGCTTCATGAGCCTTGCCGGGCCGGCGCAGGGCGATGGGCATGGAGTAGACGTTCTCCATCAACTCGGCCGCTGCCTCCTCGCGCGAGACTCCGTCGCGCTGCATGATCTCGTCGATCGAGTCGGCCACGACCTGGGTCTCGAACGCGCCCGGGCACACGCTGTTGGCTCGGATACCGTGCCGCCCGTAGGTCTTCGCCACGTTCTTCGTGAAGTTGACTACGGCGGCCTTCTGGTCGCTGTACCCGAACAGGAAGCTCTTCGGCGCACGCGCGGAATACGCCGCCGTCGTGACGATCTGGCCGCGGCCGGCCTCCATCATGTGCGGGAGCACCGCGCGCGCCGCACGGACATGGCACATGAGCACGTCCTGGAAGGCGGCTTCCCACTGCGCATCGGTGTTCTCCAGCAGAGTCCCGACGTCGTAGCTGACTCCGCTGGTCACGAGGAGCCCTCGGGGAGTTCCGCGCTCGGCGATCACCTGGGAGAGCAGACCCTCGAACGAGCCGTCCTGGGCCGCGGCGTCGGCCGCATATCCCTGGGCGTCGACGCCGAAATCGGCTCGGAGCGCTTCCGCCGCATGCTGGACCTGGCTGGACGTTCGACTGAAGAGGGCGAGACGCGCGCCGTCGGCGGCGAGGGCCTGCGCCGCGGCGTAGCCCATGCCGCGCGACCCGCCGAGGATCACGTAGAGGTTGTCCCGAACACCAAGATCCATGTCGTCCTCCTTCGATGGTGCGCCGCTCGGCTCCGGCCCGAGCGCAGCCATTGGCGCTCAGCGCGTGACGAACAGATCCAGTAGGTCGAGCCGGCTGCCTCCTGATCGAGGTCTGATCCCGCCCAGGAGAGGGCGCCGGCTCAGGCGTTCCCATACACGGGCACGCGGGCGCCGCTCACGGGCGGCGTCCGCACCCGCGAGAAAGACGATCACCTTGGCGATGGCTTCCGGCTGCACCGCCCGCGCGGCCAGGTCCTCAGACATCCAGGTGCGGTTGGCCGGGGTGTCGATCACCGGCGGCAGGACGGCGTTGACCCGGATCCCGTCCGGCCGCAGCCCCTCGGCGAGCAGTTCGGTCAGCCGGACGACGGCGGCCTTGCACCTTCCCTCCCGGAGGCCACCGGTCACTCGGGGCAGCCGACCGCGAGCGAGAACGAGGACTCTCGGGCCACGCTCACGCCGCCCCCTAGATCAGGACGATGGCGATTTCGCCGAGGCCGGCGATCGCGGGCATGCCCGATGCCACCCAGTGGCCGCGGGTGGTCGGGCGCAACGGTGCCCACCACCCGCGGCCCGTGACGCGGTCGTTCAGCCCCCGAGGGTCCGCAACACTCCGTTGATTCGGTCGAGCTGGGCTCGCAGATCCTCGGTCTCAGCGTCGGATCCTGCGGAGGCCAGCTGCACGTTCAGCAGGTCGGCAGCTCGCTGCAGGCGCTCCCGGGCCTCGTCCTTCGTGAGCAGGTCCTGGTCGTCCCAGTCGTCGGCGTCGATCTGCTGCCGGGACTCGTCGTCGAAGAGGCTCTGCGCTAGGAGTTGCGCGGGCGTCTCGTTCACGAGCGCTCCGAGGTGGTGCTGGTCTCGGGGAAGTTATAGAGCCGCCGCACGTTCAACTCGACCATCTTGTGGACCTCCTCGTCCGGGACGTCGCGGAAGACCTCCTCGGCGACCTTGCGGCTGTGCGGCCAGTTCGAGTCCGAGTGCGGGTAGTCCGACTCCCACGTGATGTTGTCGATGCCGATCTGGTGACGGTTCCGGACACCGTGCTCGTCACTGATGAAGCAGCCGTGGATGTTGCGGCGATAGAGCTCGGACGGCTTCACGCTCTGGTCGACGTTCTGATAGAACCGGTGCCGCTCCCAGACGTAGTCGGCGCGCTCGATGATGTAGGGGATCCAGCCGATGCCACCCTCGGACAGGCCCACCTTGAGCCGGGGGTGCCGGTGGAAGATCGGCGAGAAGATGAGATCGGTGAGCGTCCCCATCGAGTTCGTGCCGAACATCGTGATCATGGTGGCGAGCGGTGCGCCGGGCGACATCACCGGTGCGCTGCCGGCGCTGCCGAAATGCATCGCCAACGGCATGTCGGTCTCCTCCATTGCGGAGAAGAACCGGTCCCAGCCATCGCTGTGGAAGCCGGGGAGGCCGAGGTTGTGCGGCATCTCGGGGAACATCACGGCCTTGGCGCCCTTGGCCGCGGTCCGGTGCACCTCCTCGACGCAGAGGTCCTGGTCCCACAGCGGGAGGCCGACGAGAGGGATGTAGCGATCGGGCGCCACAGCACACCACTCGTCAAGGATGAAGTCGTTGTAGGCCCGTACGCACAGCAGCGCCAGGTCCTTGTCCTCGCCGTCCAGGAAGGTCGCGAGCGCGAACCGGGCGAAACTGGGGAAGTTGAGAGCACCCCAGACGCCGTCGATGTCCATGTCGGCGAGCCGGGCCACCGGGTCATAGCACCCTGGCAGCATCTCGTCGAAGCGCACCGGGTCCGTGCCGTAGTCGGCCCTGTCCTTGCCGGCGACAGCATTCAGACCGATGTTCGGGTACTCACGACCCTCGTACCTCCACAGCTGGACGGGCTTGCGGGCCGCATGGCTCTTGACGTGACCGCCGAGATCAGCATCCCCGATCACCGCCAGTCCCGGGTCCACGTCGTCCGACGCCTTCTCGATGATGCGCGGCCCGGCGTCCTGGTACCTGGCCGGCAGCCGGTCCGACCACACCTTGGGGTGCTCGATGATGTGGTCGTCGGTCGACAGCAGCTTCATCCACGGCCGCAGGGGCACTGGTTCCTCCCTGGAACGAGGCGGTCGCCGCAACTCTGGTCGCGGCAAGCGTAATGAGGTAGACGATAGCGGAGCAGATGTGGCCTAGGCTACAGTCAGCACGCCCGGGTTTTCGAGATCAGTGAACTGATCACTTCCCGTGACTCGGCCCGAGGCGCGCTGAGCCCGTCACTCGGCGGGCCCCAGGGCCTGGTCGCGAGGACGCCTCTGGAGAGCAATCGTCGCGGCGTCACGTGCAGTCGGACGCGGTGCTCCCACCCTCGACGCGACGTCCTACGTGCCCTCCCTGATGGACGTCCTACGTGCCCTCCCTGATGTAGGCCTTGTCACCGGCGAGGGCCAGCCGTGGCAGGCCGAGCAGGTGCTGGGCGATCATGTTCTTGAACACCTCGGTGGTACCGCCGTAGGTCGCCGTGCCCTGCGCCCAGCGGTGCGCGAACTCGATGACGCCGTCCTCGATCGCCCCGTCGGCGCCGCGTGTCAGCAGCGCCTCCGGGCCGACCAGATCCATCAGTTCGGCGATACCTGCGATGTAGGCCAGCGACGCCTTGTTGCGGCCCATCAGGCCGGGAGTGACGAGGGCGGCCTCGGCCTCGATCACCAGCCGCCCGAGCCGTTCGAGGAACGCGGGTTCCTCGGCCACCAGAGTGCCGTCAGACCGCGTCGTCCGTTTGGCCCACCGGGCGGCGGCGTCGAGCGCGCTCTCGAACTGCCGCAGGTAGCGCCGGCCCAACCGCGCGACGTCGTCCAGACCGTCGCTGGGGGACCGGTTGTGCTCCTCGTCCAGCGGACCTCGCAGCACCGCCCAGCCCTCGTTGACCCCACCGAGCCGGTAGCGGTCGCAGACATGCACGTCGCTGTAGTACACGGCGTTGGTGCGCTCGTCGCCGTAGGTGCGGATGGCCTGGATCTCCACACCTGACGAGTCCAACGGCACGAGAAACATCGTCAGCCCCTTGTGCTTGGGGGCCTCCGGGTCCGTGCGGGTGATCAAGAACGTGTACTGGCAGTTGTGCGCTCCGGTGGTCCACAGCTTCGCGCCGTTGAGCACCCAATCGTCGCCGTCCTGGACTGCGCGGAGGTGCACGGCGGCGATGTCCGAGCCACCCTCAGGATCGCTGTAACCCAGGCAGAATCGCACCCGCCCGGCTGCCACTCCCGGCTTGAGCTCGGCCGCCAGACCCGGATCGCCGAACAGCTCGACCGCCGACCACACCAGGCTGGTCGTGCTGATCGTGATGCCCGGCACACCGCGGCGGGTGAGTTCCAGCTCGAGGATCCGCTGCGACACCCGGTCCAACCCCGCGCCGCCCTCCGCCACCGGCCAGGACGGGAACAACCAACCGCGGCTGCCGAGTGCGAGGTGTACGCCCTCGTGGAAGCCGTCGCCGGTGCGCCGCTCGTGCTCGTGAACCTCCTCGGTCACAACCTCGTCGAGGAAGGCGCTCACCTCCCGTGCGAACTGCCGCTGCTCGTCGGTGAGCGGCACCGCGCTGAAGTCCATGTCGTCCCCCGATCTCAGACGGCGCCCAGCAGCGCGGCGGCGATCTGCTGACGACCCGGCCCCGGATCCCCAGCGAGCACGCTCCAGCCCTTGGCCCGCAGGAAAAACAAGCTGATATCGGCCTCGACGGTGAAGCCGAGGCCGCCTTGCGCGTGGGCGCAGAACCAGGCGGCCTCGGTCGCGGTGCGGGCGGCGTAGTCGAACGCCGCCAGCGGCAGTTCCGGGCGCACCCCTGGTTCGTGGTCGGCGAACCAGGCCGCTTTCCACACGAGGTTGCGCGCCCCGTGCAGCCCGGTCGCGATGTCGGCCAGCGGATGCGCGATCCCCTGCAGACTGCCGATCGGTACGCCGAGTGTGCGCCTGCTCTTGGCGAACTCCACCGCTAGCTGCAGGCAGGAGTCGGTGATCCCGACCAGGGCAGCGGCGGTTAGCAGCTTCCACTCCGCCGCTGCGCCGGCGAACAGCCCCTCCGCCTCCGCCCCGGACGCCAGCGGGGTGGCCTCGCCGGCCGACGGGTCGAACCAGGCCAGGGGGGTGGAGCCCTGGTTGGGCACATGCGCCGCCGGCTCCTCGACGGTGTGCAGGACGAGCCCGTCGGCCGGGGAGAAGGCCACCACGTCCCGGGCGACCGCCGCCTCGGGCACCAGCTGCCGGGCGGCGCCACGGGACGGTTGTAGCGCCAGGGTCACCACCCGTTCGCCGGTCGCGGCGGCCTCCAGCAGCTCCGCCGGGCCGGCGGCGCGGGCGAGCAGCCGGGAGGCGACCACGTGCGCCACCAGCGGGACCGGCGCCACCACCCGGCCGGCCTCCTCGGCCACCAGCGCGAGGTCGACCAACGTGGCGTCGTCGCCACCAGCGGACCCCGGCAGTCCCATGGTCGTCGCCCCCATCGCGACCAGCCGGCTCCACAGGTCGGCGTCGAACCCCAGCGGCTCGGCGGCCCGCACCAGCGAGGAGGGCACCTCCTTGGCGAAGAAGTCCCCGAACCCCTCCCGTACCGCCCTCTGGTCGGCGTCCAGGGAGAAGTCCTGTCGACGCAGTTCGAACCGATCCATGTCCTACCTTCCTGCAGCCGTTCTTCTGGTTCCGCGACCTCGATGCCGCGCACCCGCACCAGACCGAGGTGGCCGTGGGCCTGTGCGATGGCTCCCCGGCACGAGGTCTGGTCCGCACTCCCGGACCGTGCTCGCGCCGCTCAACTCCGCTCCCCTTCCGACATCAGGTCCGCGATGGGCACGTACGGCGGCATGCTGAACCCGTCTCGGCGATGCCAGTTGGCGCCGTCTATGACGAAGTTGTGGCCGGAGACGTAGGCCGCGAACGGCGAGCAGAGGTATGTCGCCGCCCAGCCGAGCTCGTGCAACCGCCCCACCCGGCCGCCCGGCACGCGCTGCCGCGCGTCCTTCCCTGCCCGTGCCCCAGTGAGCTTCCTGATCGGCGTGCGGGAAGACGCCCGGAGCCAGGCTGTTGACCCGGATCCCGTAGCGCCCCCACTCGACCGACAGAGTGTGCGTCAGATTGGCGACACCGGCCTTCGCCGCCGACGAGTGTGCCGCCCCGGGACCGCCGGTCCAGGCGTACGTGGCACCGATATTGAGAATCGCTCCAGGGGCAGCTGCAGCGATCCGCCGCCGCGTGAACTCGCGTGAGCAGTAGTAGGTGCCGTCGAGCACGATCGCGGTCACCGCCCGCCAGGCGTTCGGGCTCATCGTCTCGGCCGGCACCTGGAAGTTCCCCGCTGCGTTGTTCACCAGCACGCAGACCGGGCCGAGTTCTCTATCGACGGTGTCGAAGGCAACCCTGATCGACTCCGGATCCCGAACGTCGGCCGCCGCCCCGATGCCCCGGCCCCCGACTCCTCCACTGCGGCGACGCCCGCCGACCGATGGGCCGGGTCACGACTGACCACGGCGACACCGGTCCCGAGGCGAGCGAACTCCACCGCCATAGCGCGCCCGAGCCCCGTGCCGCCGCCGGTGATGAGAGCGACCTCGCCCTCGTAGATACCGGCTGGCAGCATTGCCGTCCCCTCGGGTGGAGGCTCTGGAAGGGACATAGGGGTCACCGCATCGGCGTCGATATCAGTGTCCTAATTCTTAACGTCTCGGGGCCGTCTTGTACAGGGTGTGTTCACGAGGCGCGGCAACCGCAGCCTCAGTCGCCGGACTCGTAGCCCGTCGCCCGACCGGTCCTGGCCCGCTTGCAGGCGCGGTGGTCCTCACCACCGAAGAGGGCGACCTGCGCGAGCAGCTCGGAGCGCAGCGCTGCGTGCAACTGGCCGTGCCACATGCCGTCCACCGTGGCCTTGATCATGGCCAGCGTCTCCGCCGGCTTGGCGGCGAGCTCGGCAGCCAGCCCGACAGCGGTGACGTCCACGTCCTCCGGTACGACGACTTCGTCGACCAGCCCCCAGGCGAGCGCCAGCTCCGCACCGATCCGGCGCCCGGTCATCAGCGAGGCTGGCGTCGCCGCCCTGATGGCGTCCGGTACCGGGATCTTCAGTGCGCGTGCCTGGCCCGCCAGTACCGGGTGACCGGGGTCCCCGGCCACGGCCCTCGCCGGTCAGCAAGTCGAGCATTGAGTGCCTTCTTTGGTCGATCGGCAGTGTGGCATCTGCGCGGTGCGGCGGTGCGCTCAGATCCGCACCGCCGCCGCGTCAGCCGCGCGGGGCGCCCGCGCCAGCTGCCGGGATTGGGCGACGACACGGCCGGTGCAGTCCCACACCTCGGCGTCCTCCTCGAGGTAGCCGCCCGCGAGGTTGCGCGTGGCATGGGTGACCCGCAGCCAGCCTGCTGCCGGTCGGGCCGGACGTGGACGGTCAGTTCCAGCGTCGGCACGTAGCCCGGCAGGCCCAGCTCGAAGACCGTGGCCGGCAGGACGTCGACAGCGGCCAGGAGGAAGAACGCGGCCGGATCGCCGCCCTCGGCCGGACGCACCCAGGCCCGCACCTCCGCGTCTACGTCCGCTTCGGCCCCGGGCCACAGCAGAGTCGAGAACGAAGACAACGCCCTGCCCACCGACAGGCCGAGCAGGGCGCTGTCGACCGTGGAGGGTGACGTCGAGATCATCGTGGCTCCCGGCGACGACACGTCCCTGCTGGCCGCCGCCCTCACAGATCTGCCCGCTGGGCTCCGCTTCGTGGAGGCCTACGGCGACGTAGAGATCATCCTGTGCTTCCGCCCTTTCCGGCCTGCCACGCCGGATAGTTGAGGATGTTCACCGCCCCGACGGGAGCGACCGCGGCGGGCATGAGCTCCCAGCGCCCTTCCATGTGACGCCGTCCCGCGATGACGCTCGCGATGTCACCGGTGATGTGCGACATCGCTATCCAGACCGGCGATGACATGCACGATGACGCCTGCGATGTTCTCCACGACAGCCGCGGCGTCACGGCTGGGGCTTCAGTGCCACCGGGTGCCCACTTCGGCCCGGGAGCGCGCCGGCCTTCGATCTTGCCGCACCCTTGGAACCTACGGGTTATTTTCCGGCAAGCCCTTAGGTTGTGGTGGGGGTCGTCAAGTCAAATTTTTCTGGCAGTGCGTATCTGCCTGTTGACGATCTATGGATGATTCCTTGCCGGGTCCAGGTGGTGAGCTGGTTGTAGAAGCTGGGGCGTTCGGGTTCGGGGATGCCTATGGCGGTGGCGAGTTGCTGGCGGGTGAAGGTCCGGGTGGGTTCGGTCTGGAGGAACGCCAGGAGTCTGGTGCGTCGGTTGGCTGGTTTTGGCGCGGGTTGGAGGGGCTGTCCGGCTGGGACGGGTGTGGCGGCGCTGTAGGTTCTCCAGCCTGTTTTGCGGATGAGGCCGAGTTTCGACCAGCGGCAGAGTTGGACCCAGAGGCTGCGGTGGGTGGGGTCGGCGGTGATGCCGAGGGCATCTGCGATCTCGCGGGTCTGCCAGTCGCGGGTGGGGTCCTGGGCGAGCAGGGCGAGGAGCTGGTCGGCGAAGCCATGCCCAGGATCCATGGCGCGACCCTGCGCGGCATCGTCATCCCCACCGGCATCCCGTCAGCCCTCGCGCAGGCCACCCTCGACACCGTCGACACAGACCGCAGGACACGGTCACCGTCGACAGGTCCGAACACGCACCATTCGTGGTGCGACGACGGTTGACGAATGGTTCATCGTTCGGCCCATCTCACCCGTCCATGCCTGAGCTGGGCCGGGGTGGCGCCGATTTCCGAGGCGGCCTGCGGCCGGCTGGCGCACGCCGAGAAACCCGACCGGATCCACCGGGACGGCCCGGTCCAGGTCCTGCTGCACGCCGGGCGGTCCGAGGACGGACCGGTCATCGTGTACCGGATCAGCGAGACCACCCCCGGCCAGCTACCGGCCCTGATGTTCTGCGCCGCACGCCACCTCACGCCGGATGAGGAGCTCGACCCGGACGAGGAGATCCGCACCGTCGTCCGCCACGCCCTCGACCAGACCTCCACCGGCGACACCAGCCCCCGCCAGCACGCCTTCCTCCAGCGGCACGCCGCCCGGCTTGCCGCCCTCACCGCCGGACCACCCGAGCATCCCTGCCCACCAGCACCCGCGTCGTCGTCCACCCAGACGACCCACGGCTACGCGCCACCGGCACCTGCTCGCCCGCCGCCCCTGGATCCCCACCCACCCCGACCAGCCCCACGCCGTCACCGCCGCCCTGGCCGCCCAACACGCCGCGGCCGAGCTCCCCGCACCCGCCGCCGATCACGACGCGGCACCCGCCCAGCTCGACGGGACTGCCCTCGACCAGACCGGCCCCGCCACCGCCCGCAGCGGCGTCGACGCCACGGCGGAGGTTCCGGACGGCCTTGACCTCGACCCCGGCTGGTGAGACCGCCGACCGCACGGAACGACAGCTGCTGCTGCCGGGATACCTCGACCCGACACGTGCGGCTGCAGGGCGACCCGTCGACCACCGGCCGGGCATGAAATGATCACCCTGGTCTGAGATGGCACCTGGCACAGTCGACACCGTGGATCTCTCGGGCGACATGACGGTTCCGTTCCGGTGGGACCTGGTCACGCCAGACCAGCTCGGCTCGCTGCTGGACGAGGCCACACCACCGGACCTGTGGTTCCGCGACGCGCTGGTCGGATGCGTGGGAAAGGTGATCGCCCGCAGCGGCGGCGGGGACCTGGTGTTCGTCGGCCGGTCGCTGGACTCGATGTTCGACCTTCTCGGCGGCGCGTTCGCCGACCTGCCAGACCCACCACCGCTCCACCGGCTACCACTGTCGTTCGCGCGGACCTCGTGGACCGACCGCGGCTGGGTCACCCGGGCGCTGACAGCCGGCGACCTCGCCCACGCCCGCGGCTTCCTGACCGCGCTCGGCGTCACGCCGGACCTCCTGGCCCGGCGCGCCCGACCCGTCGCCTTCGTGGACGTGGTCTGGCAGGGATCGACGTTCACCGACCTCTTCGACCTCGTACGCACCTGGGTCGACGACGAACGGGGCTCCTGGCCGGTCATCCGCCGCAAGCTACGGTTCGTCGGGGTGACCAGACGGACGAAGACCAGCCCGAACACCTGGCGCTGGCAGCAGCACGCACCCTGGACAGCGCAGCTGCCCGGCGCCGCCGTGGTCAACGTGTCCCTGGACCGCGACGTCTGGTCCTATCTCGCGAACGACCAGACGAAGCTGACGAGGACGTTCCGTCCCGAACAGTGGCACGCCGAGGCCGACGGACCCGGCCACGACGAACGCACCCGCGCCGCCCTCGCCGAAGCCGTTGCCCTCGTCGCCCACGGACGAAGCCGCGCCGGCCGCCACACCCTCGCCCGCGCGATCGCCGGCGAGCCGACCCTGTCCGAACCCTGGCTACGGACCCTCGTCCACCAGCTCAACCTCCGCTGACCGTCTGGCGCGCCGTGCACCCTGCCGGGACCGTCAGTGCCCGGCCTCGATCAGCCGTCCGCACCGACCGCCAGCTCACGGCGTCACGGGAGTACTCGCGCCGACCGGCATACGGCGAGCGCTGTCGGTCCCAGCGCGGCCGGTCCACCAGCACGGTCACCTCGTCCGACGGCGCCATCCGCCATCTCAGCAGAAGCACGCCATCTCCCACTGCGCCCGTCGGTGTTCCAGGCCGCGTGGTGACATGGGCGGCCGAGCATCACCGGCGACCTTCGGTGGGTGTCGCCCATGTCGGGGTGGAAACCGGGGTCCTGTGCACGAGGGCGCCGAGGCCATCGCGTGGGAGTCACCAGGACAGGCTCGACGATGAGCCCTCGTCCTCGTCGTCACCGACGACATCGGCGGAGCCCGCCTGTGCGTTCTGTTCTCGCCCGCCTTCTCCCCGGTCTTGCCAAGCAGTCGGCCGCAGCGCTACTGTTCGCGGCCGGTGTGCCGGGAAGCCTGGTCGGCGGTCTGATTCGGACGTCTCGTCCTGGAGGCACGGATGGCCGGCACGTTGTCCCAGGGCCGTGCTCCCGACGGCATGCAGCCTGTGGGCGGCTTCCTGGGCCGATGGCGACCCGAGACACGAGTCGCCCTACTCGCGCTGACCGCGGCGCTGGCCGCGGCGGTCACGGTCGCCGGGTTCTCCTGCTGGAGCCTGTGGTCCTACCACCAGGCCCGTGCCCGCGCGACCGCGCGGACGGACGGCACGATCATCGCCGTCAGTTCACAGGAGACGGTCCGGCTCCACCGTCCTGGCCTGCGACTTCTTCACCGTGGACACTGCGTTCCTCCAACGGATCTACGTGTTCTTCGTCGTCGAGCACGCCACCCGCCACGTTCACCTTCTCGGGGTCACCAGGCATCCGACCGCGGCATGGGTCACCCAGCTCGTACGGAAACCTGCTGATGGATCTCGAGGAACGTAGCCACCGGTTCCGGTTCCTCATCCGTGACCGCGACGCGAAATTCACGGCCTCGTTCGATGCGGCCTTCGCCGGGGCCGGTATCGACGTGCTGCGCACACCACCACAGTGCCCTCAGGCGAACGCGATCGCGGAACGCTGGATCGGCACCGTCCGCCGGGAATGCACCGACAGGCTGCTGATCGTCTCCGAACGACACCTGGCGTCGGTCCTCAGCAGCTACGCCGGGCATTTCAATGCCCATCGTCCCCACCGCTCCCTCGACCAGCGCCCACCCGACTCGCCAGCAGTGGCCGCCCCGGCCCCGGCCTCCACCGTCCGGCGCACACGCATCCTCGGCGGGATGATCAACGAGTACCGCAACGCCGCCTAACTATTCCCCAGACGATCAAGCTACCCGCAAAGAGCCAGCTCACGGGCCAAAACCCAATTTCGGAGCCCCACACGCTCGCTCAACTACAGAGCGCAACAGCAGCTTCGACCACAAAGAGTCACCGTCAATCCGGTATCGGCGGCCAACGAGGACCTCCAAAAACAAGATCAACCAGAGGGTGATCGTTTACAAAACAGGCCAGAAACAGGCCAGGGCCATGATCACGAGAGAGAAGTTCCTGAGCCGCAGGCACTTTGGGGACGAGTCGGCCTGTAAGCCGGATTCTGTGACCGGCGTGCGCCGGCCGGCGGTCATCTCTCTGGGGCCGCCGTTGCCGACGGCCTCGTGCGGTCTACCCGCGAGCTCGGGCGGGCCGCCCTCGAACGCCCACGCAGCGGGCGCCCTTGCGGGCACCCGCCTTTTGACCTTGCTCCGGGTGGGGTTTACCAAGCCGCCCGGGTCACCCCGGGCGCTGGTGCGCTCTTACCGCACCGTTTCACCCTTACCGGAGCCCGGCACCTCACGGCACCGGACACCGGCGGTCTGTTCTCTGTGGCACTATCCCGCGGGTCACCCCGGGTGGGTGTTACCCACCACCCCGCCCTGCGGAGTCCGGACTTTCCTCGGCGGGCACCGGCTTGCGCCGGCCCCGACGCGACCGCCCGGCCGACTCGTCCGTACTGGATTCTACCCGGCGAGCAGATCTTGCCCAAACGCCGGTCCCGGCCGGGACCGGCAGCGGTCTCAGATGGTCGGCGGGACGATGGCGGCGGTGATGTCTGCCTCGCGCTCCACCAGTTCGTGGCCGTAGACCGTGGCCGCTTCGACCCGCAGGATCAGGCAGAACGACGGCTTGTTGGAGAACTCCAGGGTCAGCTCGTCGGCGCGGCTGCGCAGGTAGTATGCGGCCGCGAGGTTCGCGGTGGCGGTCTGCCCGGCGAGGATGAACAGCGGCCGACGGGCCGGGCCGGCGGCGACCCGGGCCAGCAGCGCGAACTCGTGCTCACCGGGCCGGCCCGCGAACTCCCTGATCGCCGTCGCGTCGCCCTTCTCGCGCAGCTTTCGGCCCTCCCGCCCGGCCGGGACGTTCACCGCGATGACCCGGCTCTCCCGCGGCGGGCGGGCGGGGACGATCGGGCCCGACGGGTTGACCGTTTCCGGCGAGCCGGACGAGCCGCCGTCGACGCCGTTCTCGCTCGCGGCGGCGACCGCGCCGACGGTCGCCAGCACCGGAGCCGGGCGGGACGGTGCTGGCGGCGTCGGCGGCGAGAACGTGACGCCGGGCAGGTAGCGGGAAAGGTGGGCGGCCATCCGCGGGTTCGAGCGCGGGTCGCCAATGCAGAACTCGGTGCGCCGGCCGATGCTGTCCTGCACCGCACCGCCGGGGGTGACCCTGGGCCGCGCGTCCGCCCCGTAGATGATCGACGTGAGCTCCGCGACCGCCAGCACGTCGTCGCGCGCGATCATCCCGTTCGGCGCGAGCGAGGCGACCGCGACGAGGATCTCGTCGTCGGCCGCGAGCCCGAACAGCGTCGAGGAGCGGGGGCGCGACAGTGGCGCGCCGCCGGGCCGTTCCCACAGCCGAATGGCCAGCGCGCCGAGCGCGCCAGCCGCGAGCGAGATCGCGACCGTGAGCAGGATCTCCGGCAACACGTCCACCTGGGGTTCCTCCGTCTTTCAGGTCTCGGGCCCGCCTGGCGCGCCCAGGTGCACCGTGGACCCGTCCCGGCCTCGAGGCCGGTGCAGGGCAGGGACAGCCCGCCACCGGGACGACTCGGGTCGAGCCACCCGGGGCGATCCTAGGCCGGACCAACCCGGTCAGATCCACCGGGCTCACCATCACGGCCCACCACGAGCCCACCCGGCCACGGAACGCGCCCGCGCAGGTCGGCTGGGTCGGGCCCGCCGGTGCCGCCAGCCCAGGCACCGCAGGTGCGGATGCCACGTCGGACGCGCCGGCGGCCGTCGGCGTTGCCCGCCGGCCAGCCTTGGAGAATGCCCACGGGTCCTAGCCGACCTGGACGATCGGCAGCCCGTTCGGGCCGGCGCCCCGACGGCCGGACACGCGGCGCCGGGGGCGGGCGCCCGGGCGGGGCACCGCCGCGCAGATCACGGCGAGATTTCCGTCACCCGCCCCGCGAACGGCCACCAGGACGGACGGGCGCCGACGGTCGCAGCCAGCTGGCGATGGCCAGCAGGAAGACACCAGCCGGGAGAACTCGGCGGGAGAGCTCGGCTGGTAGAGCTCAGCCGAGCAGGAGGAGCCGCGGCGGGTCTGCGAGCACGCCGGCGATCTCACCCAGGAAGCGGGAAGCAGCCTCGCCGTGCAAGATCCGGTGGTCGAACGACACGGAGATCGTCATCACCTTGCGGACCTGGACCTGGCCCTCCCACACGGCCGGGACCTCGCGGATCGCGCCGAGCACGACGAGCGCCGCCTCGCCCTCGGTGACCAGCCCGACGGCCGACTCCACCCCGAAGACGCCGACGTTCGACAGGGTGATCGTGGCACCGCGCATCCGGGCGGGCGGCGTGCGCCCGGCCCGCGTCTGCGCGATGAGCTCGGCGAGCTCGCCGGCGAGCGCGGGCAGCGACATCCGGCCGGCGTCCGCGATCACCGGCACGATCAGCCCGCGCTCGGCAGCCACCGCCACGCCAAGGTTGACGACCGAGAACACCTCGATCTCGCTGGATCCGTCCACGGACGTCAGCCAGCGCGCGTTGGCCAGCGGGTGAGCGGCGAGCGCCGCGACGACGGCCCGCGCGATGAAGGCCAGCGGGGTGACCCGCGTCGGCGCCGGAGAGCCGGGCCGGGCCGCCGCCTCGCTGTCGGCCCGCCAGCGGGCGAGCAGCTCCAGCATCGCGGTGATGTCGACGGTGCGGTGCACGGTCGCCTGCGGAATCGTGAAGGCGCTGCGCTCCATGGCCAGCGCCATCTGCCGGGCGACGCCCCGCACCGGGATCCGGTCGCCGGGGCGGGCCGCTGACGTGCCGGCCGCCGGGGACGAGTCGCCCTCCTCGGGGCCGGGCCGCCCGAGCGGGACCCGGACGGCCCCGGGCAAGCCGCCGCGCCCGCCCACCTGGGCGGCAGTTGCTACGTCGGCACGGGCGGCTGTCACCACCTCGGCACGGGCGGCTGTCACCACCTCGGCACGGGCGGCTGTCACCACCTCGGCACGGGCAGCCGCGGTGACGTCGGCACGGGCGATTGTGCCGCCGGGGCCAGTCGGCTGGACGGTGGTGAGGTCGACGCCCAGGTCGCGGGCCAGCTTGCGCACCGGTGGCGCCGCGAGCACCCGGGCCCGCACGCCGCCCGCCGATCCGTTGACCGCGGGCCCGACCACCGCCAGCGCGGCGGCCCGCGGGCCGGCCGCCGCCGCACCGGCCGCCGCCGGCGAGACCGGCCAGGATGCAGTCGTGTCGGCCGCCGGCGTCGGGATCGCGGCCGGCGTCCCGAGGGGGCGACGCGGCCGGCGCCGCGGCTGCTCGCCCGCGGCGGGCTCAGCGGGCGGGTGGCCGACGACGGGCGCCGGCGGTGCCTCGTCGACATCGGCTCCCGCCACGGTGAGCAGCGGGGCGCCCACGGGCACGACGTCGCCCTCGGCACGGTGCAGCGCATGGACCACGCCCACGAACGGCGATGGGATCTCCACGGCGGCCTTGGCCGTCTCCACCTCGACGAGCGGCTGGTTGAGCTCGACAGCCTGTCCTGGCTGCACAAGCCAGTGCACGATCTCCGCCTCGGCGAGGCCCTCGCCGAGGTCTGGCAGGCGGAACTGCTCGTACATCTGGCCTCTTCTCACCGTTCGAGCGGTCGGCGTAGTCAGGTCTGGCGGCTGGGGGCCACTTGGCGCCTGGGAAGGGCCGAAGTGACAGTGCGCGGAAGGGGCCGCGCCTCGCGGGCCTGGCCCTGCGCCGCTCCTCACGCCGGTCCTCACGAGGACGGCCGACGGCGCCCGGCCAGGGCCGGGTGGACGAGGCGGGCGGACGGGGCGAAGCCTGGGTCGGACCGCGCCGGACCACTCCGGGGCGCGTTCAGTAGTGGTCAGTAGGTGAAGACCCGGTCCACGGCGTCGAGCACCCGGTCGAGATCGGGCAGGTACTCCTTCTCCAGGCGCGCCGCAGGGTAGGGGGCGTGGTAACCGCCGACCCGGACGACCGGGGCCTCCAGGTGGTAGAAGCATTCCTCGGTCAGCCGGGCCGCGATCTCGGCGCCGAGCCCGGCCGTCACCACCGCCTCGTGCACGACGACCGCCCGCCCGGTGCGGCGCACCGAGTCGGTCAGCGTCGGCCAGTCCAGCGGAGCGAGCGAGCGCAGGTCGACGACCTCGACCGAACAGCCGTCGGCCGCGGCGGCGCTCGCCGCGTCCAGGCAGGTGCGCACCGTCGGCCCGTAGGCAAGGAGCGTGACGTCGGTGCCGGGCCGGGCCACCCGGGCCCGTTCCATCGGCAGCGGCTCGGCTTCGGGCGCGGCGAGCGGGCCGCGTTCCCAGTAGCGCCGCTTCGGCTCGAAGAAGATCACCGGGTCGTCGCAGGCGATCGCCTGGCGCAGCAGCAGGTAGGCGTCGGCCGGTGTCGACGGGGTCAGCAGGCGCAGTCCCGGGGTGTGCGCGAAGTACGCCTCGGGGGACTCGCTGTGGTGCTCGACGGCGTGGATCCCGCCCCCATAGGGGATCCTGATGGTCACTGCCATCCGCAGGTGTCCGGCGGAGCGCTGCCGCAGCCGGGAGAGCTGGGTGACGATCTGGTCGAACGCGGGATAGACGAAGCCGTCGAACTGGATCTCGCAGACGGGCCGGTAGCCGCGCATCGCGAGCCCGACCGCGGCTCCGACGATGCCGCTCTCCGAAAGCGGGCTGTCGATCACCCGGGCCTCGCCGAACTCGTCCTGCAGGCCCTCGGTGACCCGGAACACGCCACCGAGACGGCCGACGTCCTCGCCGAGGATGACGACCTTCGGGTCGGCCGCCATGGCGTCACGCAGCGCGCTGCCCAGCGCCCTGGCGAGCTGGGTGGTGGCCGGTGCCTGCGGTGCCTGCGGTGCCTGCGGTGCTGCGGCCGACGCCACCGGCTCGGCGCCGGGCCGGATCTCGGGAACCAGAACCGTCTCGGGTGGCGGTGTAGTTGTGCTCATACCTGGAACGACTCCCGGTACTCGCGGAAGCGGGCCCGTTGCGCACGGGCCTCATCCGTCTCGGTCACCAGCACCTCGTCGAAGAACGCGTCCGGTTCCGGATCCGGCAGCGCCAGCGTGTCGGCCCGCAGCTGGGCGGCCGCGGCCGCCGCCTCGGCCCGCTGATCGTCGAACCAGGTGGCGTCACAGACCGGGGCGAGCGCCCGGGCGACCCGGTCGATCGGGTCGAGACCCTGCCAGCAGGCGACCTCGTCGGCGGGCTGGTACCGGGTCGGGTCGTCGGAGGTGGTGTGCGGTCCCATCCGGTAGGTATAGGCCTCGATCAGTGTGGGGCCCTCGCCCGCGCGGGCCCGGGCCAGCGCGGATGACGTGACCGAATGCACGGCGACGACGTCGTTGCCGTCGACCCGCACGCCCGGGAACCCGAAGCCGGCGGCCCGCGCGGCCAGCGGGACCCGCGACTGGCGCGCCGTCGGGGTGGAGATGGCCCACTGGTTGTTCTGGCAGAAGAAGACCACCGGGGCGTTGAAACTCGCGGCCCAGACGAACGCCTCGTTCGCGTCGCCCTGGCTCATCGCGCCGTCGCCCAGGTAGACGAGCACCGCCGCCGGCTCCTGCCCGCCGGGTGGGCCGAGCTGGGCGTCGAGCTGGAGGCCGAGGGCGTAGCCGACGGCGTGCAGCGTCTGCGAGGCGAGCACCAGTGCGTAGTTGGCCAGGTTGTGCGCGGACGGGTCCCAGCCGCCGTGGGTGATCCCGCGCAGCAGCCGCAGCACCTCCACCGCGGGCAGGCCCCGGTCCCAGGCGACCGCGTGCTCCCGGTAGCTCGGGAAGATGAAGTCTGCGGGCGAGGCGGCGCGCACCGAGCCGATCTGGGCGGCCTCCTGGCCGCGCAGCGGGATCCACAGCGCAAGCTCACCCTGACGTTGCAGCGCGGTCGCGGCGTCGTCCAGGTGACGCGTCCGCAGCATCGCGCCATAGCAGCTCTTCAGGTCCTCGACGGTAAGCAGGGCGGGGAAATCCACATGCTCGCTCCCTGACCCGTCGGGATTAAGCAGACGTACGCCGTAGTCATCGGACGAGTCACCTACGCCCACGTAGCGCACTCTCCCCCCGGGTTGGCCCTGGCCTCCGAACACAGACTCACCATATTTCGGTCACTGTTGGTAATTGCGCAACGGTTTAGTTGTACGCCCGATCACTACGGTGGGGATCCTTCTGCACGCGTTACGTTATTACCGGCGAGTCAAGGACGGTGGGACGCGACACCAGGGCGACCTTCCGAGGCTGGTTTCGGGGCTGGTTTCGGGGTTGGATGTCTGGCCGGAGCTGGGGTCTAGCCGGAGCTGGGGTCTGGCCGGAGCTGGGGTCTGGCCAGGCTGGGGGTCTGGCCGGAGTTGGGCTGGTCCGCGGTGAAGGGGTGGTCATGTCGGCGCCGCGCCGATGCGCCGGCTCGTCTCCGTGACTGGGTTGCGGGAGTGGCTCGCCAGAGTGGCGGCCGCGGCCGTTCGGGAGCCGATATCCGCATTCATGGGATTTGGGCGCCGCGCACGCTCTCCAGAGGCTGATCCTGCCCCGGACTAGCCCGGGACTGGGCCCGGGACCGGGTCAGTCCGGCCAGGGACCGGCCCGGCCCGAAATGAGGACGGGAGCGCCGGGCATGGCGACGATTCGGCATGACAGCGGGGCGACGCCTCGACAGGAGGCGCCGCCCCGGATCATCCGGACCGCCGGACCTTCAACTATTCCGGCGGCTCTCAGCGGCCCACGTCGGCCTACTGGCCGGGCTGGCGACGTTTACCAGCCCCAGTCCCAGCCGTCCTTGCGGTCCTTGCCCCAGCCGTCCTTGCGGTCCTTCCCCCAGCCGTCCTTGCCCCAGCCGTCCTTGCGGTCCTTCCCCCAGCCATCCTTGCCCCAGCCGTCCTTGCGGTCCTTCCCCCAGCCATCCTTGCCCCAGCCGTCCTTGTGGTCCCTGCCCCAATCGTCCTTGCCCCAGCCGCTGTCCTTCTTGTCCCAGCCCCAGTCGCAGGCCTGCGCGGCAGCGACGCCAGGGCCGAAGCCAAGAGCCACGACGACAGCCCCGGTGACGGCGACGGTGGCCGCGCGTCGACCAATCGACTTCTTCATCTAACCGGTCCCCCAAATCAACTGGTTGTCGCCGGCCTCGCGGATCTCAACTCGCGCCGCCTTCGGCCGGCCGTCGCGGAATGCGACGCGGAAATGACTGCGCGACGCAGCGTAGCCGCAATCGGTCGCGACGAAAAAAGGATCAGGGAGATTCCCCGTCTTTTCACCCGCCGCCACTCCGGCAGGATTCTTCGCTCATTTGCCGCAGACCGGTGAAAACAGTCCTCAGGCCGGGAGAAATATCGCCCGTTCCGCTCCATCCGCCGGTGGCAGCAAGCCTCCAGAAAACAATGGCAACTGGTCGCGGGCCGCCAACAGGTCGGGCACGCCGCGGTACTTGACGGCTCCTCAGGGAATAAGTGCCCCACTCGTCACGGCATTCCGCCACATCCGCAAAGACCATTCGGCAGGGTCACGTCCAGCTCCGCTCGACCGGTCGATACCCAATGCCAGCCATGATCACGAGCCACGGTTGCGATTCGCCAGTAGAAGAGATCTCGCTGTCTCCGCAGCCCGCCGCTGGGAGGTCTGGGCGCGCCCGGCGGCGTCCGAGCCGCCTAGGACGATCAATTCCGATCTGACCGGGCATCGGTCCTGGCCCGGCGTCTCGGCGGGTGTCCGCGGATCTGGGCATCACCTGTGGGGCCGGTCCGAGCCTCGTCAGCCCCGCAGGTGATGGGTCGACGCGCACGTCGGCCAGGCCGCCGACGCGGGCCGGTCCGCGGAGGCGGGCCGGCGAGTCAGATGGGCGTGCGACGGGGCTGCCCGGCCCAGATATCACCTGACTCGACGCCGCCACGCCCGCGGCCCTCCACGCTTCGGACTTGCTCGTCCAGTGCGCTGTCCGGCAACGTTTACCCGCCTCACCAGGAAAGCTCGCGGCCGGCGGGGGCTACCAGGCCGACTCTCGCGGACAGCGCACTAGCCGCGGCCCGTCGCGTCCACGATCGGGGTGGCGACTCGGCCGACCCGCTCGATGTCGACCTCCACCCAGTCCCCTGGTACCAGGTAGCGAGGAGGCTTGCGGATGTAGCCGACGCCCGCCGGGGTGCCAGTGATCAACAGGTCGCCCGGGTACAGGGTCATCGTCTTGCTGAGGAAGGACAGCACCTCACCGACACGAAAGATCATGTCGCTTGTGTCGCCATCCTGGACGACCTCGTCCACCTGCGAACCGTCATCGGCCCGGGTTCGTATCCGGGTGACGACCCGTAGGCCGTCGGCCGGGTCGCCGACCTCGTCGGCGGTGACCACCGGGCCCAGCGGACCGCTGCGATCGGAGTTCTTGCCCAGGGTCCACTGGGGCGAGCGGCCCTGGGCCCGCCGCGCGGACAGGTCGTTGAACGCGGCATAACCGAACACCCCGGCGAGCGCCGCCGCCTCGTCGGCGTCGGCGAGCGCCGTGCCGACCACGACGGCCAGCTCACCCTCCCAGTCCAGCCCGCGCTCGCCCACCGGCACGGGGGCGGGAGTCCCGTCGACGCTCAGCGACACCGTCCACCGGCCGAAGATCGCCGGATACTTCGGCAGCGGCAGCCCGGTCTCGGCCGCATGCGCCCGGTAGTTCAGCCCGACGCCCAGCACCCGCGCCGCCGACGGGACCGGTGGGACGAGCACCAGGTCGGCGACGGGCCGCGCCGCCGTGCCCGGCAGCGCGAGCGCCTCGGCGGCCCTCGCCCGCCAGGTGGGCAGGTCGGCGTAGAACTCGTCGACCGGCGCAAGCCCGATGACGGCAGCGCCAACGGCCGCGTCGCCGTCGGCCGACGGCGACGGCGACGGCGACGGCGACGGCGAGCCGGCCGACTCAGTCGAGCCGGCCGACTCAGCCGAGCCGACCGAGGCCGGATCGGCGCCGGTCAGGACGCCGACCATCGGCCTGCCGCCATCCCGGAACCCCACGAACCGCACCCCGGCCCCCTTCTCTGTCCGCTACGAGCGTCCGGCGTGAGCCGAATTCCAGGTCACGCTGCCACATCCCCGGCACCACCACCCACCCTGACGCCTCAGCCGTCCCAGCGGCGAGAACCCCGGTCGACCGCGGCGCCCATAGATGCCGCCATCGACCGTGGTCCGTCGACGAGCGTCGGTTCGGGGCAGGCCGATGCGTGCGTGCAGGTTGGGTTCGGGGCAGAACGGACCACTCAGACGTGTCCGCGCGAGCACCCTACGTAGGTTGGAGGATTGGCGGAACGGCGCCGGTCAGGCGGCCAGGCGGGCCGTGCGGCGCAGCCACCAGAGGCCGATCGCCGGGAGCAGCACCGGCAGGAAGAAGTAGCCCTGGCCGTAGACCGACCAGACCGCCTCGTCGGGGAACAGGTCCCCGTCGACGACGCTGAGCGTGCCCACGGTGAGCACCCCGACGAGCTCTGCGGAGCAGGCGACGACCGCGAGGCGTCGGCCGGCGGCCGAGGAGCGGGTCAGCCCGACCGTGGCGAGGATGTACACGACGCCGGCAACCGCGGACAGCAGGTAGGCCACCGGTGCCTCGTGGAACTTCGTGACGATCTGGACGAAGGCCCGCGACGTCGCGGCGACCGCGAACACCGCATACACGGCGACCAGCAGCCGGCCCGGCCCACTCGCCGTCGGCCGCGCGCCGGGCGCCCCGGCCCGACCAGGCGCAACGGCTCCACCGGACGTGCTCGCTTCACCGGGCGCGCCGGGCTCGGCCTCAGCCGTGGGTGCCTCGCTCGCCGTGCGGGTCTCCGTCGCCGCCTCGGTGGTCATCGAATCCTCCTGCTGTCCTGCCTGGACCGCTTCGCCGCATTCACCGCGCCGGGCCGCGCACACGCGCACTACGCCGAGGCGGTCATGACCAGGTCTGCTCCAGACGCTGCACCATGATCGCAACTACCAGCGCCGCGACTCCGAGCACGGCCGTCCCCGACCGGGACCGCTCCCCCGCCGCCCACCACGCCCCGATCGGCAACGCCACCACCGAGGCGGCCAGGTACAGGATGAAGGTCAGCGCCTCATCCGCGTGCTCGCCCTGGGCGACCAGCACGATCGCGCCGACCACCTGGGCGAGGATCAGTGCCTCGACGACCGCGGCCCCGGCGAGCACCGCCCGCCCGATCGGCCGGTTCCGCCAGGCCAGGACGAACACCCCGGCCGCGAGCAGCAGCGCCGCCACCGCCACCGCCACCGCAATGACCCTGACCATCCCGCCCGCCCACCTCTACTACATCCCGTAGAAAGCGATCCTATCCGGCCCGCGTCTGGGCGGCGACGGTCGGCTCCCCCGGACTGCGCCGGCTGCGTGGCCTATGCCAGCTGGCCCGGCTGCGGCGACCCGTTCGGCGGTCGGACGACGAGCCAGACGATCTCCATGAGCACGGCGGTGGCGGCGGAGATGCCCAGTGCCGTCAGCGGCCCGGCGACGCCGACCAGGGAGAGCTCGAAGAAGTCCTGCAGGAACGGCACGGCCAGCACCACGGCGAACACCCCGCCCATGGCGGCGACCAGCAGGATCCGCCACCAGGTGTACGGCCGGGCGATCATGGCGAGTGCCCAGAGCGCGACCAGGAACAGCGTGAACGTCGACAGCGACGTCTCGGCCTGCAGGTCGTGGTCGTAGAAGACCTCGCGCGCGAGGAAATAGGTCGCCACCGTCGACAGGCCCGCCAGCACGCCTGCCGGGATGGCGAAGCGCAGCACCCGGGAGACGAAGCCGGGCCGGGCCCGCTCGTGGTTCGGCGCCAGCGCCAGGAAGAACGACGGGATGCCAATCGTCAGCGAGCTGATCAGGGTCAGGTGGCGGGGCAGGAACGGGTACGGCACCTGGGCAGCGACGACGACGATCGCGAGCAGCACCGAGTAGACCGTCTTGGTCAGGAAGATGTTCGCGACCCGCTCGATGTTGCCGATGACCCGGCGGCCCTCGGCGACGACCGACGGGAGGGCCGCGAAGCTGTTGTCCAGCAGCACGATCTGTGCGACGGCCCGGGTCGCGGGGCTGCCGGAGCCCATCGCGACGCCGATGTCGGCGTCCTTGAGCGCGAGCACGTCGTTGACGCCGTCGCCGGTCATCGCGACGGCGTGGCCGCGGGCCTGCAGCGCGCCGACCATCTCGCGCTTCTGGTGCGGCGTCACCCGGCCGAAGATCGTGTGCGTCTCCAGCTCGGCTCCGAGCTGCGTGCGGTCCTCGGGCAGCCGGCGTGCGTCGACCGGGTCGTCGGCACCCGCAAGGCCCAGCTCGCGGGCGACCGCGCCGACCGACAGCGCGTTGTCCCCGGAGATGACCTTGGTGGCGACGTTCTGCTCGGCGAAGTAGTGCAGTGTGTCCGGCGCGTCGGCGCGCAGCCGTTGGGCGATGACGACCAGCGCAGCCGGCTCGACGGCGCCGGCGAGGGCGCCCACACCGCCGGCGAGCGCGTCCGCGAGGGAATGGTCGCAGCGGGCGAGCAGGAGCACCCGCAGGCCGCGCTCGCCGAACGCGTCGGCGTCCGCGAGCGCCGGGTGGCCGCGGTCGAGCAGCACGTCGGGCGCGCCCAGCAGCCAGGTCGACTCGGTGCCGTCCGGCTCGGCGAGGCTCGCGCCCGACCACTTGCGGGCCGAGGAGAACGGCGCCGCGTCGACCGGCCGCCAGCCGTCGGGTGCCGGGTATGCGTCGATGATGGCCTGCAGGCTCGCGTTCGGCCGCCGGTCGGCGGCGCCGAGCGCGCCGAGCACCGCGGCCACCCGCGCGCCGACCGGGCCTGCGCCGCCACCGCCACCGGTTTCCCCCGCCGCGGCCGGGCCGTCCGCGGCGACACCGTCAGCGCTGTAGGCGCTGTAGGCGCTGTAGGCACCGATGGCACCGTCGGCACGGCCGCCGGGGGCGTCCGTGGCGAACGCCCCGAGAGGACGGACCTCGGCGACGTCCATGGCCGGCTCGGTGAGGGTGCCGGTCTTGTCCAGGCAGACCACGCTGACCCTGGCGAGGCCCTCAATCGCCGGCAGCTCCTGCACCAGGCAGTTGCGCGTCCCGAGGCGGACGACGCCGGCCGCGAACGCCAGCGAGGTCAGCAGCACCAGGCCTTCGGGGACCATGCTGACGAGGCCGGCGACCATCCGCCGGATGGCCTCGGCCAGGTCGTTGTCGTTGACCGTGAGCTGGCTGATGACCAGCGCGATCCCGGCCGGAATGATCAGGTAGGTGACGATCCGCAGGATCTTGTTGACGCCGTTGCGCAGCTCCGAGTTGACCAGGGTGAACCGGCTGGCCTCGGCGGCGAGCTGCGCCGCATAGGCCTCGGCGCCGACCTTCTTGGCGACGAACGCGCCGGAACCGGCGACGACGAAGCTCCCGGACATCACCGGGTCGCCGGGGCGCTTGTGGACCGGGTCGGCCTCGCCGGTGAGCAGCGACTCGTCGACCTCCAGGCCGTCGGCCTCGCCGACCGTGCCGTCGACCACCACCTTGTCGCCGGGCCCGATCTCGATCACGTCGTCGAGGACGATCTCGCCGGGGGGAAGCTCGGCGGCGTGGCCGCCGCGACGGACCACCGGGCGGGCCTCGCCGATGACGGCGAGCCGGTCGAGGGTCCGCTTGGCCCGCAGCTCCTGGATGATGCCGATCACCGAGTTGGCTACGATGATCCCGGCGAACAGGCCGTCCTGAATCGGCCCGACGACGCAGATCATCGCGAACAGCACGCCGATGATCAGGTTGATCCGGGTGAAGACGTTCGCGGCGAGGATCTCGCGGACGGTCCGGCTGCTCCGGGTCGGCACGTCGTTGACCTGGCCGGCCGCGACCCGACTGGCGACCTCGTCGGCCGTCAGCCCACCCGGGCGGAACTCCAGGATGCCGGCGGCGCCGGCGCCGGGCTCCTCGCCGGCGGCCGAGTCCGCGGCGGCTGGCGCCGCTGCCGCGGTGTCCACGGTCGCGGTGTCCACGGTTGCGGTGTCCACGGTCGCGCCGTCCTGCGCGGCACGGTCCTGGGCCACGCTGCCGACGGCGGCCGAGGAGGTCGGCGGTACCGCGGGGTCGTCCGCGCCATCGGCGCCGAGGGCCTCGCCAAGGTCACCCGCCATTCCGCCACCGTGCCCCGGGCCAGGCGTGACCGGGTCAGCGTCGACCCGCTGCTCCATGCTTCCCCCTCGCTCAGTCGGACGAATGGCCACCGGCGCCGGAGCAGGCGTGCGGTGTCGCGGGCACTCGTCGCCTAACTCGCCAACCGTATGCGAGGGGTTCGTACAGCCGGTGACGCAGCCCCGGCCCGCGGACGTCGCCGCGACGGCGGCACCACCACGCACCCGCCGGCGATCTACGGAGGACCGCTGACGGCGCATCCGCGCTACGCGGCGCGCGGGCCGCGGCGCCGCGCCGTGAGTCAGATCTCACGAGGAGACCCGAGGAGAAGGAAAGGAAGGAGAAGTCGTCGCCACCGCCGTCCGTGCCAACGGCGGTGGCGACGAGTGCCAGGCGACGCCATCGCCTGGCACGTCCTTGGCGCTGCCCTGGACATCCGGCGACCGCGACCGTGTCCGGGGTGGGCGCCGGACCTGGCCAGCCGTGCCCGAGACCGGTCTGGTCTGTTCAGGTCCGCGCCCTACAGCTATCGCGATCTCGACTCGTTGTCAGCGCCACAGGCCGTTGGCTGGGTGCGACCGTTCACCGTGGCGGCACCATAGGACCATGGCAACAGAGAGGCTGGTCTCGGCCGGTCCGTCGCTCGCCTACCGCGTCAGGCCGTTCGCGCGGACCGCCGCTCCCGGCCCGCGCCCGCCGGACCTGCCGGTGATCAGCGACGCGGCGGCCGCAGTGGCCGCCCTACGGGACGCGATCACCGCCGCGGGCGACGCGTCCCGCAGGGCCGGCGGTGGCGTCGCGGTGCTGACGGGCGCCGGCATGTCGACCGAGTCCGGCATCCCGGACTATCGGGGCCCCAGTGGCGCGCTGCGCCGCGGCCACGCCCCGATGACCTACCAGCAGTTCACCGGCGACCCACGAGCCCGCAAGCGGTACTGGGCGCGTAGTCACGCCGGCTGGCGCCACATCGTCGCCGCGCGTCCCAACTCCGGCCACGTCGCGCTCGCGGCGCTGGAACGGGCCGGGCTGCTCGCGGGGATCGTGACGCAGAACGTCGACGGCCTGCACCAGGCCGGCGGCGCCCGCTCGGTCATCGAGCTGCACGGCAGCCTCGCCCGGGTGCTCTGCTCCGGTTGTGGCGACATCAGCCCGCGCACCGAGCTTGCGGCGCGGCTCGCGGCCGCCAACCCCGGCTTCCGGCCCGAGGCCGTGGACGCGGGCGTGTCCGGAGCCGAGGAGCCGGACACGGACACGGACACGGATGGCGCGGATGGCGCGGCGCGACCGCCGGATGCCGGGGTCAATCCGGACGGCGACGCGGCGCTCGCCGAGGCCGAGATCGCCCGGTTCGTGCTGGTCGGCTGCCGGCGCTGCGGCGACGGGCCGCTGGAGCCTGACGTCGTCTTCTTCGGCGCGACGGTCCCACGGGAGCGGGTGGCGGCCGCGATGGCCGTCGTCGAGGGCTCCGGGCTGCTGCTCGTCCTCGGCTCGTCTCTGACGGTGATGTCCGGCTATCGCTTCGTGCTGCGCGCCGGCCAGCTCGGCATCCCGGTCGTCATCGTCAACCAGGGCGCCACCCGCGCCGATACCCGCGCCGCGCTCCTCGTCGACGCCCCGCTCGGCGAGATCCTTCCGCCGCTCGCCCGCGGGCTGGCCGCCTCATGAGGGCCCCCACGGCGTTTCGGCTTCGCTCCGGCGCCGCGCTGCGAGGATGAGAGGTGTGCGGACGAGCGGAGCGGCGGGACCGGCCGGCCTGCGGTTGCGGGCGGCGACGCTCGACGACGTGCCGGAGCTGCTGGCGCTGGTGACCTCCGCCTACCGCGGGGAGTCGAGCCGCGCCGGCTGGACGACCGAGGCGGACCTGCTCGACGGCGGGCGCACCGACGCCCAGGCGATCGCCGATATCGTGACCGGCGCCGACGGGACGATCCTGGTCACGGACGAGGCGGAGGCCGGCCAGGGCGGCCCCGCTCCCGGCGCCGGGGCCCCGGGGCTGGACCGGCGGCGGATCGTCGCGTGCTGCCAGCTGGAACGGCACGGCGACACCGCCTACTTCGGCATGTTCGCGGTACGCCCAGCCAGGCAGGCCGCGGGTCTCGGCTCGGTGGTGCTCGCCCAGGCGGAGCGGTACGCCCGCGACGCCTGGGGCGCCGAGCGGATGGAGATGTATGTGATCTCGCAGCGGGCCGACCTGATCGCCTGGTATGCCCGCCGCGGCTACCAGCCGACCGGCGACATCAGGCCGTTCCCCTACGGCGACGAACGGTTCGGCCTGCCCCGGCGTGACGACCTCGCCTTCACGGTGCTGGCCAAGCCGCTCGCCGCCGCGGACGGGACGCCCGCCGGCTAGGCCGGCCTGCGGGCGGGTGGATGGGACCACCGCCACCTGCTAGGTCGCCGGACCGTTACCTGCGGCCAGGGCGGGCATCACCCCCACAGAGGTGAGGGCAGTGGCCGAGTTCGCGTTCAACTGTGTGACCATCGCGCCGATGCCGTGCGCGGTGAGCCCGACCCTGGCGGCCCGGCTGCGGATCGCCGAGACGACCGGGGCCTCGGTCCAGGCGCTGGCGCTGCGCTGCCAGGTCCGGGTAGACCCAGCGGGGCGCGGCTACCGCGACGACGAGCGGGATCAGCTGCGGACCCTGTTCGGTGGCCAGGCCCGCTGGGTGCGCGCGATGCGGTCGTTCTCGATCGCGACCGTGTCGGCCATGGTCGGCTCTTTCGTCGGCAGCGCCGAGGCCGAGCTGCACATCCCGGTGAGCTACGACCTGGAGGTCGCCGCCGGGAAGTACTTCCACGCGCTGCGGGACGGGGTGATCCCGCTGTCGCTGCTGTTCGGCGGCACGGCCTTCGTCGCGACGCTCGGCGGGATGCGGGTCGAGCCCGTGCGCTGGCATCTCGAGGCCGGCTACCGGCTGCCGGTGGCGGTCTGGCAAGAGCTGATGGACGCCTACTTCCCGGGCGAGGCCTGGGTGCGGCTGCGCCGCGACACCGTCGATGCGCTCGCCGGCTATCGGCTGACGAACGCCCTCGCCACCTGGGATGACGCGGTCCAGAGCCTGCTCGCCACCGCACGCGGCGCCGGCCGTGGCGCGGGCGACGCTTCGACACCGCCGCTGGCTGGCCTCGCCGACCGGCCGGGAACCGACCGGCGCGAGGAGGCGGTCCCAGCACCGGCCGAGAAGGCCGCGACGACCGACCGTCCGGTGGTGGGCTCATGAGCGCGTGGACCGGCCTCGAAGCGGCGCAGGCGATCGCCGACGCGCTGCTCTACCGCGGGTACCAGCTACATCCGTATCTTTCCGATCTTTCGGACCTGGCCGATCGGTCCACGTCGGGGGGCCCAGCCGGCCTCGCCGGCGGACCGGTGCTCTGGCCCGCCGAGCGCCTCGGCATCCTCGTCCCGCCCGCGTTCGCCGATGCGGACGCCGGTCGTGGCACCGGCACCGCCGCTGGCGCTGGCAACAGCGCCGACGCGGGCCTCGGCACGCATGTCTCCTGTCGCACCGAATGCCTGCTCGAACGCGAACCCGGCGCGGACGTGGGGCTGGTCGCGGATCCCGACGAGTGGGCCGACCTCGGGGTGTTGCACGCCCAGGTCCGGTTCCTGCGGCTGGTCGACCAGGCCGTATGGGTGCGGCGGCGCGAGGGCCGGGCCGCGGCGGAAGCAATCCGCGCCCCGGCCGGCTCGCCCGGCCAGCCTGGGGGCTGGGTGCGGGCCGTCGCCTGTGAGGAGGACGCGCTCGTCCCGCTGGCCGACCTGCTGGTCGGCCCGGCCGACCCGGAGCCGGATCCCGAGCTGTGGACGATTCCGGTGTCGGCCCCGGCCGGCAGGGAAGCCGAGCGGCTGCCGGGCCCGCCGGTTTCGACGCTCGGGGAACAGGCGCCCGCGGGCGCCGAGCGCGGACCGCGTTCGGCTGGTGCGCAGGAGGTCCCGGCGTCCCGGTGGGTGGTCAGCGTCCGGCAGCGGATCGACGCCGAGCTGCGCCTGTCCGCCCGGTGGCTGCCCGGCCCGTTCCGGGTCGCCCGGCTGTGCGCCGAACTGCGGAACACGTCGCGCTGGACGCCGGGCCCGGCCGCCGAGGCACTCGCCCCGGCGGGCGCGACCGCCCGGGGCAGCGGGCCCCGCGAGGCGCTGCGCCGCTCCTTGATCGCCGCGCATCTGGTGTTCCGCGCGCCCGGCTGGCGGTTCCTGTCGCTGGCCGACCCACCCTGGTGGGCCGCCACCTATGCGGCGTGCTGCCGCAACGAGCACGCCTGGCCGGTCCTGGTCGGCGGCGCCCCGTGCCACGACGACACGGTCCTGGCCGCGCCGCTCGTCCTGCCTGACCATCCCCGTCCCGCCCAGGCGCCCGGCGTGATGCCCGCCGGTGCCGTCGGGCCGGGTGGGGCGCGTGGGCTGCTCGCCGCGCCGACGCCCGGCCGGGTGGTTCCGATCTCTGGTCGGTGGCTGTAGCGAACACGCCCCCAGCTCGGCCCGGCGCCGGTGCCCGCCTTCGAGCCGGCTCGGCCCTCGTGTCCGCCCGGCCCTCGTGTCCGCCCAGCCCCGGGTCCGGCCAGCCTCCGTGTCCGGCCAGCCCCCGGCCAGTGCCTCGCGGCCGCTCGAAGCGAAGGGCTCAGGCCACGCCCAGGGCCGTGGCGAAGACCTGGCCGGCGCCCGACTCGGACTCGTACTGGCGGAGGATGGCGAAGACGATCTCGTCGAAACGGTCGGCGAACGCGCCGCCGGGCAGCAGCAGCCCGGCGAAGGCGGCCGCCACGACGGCGGGGTCGTTGCCGAAGGCGCCGCAGCCCCAGGCGCCGAGGACGAGGCGCCGGTAGCCGTGCCGGGCGGCGACCGCCAGGACCTGCCGGCAACGGGACTGGAAGGTCGCGGGCAGCAGCGGCAGCAGGTGCGGCTCGTCCTGGGCGAGCCCCGTCGCGTACGGCGCCGCCGCAGTGAGGATGCCCACCTCCACCGGCTCGGCCAGCAGGCTGAAGTCGTCGTCGCGGAAGACCGGCACGGCCGGCGAGTGCAGCACCCGGTCGCTGTAGAGCGAGGTGCCCGCAGCGTTGTGCGGCTGGTAGTAGGCGTCGACGCCGACCAGACACGCATACAGGGCGGACAGGCGGCAAAGGTACTCCTCCTGCGCCCTGGCCCCGCTGAGGAACCCGCCGCCCGGCCAGCGGGCCGAGGCGAAGTTGAGGGCCGCCACCGGCCCTGGCCCGGCGGCCAGCAGCCGGCGCGCGGCGACCAGCGTGGTCTCCCCGGTGACCTCGATGCGAGCCGGCAGCGACGCCCGCCCGCCGCCCGGACCCGCGGCCCCCGCGGCTGCGGGCCCGGCCGCGGCCGGGGCCGGGGTCGGTGCCGGGATGACGTCGACGGGCTCGGGGCCGTGGAGGACGGTGCCCTCGACCGCCCGGCGCACCTGCTCTGCGATGTCGACCCGGCGCCCGCTGGGCGTCGTGTACCCGCCGGCGTCGACGATCCCGACCGTCTCTGCCGCGATCCTGCTTAGTCGCTCCCGCACGCGTCCAGCCCCCTCGGTGCCGCCGTCCTGCCCGGCTTGCCCGTTCCGTCCGCCCTGCGCCGCCATGGGCCGCGCCGGTGGCCATTATTGGCGCGGCCGACGCCCGTGCGGATCCGAAGTGCCAGTCTGTCCGGACGCCGCCGGCGTAGGCGCCGCCGGGGCTTCGAGCCACGTCCTTGGGCCGCACCGTCGGGCCGCACCGTCGGGCCGGGACCGCGAGCCGCGGTGTCGAGCCATGGCCGCCTGCGGCGTCGGGAATGCACGGCGGGCCGGGATGTTAGATAGTTGCGTCAGCAACTAACAGGGCTCGCAAGGCGGAGCTGCCAGGCCGGGCCCCGAGGCAACCGGACCGGGAGACCGGACCAGGAGAGGACGGCGCGTCATGGCCGCTGCGACCGCGACCCCCAGGGCCCGCGTCGACATCCGCCGCGCGCAGGACCGGTACGCCACGAAGATCTCGTGGCTCGACTCGAAGCACTCCTTCGCCTTCGGCCACCACTACTCGCCGGACAACACCCACCACGGACTGCTGCTGGTCAACAACGACGACGTCGTCAGCCCCGGGAGCGGCTTCGAGACCCATCCGCACCGCGACATGGAGATCGTCACCTGGGTGCTGGACGGCGCCCTCGTCCACCAGGACTCCACCGGGCACTCCGGCGTCATCTACCCCGGCCTGGCCCAGCGGATGAGCGCCGGAACCGGCATCCTGCACTCGGAGAAGAACGACTCCTGGCGCCTGACCGGCGAGGGCGAGCACACCGACCCCGTGCACTTCGTGCAGATGTGGGTCGTGCCGGACTCCGCCGGGATACAGCCGGGATACGAGCAGCTGGAGATCGACGGCGAGCTGCTCGCCGGCGGGCTGGTCACCGTCGCCTCCGGCATGGACCGCGACAAGGACGCCGCGGCGATCCGGATCAGCAACCGCTACGCCGCGCTGCACGCGGCCCGCCTGGAGCCCGGCCGCCCGGTCACCCTGCCCGACGCCCCCTACCTTCACCTTTTCGTGCCGCGCGGCGCGGTGACCTTGGACGGTGAGGGGACGCCGGCGGGTGAGAGCCAGCTTGGCACCGGCGACGCCGCGCGCTTCACCGCCACCGGCGGCCACACCGTCACCGCCACGGAGCCCAGCGAGATCCTCCTCTGGGAGATGCACGCAGGCATCCGCGCCTGACCGGCCCGCCCCGGCCGCACGGCCGGCTCCCACCGCCGGCGACCGCAGATCGTCCGCCGCGGGGCGCCCCGGACCGGCCGCTGCGGCGCGACGCCGAGCGCAACCGGCGGCGGATCCTCGCCGCCGAACGCGTATTACGGCCATGATCTGGCCGCAATGGCGAGCATGCTGGAGGCGTGGCGAGTGAACTGCGCGGCGAGCCCGGCGACGCCTTCGACGAGGCCGCGGCCGAGGACGCCGCCGAGGCGGAAACCGGCACATACGCGTCGGCACGGACCGCGGCGCGCGCCGGCGGCGACGAGCGGGCCTCGCCGAGCGCGCGGATGCTGCGGCTGCTCGCGCTGCTGCAGACCCACCGGTACTGGCCGGGAGCCGAGCTGGCCGACCGGCTCGCGGTGAGCGCGCGCACGCTGCGCCGCGACGTCGACCGGCTGCGCGAGCTGGGCTACCCCGTGCTGGCCAGCCGGGGCGTCGCCGGCGGCTACCAGCTGAAGGCCGGGGCGGCCGTGCCGCCGCTGCTGCTCGACGACGACGAGGCCGTCGCGATCGTCGTCGGGCTGCGCGCGGCCGTCGCCGGGTCGGTGGCAGGCATCGAGGAGCCGGCGGTGCGGGCGCTGGCCAAGGTCGTTCAGGTGATCCCGCGCAGGCTGCGGCACCGGGCCGACGCGCTCGGCGCGTACACCGTGCCGGTCCCGATCGGCGGGCCGCCGGTCGACGCCGGGCTGCTGACCTCGATCGCGCTCGCGGCCCGGGCGGACGAGCGGGTGCGCTTCGGCTACACCGACCGGGAGGGAACCGCCACCAGCCGCCACGTCGAGCCGCACCGCCTGGTGTCGCTGAGTGGCCGCTGGTATCTCGTCGGCTTCGACCTGGGCCGGTCCGACTGGCGGACGTTCCGGCTCGACCGGATCGCCGGGCCGCCGACCACCGGCGGCCGGTTCCGCCCGCGCCCGCTGCCCGGCGGCGACGCGGCCGCGTTCGTGCGCTCCGCGGTCCGCTGGACGCCGGCCGGCCGGCAGGCCGAGGTGCTGATCTGGGCGCCCGTCGACGCGGTGGCCCGGGTCGTCGGCCGCTGGGGCACCGTCGAACCGGCCCCGCAGGGCGACGCCGGGCCGTGCCGGCTGCGGATGAACACGGACGACGTCTCGTGGCCGGTGCTGCTGCTCACCCGGATCGGCGCGCCGTTCCAGGTGGTCGGCCCGCCGGAGCTGGCCGACCACGTCCGTGCCGTCGGCCGCCTCTTTTCCGCCGAGCCGCCCGAGGCACGCCAGGATGACGAGCCGCGGGCTGCGCCCGCTGGGAGACCGGTCGCGGGATAGCCTGCGATAAGGCGGATTCGCGACGCGGGCAGCGGCCGGACGAGGCGGCACCGCGCGCTCGGGCGGGAGTGTGCGTGGTGGGGCAGCCGGGCGTCGCGCCGCCGGGCCCGGGTGACCCGGACCTGGTCGGGCCGTACCGGGTGCTCGGGGTGCTCGGCAAGGGTGGCATGGGCACGGTCTACCTGGCCCGCCGCGACGACGGATCCACGTCGGACCGGCGGCTGCCGGCCGGGCGGGCACCAGGTGTGCGGGCGCCAGCCGCTGGAGGTGGCGGCGCCAACCTGGAAGCCGAGCCACTGGTCGCCGTGAAGGTCATCGACGAGGACTTGGCGCGGGTGCCGGCATTTCGGGAGCGGTTCCGGCGGGAGGCGCACGCCGCGCGCCGGGTCGCCCGGTTCTGCACCGCCGAGGTGCTCGACGTCGACGTGTCGAGCCCGCGGCCCTACCTCGTCACCGAGTTCATCGACGGCCCGACGCTGTCCGCCGCGGTGGCCGACGGCGGGCCGCTGCCACCGGCCGAGCTCGAGCGCTTCGCCGTCGCCGTCGCCTCGGCGCTCACCGCGATCCACGCCGCCGGCGTCATCCACCGGGACCTCAAGCCGGGCAACATCATGCTCTCCTCGTCCGGCGCGCGCGTCATCGACTTCGGTGTCTGCCGCCCGCTCGAGGAGGTCACGGCCATCACCGTTGGCAAGCTGGGCACGCCGGTGTTCATGTCCCCCGAACAGGCCCTCGACGAGCCGGCCACCACCGCCACCGACGTGCACGCCTGGGGCGCCAACGTCATCTACGCCGCCTCCGGCCGGCTCCCGTTCGGCGAGCCGGCCATCACCGAGCTGCTGCGCCGCGTCGTGTGCGAGGGGCCGGACCTCGCCGGCCTGCCCGCCGCGCTGCGGCCGGTCGTCGCCCGCGCCATGGCGAAGAACCCGGCCGACCGCCCCACCGCCCGTGAGCTGCTTCTCTGGCTGACCGACGCGGCCACCCCCGACGCGTCCGGTGAGACGACGCTGCGCCTGCCCGCCGGCTCGACGCTGCTCCCGCTCCCCCAGGCCCCGCCGGGCCCGTTGCCCACTCCCGTTCCCACACCCCCTCCCGTTCCGACGTCCGACCCCGGTCCGACGCCCGCGCCGGCACCCGGGCCATGGGCCGGGTCGTCCAGGCCGGCCGGGCCCACCAGCCTGTGGGCCGCACCCGGGCGGGCGAACCCGCCCACCTCGAACGGCACGCCGGCGGACCCGCCGCGCCGGCCGCCCGCGGCCGGCGCGCGTGCGTGGTCCCGCCTTCTGCGCGGGCTGCGTCAGCCCAGGTTCTAGGCCCGGGGCCCGATCCGCCAGGCCGGCAGCCGGCCACGGCCTCGGCTCGTCGTCCGCCCATCGGCCCGGACCTGTCGGCCTCGCTACTCGCGAGACGTCGCAGGCCCGGCCGACGATACGGTCCGCCCAGAAGATCTCGCTTGGCCTGTCGGGGAAACGGACACGGCCAGTCGTCCGGGCCGGAGGATGCCGTGGCCGTGGTGTCGGGGGTGGCGCCGCTCGACGAGACCGATCCGCGCGAGCTGGGGCCGTACCTGCTGCTCGGCCGGCTCGGCGACGGCGGCATGGGAAGCGTCTATCTGGCCCGCCGCCAGGTTCCCCTCGGCCCCGGTCGCTCGGTCGGCTCCGCCGGCCCTGCTAACTTCACCGGCTCCGCCGGCCCTGCCGGGATCGCCAGGCCCGTGGGGACCGGTGGGACCGGGGCCGAGGAGCCGCTGGTCGCCGTGAAGGTGATCCGGCCGGATCTCGCCCGCCTGCCACGCTTCCGGGAGCGGTTCCTGCGCGAGGCCCAGGCAGCCCGCCGCGTCGCCCAGTTCTGCACCGCCGAGGTCCTCGACGTCAGCACCGACGGTGTGCGGCCCTACATCGTCACCGAGTACATCGACGGGCCGACGCTGACCGCCGAGATCCGCAGCAGTGGGCCGCTGTCGACCACCGCGCTCGACCGGCTCGCCGTCGCGGTCGCGTCCGCGCTGACCGCGATTCACGCGGCCGGCATCGTGCACCGCGACCTCAAGCCCGGCAACATCCTGCTCTCGCGCTCCGGCGCCCGGGTCATCGACTTCGGCATCGCCCGTGCTCTCGACGCGACGACGATGCTGACCGAGGGCAGCATCGGCACCCCCGGCTTCATGTCCCCCGAGCAGGCTCTGGGCCGCCCGGCCACCACGGCCGCCGACATCTACGCCTGGGGCGCCGTCGTCCTGTACGCGGCTGCCGGCCGGCCGCCGTTCGGCGAGGGACCCACCCCGGCCGTGCTGCACCGCGTCGTCCACGACAGCCCCAACCTGGCCGCCCTGCCCGCCAACCTGCGGCCCGTCGTGACCCGCGCGATGGCGAAGAACCCGGCCGAGCGTCCGACCGCCGACGAGCTGCTCCTGCTCCTGCACGGCGTCCACGCCCAGCCCGGGCCCGGCTCCGGCCCGACTCGCGGAACCCGGCCCGGGTCCGTTTCTGGCCTGAGACCCGGCTCCGGTCCCGGGCCTGGCTCCGGGCCGGGGACCAGCCGCAAGTCGCCGCCCAGCCGACGGTTGGACGGGTTGGACGGCGTCACCGAGAGAGCAGGCGCCGTCACCGGCCCGCTGCGCCGGCCGCCGGCCGCAGCCGGGCCGGCGGGCCAAGGCCAGCCGGAGCGGACGCTCACCGCCGCCACCCATCGGACGCCACGTTCGATGAGCCCAGCGGGCCCGGCGGGCCCGCGCGCCACCGCTCCCGCCGACCCGCCTGCCCACCTGCCCGCCGGCCGGCGGGCGGGGTCACGCCGCAGGCTGATGGGCGGGCTGGCCACGGCCGCCGTGATCGCCGTGGCCGTTGCGGCGGTCATCTTCGCCACGGCCGACCGGGACGGCACCTCGGGCACCCCGGCGGCGACCGCCTCGGGGCCTGCCGCCATCGCCGCGTCGCCGGCATCCACGTCGTCGACGGCGTCCTCGCCCCGCGCGACGACCGCCACCGCCCTGGCCGGCGCCCTGCCCGAAGCCTTCGGCGAGCCGCTCGCCGGCGCGGCCTTCGACGCGGCCTTCTCGCCCGACGGCCATCTCCTCGCGGCCTACGGCGAGGGCCGCCTGCGCATGTGGGACGTGACGAAGCCCGCCGCCCCGGCGCAGCTGGGCAGGTCCGTCGACGCCGGCGAGGTCTGGGGCATGGTCTTCTTCGTCGACGCGAAGACCGTGGCCACCACCGGTGACAACGTCAGGTTCTGGGACGTCACCGACCCGGCGAACCCGACGGCGGTCGGCAAGCCACTTCCCGCCCGCGGCGGTGCCGTCGCCTTCTCCCCCGACGGCCGCACGCTCGCCATCGGCGCCGAGGACGGCACGACCCAGCTCTGGGACGTCACCTCGGCGGCCAGCCCCAAGCGGGCCGGCCAGCCGATCGGCGGCGGTGGCGACGGCGTCGTCACCGTGGCCTTCTCCCACGACGGCCACCGCCTGGCGGTCGCCCCCGCCGACGGCACCGTCCGCCTCTGGGACGTCACCAGCCCCGCCAGCGCCAAGGCGGTCGGCGGGGCGTTCGACGCCGGCGGCGCCTGGCTGCTGGCCTTCGCCCCCGACGGCAGGACCCTGGCCACCGTCGGCGTCGCCATCCGCTTCTGGGACCTCACCGACCCCGCCGGCCCGGCCCCGCTCGGCCAGCCGATCTTCGACGTCCCGAGCAACGGCGGGTTCGACATCACCTTCTCGCCTGACAGCAGCGTCCTCGTGAGCGCCGACGGTCTCGACGGCTCGATCCGGTTCTGGGACGTCACGACCCCCGCGAAGGCAGCCTCGCTCGGCCAGCCGCTCGCCGGCGGGTCGACGGGCAGCGCCGGCGTCACGATCTCCCCCGACGGCCATGTGCTGGCCGCCCTCGTCCCCGCCGGAGACAAGGCCGCCGTGCGCCTCTGGAATCTGCACTGACGCCGCGGGTGCCACCAGTCCGGGCCCTCGGGGCCAGACCGGGCGAGGACGCCTGTCCGGTGCGATAGCGTCCGGCGCGGAAGATCCCTTCCGCGGGCCGTCCGGAGGACGAGCGGGAGCGGGTCCGTGGCGGGGGAGGAACGTGGCCGAGATCGCGGGTGTGGCGCCACTCGACGACGACGAGCCGGGCGAGCTGGGGCCGTACCGGCTGCTCGGCCGCCTCGGCGACGGCGGCATGGGCAGCGTCTACCTGGCCCGTCGCCGGGACATCACCGAGCACGCGCCGCGTGGGGACGACGGGCCGCTGGTCGCGGTGAAGGTGATCCGGCCCGACCTGGCGCGCGTCCCGGAGTTCCGGGCGCGTTTCCTGCGCGAGGCCCAGGCGGCCCGCCGCGTCGCCCGGTTCTGCACCGCCGAGGTCCTCGACGTCGATGTCGACGGCTCCCGGCCCTACCTGGTCACCGAGTTCGTCGACGGCCCGACCCTGTGGGCGGCGGTCCGCGACCAGGGCCCGATGCCGGAGGTCCGCCTGGAGCGGCTCGCGGTCGCCGTCGCCTCCGCGCTGAGCGCGATCCACGCCGCCGGGATCGTGCACCGCGACCTCAAGCCCGGCAACATCCTGCTCTCGCGCTCCGGCGCCCGGGTCATCGACTTCGGCATCGCACGGGCGCTCGACTCCGTGACCCAGCTGACCCATGGCAGCATCGGCACCCCCGGCTTCATGGCCCCGGAGCAGGCCCTCGGCCAGCCGGTCGGCACCGCGGCCGACGTCTACGCGTGGGGCGCCGTCATGGTCTTCGCCGCGGCCGGGCGGCCACCGTTCGGCGAAGGCCCGACGCCGGTCATCCTGCACCGGGTCGCCACCCAGGCCCCCGACCTTTCCGGTGTGCCCGCGGCGCTGCGCCCCGTCGTGGCGCGGACGATGGCGAAGGACCCGGCCGGCCGCCCGTCCGCCGACGAGCTGCTTCTTCTCCTGCACCGCACCCACTCGACGCCCGAGCCGCCGGGCCAGGCTCGCACCGGGGCGGCCGGGGTTACCCGGCCGCCCCGGCCCGCGCTGGCCGAGGACTCGGCCAGCACCACCACCAGGCCGCTCCCGCCGCCCGAGCTGGCGGCGCCGGCGGCGCCCACCGCGGGCCCGGCGGTGCGGGCCGTGGGCCCGCAGACCGTAGGCCCGCAGACCGTGGGCCTCGGCCCGCCACGGCCGGCCGCCGCCGTCCCGGGACCGCCGCTGCCAGCTCCTCCCGGCGGCCCGGCGGTCAGTGCGCCCGGCGGCCCGCAGCTCGACGCACCGTCCGGCCCGCAGCCCGGCCCGGCGGCCGTCGGGCCGGGGCGGTCAAGCCGGCGCCTGGTCGCCGCCTTGTCCGCGATCACAGCCCTGGCCGTCGCAGTGGCCGTCACCACGACGGTCCTCGCCGCCACCGGGCACCGCGGCGCGGGCGACGGGCCGGCCGTGCTCGGGACGGCGTCCCGAGGTGCGGCGACGGCCACCGCGACGCGAGCCGTGCCGGCGACGACCGCCGAGTCGCTGGCCCGCCGCCCGCCGCGCCCGGTGGCTCACTTCAGCGTGGAGCACGTCTACGGCGATGTCACCTTCTCCCCTGCCGGCCACCTGCTGGCCGTGGTCGACCACCCGTTGGACATACCGACTCTCTGCCTGTGGGACGTGACAGACCCGGCCGAGCCCGAATGGCTGCTCCCCAACAGCGTCACGGTCGCCGACGGCACACCGGTCTTCTCGCCCGACGGCCATCTCCTCACGCTGTGGGGCGCGGACGGCTCGATCCAGCTCTGGGACGTCACCAGCCCCGCCGAGCCCAAGCTCGCCGGGCGGGTGACCCCCACCGGGCCGGACGACCGGAACACGCATGACCTCGCGTTCGCGCCGGGCGGCGCGCTCGCGACGAGCCAGGGCGACGGGACGATCCAGTTCTGGGACGTCACCAACCGGACCAGCCCCGCCCGCGTCGGCGAACCCCTCGTCAGCCTCGGCGGCGGCACCGACGACCCCGACGACCGCTACTTCACGGGCATGGCCTTCGCCCCGGACGGGCGCACGTTCGCCACCGGCGAACCCGACGGCGCCGTCCGCTTCTGGGATGTCTCCGACCTCGGCAGCCCGAAACAGGTCAGCCGGCCGTTCAACGCCGCCGGGGCGTGGTGGATGCGGTTCACTCCCGACAGCCACACCTTGATCACCGTCGGGTCGGCCATCCGGCTCTGGGACGTCAAGGACTTGACGAACCCCCGGCCGCTGGGTCAGCCGCTCTTCGAGGTGCCTTCCAACGGCGGATTCGACATCGGCCTCTCCCCCGACGGCACCGTCCTCGCCGTCGACGACCAGAGCGACGCCATCCGCTTCTGGGACCTCACCGATCCGGGCCACCTCACACCTCTGGGCGAGCCGGTGCACAACCTCGGCGGCTGGGGTTTCGACTTCTCCTCCGACGGACGCGCCCTCGCCACCGCGGGCGAGACGGACCCCATCGTGATCTGGGAGCTGGACTGACCGGCGCGGCCCTGCCGATGCCTGAGAAGCCTCGACCGCCGGGTTCGCCCGCCGAACGGCGTCGGGTCGTCATCCGGACAGCTTTTGGCAGTAGGCGCGGAGGCTTGGTGGGATATAACGGGCACGGGGAAGATCGCCTCTGACGCCTGCGGGGACCGGGCGGGCCTGGTCTTCCGGTCGGGGGGGCGCGGTGGCCGGCGTGCCGGGGGTGGCGCCGCTGGACGAGACGGACCCGGTCGCGCTGGGACCTTACCTGCTGCTGGGACGGCTCGGCGACGGCGGCATGGGCAGCGTCTACCTGGCCCGCCACGAGCACGCGGCCGAGGACGGCCCCCCGGAGCAGGTACTCGTCGCGGTGAAGGTGATCCGTCGCGACCTGGCGCGGGTCCCGGCCTTCCGGGAGCGTTTCCTGCGCGAGGCCCAGGCCGCCCGCAGCGTCGCCAGGTTCTGCACCGCGGAGGTCCTCGACGTCAGCACCGACGGTACGCGGCCTTTCCTCGTCACCGAGTACGTCGCCGGACCGACCCTGCTGACCGCGGTCGACCGCGGCGGGCCGCTGCCCGGCCCGGAGCTCGAGCGGCTCGCGGTCGCGACCGCGTCCGCGCTCACCGCGATCCACCACGCCGGCGTCGTGCACCGCGACCTCAAGCCCGGCAACATCCTGCTGTCCTCCACCGGCGCCCGCGTCATCGACTTCGGCATCGCCCGGGCGCTCGACCTCGCACCGCAGACCCACGGCCTCGTGGGCACACCGGCCTTCATGGCCCCCGAACAGGCCGCCGGCGAGCCGGCCGGTCCCGCCGCCGACATCCACGCCTGGGGCGCCGTCCTCCTGTTCGCCGCGACCGGCCGGCCGCCGTTCGGTGACGGCCCGGCGCCGGCCGTCCTGCGGCGGGTCGTGGCCGCAGAGCCGGATCTCGACGCGCTGCCGGCGGGTCTTCGCGACCTCGTCGCCCGGACGATGGCCAAGGATGCCGCCGCGCGGCCGACCGCCGACGAGCTGCTCCTGGCCCTGCACCACCTGCGCAGCCGCCCCAGTACTCCACCGACCGATGCGCCACCGACCGGTGGGCCACCGGCGATCGGCCGGCTGGGCTGGCCTGTCGGCGAGCCTGACCGGCTGCCGTCGCGCGGCCTGTCCGCGGGCCGCCTGCTCGCCGGCCGCCGCCTGCCCGTCGCCGCCGCCATCGCGCTCATGCTCGCCGCGGCCGGCACGGTGGCCGTCCTCACGACGTCGGACGGCGATACCCGCGCCGGCGCCGGGCCACCCGGACCTCGGGCCCACCCTCGCCCGGCGGGTCACCGTCACGGAAACCATCGACGACGACGGCAACCGTGCTCGCCCGCACACCGCCCGCCCGGGTCGGCCCGCCGCTCACCGGCGGCGACGTCGGGGTGAGCACGGCAGTGTTCTCCCCGCGCGGCCGCGTCCTCGCCACGTCGAGCGGCGACCGCTCCCTGCGCCTCTGGGACGTCAGCCACCCGGACACGCCGCGCCTCCTCGGCCAGCCGCTGACCGTGCCCATCGACGCGGCGTCCGAGCCGGCCTTCTCCCCTGACGGCCGCACCCTCGTGACCGTGAGCGACGGCACGGCCCTCCGGCTGTGGGACCTCAGCGACCCGGCCGCGCCCGCCCTCCTCGGCCAGCTCCTCGCCGGCATCACCGGCGAGGTGTATGACGTCGCCTTCTCGCCCGACGGCCGGACGCTCGCGACGGCCGCGAACGACGAGACCGTCCGCCTCTGGAACGTCACGGACCCGGCGCACCCCGCGCCGCTCGGGCAGCCGCTGACGGACAGGGACGGCGACGGGGCGATCGGTGACGTGCGGTTCTCCCCCGACGGGCGCACCCTGGTCACGGCCCAGGGCCTCTGGAACGTCACCGACCCCGCCCGGGCTACGCCGTACGCCGCGCCCAGGGACGCTCCCAGTGGCGACAGCGCGGCGTTCTCCCCCGACGGGCGCATCCTCGTCACCTACAGCTCCTACCCAGGCGTCATCCGGCTGTGGAACGTCACCGACCTGGCCAGCCCGACACCGCTCGGCCAGCCGCTGTTCCTGAGCGGCTCCGAGTTCCAGGACGCCATGGCCATGACACCCGACGGCAGCACGCTGGCCTACGCGGACACCTACGCCGGGACCCTGTCGTTCTGGGACATCACGGATCCCGCGCATCCGGTCACCATCGGCCAGCCGCTCGTCGCCCGCGACGCCACGGACTCGCCGGGCTCAACCATCCTCGCGGTCTCGCCCGACGGCACCCTGCTCGCCACCGTCGCCGACGACCTGAACGCCATCCAGCTCTGGAAGCTGCGCTGACGCCCCCGTCGCGTATCCGTCGGCCTGGCGGTTCGGCGGATCAGCGCAGTTTCCACAGGGTGATCTCACTGTCCGAGCCGCCGGACGCGAGGACCCGGCCGTCCGGCGAGAACGCGACGGCGAACACGAAGAGCCGGTTCTCCAACGGCCCGTCGATCGGCTTCGGGGCGGCCTTGTCCGTGACGTCGGCGAGACGGACGAGGTCGTCGCCGGCGCTGCCGCTGGCAAGGACCGTGCCGTCGGGCGAGAACGCGACCCCGTTGACGTTGTCCTCATAGTCGGCGACGGGCTGGCCGAAGGGCCGGACGTTGCGCGGGTCCGACAGGTCCCAGAGCCTGACCTCCCCGCCCAGGCCGCTGCTGGCCAGGGTGCGGCCGTCGGTGGAGACGGCCAGGCCGGTGACGTCGACGTCCGCGGCCGACAGCGGCACGGTGAGGTCCGCGGGCCTGGCGGGGTTCGTGACGTCCCAGAAGTGCAGGTTGCCGCCCTCGTCCCCGCCGACGAGCAGGCCGCCATCGGGGGCGAACCGCAGCTTCTCGACCGACTCGGGTATCCCGCCGACGCTGATCTCGTGCGGCTCGCCGATCTGCCGCGGGCTGTTCGGATCGGTCACGTCGTAGAAGCGCAGGGACGCGTACAGGTCCTGGACCACGACGGCGAGCAGGCGGCCGTCCGGGGAGAGCGCCACGTCGTTGACCACGGTGGGCAGCCCCTCGTCGTCGCCGGCGGGCGGCGTCACGCCGAGCCGTCTGGGGCTGGCCGGGTCCCTGACGTCCCACAGCCGCGCGGTCATGTCCTCGCTGCCGGTCGCGAGCAGGCGGCCGTCGGCGGAGTACGACAGGCCGCGCACCTCGTCGGTGTGGCCGATGAGCGGCTGGTCGTAGCCCTTGGGCCTGGCCGGGTCGGTGACGTCCCACAGCCGGACGATGCGGTCCTGGGAGGCCGTCGCGAGGGTGTGCCCGTCGGGGGCGAACGCGATCGCGCGGATGTAGCCGGTGTGACCGGTGAGCGGCGAGCCCAGCCGCCGCGGCGGCGTGCGCTCCAGGACCTCGGCGGTCGTGCCGTCGGCGCCAGCGGCGGGCGTCGCCGAGCCACCGGCGCCGGGCTCACCGGTCGAGCCTTCGCGTGGCGGCGTCGTCGACGGGCCGCTCGGCCCGGTCGACTCGCGGGCCGTGCCCGGCGAGCGGTCCGAGCGGGTGGTGAAAATGACCACGCGGAGGACCACCAGGAGCGCCGCGAGCACGGCGACGGCCGTAAGCGCCCTGGGCCCGGACGGCCAACGTCTGGTCGCCGGCCGCGACCGGCCGACGGGTGGCCAGTGACCGAGCTGACCCGCGGCTGGGGGTGCGGCGGCGGAGTGGTCGCGCGGCTGGCTGGCAGTGGTTGGCGTGTCCGTCTGCGAGTCGAACGCGCCGGGCTGGGGCCACCGGTGCGCGGTGGCGGGATCCACGGCTACCGCGGCCCCGGCGGTCCCGGTCGCCGCGAGGGGGTCGAGGGCGATCTGCGGGCTGGCCGAAGGTGCAGCCGGGACCTGTCCCGGCTCGAGGTGCAGGTGGTGTAGCTGCAGGAGCAGGTCCTGCGCGGTGGGACGCTGCGCAGGATCCTTCGCGAGTGCCTGGGCGACGATCGGGCGCAACGGCTCGGGGACGCCGCGCAGGTCGGGGGTCTCGTCGACGACGCGGCGCAGCAGCACGGCTGGCGTCGCGCCCTCGCCGAAGGGGGACCGGCCAGTCGCCGCGAAGAGCAGGACGGCCCCCCACGCGTGGATGTCGGCAGCGGCCGACGCCTGCGCGCCCAGCGCCTGCTCGGGGGCCATGTAGGCGGGTGTGCCGATGCTTCCCTCGGTGAGCCCGGTGGTCGTGTCGTAGGCGCGGGCGATGCCGAAGTCGATGACCCGGGCTCCGGACGGTGACAGCAGGATGTTGGCGGGTTTGAGGTCGCGGTGGACGACGCCGGCGGCGTGGATGGCCGTCAGTGCGGACGCGACCGCGATGCCGAGACGTTCGAGCTCTGCCGCCGGCATCGGGCCGCGGTCGCGGACCGCCGCCAGCAGGGTCGGCCCGTCGACGTACTCGGTGACCAGGTAGGGCCGGCCGGTCGTGTTGACGTCGAGGACCTCGGCTGTGCAGAACCGGGCGACCCGCCGCGCGGCCTCGGCCTCCCGCAGGAACCGCTCCCGGAACTGCGGGAGCCGGGCCAGGTCCGGCCGGATCACCTTCACCGCGACCAAGGCCTGCTCGTCGCTCCCGCTCCCGCTCCCGCTGGCGCCCGGCGGGCGTCGGGCCAGGTAGACGCTGCCCATGCCGCCGTCACCGAGCCGTCCGAGCAGGATGTAGGGCCCGAGCTCTCGCGGGTCGTCCTCGTCCAGCGGAGCCACACCTGGCACGTCGAGCACGCTGCCCCGGGTCGGCCGCCGGCTCACCTATGCGGCGAAATAGCTACATAGCGTAATTGCGCCGGATGTCCGCATCGTGCCGAGGAGTAACGTCAGGCGCCCACGCTCCGTTGCGCAGCGGACACCGGCCCGCGGGCCGGCAGGCGCGCCGTCGCGGCGAGCGGGAGCCCGGCGAAGGATCGAGGGCGGGCCGCTCGGCGAGGTCCGAGCGACGCAGTACAGGCGTTCGGACCTCGCCGAGCGAGGGCAGGTTACCCCGAGGTCGCGGCGTCGGCGCCGGCGCCGGCGTGGGCGTCGAGGTGGCCGGAGGCGATCAGCGCGAGCAGCAGGATTCCCAGGGCGACCCGGTAGATCACGAAGGGGGCGAAGCTCTTCGTCGAGATGTAGCGCAGGAACCAGGCGATCGCCGAGTAGCCGACGACGAACGCGATCACGGTCGCGAGGATCGTCGGCCCCCAGGACACGTGCCCGTCGGAGCCGTCCGCGACCGACTTGAGCTCGAACAGCCCCGAGGCGAGCACCGCCGGGATGGCCAGCAGGAACGAGTACCGGGCGGCCGCTTCTCGGGTGTACCCGAGGAACAGGCCGCCGCTGACAGTTGCACCCGAGCGGGACACTCCGGGGATCAGCGCGCAGGCCTGGGCCAGGCCGTAGAGCAGGCCGTCGCGGGTGGTGAGGTCCTCGACGGTCTTGCGCTGCCGCGGGAAGGCGTGCCGGCCCTGCTTGCTCGCCTGGGTGGCGTACCAGTCGGCCGCGCCGAGGATCAGGCCGAGCACGATGAGCGTCGTCGCGATCAGCCGCAGGTCACGGAAAGGGCCCTCGATGGAGTCCTTGAGGGTGACACCGAGCACGGAGATCGGGATCGAGCCGATGATGATCAGCCAGCCCATGCGGGTTTCCTGCGTGCCGCGGTACTTGGGGTTGGTGAGCGAGCGGGCCCAGCTCGAGACGATCTTGGCGATGTCCTTGCGGAAATAGAGCAGGACGGCGGTCTCGGTGCCGATCTGGCTCACGGCGGTGAACGCGGCGCCCGGGTCGGACCAGCCGACCAGCGCGGGCACGATGCGCAGGTGCGCGCTGGACGAGACCGGCAGGAACTCGGTGAGGCCCTGGACCAGGCCCAGGACGCCTCCCTGGAACCAGTTCACGCGGCGGCCACGCGGGCGGGACGGGTCGCGCGGTCGCCCGCGGCCACCGGACGCCGTCTGGCGGCGAGGCCGTCGGACACGTCAACGTGGGTGACGCCCGCCACAGCGGCGCCACGGCCCGCGGGCCAGCCTCCCGGTGCACTCCCGTACCTGGTCACGCTGCCTGACAGTAGCCGACGTCATCACCTGGCCGACGGCCAGCCCGCGACCTGCCCCAACGGCACACGGCCGGCCGCTCAGTCCAGCCGCACATCTCAGTCCAGCCGCACATCGCCCGAAACAGGTCCATGACGAGACCTACTCCTGCCCAGGAGCTGGTCTCCACGCGGCGGGTGATCAGCGGACACCTGGACCGGGGCTGCGCTACCGTCATCAGTCAGCTGCCCCCGGTCGATATCTCCGACCGAAGGCACGGGCATGCCCGGCGCCTGTGGGCGCCCACTGCGACGGCCGGTGGCAAGTTCCTCACCACTGGGACCTATGACTACCGGTACGTTTAGGAAACTTGGACTGAACGGCGAGGAAACTCCGGTAGAACAGGCTTTGCGATGTGCGGACTCCACAGGGAACCTCTCCGGGGCGAGCGGTCCACGTGCCGGCCCGTCGCCACCTCCAGCCTTCTCATCCGCCAGCGCCGCACCCCGTCCGGGTCCCAGCACCTCGCTCCCCCGAGCCTGCCCTCCCACCGGCAGCCGACATGACCTCCCCCACCGCGGCCCCCGCCCGCGGATCCACCCCGAACGGCCCGCGCCGGCTGTCCCGCGACACGATCCTCGCGGCGACGGCGGCCCGGGACAGCCGGACCGAGGGGCTGGCAGACGAGATCATCGAAGCCGCGCGGCTGCTGTGGCGGGTGGTCGGCGCGGAGAAGCCGACCGCGACGCCGGCCGCCTTCGAGAAGCTGCGCCCGCGCCACGTCCAGCTGCTGCGCCTGCTGGCCCGGCAGCCGGGCATTTCGGTGCGCCAGGCCGCCGAGGCGCTGTCGATGCGCCCGCACAACGTGAGCACGCTGATCACGGACCTGGTCGGTGCCGGCCTCGTGGAGCGGCGCAGCGACCCACATGACCGCCGCGTCGCCCGTCTCCACCTGTCCGAGGAGGCTCTCGACCAGGTCGAGGGCGTCGAGCGTGACCTGCACGGCGCCGTCGTCGACGCCGTCGCCCGCCTCACCGACGTCGACCAGGGCCGCATCCGCGCCGCGCTCCCGGCCCTGGCCCGCGTCGTCGCCAGCCTCGACAACCCGGCCCCGCCCACGAGCCAGCGCTGACTCGGTACGCGCCGCGCGAAAAATCGGTTGAGATGATTCCGGGCCCGAGGCATCTCCTCAGCTCGGCTCATCCGCTCGGGAACGCCAGCTCAGACGACGAACTCGATCACCGCCGCGCGTCGGCGTCTGTGCAGTTCCTGTGAATGTAGGTGCTCAGCGCAATGGGCGTGTACTTGTCCTCACCGCTTGCGGGCGAGGCCGCCATACATGTGGACGTGCAGGTCGCTGACCGCGAGGGACTCCGCGTCGGGCTGCCAGTGGTTGACGAGGACGACGCCGGGCTCGAGGATCTCCAGCCCGTCGAAGAAGCGTTCGACCTGGGCCTTGTCCCGGGCGACGGTGGGGATGCCGTTGGCGTTGTAGGCGGCGACACCGGTGGTGACCTCGTCGGGAGCGCTATCGGCCGTACAGGTCGATAGCGCGAGGAAACTACCCGCGGCGAGCGGGCCCATCAGCCGGTCGATGATCCCCTGCGCGAGCTCGTCGTCGACGACGAAGTGCAGGACCGCCAGCAGGCTCACCGCGACCGGCTGGGTCAGGTCGAACAGATCGCGGAGCTGCTCGGACTCCAGGATCGCGCCCGGGTTCTTCAGGTCAGCGTCGAGGTAGGCAGTACGCCCCTCGGGCGTACCGGACAGGAGCGCGCGAGCGTGGACGAGAACGATCGGATCGTTGTCGACGTACAGCACCCGCGCGTCCGGCGCCACCTGCTGCGCGACCTCGTGCAGGTTCGGCGCCGTCGGCAGCCCGGTGCCGACGTCAAGGAACTGGCGGATCCCATGCTCCGCAGCCAGATGACGGGCGAGACGGGCCATGAAGTTCCGGTTCGCGCGCATCGACTTGGGCAGGTTCCGCCAGTCCTTGGTGACCGCGACGGCAGCCGCCCGGTCAGCGGGGAAGTTGTCCTTACCACCGAGCAGGTAGTCGTAGATACGGGCCGAGTGAGGAATGTCCGTCTTCAGATCCGCAGGCGGGCCGTCCTCGGGCACGACCGACTGGAAGTCCCACGCGGCGTCTCCGTGACTCATCACAACGCCCCCTACCCACGCAAATACCTGATCAAGGGCGCAGAACGCCATACCCTCTCGTACCACACTCTTGCAGAAGCTCCCGCCTGTCACAGACTTGGGTCGTCGTTCCACCGCCGTCACCGCGGCCTCACCACCGGCGCTGCCTGCCTCCGGTGGCAGCGCCGTGCCCGGCGGATCAGTGGCTGCCGGTGATAACTTCACGGCGGCCGGGTGGAGGGCCTTCGCCTCGGGCGTCCGCGACGGTGAGTTCGACCACTAACCCAGGAACCGTCAGTAGCCACGACGACGCAGGCGACCCGAATTGATCTCGGTCGGCCTGCGTCGTTGTGTGTGCCCCCAGCTACGTCGCACCGTCACTGCGGCGGACCGTCCGACGATCTTCGTCCGCCACGGGCGTCCCGGCGAAGTCGGCCAGGCTGATGGGCGACCAGGCAGATACTGAGGTCTTCGGCATACGCTGATCGTCGCCAGTCTCCAGCCCGAGTTCGAGGCCAGACGCGGTGGCGGCGCAGCTGCATGCGCCTTCGGAGGAGGATGAGGCGTCAGGCGCGGCAATACCCACGGGCGCCTCTGCCAATTTTGCGAGACGTAAACAACAGCTCTCACGAGACACTACCCAGCACGTTTCCTTCCTGCCCTGACACCCCAGACCAGACCTTCAGACAGCCACCGGGATAACACAGGACAGCCACCTGCCCGATGCTCGGCGCACTGATGACGTCCTCGGCCCGGCCGACCAACATGCCTCAGGACCCGACCGGACGTGGCCGGACCAGGCTGGACGTGGCCGGACCAGGCTGGACGTGGCCGTGCGGACCGCGGACGGCGGACCGCGGACCGCACGACGGTTCGCGTTGGCTGCGGGACTCCTCAGGAACGGACAAGTCCCGCTGCGACGGCGGCTTCTGCCCGGCTGGCCGGGACCGTGGGCCTGGGCAGCTTGCTCGCCAGCTGCTCGACCATCCCGACGATGCGGGTGAGCCGCAACGACGAGATCCGCCACCGCCCGTCCGCGCACCTGCGGTATTCCTCGCGGTAGTGCCCATAGCCGTCCAGCTCGAGGTCGCCGCCCGGCCCGTCCGGGCTGACGAACTTCACGTAGTCGTACATCGCCCAGATCCCGCGGGCCCGGTCGGGTCCGAGGACCTCGATCTCTGGCATGTGGCCGTGGTGAATGGTGACCGCGGACCCGATCGCGCGCCGGATGAAGGCGATGAACTCGTCGCGGCAGGTAAACTCCTCATCGGGGACGTCGCCGAGCCAGCCGTGGAAGTCCTCGGTGAAGACGTCTGCCCACTCGTCCCATTTCTTCTCGTCCACGAGTCGCAGATAACGGGCCTTGAGCTGCTTGATCTGCTCGATCTCACCGAGCGTCTGAATGTCCACGTCCGCTCCCGCCGAATCAGTGACAAGTGATGGCAGGGCAACCGTAGCCGCTGGCGGGGGCGGTCGCCAGATCGCTGGCAAAGTACCCAGGAAATACGGCCAGGTACCCAGGAAATACGGCCAGCCGGATCTCGCCTCCCGGCCGGGCTGGAACCAGAAGTATATGGCGGCGTTTCGAGCTGGTGCGGCGACATGCCGACCCGTCGATTGTGTCGGCGGCGGCCGCTGCGGCGGCCGCGGCGCCGCGCCGAAGAAGCCGGCCGGCGTGCCGGCCAGATATTGGAAGAATACTCGCACACGGGGCGACGGGCGGTTTGTCACAATCACTCACCAGGCGCCGGGATGATGAGGCCAACCGTATTCTCGAGGAGCGTTCCCGCTCAGTCACGCTATAGAGTCGCCGGAGTGCGCGTACTGGTGACCGGAGCCACGGGAAAGGTCGGGGGTGCCGTGGCCCGGGCAGCGCTGGCGGCAGGTTGTGAGGTGCGCGCGCTCGTCCGGGACCCGGCGCGAGCGAGCCAGCTGCTTCCGGCCGGCGTCGAGCTGGTCCTAGGGGACGTCTCGGACCCGTCCTCGCTCGCGGACGCCTGCGCCGGCCGCGAGGTCGTGTACAACGCGATGGGCGTGCCCGAGCAGTGGCTGGCCGACCCGGCGCTGTTCGAGGCGGTCAACGTGGCGGGGGCGGCCAACGTCGCGCGCGCCGCCGCGGCCGCCGGCGTGCTGCGCCTGGTGCATACCAGCACCATCAACGTGTTCGACGCACCCCGCGGCGGCTCGTTCGACGAGACGAACCTCGCCGTCCGCGACAAGGCCACGCCCTATCAGCGGTCCAAGCAGCGATCCGAACGGGCCGTCCTCGCGGCCGCCGGCGGCATGGACGTCGTCTTCGCCAACTCGGCGACGGTGTACGGCCTGGGTCCCACCGGCTATGCCTCGATGGAGACCCAGATGTTCCGCCCGGTGCTCCGCGGGCTGCTGCCGGCCGTCCCTGCCGGCGGGTTCGGGGTGGTCTTCACCGAGGGCCTCGCTCAGGGCCACCTGCTCGCCGCCGAGAAAGGGCGTCCGGGCGAGCGCTACATACTCTGCGACGAGCACGCCACCGTCGCGCGCCTCACCCGGACCGTGGTCGAGGTCGCCGGCCGCGGCCGGGTGCCGCTCGTCACCCTCCCGCCGCCGGTGATGGCCGTGATGGCCGCCGCGGGCGAGGCGGCGGCGAAGGTCATCCGCCGGCCGCCGCCGATGGCCCGCTGCCAATACCAGTACCTGTTGTGGAACGCCAGGCCCGACTCGTCCAAGGCACGGGACGAACTTGGTTGGCTTCCCACCCAGCTGGCCGAGGGCATTCGTCGGACCATCGTCGAGACCGGTCTGTAAGCCGTACCTCCCAGCAGACCTCCCAGCAGACCTCCCAGATCGGCTTCGCCGATCCGGCACGCATCGACATTGATCTCCAAGCTGACCAGCCGTGGCGGTAGCGAGGCCGCTCGGCACGCCCTTGGACTCGACGTGCGCGTACCAGACGTCGAGATTGGTCATCGCCGCGAACCTGTGCATCCACATTCGATAGGCCCTGACCGCGGCGGTCACGATGTCACGCCGTTCGACCGGCCGAAGCCGTTGGCCAGGCCGGCGATGACCAGACTGGTGGCGAACCTCTTCACGTCCCACTCCCAGGGACCGGGCAGCGTCTCGTCGAAGTCGTTGATATCGAACACCAGCCGTCGTTCACCCGAGTTCCGCAGTTGGTGGTCACACGAATGCGCTGATCATGGTGCTGACCTGGGGAAACGCGTGTAGGGCCGGAAGAGGGCGTGTGTCCACGCCCTGGCCGGCCTTGCTGGGGGCTG
>Ga0068859_100000259_pt1 | contig 52729 bp, 36 predicted proteins | sample KBSSwiS22_FD_66585 | JGI IMG/M metagenome (GOLD analysis project Ga0068859, IMG submission 66585) | Switchgrass rhizosphere microbial communities from Kellogg Biological Station, Michigan, USA - KBS Switchgrass S2-2 | ecosystem: Host-associated > Plants > Roots > Rhizosphere > Soil ... | reverse complement strand
ACGGCGGCGAACACGTCGTCGAGCAGCTGCCCGGGCGACCGGCCGGCGACCCGGACCAGCTCGCCGACAAGCCGGTGCCGGCCGAACAGCCGGCCGTCGTCGTCCCGTGCCTCGACGAGGCCGTCGGTGTAGACGAACAGGACGTCGCCCGGGCCGAGGCGCAGCCGCCCGGCGCGCCAGGCGTCCGGCTCGGCGACCAGGCTGGACATCAGCGGGCCCGTCGACTCAAGCGGTTCCACCTCGCCCAGTCCCGCCCGTGTGTTCAGCTCGGCCAGGTCGTCGAGGTCACCTCGGGCCAGGCGGGGCAGCTCTGAGGCGTCCCGGGCGGCCAACTCACCGGCCAGCGGCCGCGACGCCGGGTCGCCGCCGCCCTGGCCCGCGGTCTCGGGCGCGCCGAGGCGGGCGCCGACCCGACGAGGCGCGACGGCCGACCAGCCGGACCGCAGCACCAGCGCGTCGGGATGTCCCGCGTTGGCGTAGACCACCTCGCCGCCGATCGGGTCGACCAGGGCGACCAGCGCGGTCGCGAAGGTCTCACCGGTGTCGCCGAGCGCCTCGACCACCCACTGCACCGCCGCCGCCGGCTGCATGCCGCGGGACAGCGCCGCCGTGAGCAGTTGCTTGAGGCGCAGCGCGAAGACACCGGACTCGGCGCCGTGCCCGGCGACGTCGCCGACGACGACCGCGACCTGGCCGTCCGGCCGCTCGATCGCGTCGAACCAGTCTCCGGCAAGCTCACCCTCGGCCGGATCCACCCGGCCCAGCAGCTCCAGCCCGGCGGTGTCGCGCAGCGAGGAGGGGGTGAGCGCGTCGCGCAGGGCGAGCACGGCGGGTCCTTCCTGGGCGAGTGCCTCCCAGGACCGCTCGTTCTGCCGCACCAGGGAGACGAGCTGGGCGCGCATCGCCTCGACGTTGCCCGCCAGGTCGACGAGCTCGCGCGGTCCGACGGCCGGGACCGTGGTGTCGTAACGGCCGGCGGCCACCGCGTTCACCGCCCAGCGCAGCTCGTTGATCGGGACGAGCAGCCAGCGCCTGGACAGGATCAGCATGAGCGCGGAGATCGCCAGCAGGACGACGACGATGGTGCCGAACGAGCTGAGCATGAGGTCGCCGGAGTCCTTGACCCGGCCGGCGGCTTCCTCCTGCTCCGTGGTGATCGCGCTGTCGAGCCTGACCACCGCGGCCCGCAGCGCGGCGAACTGGTCCTGGCTGTCCACGCCGAGATCCAGGACCCAGGCCGCGTCCGGATCGCCGGTCGAAATCCGGGCCAGCTCCGGCTCGACCGATCCGGTCTGCCAGCTCCCGTAGGCCCGGTCCACGGCGTCGATCTGGGCGACCAGGTTGGGGAAGTCGGCCAGCCGCTCGCGCAGGGCCCGGTCCCTGGCCGCGATGTCGCCGAGGGCCCGGCGGTAGGCCTCGATCAGGTCGGAGGCGCCGGCCTGGCCGGCCGGCACGGCCGGATCGCCGGACGACATCAGGTGGCCGCGCAAGGCGTCACGCTCGTCGACATACGCCGTCTGCAACTGCGCGGTCAGCGTCTCGGCCGGGTCGAGCAGGTCGGCGCGCTCGGCGGCGGCATGGTTCGCGCGCTCCAACGAGTACATCGTGAGCAGCAACGTCGCGATCACGGCGACGATCGCCAGCCCGACGAGCACGCGGATGCCGTGGCGCAGCCCGGTGGACTGGCTCAGCCCGGTGGAGCGGCGCACGGTCTCACCCCTCTGGCAGGCGCGGGCCTGTCACCCGCGACGACCTGGCGCGGCGACGCCTGGTGGCGGCCGCCGCTGGCAGTTGTCGGGCGTTCGCCCTTTCGCCGTACCGATGTCATTCGCCCGCGTCCGGGCTTGCCCGCCCGACCCAGCCGGACCCCGGCCTGGGTAGACATAGAGCGTTATTGTTGCCGGCCATCCGAACGCGAACGCAACCGGGCCCACCCGATAACGGATGGTCACGCAGCGTGGCTGCACCGAATCCAGGACGGCGGTGTCGGTGACCGGGTCACGCCGGACCGTTCACCCGGTACGCCGGGTCGGGGAACGGGTAGGCCCCCGAAGGTATCGACCCACCGTTACTCCTCGACAGCGCCATGTGCCGATCGACAGCGGGCGCACGTCCGCCGGGGCCGCTGGGAGCACGGTCCGGCGGCGCCTGGCCGGCGGCAGGCGACCGGGCCAGGACGACGGGGCCAGGACGACAACGGGGCCGGGACGACAACAGGGCCGGGACGACAACGGGGCCAGGGCAACGGGACCTTGCGGGAGGAACCACTCCGATGACGCCGGGCGAGCGCGGACGCCGGTACCGGCGCGGCCGCCCCAACCGGGTGGCCGACAAGCGGATGGCCGCGGTCGGGGAGCCGAGCCGGTCGGTGTTCCCCCATCTGGAGAATCTGCGGCTCCCGCACCCGCATGGGCACCCCCACCTGCCGCAGCTGCACCTGCCCCACCGGGACCCGCACCGCGACCCGGCCTCGAGCGTGGGCCGGCGCCCAGACGCGGCGATCTGGACCAGGGGGCTCACGAAGTTCCACGACCACCGCCGCTCCGTCGACCACCTCGATCTCGACGTCCCGGCGGGCGCTCTGTCCGGCTTCGTCGGGCCCAACGGCGCCGGGAAGTCGACGACGCTGCGGATGCTGCTTGGACTGGTCCGCCCGACCGAGGGCGTCGGCTATGTGCTCGGCGAGCCGGTGAGCCATCCCGAGCGCTATCTGTCGCACGTAGGCGCCATGATCGAGGGCCCGACGTTCCATCCCGGGCTGACCGGGCGGCGCAACCTGCGCCAGCTCGCGGTGCTGCGCGGGATCGGCGCCGACCGGATCGACGAGGTGCTGGACCTGGTTCGGCTCACCCGCAGGGCCGACGACCCGTTCGCGACCTACTCGCTAGGCATGAAGCAGCGGCTCGGCATCGCCGCGGCGCTGCTGCCCGACCCGGAGCTGCTGATCCTCGACGAGCCGACCAACGGGCTCGACCCTGCCGGTATCCGGGAGATTCGCGCGCTGCTGCGCGAGCTCGTCGACGGCGGCATGACCGTCTTCGTCTCCAGCCACCTGCTCGCGGAGATCGAGCAGATCTGCGACCACGTTGTCATGATCCGGGGCGGGCGGTTGCTGTTCCAGGGCCGTACCGGCGACCTGCTGGCCGCCGGCGACCCGCGCATCCTGCTCGCTCCCGAGCGTGGCGCCGACGCGCGCCCGCTGCTGCACCTGCTCGCCGGCATCGGGGTGCGGGCGGAGATCAGGCTGGACGGGCCGACGACCGTGGCCGCCGGATCCTGTGACCAGCGCACCGTCGTGGTCGCGCACGCGCCCGAGCGGATGGCCGCCGACCTCAACCGGGCCGCGATGAGCAACGGCATCGCGCTGCGGGGCCTGCGCACCCACCGCCCGAACCTGGAGGAGACCTTCCTGCGGGCCACCGGCGCCGCCGACGACAGGGAGCACGGCGTTGTCGAGCCGGCGGCCGCCGCGGCCGACGAACCGCCCGCCGGCGTCACCGCCAGAAGGATTGCCGGAGGGCCGGTCGGCGGACCGGCGCACGGCCGAGAGACGGACGGCGGATGGGGGCGCGGCGCGGCCGGGGGGCGGCGAGCGGGCTCGCTGCCGCACCGCGCGCCGCGGCCGGTGGCTGGGCCAACGGACCGCCCGGCGCCGCCGCCCCTGGGCCCCTCCCGGGCCGCCGCGTCGGCACCGTCGGGCGCCGACGAGCCCTACCCGTCGGACCCCGAGGAGGCCGCGCCGCGCACGTCCCGCCAGGTCGAGACCGGGCGCGACCGGGGAGGTCGTTGATGTTCCAGGCATTCCTCGCCGAATGGCTGCCGCTGCGGCGGCGCCGGTTCGTCGTCGGCACGTTCGGAGCCACGGCCGCGGTCGCCGCGCTCGGCGCCGGCCTGACCTTCGTCGCCAGCGGCGGCCACGGCCTCTACGGCACATATCCGCGGCCCGAGCAGTTGGCCAGTCCCGCCGGCATGGTCCAGGGGCTGGACGCGATCAGCATCCTGCTCGGCGTCGTCGGCCTGTGCGTGGTCGCGGCGGCGCTGGCCGGCGACTACAGCCGCGGGACGCTGCGCAACCAGCTGGTCGCCCAGCCGCACCGGCTACGGCTGCTGGCCGGCAAGTGCCTGGCGCTGGCGACCTTCATCGCCCTGGTCGTGCTGGCCGCGCTGGTGGTCAGCGTCGCGCTGTCCTTCGTGTTCGCCCCGATAAAGGGTGTGCCCACAGGGGCCTGGCTGTCGACGGCCGGGCTGCACGAGCTCGGCAAGGGATACCTCAACAACCTGCTCAGCGCCTGGGGATACGGCGTGCTCGGCGCGCTGGTCGCGGTCGTGTTCCGGTCGCCGGCGGCGTCGATCTCCGTCGGGCTCGCCTACGTGCTGCCCGTCGAGATCATCATCACCACCATCTGGCAGCCCGCCGGGCAGTGGCTTCCCGGGCAGTTGCTCCAGGACCTCGCCTATGGCGGCCACGGTTATGTCACGGCCTACGCGGACGCCGGGCTGCGGGTCCTCTGCTACGGCCTCGTCGCCACCCTCATCACGGCGCTGCTCTTCCGCTACCGGGACATGACCTCGTGACCGACGCGAGCGGTGGGGCGCCGTCACAGCGTGGTCAGCGCCCGTGGAAGGTCCAGCCATCATGACCGAACTGGGCGGCGTGGACGGGCCAGACGGCTCCACGGCCGCGGTTGCCGACAACTCCACGGCCGCGGTTGCCGACATGTCCACGGCCGCGGTTGCCGACATGTCCCCGTCTTCAGACGACGGCAGGTCTCCGAACACGACCCGGGCGCCAGCCACCGGGCGGCGCCGGGCGAACTGTGGCCGCGGGTCATCGGCCGACACGCCCCCGGCCGAGCCCGCGTCCAGCGGGCTGGTGGTCCCGGCTCGGACCGGCTCGGCAGGACGCGCCGCCGGGGTCGGAAGGCCGTCGACGCGGCTGTCGACGGCCAGGTCCGCCGCCGGGGCCAGGTGATGATGGTGCAGGCGGTATACCAGGGCACCGGCGACGGCCGCGGTGACCGCCTGGCAGGCCAGGCCCGCGGCCGCGGTCCGCATGATCCCGCCGCCGGCCAGGATCAGCACGACCGCCGTCAGCGGGGTGCAGGCGGCGAGCGCCCAGACGATCTTTCGGTAGCCGGCGCCGAGCAGGTACGTCGCGAACATCAGCGTGGCGGCGAGATAGGTCATCGCGATGGCGAGCACCCACAGCGCCGGCGCCGCGCCGGTGAGGCTCGGTCCGAAGACGAGAGACAGGAGCAGGTGGCCGGCGACCGCTCCGACCGCCGCGAGCAACAGGCCGGGCGTCACGACACAGATCAGCGCCATCGTGAGCGCCCGCCCGGCCGGCAGTCCCTCCCTGCGCCGGCGGGCCGCCTCCGGGAGCAGGAAGTTCGCGACGGCGAGGCCGATGAACACCGGCACCTTGCAGGCGGTGGAGATCGCCGCGTAACTGCCGACCCCGTCGGGATTGCGCCAGCCGACGATGACGATGTCCATGTTCTGCAGCAGCGCGAGCGGCACCAGGGTGGCGAGGGCCACCGAAGCCTCGGCGATCAGACTGTCCCTGGTCCGCCGGGGAGTCGCCGCCGCCGGCATCATCGGGATCGGGCCGGTCGCGGTCGGCGTCGGGGCGACGATGGGCAGCCGGGTACGCGCGGACGGCGAGCGCAGGATCAGCGACGGCGTGCGGGCCACCGCGAGCCTGGCGTGCTCGCTGCCGGCGAGGCAGCCGAGCACCAGCGCGAGCCCGACACCGTTCACCCCGAAGCCGACGGATACCAGGACGACGACGCAGGCGATCCGGAATGCCGACTCGAAGACCAGGTTGCGCGCCAGTGCCGGGTAGTTGCCCCTGGCTTGCAGCAGCGCCCGCTCCACGCACAGGCCGACCCAGACCGCCGCCGCGATGGACGCCTCGGCGATCGCCAGCGGATGCGGATAGGACAGCATCACCGCGACCGGTCGGCACAGCGCCAGCGAGATCAGCGACGCGACGAGAACACTGACGAAGGTGACGTTGCGCAGCTGGCGAATCCAGGCACGTCGTTCTCTCCGGGTGTCACCGATCTGAGCCGACTCACGATGCACTGTCGCGGTCAGCACGGAGTTGCCGACCACAGACAAGATCATGAAAATGCTGGTCTCGACGCCGACCGCGCCGTAGCCGGCCGGATCCAGCGCCCGGGCGAGCACCAGGTTCATGACGAGGTTGAACCCGTTCGTGACGGCGCCGGCCGCGGCGAGCGCCATCGGTCCTCGCAACAGCTCGACGATGAGATCTCGTCTCATCGTCACTGCCAGCGCCATGAACCCACTCCGCGTCGCGTCTCCACCGGCGACGCCGGCACCTAGACCCGGACAATCGTATGACCCTGCGCGGGCGCGACCTTCCTCGGCTAGGTTGGCCAGGCGCGGCCGCGCGGCCTTCACGGGGCGGGCCACCGCGGGATTCGGCCCACCCACAACGGCCTGATCCAGAACCGGCCAACCCAGCGAACGGCAATCCAGGAAGCGAGGAGCGCTCCGGTGCCCCAGCCCGCGCCGGTCACGGCCAGCCAGTCCGGCCGCGACGCCACCCGGCAGGTGCGGGACGCGCTCGCGGGCCGGCACGTCGTCTTCCTGAACTGGCGGGACCTCGACCACCCCCAGTCCGGCGGCGCCGAGCTGTTCTGCCAGTCGGTCGCGGCGCGGTTCGCGGCCGCCGGGGTCGAGGTGACACTGCTGACCGCCCGGCCACGCGGCCTGCCGGCCAGCGCCTCGCTCGACGGTGTCCGGATCCGCCGCGGCGGCGGCACCTTCGGCGTCTACCCGCTGACTCTCGCCCGCCTGGGACGACTCGCCCGGGCACGGCGCGGGGTGGACGCGGTGGTCGACTGCCAGAACGGGATCCCCTTCTTCAGCCCGCTCGTCCTGCCAGCCACGACGCCCGTCGTCCAGGTGCTGCACCACGTGCACCAGAAGCAGTTCCCGCTGTACTTCCCGGGCCCGTTGGCCCGAGTGGGCCAGCTGTTGGAGAAGCCAGGCAGCCGTTGGGTCTACCGTCGCCGGCCGGTCGCCGTCGTGTCGCCGTCGACTCGGGACGAGGCCCGCGCGGTGCTCGGCCTGCCCGGACCCCGTTTCCTGGTTCCCAACGGGGTCGCGGCGACTCGTCCGCTCGGCGCCGACGCCGGGGAGCGGTCCATGCGCCCGACGATCGTGTGCGTCGGCCGGCTGGTGCCGCACAAGCGCCTGCACCTGCTCCTCGAGGCGCTCCCCCGCCTGACCGCGCGGCATCCCGGCCTCGTCGTCCACCTCGTCGGCGATGGCCCGGACCGGGAACGTCTCGCCGCGCGGGCCGAGGCGCTCGGGGTTATGCAGGGTGGCCCGGATAGCGGCGCCCCGCTGCGTTGGCATGGCCATGTCGACGCGGGCACCCGCGACGCGCTGCTGGCCCGGGCCTGGTTGACGGTGAACCCCTCGCACGGCGAGGGCTGGGGGCTGTCCGTGCTGGAGGCGAACGCGCTGGGCGTCCCGGCGGTCGCGTTCCGGGTTCCCGGGCTGCGCGACGCCGTGCGCGACGGGGAGACCGGCTGGCTCGTCGACTCCCCTGACCAGTTGGGCGACGTCATCGACGCGGCGCTGACGGAGCTGGGCGACCCGGCACGTGCCCCGGCCCGGCGCGCCGCGGCCAGCGACTGGGCGGCCGGGTTCAGCTGGGAGACCAGCGCGGGCCTGCTCGCCACAATCCTCGCCGGCGAGCTGGCCAGGGCCGGGCGGCCGGAGCGCCGCCGGCTCGACGACGCGGTGACCCGGGCCTGGTTCCCGCTCGCTTCCGACGTCCCGCTGCCGCCGCTGCGTGCCACCGACCTGCTTTTCCGCACCGGCCCCACCGGCGCCCCGCATCCGGCCGTCCACGAACCGGACGCCGCGGAGCCCGGCGCGGTCGCGCTGCTGTACGGCGCCGCGCGGCCGGCGGCGCGGGTCGCGTTGGCCCGGGTAGGTATACCGGCCGAGGCGGCGCGGCTGCGCCCGGCCACCGGCGCCGACCTGCTCCTCGGCACGGGTCGCGCCTGGTTCACGGCCGGCCCGAAGAATCCCGGCCACTGAGCCCGTTCCCTCGCGCCGAGACCTCGGCCGGTCGAGCCCTGGTCGGAAGCGACGAGGAAACAGGCTCACCGAGGACGCCAACCGTGAGAAGCAGCCGCGTCGGTGACCTGACACGGCAGGAAGCGCGCGGTGGGCGGCCGGCCGCCCGAGCGATGAGGGGGCCGGGCCCGGGCCCCCGCCGGCCTCGATCGCTCAGCCCGAACTGGTCGGCTCGACCTTCGCCTGGCGATCCGGCGCAGCTGGGATCCGCGAGCACGCCGGCTCCGGCTCGGCTTCGCCGCGCCGAGGCGGGATCGGATCCCTGTCGGCCACCGGCTCGTCGGGGGTGCCAGCCCAGCCCGCCGGGGCGTCTGCCGCGCGGCGCCCAGCCGGGATGCCGGCGGTTCGCTGGGTGCCAACAGCTCCCTGAAGGGCCGCGGCGCTTTGCAGGACCGCGGCGCCTTGCAGGACAGCGGCGGCCGGGCCGGAAACGCCGTGCGCGCCGTCTCCGGCGCCCACTCGGCGAAGGTAGCGCCGTGCCCGGGCCAGGTCGACGATCATCGACGGCGTGTGCCGGACGATGCGGAACGTGCTGCCCGGCTCCTCCGACCAGCGGACCGGAATCTCGGCGATCCGATAGCCCATGGCCTGGGCCATCGCCAGCACCTCGACGTCGAAGCCGAACCCGGTGGCACGCGACAGGCTGAACAGGATCTTCGCTTCGGCGTGCCGGAACGCCTTGAAGCCGCACTGGGTGTCCATCAGGTCGACCGTGGCGACGGAGCGGGCCAGCTGGTTGAACGCCCAGCTGCCGGCCTGGCGCAGATAGGCGCGGGACACGCTGTTCCCGATGCGCCGCGACCCGATGACCACCTCGGCGTCGGCCAGCGCCGCGAGCAGGACCGGCAGGTCGGCGACGTCGGAGGCCAGGTCGGCGTCCATGAACACGATCGCCTCGCCTGCGGCGGCGGCCACGCCCACCCTGATGGCGGCGCCCTTCCCGCTGTTCCAGGGCAGCCGAATCACCTGTCCGGCGGGCGGCTCGCCCAGCAGCCGCGCGGCGATCTCGGCGGTGCCGTCCACGCTGCCGTCGTCGACGACAATGACCTCGGATCCGGGGTAGCCGCGCAGCGCCGAGACCAGGGTCGGAAGCGAGGAGGGAAGCCGACGGGCCTCGTTGAAGGCTGGAACCACGACGCTGACGGGGACCCGCCCCACATTTCACCCCCAACATCACAAGGTGTCCGCAATGCCCGGGCCCCCGCGAAAGCCGGATCAACAAGTGGATCCGGTGCCAAGGTGCCACCAGACCGGCAAAGCGGATGCCGAGGGCACGGTACCCGCAGTCCCGAGGATCACTGCGGGTGCGTCACGCCAGGAGGCCGATGTTGCGAATTCGTTGATCCATACCGTTGCGGCACAGTCCGCGTACCGAAGCCGCGGGTGACGCGACTGTCTAGGCATCGGCGTCGGGTCAGGCAGACAATGAACACGCTGTGGGCGGGCGACCGGCGCCCGTTGGGATGGAGGGCGACGAAGCATGACCGGTCGCGGCAACCGCGGATTCGACGACCCGTGCGGGCCCGCCGAAGCCCGGCACCTCGACGCCGCGGGGCGCCCGGCGGACGAGCAGCCGCCGCCTGCCGGCCAGCATCGTCCCGGGAGCCGCGACGAGCGCGCCGGCCAGGATCGGTCCGGGAGCCAGGATCGGTCCGGGAGCCAGGATCGGCCCAGGAGCCCGGACGAGCCCAGCGGCCGACGGGAGGGCGGCCGGACGACGGCCGGCCGCTGGCGCCGGGCCGGAGAGGACGGCGACGGCGCGCTGCGCGGTCTGCTCGGCGCGGGCCGCAGCAAGATCAGCCGCAGCGCGGCCCTGCGAGCCCGGGACGTCGGCCAGCCCAGCGCCGAGGACCTCGCCGAGGCCGAGCGTGTGATCGCGGACCGGATCGCCACCGACCGGGCCCGGGCCGCCAGGACGGCGGCCCGGCCACCCGCCGGCGGCATGTGGAAACGGCCGCCGCGGCCCACGCCGCCCATCGCGACCGGCGAGCCCGGTCACGATGCGCGGGGCGACCAGACGGCGCCGGCCGCCAATCAGACGACCGGCGACCAGACGGCGCCGTCCGCCGGCCCGCGGACGCGGAACGCCCAATAGGCGGCGCGAGTGCTGCGGGCCGCCCGGGTAGGTGGTGCCACTCTCAGACCGCCGGCGGGGAAGGCTCGCCGGCAGGTACCGGAGGCAGCTCGCCGGTGCGTTCGTAGGCGGTCAGCATCCGCAGCCGCCGGGTGTGCCGGGACTCGCCGGAGAACGGCGTGTCCAGGAACACCTCGGCGAAGCCGATCGCCTCGGACACCTCGTGCATCCGGGCGCCGAGGCTAAGCACGTTCGCGTCGTTGTGCTGCCGGCCGAGGCGCGCGGTCTCCTCGTTCCAGGCCAGCGCCGCGCGAACGCCGTCGACCTTGTTGGCCGCGATCGCCTCGCCGTTGCCGGAACCGCCGATGACGATGCCGAGGCTGCCGGGATCCGCGGCGACGGCCGCCGCCGCCGCCATGACGAAGGGCGGGTAGTCGTCGTCGGGGTCGTAGTCCTTCGGCCCGTGGTCGACGGGGTTGTGACCGAGCTCGGTCAGCCGTTCGACGAGGGCGGTCTTCAGGTGGTAGCCGGCGTGGTCAGAACCGAGATGGACGCGCACGAAGAGCCATGATGCCCGTCCGTACCCAACCGCGCGCGGGCACGCCCCTGCCAGGCGCCCGGAGGTCGAAATTCGCGGACCGCGGGGTTCCTCGAGCCGCTGAGGTTCTCAGATGGTGAGATTGTCGAAGGTCGGGCCGACGGTCCGGCTGCGCTTGAGCTCGTAGAAGCCGGGCGTCCGCACGACGAGCAGGAAGCCGTCCCACAACTTGCCCGCCTCCTCACCGGTCGGGGCGGGCGTGAGGACCGGCCCGAACAGCGCGATGTCACCCACGGCGATCACCGGAGTGCCCACGTCCAGGCCGACCCGGCCGATGCCGTCGGCGTGGCTCGCGCGGACCGCGTCGTCGTACTCGGTGGAGTCGGCCGCGTCGGCGAGTTCGGCCGGCAGGCCGGCCTCGGCCAGCGCCGCCTCGAAGACGTCCCGCGTCCACTCCGCCTTCTCGATGTGCCGGCGGCGGGCCAACGCGGTGTACAGCGGGCCGAGGACGCCGTCGCCGTGCTTCGCCGCCGCGGCGACCGCGATCCTGACCGGGCCCCACATCGTCGGGATCATCGACTTGTACGGCTCCGGGAGGTCGTCCCGGCCGCCGTTGAGCACCGCGAGGCTCATCACGTGCCAGCGAATCTCGACGGAGCGGACCTTCTGGACCTCCAGCATCCAGCGGGACGTCAGGAACGCCCACGGACAGCTGGGGTCGAACCAGAAGTCGGCGACCACCGGCGCCTCGGCGGGCTCCAGCTCCGTCTTCCCAGTTGACGCAGTCACTTGGCTCTCCGTTCGGCTGGCGCGCACGGGTGTCGGGCCGGTCCCGACGCCGGGGACGCGGCCCACCGCGCCGACACCGGCCACAGCGCGGCGCACAGACGGGTCGGGCTCAGCCCGCGTCGGGCTCCCCGCCGAGGTCAACCTTGCCATCGGGCGGTGCCTTCCCGTTGGCGGCGAGATATCTCGCGACCCGGTTGATCACGGCGACCGTGGGCACCGCGGCGATCGCGCCGGGAATGCCGGCGAGCACCGCGCCGGCCGACAACGAGATCACGATCGCCAGCGGGTGCAGGTTCACCGCGCGGCGCATGACCATCGGGTGCATCACGTGGCCCTCGAACTGCTGGACGACCAGAACGACCGCCAACACGATGAGTGCCGGCACCAGCCCCTTCGCCACCAGCGTGACCAGCACCGCCGCCGTGCCGGCAACCGTCGCGCCGACGATCGGGATGAACCCGCCGAAGAAGGTCAGCAGCCCGAGCGGCGCCACCAACGGCGTCCCGACCGCGAGCAGGCCGATCGAGATGCCCAGCGCGTCGGTGAACGCGATGAGCACGGTGCCGCGGATGTAGCCGGTCAAGGTCGCCCAGGCCTCCCGGCCGGCGCCGCGCACCCGTTCCTCGGCGGACGGCGGGAACCTGGTGACAATCCAGTCCCAGATCCCAGCGCCGTCGTAGACGAAGAAGAAGGTCGCGAACACCGTCACCAGCGTGCTGGCGATCACCTCGACCAGCACCGACGCCGTCGTGATCACTCCGGACACGACCCGGCCGCGGTTCGCCGTGAGCGAGTGCTGGATGCTGTCGACCAGGTCCGTGATCTGCTTCTGCGTGAGGTGCAGCGGACCGGTCGCCAGGTAGTCGCGTACCTGGCTGATGCCCTTGTTGACCTCATCGGTGACGGTCGGCAGCTCGCTGGCCGCGTTGAAGCCGACGGCCACCGCGACTCCGCCCAGCACGATGAAGAACGTCAGCAGCGCGAGCCACGCCGACGCCAGCCGGGGCACGCCGATCCGCTGCAGGCGCTGCGCGATCGGCACGATCAACGCGCTGATCAGCAGGCCGGCGACGACTGGGATGACGATCGACCGGATGCGGCCAATCGCGACCACGACAACGTAGACAGCCGCCCCGACGACGAGCAGCCGCCACGACCAGCCGGCCGAGACTCGTAACGCGATCGGCACCGCCCGTTCGGCCCGCTCATGGGCCGAGGGCGGTCCCGCGTCGCCGGCGGGGAGCGGCGCCCCGGCCGCGCCTACCCCGTCGGTGGGAGAGGAAGTCCCGGATCGAGACGCGGTCCCGGACGGAGACGCGGTCCCAGGTGGGGGCACGATCTCGGCCGGTTCCGCCGCCGTCGGCGGGGGCGTGGACCTGTCGGCCGCCAGCGCTGGTGTCTTCGCCGACGCGACGTCCTGGTCATGGGTGACGGGCGCCCGGGACGCCGCGCGCCGCTCGGCGAGCCGCGCGATCCGGCGCCCCGGCGATCCGGCGCGCCGCGGCGGCACCCGCGCGGCACCTGGCGGTGGCCCGTCGGCTCCCCGGCCGGCGCCGGCCGCCGCACCCGTCGTCGACGAGCCGGCGGTTGCGCCTCGCGCGACCCGTCTCACCAGACGTCCTCCTTGACCCACGGGCATGCACCCGACGTCACGATCAGCCCGCAGTCCCCCTGGTGGTTCAGGAACAGGCAATCCGACAGGCTGTGTATCCAGTGAGCATTTTCCATCTCGCGCAAACCTCGGCCGGTCAGCCCCTGCCCGGAGGCGGCGGCGGAAAGGGCGCAGTACCTCTCAGCACCACCCGGATCCTTACGTCTTCGCGTCCGCGACGACCGCTCGCGCGGCCCGATCGCCCAAGCAGCGTGGAAGACTGGCCCAAGTGGTTCTTCCGGCGGGGCCGCGGCCGCGCCGGTCGCCGCGCGCCGCGGTTCAGTCGCCGCGGCGCCCCGTCGTCCTGGCGGTCGCGCCGGCCACCGCGCCTGGCCGTACGAGGGCTGGCCGTACGAGGTGGTCCCAGTCCCGAGAGAGGAACCGAGTGCCGAACAACCTCACCCGTGACGAGGCGAGCGCCCGCGCCCGCCTGCTGAACGTCTCCTCCTACGACGTCGAGCTCGACCTGACGACCGGTCACGAGACCTTCGCCTCGACGACCACCGTCACGTTCACGGCCACCGAGCCGGGCGCGAGGACCTTCATCGAGCTCGCCGCGCCGACGGTGCGCGAGATCGCGCTTAACGGCGTCCCGCTCTCCCCCGCCGAGGTGTTCGACGGCGAGCGGATCACCCTGCCAGGCCTGGCCGAGGCGAACCGGCTCACCGTGGTCGCCGACTGTGCCTACTCGCGCACCGGCGAGGGGCTGCACCGGTTCGTCGACCCGGTCGACGAGGCGGTGTACCTCTACACCCAGTTCGAGACCTACGACGCGCACCGGATGTACGCCTGCTTCGACCAGCCCGACCTGAAGGCGACGTTCACGCTGAGCGTCACCGCGCCGGCAGACTGGCAGGTCGTCTCGAACGGGGCGGTCGCCGCCGTCGCGGAAGCGGCGATCGGCGTGCGGGTCACCCGGTTCCTGACGACTCCGGTGATGTCGACCTACATCACCGCGCTGGTCGCCGGCCCGTACCACGAGGTCCGCGACTCGCATGACGGCATCGACCTGGGGCTGTACTGCCGCCGCTCGCTGGCCGAGTTCCTCGACCCGGGCGAGCTGTTCGAGATCACGAAGCAGGGCTTCGACTTCTATCACCGGGTGTTCGACTACCGGTACCCGTTCGGGAAGTACGACCAGCTGTTCGTGCCGGAGTTCAACGCCGGCGCGATGGAGAACGCCGGCGCGGTCACGTTCCTGGAGGACTACGTCTTCCGCGCCAAGGTGACCGAGGCCCGCCGGGAGCGCCGGGCTGAGACGATCCTGCACGAGATGGCGCACATGTGGTTCGGCGACCTCGTCACCATGCGCTGGTGGGACGATCTGTGGCTGAACGAGTCGTTCGCGACCTACATGTCGGTGCTCGCCCAGGTCACCTCCACCCGGTTCACGAACGGCTGGACGACGTTCGCGAACGCCGAGAAGGGCTGGGCGTATCGGCAGGACCAGCTCTCCTCGACGCACCCGATCGTCGCGGACGCCGTCGACATGGACGCGGTGCGGACCAACTTCGACGGCATCACCTACGCCAAGGGCGCGTCGGTGCTCAAGCAGCTGGTCAGCTGGGTCGGCCAGGAGGAGTTCCTCTCCGGCCTGCGCAGCTACTTCCGCGCCTACGAGTACAGCAACACGACGCTGCGGGATCTGCTCGACGAGCTGGAGAAGGCCAGCGGCCGCGAGCTGACCGGCTGGTCGAAGGACTGGCTGGAGACCACCGGCGTCAACACGCTGCGGCCTCGGTTCGAGACCGACTCCTCCGGGCTGTTCACCGCGTTCGACGTGGTGCAGGAACCGGCCGCCCACCCGCCGACAGCGTCGCAGACGCTGCGGCCACACCGGATCGCGATCGGCCTGTACGACCGTGACGCGGGGGGCGACCTGGTGCGCCGGGAGCGGGTGGAGCTGGATGTCACCGGCGCGCTCACCGAGGTGACCAAGCTCGTCGGGGCGCGGCGGCCCGAGCTGCTGCTGCTCAACGACGACGACCTGTCGTTCGCCAAGATCCGGCTGGACGACCGGTCGCTCGCGACGCTGATCTCCGACATCGGCAAGGTCCGCGCCTCGCTCCCCCGCACGCTGTGCTGGGCAGCGGCCTGGGACATGACCAGGGATGCGGAGCTGCCCGCCCGCGACTATGTCCAGCTGGTGCTGTCCGGCGTCGACGCCGAGGACGACATCGGTGTCGTGCAGACGCTGCTCGCGCGGGCCGCGCTGACGCTGGACAGCTACGGCGACCCCGCGAACCGTTCGGCGGCGCTGCGCGCGCTCACCGAACGGGCCGAGCAGCTGATGCGCGCCGCGGCCCCCGGCAGCGACCTGCAGCTGGTGTTCACCACGACGTTCGCGCAGGCGGAGGACGCCGACCAGGTCGAGAAGATCAAGGCGATCTTCGAGGGCCGGGACGTCATCGAGGGGCTCGCGCTGGACACGGAGCTGCGCTGGACGCTGCTCACCCAGCTCGTCGCCCGCGGCGCCTACGGGGACGCCGAGATCGACGCCGAGCTGGTCAGGGACGCCACCGCTGCCGGGGAGAAGCGGGCGGCGACCGCGCGCAGCGCCCGGCCGACCGCCGCGGCGAAGGCCGCGGCCTGGGCCGCCGTCATGGAGTCCGACGCGCTGTCCAACCACCTGGCCGCCGCGACGATGGGCGGCTTCTGGGTGGCGAGCCAGCGGGAGCTGACGAAGCCGTACGTCGACCGGTACTTCGCCGAGATCGCGGAGATCTGGAAGACCCGCAGCTTCGACACGGCCCAGACGATCACGCAGGCGCTCTTCCCCGACGGCGTGATCGAGCAGGCGACGCTGGACAAGGTGGACGCCTACCTGGCGGACGAGCACCCGACGCCGCCGCTGCGCCGGGCGCTCACCGAGGGCCGCGATGGCCTGGTCCGGGCGCTGGCCGCCCGCGCGAAGGACATCGCGGCGGGCCAGGCCACCGGCTGACGCGAACCCGCGCCGCCAGGGCCGGGCGTGGCTTCCGCCACGCCCGGCCCGGCCCGGTCCAGGTCCAAGCCCGCCGCCCGGTGGCGCCGCCGCCCGACGCCGCGGGTCAGCGCATGTGGGATACGTCCAAGATTCGGTAAGTTCCCGGGAGAAGTCCCGGACGCCCGCCTCTCCCGTTCCCCGCGCGCGGTACCGATCCGGCCCACGTGCCCCCATCGGAGCCAGCCGGCCCGGCGCCCGTCGAACCTCGCGGCGAGCTGGCCGGGGCCGGCCCGCCGGAGCCGAGCGGCGGTTCAGCGTCCGGAGGCCGCGCGGCCGGGCAGTCCCACGAGGGCGGCGAGGCCGGCCGCGAACGCTGTCGCGCAGATGAACCACCAGCCGTGATGGAACGAGCGGACCAGCGAGCCCCGCGGGGGTGTGCCTACCACGGCGACCAGGATGGCCACCCCGAGGACGCTCGCGATCTGCCGGGACATGTTGACCACCGCGCTGCCGGTGGCGAACCGGTCGGGCGGCAGGACGGTACTCGCCCCCGCGGTCAGCGCCGGCAGCACCAGGCCGACACCAATTCCGGTGAGCAGCATGCCCGGCAGCAGGCTGGACGCGTATGACGAGTGCAGGTCCATCCGCAACGCCCACCAGCCCACTCCGGCGGCGAACAGCACGCCGCCAGTGCCCGCGACGCGTCCGAGCCCGAACCGGGCCACCGCCCGGCCGGCCAGCAGCAGCGCCACCGGCGGCACCATAGCCGGGCCGGGCGTGATCGCCAGGCCGATCCGCAGCGCCGACCAGCCCCAGGCGGCGTCGGCGTACTGCACGACCGACAGCAGCATCGCGGCGAAGGACACGGTGAACAGCAGCAGCGCGACGACCGCTGGCCCGAACCCCGGGGCGCGCAGCACCGCCAGCTCCACCACCGGCGCCGGATGGCGCGCCGAACGCGCGACGAACGCCGCCAGCAGCACGACCGCGCCCGCCAGGCCGCCGATCACGCCGCCCGACGTCCAGCCCCAGCCCGAGGACTCGACAAGGCCCAGCGCCAGCAGGCCGATTCCCCCCGTGAGCGTCAGCACGCCGACGACGTCGGGCAGCCTGCCGGGATCCGCGCTCCGCGGCCGCGGCAGGACCCGGACGCCGGTCACCAGGGTGGCGATCCCGACCGGGACGTTGATCAGGAAGACCCACCGCCAGCTGGCCTCGACGAGCAGCCCGCCGACGACCGGGCCGAGCGCCGCCGCGAGCCCGCCGACGGCCGCCCAGCCACGCACCGCCCCCGCGCGCCGGGCGGGCGGCGTCGCGTCGAGCAGCAGGGCGAGGCTGGTCGGGAGGAGCACCGCCGCCCCGGCTGCCTGGAGGGCCCGGCCGGCGATCAGCATCGCGAGCCCGGTGCTGGCCGCGCAGGCGGCGCTGGCGGCCGTGAACAGCCCGGTGCCGAGCAGGAAGCCGGCCCGGTGCCCGTACCGGTCGGCGAGCCGGCCGGCGGGCACGAGCAGTGCCGCGAAGACGATGGCGTACGCGTTCAGGATCCAGGACAGCGTCGAGAGCCCACCGCCGAGGTCCCGGTGGATGTCCGGAAACGCGACGTTGACGACGAACAGGTCCAGGTTGGACATGAAGACCGCGGCGCAGACGACCGCGAACACCACCCTCGCCCGCCGGGCGGGCCCGGCCCCCGGCCGCGGCGGCGCGCTCTCGACGGCCGCGGCGCCGACCACCGCGTCGGCCGGGACGGGCACTCCGGTCGCGTCCAGCGCCGCCGTGTCCCGGGCGGCCACGTCCCGAGGTGGCGGCACCAGGGCCTCGCGGGACGGGTGCGCGGACGCCGGGGCCGGCCTGCCAGGGCCCGCGTCGTCCTGGTAGCCGGCCGGGCGGCCGCTTGCCACGAGGTCGTCCATCAGTTTGTCTCCCGCGTCATCAGGGCCTGGTCCGGGTGCCACCCGTTCCGGGGGCGACTCCGTGCTCCCGGAGTGCGTCAGGCAGCACCGTACCATCTAAGTTCGATTTTCGAACCCAGATGCGGTCAGGGATCCGGCAAAGGGGTGATCAGGAACGGACCAATCGGCCAGTCACGATGCCCGCGAGGGCCGCCCGTCCGGCGGCAGCGGAGAAGGAGAAGAGGGACCGGACGCGGCCGGCAGCGTGGGCGAGGCGGCTCGCCGTCAGGCGAGGCCAGCCGTCCGCAGGGCCGCGGTGAGGGCCGGGTGGACCTGGTCGCGGATCGTCTCGTTCGCGTACCCGACCCACGCCACGTCCGTGTCGAGGACCAGCGGGGTGGTCAGCTCCCGGCCGTCGAGACCGGTGACCAGCACCCCGGCCTCCCGCGCGACCAGCGTGGTGCATATGTCGTACGGGTGGCAGCACAGCGGCGCTGGCAACCCGCGGGCGCGCAGCACCGGAGCCAGCAGCGGCCGCAGATCCGCGACCCACCGGTCGTGCCCATATACCAGCTCGGCGATCTGGCCGCCGGTGCAGATGTACTGGTCCTCGAACGTCGACGCCTTCCCGGCGGCGGGCTTCACCAGGACGCCGCAGACCTCGTCGTCGATCGCCGCGAGCAGGTCCCGGCCGCCGGGGATCGCCCGCATCACCTGCCCGAAGCCGTGCGCGATCGTGCGGGCCCGGCTAGGGGCGACCCGCAGCGGCGCCACCAGCCCGGTGACCAGGTTGGTGCGGGTCGCCTGGACGCCCTGGCCGCGCACCGCCCACAACGTGTCGGCGAGCAGCTGCTTGGGCGGCGGGATCTCGGTCTGTACGGCGACGACGACATCCGCGAGCGTCGGCACCCGGTCCGGCGGCTGTGCGGCGAAACCGGTCAGGATCCAGGCGCTGCGCTTGCCGTACATCAGCCCGCGGGTGCCGTCGATCGGGTCGACGATCACTCGGTGGCGGGCAGCGGCGAGTGGCGCGTCGACGGGCAGTAGCGCGACGCCGGGGCCGTGCCCGATGTCCGGCAGCCCCTCGGCCACCACGACGAGCGGCAGCCAGTCCGCGAGCTCACGTTCCAGCAGCTCCAGTAGCAGCGACTCGCTGACCCGGTCGATGGCGTAGATCGTGTCACCATCGAGGCTGTCGTCCGCTGCCCGCAGCTCGTGGGCGTCGACGGTCGCCATCGCCGAGACCACATGGTCGCGCAGCCGTGCCTGGACGCGGCGCAGCGCGTCGGCGACGTCTCGCGCGCGTGCGACGGCCTCGCCCGTCACCGCAGGGCGCCGCTCCGGCCGGGCCGGGTACGGGCGGACGTCACGCGATGCGGGCGGCCGGGGTCTGGCCCCCGGGCCCGGTCGCGGCGGCCGGCGCGTCCGAGGCTGGATCCGCGCCCTGCGCCGGACCCTCAGCTGGATCGTGAGCGTCGTCGGCGGCAGCCGGGCTGGCCGCGGACGCGACGCGCGACCCCGCCGGCAGCGGGAGCCGGCCGGGCTGCCCGGCCGCGTCGGCGAGCTGGCGGATGCCGGACACGAGGCCGCCGACGAGGTCGCCGACGGCGAAGCTCGACGTCATCGACAGGGTGGCCAGCCAGGCCGCCGTGTCGGTGATCCGGCGCCGGGCATCCGGCGACGTAAGAACCCGGACAACCCGCTGACCGGGAGAGACGACAACCAGGACGTCGGCGGCGCCGGGGCGGCCGGTGACGATCGCGGCGAGTATCCGCTCGGCGGCGAGCTCCGGGTTACCGGAGAGCGTGCCGACCCGGATGTGAAAGCCAATCCCGGTCTGCCGCTCGGCGAGCAACCTCGCCCGGCTCAACCGGTCGAGCTGGTCCTGGCGGAACGCCTCACCACTTGCCACTGGCTCCACCGGAACCCGGCGTCACCGTGCCGGCGGGCTCCTTCGACGGGTCGTCGGACTCTCCCGCGGGAGGCTCGCCGCCGACCCACACCGAGTCGTGCTGCCACGGCCGGCCGGGGCGGTATCGCTTGGAGCTCTTGCGGCTCGAGAGCGCGGTGAGGATGAAGGCGAGCAGGAAGCCACCCACGATCGTGCCGCCGTAGATCAGCCACGTGTCCAGCGCCGAGAGCGGATCCGGGTTGTACTTCGTGCCGATCCGCCCGTCACCGTCCGCGGCGAAGGCGGCGGCCGAGAAGAGCGGCACGGTCAACACGGTCAGCACGGCCAGCGTCAGGGCACGGCGCGCGCCACGGCGCGCGGGGGCGCGCTTGGCCTCAGATGACACCGGCCCGATCTTGGCCGTGGGGTATCCAAGCCCGATCTTGGCCGTGGGGTATCCAGGCCCGATCTTGGCCGTGGGGTATCCAGGCCCGATCTTGGCCTCTGACGACACAGGACGGCGAGTCACGGTTCCGAAGACTACCGGCATCCGCCCCACGGCGAGACACCACGCCGAGGCATGTGTTCGACCGGACGTAGAGCGTTGGGACTGCACCCGGTCAGCCCAACTGCCTGGGGTCGCTGTACTGGTGCCCGACTGCCTGGGGTCGCTGTACTGGTGCCCGCCGGAGCGCTCCACGCCGCCGGCCGGGCACCCAGCCATGCCCGCTCCAACCTGGGCCCTAGAGCCCCAAGGCGCGCCGAGCTACTCCTCCGCTATCCCCTTTTCCGGCCCGCGCCCGGTCGCCCGGCTCACCGCCTCGGCGAGCACGGCGACGAGGCGGGCCACCCGCTCGTCGGCCATCAGGTCCTCCAGGGACATCAGCCGGCCGTTCTCGTCGCGGACCGGCAGCCGCCAGTTCGGGTAGCTGTCCACCGTGCTCGGCAGGTTCGGCTGATGCCGGTCACCGACCGCGTCGCCCAGCGCGGCGAGGATGATCCGCGCCGGCGTCTCAACCAGCAGCCGGTGCATCCCGAGCGCCGCCTCCCGCACCTGCTCCGGCGCCAGATCCTCCCGGTCCACTCGGCCGGCCTGATCGGCCCGGTCGGCCGCGTCCCCGCCCGTTGGCGGACCGGACAGCAGCCCGTGCGCTCGCAGGTGGGCGAGCAGCGCGTCGCGGCTCCGCCGCCATTCGGCGGTCTCCTCGGCGACCGGTCGGCCCAGCAGGCCGCGCGCGGCGCGGGCGTGGACGTGCTCGCCGAGCAGGAAACCGGCAGCGGTCGGCAGGTCGTGGGTGGTGACGCTGGCCATGGTCCTGGCCCGCCAGTCAGCCGGCGGCAGCGGGGCGCCGTCCGGGTCATTCTCGAACCAGAGCACGGACGAGCCGAACACGCCGAAGTCCGCGAGCGCCGTGGCGACCCTCGGCTCGACGGTACCGAGGTCCTCGCCGACGACCAGGGCGCCGGCCTTCGCCGCCTCCAGGGCGAGGACGCCGAGCATCGCCTCGGCGTCGTAGCGGACGTAGGTGCCGTTCGCCGCGCCCGCCGCCTCCGGGATCCACCACAGCCGGAACAGGCCGAGGATGTGGTCGACGCGCAGCCCGCCGCCGCGCGCGAGCACCGCGGCGATCATGCGGCGCAGCGGCGCGTAGCCCGTCTCGGCGAGCCGGTCGGGCCGCCACGGCGGCAGCCCCCAGTCCTGGCCCTGCTGGTTGAACAGGTCCGGCGGGGCGCCGATGGTCGCTCCGGGGGCGTAGGCATCCCGTCCCGCCCAGGTGTCGGCGCCGGCCGGGTCGACGCCGACGGCCAGGTCGTGCACGATACCGACCCGCATCCCGGCCGCTCTGGCCGCCGTCTGGGCCGCCGCGACCTGCTGCTCAGCCCGCGACTGCAGCCATCGATGGAACGCCGCCCGGTCCGCGAGCTCGGCGCCCGCCGCGGCGACGGCAGCCGGGTCACGGTCACGCAGCGGCGCCGGCCAGGTGCGCCAGTCCGGGCCATGCCGCTCGGCGAGCGCGCACCAGAGCGCGAAGTCAGCCAGCTCGTCGGCAGCACCGGCCTGGCCGGTGGCACCGATCTCGTCGGCGCCACCGGGCTCACCGACGGCACTGGGTGTTCGGGTCACGGCCGAGCGCGCGAACAGCAGCTCCAGCGCCGAGAGCTTGGCGGCCCAGACCGCGTCGCGGTCGATCAGCTCGCCGAACTCCCGGGCGGCGGCGCCTGCGGGCCCGTCGCCGGTCAGGTGCGCCTTGCGGGCCGTGGCGGCGAAGCCGTCGACGGCGGCGCGGGTCGCCGGGTCGGCGGCGGCGTACTCCGGGGTGTCCTCCGGGCGCAGGTAGAGCGGCGAGAGGAAGCGCCGGCTGGTCGGGTAGTAGGGCGACGGCTGGACGGGCAGCGTGGGCGCCGCGGCGTGCACCGGATTGACGAGCAGCACGTCGGCCCCGCCGCCGGCCGCGGAACCGGACCAGGTGGCCAGCGTGGCGAGATCCGCGTAGTCGCCCATTCCCCACGAACCCGCCGAGCGCAGCGCGTAGAGCTGCACCATCCAGCCCCACATCCGGCCGGCGGCGGGCTCGGGAACCCGGTCCGGGACGGCCACGACCTGCGTCGTCACGGCCGCCCCGCCGGCGCGCACCCGCAGGACGTGGTCGCCGATCGGCAGCCCGGCGGGCAGCTCGGCCGGCACGGCGACGAGCCGGTCGCCGTCGATCTCGTGCCGCTCCCCCACCACGCCGACCCGAACGGCAAGGGGACCGGTGCCGGTCAGCTCCAGTTCGCACTGGACGTCGGCCGGGTTGAGCTCGGCGGGCAGCCGCAGTACGACGGGTGCCGGTGCTGACGCCTTCACCACCACACTGGCCGGCGCGAGCCGCCGCCAGACGGCCGTCTCGGCCGCCGCAAGCGCCGCCTCGGGGTCGCTCGTGTCGACGCCCATCAGCTCCAGCACCCGCCGGACGGCGTCCGCCGGCACGAGGACCGGCCGGTCCCGCGCGTCCAGGTAGCCGGTCGCGACGCCGTAGGCCGCGGCGAGCCTGCCGAGACCGGGCGCCAGCGCGGCGGCCAGCTCCGCCGCCGGGCCGTCCGGGGCGGGGCCCGCGTCCTCGGGCCCGCCAGTCCGGGAGGGAGCGGGGCGGCCGGTTGGAGACCTCGCTGGGCCACCGGCCTGCGAGGCCGAGGAGAGGGCAGGGTCGGCCGGGTCGCGTGGGTTCGCCGCGCGCGGGGGCTGGTCGGAGGTCACGTCCCGGATCATGCCGGCCGGCGGACCCGCGGTCTCACCAGGGCTCGGCCCGCCAGCCCGTGTCGGCCCGCGCGTCTCAATCCAGGTCGGACCAGCTGCCTTCGACCGCCGCCGGGCTGCCGGGCGGCCGGCTCCAGATCGCCAGGCCGTCGGCCGGCGAGGGTGCGTCCGAGCCGTCGAGGATCGGCCCGGCCGGCGGCGAGCCCGTACCCGGGGAGGCGGGCAGCTCGAAGAGCGGGCCGGCAGCCAGGGGCAGGCGCATGTGCATCAGGGCGCCGCCCCCAGGAGCCGTGCCGGCGCTGACCGTGCCGCCGTGGGTGCGCACCGCGTCGGCGACGATAGCCAGCCCGAGGCCGGAGCCGGGCAGGCTGCGGGCGTCCGTCGAGCGGTAGAAACGCTCGAAGACGTGCTGCTGGTCGGCCGGCGCGATGCCGGGGCCCTCATCGCTGACGATCACTTCACCGGCGGCGGTGCGCACCCGGATGGTCGAGTTCGCCGGCGAGAACTTCACCGCGTTGTCCAGCAGGTTCGTGACCGCGCGCTCCAGCAGGTTCGGCCGGCCGTCAATCCACGACGACGCCGACGTCACCTCGATCACGATGTCCTTCGTCGTCGCCCGCCGGCGTGCCCGCGTGACGGCGGCGGCGACGACCTCGGCCAGGTCGAGCCGCTCGACCTCCTCCACGGGCGCCTCGTCCCGGGCCAGCTCGACCAGCTCGCTGACCAGGCCGGTCAGCTCACGCATCTGGCCGTCGACGTCACTCAGCAGCGCCGCGCGGTCGGCCGCCGGCAGCGCCCGGGTCGGGTTGGCCTCCGAGCGGATCAGCAGCTCGATGTTGGTCCGCAGGCTGGTCAGCGGCGTTCGCAGCTCGTGGCTCGCGTCATCGACGAGCTGACGCTGGCGGGCCTTGGACGCCTCCAGGGCCCGCAGCATGCTGTTCAGGCTCTCCGCGAGCCGGGCGATCTCGTCGGTGCCGGTGACGGGGATGAGCGCGGAGAGGTCCTGGGTGCGAGCCACATGCTCGGCGGCCGCCGCGGCCGCGTCCACGGGCTTGAGCGCGGCGCGAGCGACGAACATGCCGGCCAGCATCGACCCGGCCACACCGAACAGGCCGACGCCCAGCATCACCAGGCCGAGCTCCCGCAGCGTCTGGTGGACGTCGCCCATCGGGCGCGCGAGCTGCAGGCCCAGCTGGAGGTCGGTCGGCGGATCCTCGATCCCGAGGAAGCTGGTGGCCGACGGCTGTAGTGGGACGGTCGCGAGCCGGTACTCCTTGCCGCCGATAGTGATCGTCCGCACCGACTGACCGGTCTGGTTCTGCGCGATGGCGATGTCCGCGCCGTCGACGGGCAACGCGACGCTGTAGTGCTTGTTGTACGGCGGGACCGGCTGGCCGTCGGACCGCACCACCTGTAGCGGACCGATGGCAGGCGTGAGGACCACGAGCCTGTGGCCATCCGGCGAAAAGAACTGGGTGGTGGTCGCGGCGACCTCGGCCTGTTGCAGCAGCTGGGTGTCGATCGAGTTGCGCAGCACTACATTGGTCGCGGCCAGTGCGACACCGGCGACGACCGCGATGCCACAGGTCACCGCGATGCCGACCAGCACGGCCATCCGGTTGCGCAGCGCCAGCCTGGAGAACCAGTGCCGGCGCCGCCGCCGGCCATGTCCGGTCGCGGCCCGCGAGCCTCGGGCGCCGGGCCCGACCGCGGCGGATGGCCCGGCCGCGGTGGCAGACCGGGAGGCGCCGAGGAGGTCGGGCCCGCTGGTCACGGCGACGGCTCGCGGGGCGGCGACGGGGTCTGCTCGCGCAGGACGTAGCCGACGCCGCGGACGGTGTGCAGCAGGCGGGGCTCGCCGCCGGCCTCCAGCTTGCGGCGCAGGTAGCTGACGAACACCTCCAGCGAGTTCGACGACGGGCCGAAGTCGTAGCCCCAGACCCGCTCCATGATCATGGACCGGGACAGCACCTGCCGCGGGTGGGTGAGGAAGAGCTCGAGCAGCTCGTACTCGGTCTTGGTCAGCGTCAGCTCGCGGCCATCACGGGTCACCTGCCGGCTGCCCTGGTCGAGGGTCACCCCGCCGTAGCTGAGCGGCGCCGGGCCGCCGCCGACCGTCACCGGGCCACGGCTGGCCCCGGTGCGGGCGGCCAGCGCCGCACGCCGGGCCAGCGCGCGCAGCCGGGCGAACAGCTCCTCCAACGCGAACGGTTTCACCAGGTAGTCGTCGGCTCCGACGTCCAGGCCGGAGACCCGGTCGGCGAGACCGTCACGGGCGGTGAGCATGAGCACGGGCAGGTCGTCGCCGCGGGCCCGCAACTGGCGGCAGGCCTCCAGTCCGTCCATCCGCGGCATCATGACGTCGAGCACGGCGATGTCCGGCCGGTCCCTGGAGATCACCTCGAGCGCGGCCAGCCCGTCGCCGGCGGTGGCCACCTCGTATCCCTCGAACCTCAGCGACCGCTCCAACGACTGCCGGACCGCCGCGTCATCGTCCACAACCAGTACCCGCACACGCCCAGTCTGCCTCGACCCGGCGCCAGGCTGGGCGGACCGGACGAAGGCTCAGGGACATCTGCGCCCCCGTTCAGGATCTCTTCAGCCGGTCGGGCCGGCCGCCGCCCCCGAGTCGCCGGAACCGGCGCCCGATCCAGCGGCGCCGCTGGAACCGGTGGTAGAGCTGGAACCGCTCGGGCCGCCGGTCGCCGCGCGCGACGGGGCACCGGGCGCGTCGCCCGCCCTGGGCCCCGTGGACGGCGGCCCGGGCTGGGCCGGCGGGTCGATCCGCGGCGGTGTGTCGGTGCCGAACTGGCCGGGGCCGGCCGTGTCGTCGTCGTCGCTGTCGCTGGCCGCGTCGTCGTCGTCGTCCACGACGACCACGCTGCGCTGCATCGCGCCCAGGGTGATCCCCGCGGCGCCCAGCGCGAGGCGCACTCGTTCCCGCAGCTCGCGGGCGACGTCCCACTGCTTGAGCGGCTGGGTCTTGATCGCGACTCGCAGGTCGTAGCCGTCGGCCGTCATGGCCTCGATGCCCCAGACCTCCGGCTCGGCGAGGATGACGGCGGCCCAGTGGTCGTCACGCCACATGTCCCGCGCCGTCTCCAACAGCAGCGTCTTCGCCGTACTCACGTCGGTGTCGTAGTCCAACGGGACGTCGAGCACGGTACGCGCCCACTGCTGGCTCTTGTTCCCGATTCTGGTGATCTCACCGTTGCGGACGTACCAGACGGTGCCCTCGACGTCACGCAGCCGGGTCATCCGGAACGTGACCGCCTCGACGGTCCCGGACACGGCACCGACGTCGACCACGTCGCCGACGCCGTACTGGTCCTCCAGGAGCATGAAGACTCCCGAAAGAAAGTCCTTGACCAGGTTCTGCGCGCCGAATCCGACCGCGATTCCCAGAACTCCGGCGCTGGCCACGATCGGCGCGAGATTGATCCCGAGTTCACCGAGTATGAGGATGAAGGCGATCCCGAGCACCACGATCGAGACGATGCTGCGCAGCAGTGATCCGACGGTCTCGGCCCGCTGGCGGCGCCGTTCCAGCAGGATCGCGGTGTCCCCGAACGCTCCGAGCAGGTTTCCGCGCAGCAGGCTGCCGTGGCTCGCCAGCCGGCTCGTCGTCCGGCGGATCACCCGATGCACGAGCGTCCGCAGCACCGCGGCGATGACCAGGATCAGCAGGATCGTCAGCGGTGTGCCGAGGAGGACCTCGGCTCCGGACGCGATATAGGTGCTGTGGGTGGTGTCGTAAACGGTCCGGCACAGGAAGCCCGGCGTCTGGCCGCACGCGTCCAGGAGCGCGCCCTTCACGCTCGCCAGGGTGACGTCTGGGAGGCCGCCCGAGCTCGGGGTCGGACTTGGCGTCACGCTGGGCAGCACGCTCGACGCTGACGGCGAGGCCGCGGGCGAGGGCGTCGAACTGGTGACGGCGAGCAGCGGCAGGGACAAAGCCTGGGTCCTCCTCGTCGGGACGGGCGGCGGGATGCGCGGGCCGGCCGGGCCGACCCGCCGGTGATGCACGCGACGGAGCCGCTCGAGCGCGTCATCTGGTGGCATCGCGGGCCGGCTCGCCGCGCGAGCAGGCCTCCCCCGTCGCGAGATCCGCCACCGGAGCGCGGGCGCGAGACGATGGGCTCCCGGCGCGGGACGGCGCCTCGCGACGCTCGATTCCGCGCCGCTCGCCCTGCGCCCCTGACGGGCCCACGGGCAGTCACCTTATAGGGCGCTCCGGACCCCTCGGACCGGCCCGGGACCGCGTTGGCCACGGATGACACGGTCAGCCACGGACGGCCAACGCCGGGACGACACAGCGCGACCGGGACGTCATCCGTCCGACATGCGCCGGTGACAAAGGCGACCAGATATGCCCATCGCCACTTTCGCACAGCAGATGACCATGCAAACACGCTCGCGTTCCGCGCCGGAACACGCTTGACTATCCATTGTCACCGGAGACGCTGGTTAGAACGGGCTCCCGAGGGCGCCCACCTCGACTCGGCTGAGGAGGTCGGCGCGTGGCAGAGGCGCTGGTTCTCAATGCCACGTACGAGCCTCTGTGCGTGGTCTCCCAACGTAGGGCACTGATCCTGGTCCTGACGGACAAGGCGGTGATGGTCGAGGCCGGCGGGCAGGTGCTGCACTCCGTGGCCGCGTCCGTCGAGGTTCCCGTCGTCGTCCGGTTAGCGCGGTTCGTGCGGGTGCCCTACCGCTCCCAGGTGCCGCTAACCCGCAAGGGCGTGCTCGCCCGCGACCACCACCGGTGCGTGTACTGCGGCGCCCCGGCCACGTCGCTCGACCACGTGATCCCAAAATCCCGCGGCGGCCCACACGTCTGGGAGAACGTGGTGGCCGCCTGCGGCCGTTGCAACCATCTGAAAGCGGACCGCGCCGTCGCTGATCTCGGCTGGCGGCTCCGCACGGCGCCCCGCGCGCCGAGCGGAGCCGCCTGGCGCATTCTGGGCAGCCGTCGGATGGATCCGCGCTGGTCGCGGTACCTGAACACTGACCTCGGCGAGGCCGCCTCGGCCTAACAGCTGGGGTCGGCAGGGCTCGGGCGCAGCAGGTCGAGGTCGAACCAGACCCGCTTGCCGTCCGGCGTGGTCTGCACCCCCCAGGCGTCCGCGAGTGCCTCCACCAGCAGCAGCCCCCAGCCGGACTCGGCCTCCGGGTCGCCCCTGGCGGCCTTCCCCGGCCGCGGCAGCGTCGCGCCTTCTCTGTCCTCGACGCTGATCCGCAGCCGGGCCGGCTCGGCCCACAGGCGGACGGTCAGCTCGCTGCGCGCGTGTTTGATCGCGTTCGTGCAGATCTCGCTGACCAGCAGCGCGGCATCGTCCGCCCGGCCCAGGGCCCCCTGCTCGATGGCCGCGCGGATGGCGGCGCGCGCCTGGCCGGCGGCGGCCGCGAGCGGCGGCAGTGCCAGCTCCAGCAGCGGTGGACCGGCCGCCTGGGTGGTCAGCACCAGCAGCGCCGTGTCGTCGTCGGTGTCCTCGGGCAGGTCCGCGGCGAGCAGGCTGAGCTCCAGCAGCGCGCGGGCCGCGTTCTCCGACCAGCGGTCGTCGTCGAGGTCCACCGTGTCCGGCCCCGACCAGCTGCGGACCGAGAACCCGCCCCGGTTGCGGCGGCGCCGGTCCCCGCCGCGCCGGCGCTCGATGCCGCCGGGCGGCCGGCCGGGCCCGGGCGCCCGGCGGTCCCGCTGGCCGCGCCGGTCGCCGCCGGTCCGCCGCTCCGCGCCGGTCCAGTCCCCCGGCCCGGGCGCCCGGCGGTCGGCGGCCGGCTCGTCGGCGGTCGCCGGCCCGAGGTGTGCTGTGGCCGCGGCTCCGGCCGCCGGCCGCCCGACGGGCGCCGCGCCGGCTGAACCGGCCGTGCTTGTCGCCGTGCCCATACCCGCCGCGGCCCCGGGCGCCGTCATCTCCCTGCCCGCCGCGGCCGTGCCGGGGGCGTCCATGCCCGGCGCGGCCGTGCTCGTCCCGGCGTCACCCGGCGCGGTCGCGGACGAAGGCTGGAGCTCGGCGCCGGCGGGATGACGCCGGCGGGCGGCGGTCTGCTGGGCGCGGCGCTCGGCCGACCTGCGGCGCTCCAGGTACTCACCGACGCGGGTACGCATCAGGTCGAGCCCCTCGGACAGCGGCCGATGCCGGGACTCGACCAGGCCATCGGTGAAGAAGACCAGGCTCGACCCGGGCGGCAGTTCGACGATTGTCTCGGCGAACTGGGTCCCGTCACCGACGCCGAGCGGCAGCCCCGGATCCAGTTCGACGTAGCGCGGCTCCTGGTCCGGGCAGACGAGCAGCGGCGCGGGATGGCCAGCGCCGGCCAGCAGCACCCGGGCGGGGCGGCCGGCCGCCCCGGCGGGGTGCTTGGCCGTCCTGTCGCCGAACACGCCGTCGCCGAACACCCTGTCGCCCGACACACGGTCGTCGAGGGAGCCGGCCGCGGGCTGCGCCGGGACCGGCGGCTCGTAGATCGCATACAGGCAGGTCGCGAGCGCGAGGCCTGGCAGCGACGCGACCATCACGTCCAGCCTGGCCAGCAGCTCGGCGGGCGCCCACTCCTCCAGCGCGTAGGCCCGCAACGCCGCGCGCAGCTGGCCCATCACCGCGGCGGCGCGCAGCCCGCGGCCCATCACGTCGCCGATCGCGAGCCCGACGCGGCCGCCGGACAGCACGATCACGTCGTAGAAGTCGCCGCCGACCTCGGTGCCGGCCGTGCCCGGCCGGTACTCCATCGCCACGTCGGCGCCGTCGAGGGCCGGCGGGTGCGCGGGCAGCAGCGAGCGCTGCAATGCCCGGCCGGCGTCCTGGGCCTCCCGGAACATCTCGGCGTTGTCGAGCGCCAGCGCGGCCCGGCGGGCCAGGTTCTCCGCGACCGTCGCCTCGACGCGGGTGTAGGCGGGCGCGCCGGGCCGCCTGCTGATCGTGAGCGCTCCGGCGACGCGCCTGCCGCGGACCAACGGCACGGTGACCGCCTGCCCCCAGTCCAGCGGGCGCCGGTCGTCCTCGGCGGCGTCCGGGAACAGCGGCCGCCGCAGCACCGTGGCGAGGTCGTCGATCCACACCGGCTGCCCGGTGCGCACCACGACGCCCGGGGTGTAGTCATCGGTGATCCGCGCCGGGTGGGTGGCGACGAGCGCGCGCAGGTAGGCGGCGGCGGCGGGCTCCACGTGGTCGACGGCGGCCAGGTCGATGATGTCGCCGTCAGGCGAACGCAGCCAGAGCATGGCGCCATCGCCCAGCCGCCTCGCCAGCTCCACGGTCATCTCGATGATCTTGTAGGGCTCCAGCGAGCCGCCGAGCCGCAGGCTCGCGTCGGACAGGAACGACAGACCGTCGAGGGCCGCGCGTTCCTCGGCATGACGGCTGCGCGCCCGGCGCACCGTGCGCACGACGTCCCACACGGTCGCCGCGAGGCCCGTACGGCGGCAGGGCCGGGCCGCGGCGTCTGTCGCCGCAGCGCCCGGCGGCGTGCTGTCGACGCCGCGCGCGGGCCCGTGCGCTGCCAGGTCCGCCGCGCTGGTCGTGTTCCGAGGTCTGGCGGTGCTCCCAGCCTCCGGATGGTCGGCCGCCCTGGTCCGGTCGGCCGCCTCCGTGCGCTCGGCCGTCTTCGCTCCGGATGTCTTCGGTCGCTGGGATGCCCGGCCCAGCCGGAGCGGCGAGCGCCCGCCCGGCCGCCGGCCGCCCAGGTCGGTCCGTGCTGGCGCCAGGCACCCGACCATCGCCGGGCCCTCGGCCGGGACGATCCCCGTCCGAGCGCCGGCCGCGGCGCCATCGCGTGCGCCGTCGCGGGGGGCGTCGGTCGGTCCCGCCGACGACACCACCGGGTCCACCTGGTTCTCCGGGCGGGACCCCCTCGGATGGGACTGATTACTGGCAGTCACATCATCCACCCGTGAAGTGTAGTTCAGCCATCCCAAAGCTCGCCCGTCGAACCCATCGCCCTCAGACCATCACACTGTGACGTCACCCTCCGGAGGGAGCGCCAGCCCGCGAAGGCGCCCGACGCCGCGCCGGGCGCGCGACCGGCCAATCCGGGCGCAGATCGACGCGATCGCCCCCGGCGCTCGAACACGGGCGGGGCCGGGGTCGACGCCACCACTGGCGGGACCCCACCCGGACCCTGGCAGGCCCCCGACTACCGCCCCGCGTGGCGGCTGGAACTGGCCCGACGGAGGGCAGATCTCGCGGACAAGGCCAGCCCGGGACCGATTGAATGGCGGGGTGGCGGAGGAGGGGGCCGTCGGCCGCGGCCGACGGAGCGAAGCGGCGACACCGAGCGGAGGAGGACGCGAACGGACGTCCCGTCCGGAGCTTGCGGAGGACGGGGCCGGAGCTCGCGGCCGACGGAGCGAAGCGGCGACGCTGGGCAGCGGCTGGTGGCGCGACGCCGTGTTCTACGAGGTATATGTCCGCAGCTTCGCGGACGCGGACGGCGACGGGGTCGGCGACCTGGACGGCGTCCGCGGCCGGCTGCCCGAGCTCGTCGACCTTGGGATCGACGGGCTGTGGCTCACCCCGTTCTACCGCTCGCCGATGGCCGACCACGGCTACGACGTCGCCGACCACCGGGACGTCGACCCGCTGTTCGGTGACCTGGCCGCGTTCGACGCCCTGCTGGCCGAGGCGCACCGGCTGGGGCTCGCGGTGCTCGTCGACCTCGTACCGAACCACTCCAGCGACGCGCATCCGGCGTTCCAGACGGCGCTGGCCGCCGAGCCAGGGGATCCGGCGCGCCATCGGTACCTGATCCGGCCGGGCCGGGGCGAGGGCGGCGAGCAGCCGCCGAACAACTGGACCTCGGTCTTCGGTGGCTCCGCCTGGACCCGCCTGGACGAGGCTCGCCGGTTTCCCCACCCGGCGCCGGACCAGGCGGCCGACGGCGAGCCGGCAGGTGGTGAGACCGCCGGCCGGGTGCCCGCGGCCGGGCCCGCCGAGTGGTACCTGCACCTGTTCGCGCCCGAGCAGCCGGACTGGAACTGGTCGGATCCGACGGTGCGCGCCGATCACGAGGAGACGCTGCGGTTCTGGCTGGACCGGGGCGTCGACGGCTTCCGGATCGACGTCTCGCACGGCCTCGTCAAGGACGACGAGCTACGCGACAACCCGGCCGGGCCCGTCGCCACCCCGGAGACAGGCTTCCGGGAGAAGCTGGAGCCGCACAGCTGGGACCAGGACGGCGTCCACGAGGTCTACCGCTCGTGGCGCCGGCTGGTCGACGGCTACCGCCGGCGCGATCGGCAGGACCGCATCCTCATCGGCGAGACCTGGGTCGAGGACCCGGAGCGGCTGGCCCGCTATGTCCGCCCCGACGAGCTGCACCTGACGTTCTCGTTCTCACTGCTGTCCGTCGAGTGGTCGGCGCAGGCCTGGCGCCGAGCCATCGTCGCGGCGTTCACGGCCACCGGCGCCGCCGGCACCCAGCCGACCTGGGTGCTCGCGAACCATGACGTGGTCCGCCCGGTGACCCGGTATGGCGGCGGGGAGGCCGGCCTTCGGCGGGCCAGGGCCGCGCTGCTCACCGTGCTCGCGCTGCCCGGCGTGGTCTTCCTCTACCAGGGCGACGAACTGGGCCTGCCGCAGGTCGACGTGCCGCCGGCCGCCCGCCGGGACCCGGTCTGGGAACGCTCGGGGCACACCTCCCCAGGCCGCGACGGCTGCCGGGCGCCGATCCCCTGGTCGGGCACCGAGCCGCCGTTCGGCTTCGCGCCGGAGGGCGTCGCCCCCTGGCTGCCGCAGCCCGGCGAGTGGGCGGCGCTGACCGTCGAGGCACAGCGCGCCGACCCGGCGTCGACCTGGCGGCTCGTCCAGGCCGGCTTGGCCTTCCGGCACTCCCACCTGCGAGTCACCGACGTGGGCTCACGCATGACGCGATGGCGCGCCGGGGTCCCGGACGGGGTGCTCGCCTTCGACCGGATCGCGCTCGCCCCGGGTGGACGGCTGCCCCGCGGGCCGTGGACCGTGCCGGGCCGCGGCGCGGGTGCCCGGGCCGGCGGGCGCGGCCGACCGGGCGCCGGCGCCGAGCCGCGCCCCACCGAGGCCGGGCTGCTGACCTGCGTGCTCGCGGCCGGAACAGGGGCAACGCTGGCCATGCCGGGACGGGTGATGCTGGCCAGCGGCCCGGTCGAGCACGACGGCCAGACGCTCGCCCTGCCGCCGGACACCGCGGCCTGGGTTGTCCGCGGCAACGGTCCCCGTGGCCTTTCGGCCCGCCGTTAGGCCGCGCCGGGCGACGGTCGGAGCCGGGGTTTCGCGCGGCACCCGCCGAGGCGGCGGCCGCCGGTGGGCAGAATGGACGCGTGACTCAGCCGTCGCCCGCCCAGCCGACCCCGCCGCGGCCGATCCAGCCGTTCTCGGCGACACCGCCGGAAACGTTCTTCGAGACCGTCGGTGGTGAGGACACCTTCCGGCGGCTGGTCGCCCGGTTCTACGAGGGCGTCGCCGCCGATCCGGTGCTGCGGCCGCTGTACCCGGAGGAGGACCTCGGCCCGGCCGAGGAGCGGCTGCGGCTCTTCCTGATCCAGTACTGGGGCGGCCCGGCGACGTACCACGAGCAGCGCGGCCATCCCCGGCTGCGGATGCGGCACGTCCCGTTCGCCATCGGCCCGGCCGAGCGCGACGCCTGGCTCACCCACATGCGCGCCGCCGTCGACTCGCTCGACCTGCCAGCCGAGCAGGAGCAGACCCTCTGGGAGTACCTCGTCTACGCGGCCCACTCGATGCAGAATCGAGCCTGAGGAGGAGCGGACCTACCAGATCGCTGGCAGGAACTCAAGACTAAATACCCTACCTGGTCCGACAGTGTCTAGTACGTCGGCGGTGGCGGTTGCGCGTGTGGAACGCGCGTCACCGCACGGTTCCACCTGCGAGAGCTGAGGCAAAGCGTGTTCGGGAGTGGTCTGGGGCCCGCTCCCGGCACGGCCCCGGTTCTCGAAGCCGACCGCGCGGAACGCTCCGCCCGCGCGCACACGGGGACGAATCTAGGTCTGATCTGAGGAGTACCTCGCCAAGACAAGCGGGCAGGTATCACGGTCACCACTGCTGGCTTCGTGGCTGCATCCAGCAGCGGTGACCGTGACGCTGTCTAGCCCCGTTCTCGGCACATGCCGCATCGCTGCTGGTCAGAGCGCTGCAACGGTCACCACTCCTAATGATCGCCGCAGGCCAGCGCGCGTGATGTGCGAAATACGGGTCTAGCCGGCGCGAACACCGTCAAGTTCGCGACTACCCTCAGCCTCCATACGGCACCGGCGAGTGGATCTGGCCGTGGCCGCCGGCGCAGCCGGCCAGCTCGTCGTCCGTCAGGATCTGTAACGGCGCCGGGGCGTCGGCCTGCGTGCCCCGCGGGTCCTGCGGGTCCTGCGCGTCCTGAATATTCTTCTCGTACATCGCGGTTCTCCTTCCGTCGGTGGCCTACTGCTGTGAAACCCGCGGAACGGGCCGGGTGTCGGTCTCGGCCTAACCACTGGCCGTCCGCCGTGGTCTCGCTCGACAAGTAGAAAATGACAAGACGGTGATGTCAATCACATCTAGTATTTTTGGGCTGCCAGGCCGAGATGGGCTGCCCGCTTCGGGTCGTGGGCCCAGTTGACGAGGGCGGTGTTGTTCTCCTCGGTATCGCCGGAGGTTCGGCGGACGCCGGTAGGCGCCAGAGGAGGCCCCGCTACGGCGGGGCCTTTTTCGTGCCCGCATGCCACATAGCGTGACCGGAACCAGCACTCGACCTGGGCGATCCGCAGTCCGATCCGTCACCCTGATAACCAGGCATCACCGTCTGGGAGAGAGCCGTAGAAATTGTGCCTACGCGGCGCGCCGGGCATGTTACGTTCGCGGCATCGAACATGTGTCCTACCGCTTTGGGCAGAAGGGACGGTTGATCGATTCCCTGCCGGACGGCTGGGACCCGCGAACGATCGTGCGCCGGTCGCCTGGCGCCGCGACTGGTCTTCCCATCGAGTGCGTAGACCGCCCGCACCGTTTCTCCCGCCGCCTCGGGTGCCACCGCCTTCGGCGGGGCCGGATCGGCCAGCGGCGGATCGAGCAGTGCGCGGGCGAGCCGCGCGTCGTCGGTGTTGTTGAGGAATCGGCGGATCGTCGACTCGCTCAGCAGCCGGTAGCCGCCAAACGGGTCGTACGGCAGCCGCAGCCGGCGCCGTTCCTCCTCCGTGGTACCGGCGAGCCATTCGATCACGGCGGCGACCCGGTCGTGACCCGCCGCGGTCAGCGCGCACAGCCACACCGCCGCCAGCGCCGCCAGCGGGGACGAGTTTCCGCGCGCTAGGCGGGCAGTCGGGGCCAGCTCTTCTGAGTTGCCTACCGAAAGGCGGGCGGCCCTTGCGCCAGGTAGTCCCGGATGCGGATGAGGACCGTCGGCGCGATCCGGCAGGAACCCCGGCGAGCGGAGGTCTCGTCCGGAGCTTGCGGAGGACGGGGCCGTAGCTCGCGGCGGACGGAGCGAAGCAGAGGCCCTGAGCGGCGCCGAGGCCGCGCCGTCAGACAGCGTTTGGGAAGGGGCCGCGGATTCTCGGGCGGTCCCAGAGCGGCAGCAGGGTGGGCAGGGCCCGCCAGGCGTCGTCGGCGCGGAAGTCGCGCCAGGTGCCGTCGAACGGGAAGCTGCGCGCGACGGCGTCCCGGATCACCCGCTCGCCCTCGGCGCGCACCGCCGCCGCGTCACGGACCCAGTAGCGGTCCGGGAACGCGAGCCGCTCGGCGAGCTCGTGCTCGTCCTTCCAGTGCCAGGAGTGGTCCGGCCAGACCCAGACGTCGAGATCCTGGTCGCAGCCGTCGATGCCGCGCGTCTCGCCGTCGCGCCAGTGGGTGACCGGCTCCTCCAGGTTCACGTACCAGCCACTGAACCGGCCGACGGAGTCCCAGAACCACCAGACCGTGTGCGCCCGGCCGGTCGGCAGGAACATGAAGACGTCCGGGCCCCACCAGGTCGTGTCCACGAGGCGGGTCCGCTGCTCGAGCCATTCGGCGAACGGCATGTCTCGGATGCCGCGTCCGTCGTCGCTGTCGCGGCGCACCGCCGGACTGCCGTGCGGGATCCACAGCCGCAGGCCGAGCTCGTCCTGGCCGACGACCACGCCGCAGCGGACGAGGACCAGCTCGTCGTCGGTGAACATCCGGTGCAGCACGACCTCGCCCGCCGCGAAGGTCGGGGCGAGGTCCACGGCATCGACGATAGCCGCCCTGCCCGGCCACGCGGCCGAACCGCGCGAACCGTGGCCGGGCGCCCGTCGCGGGACACCGGCAGACCGCGACGAGCCCCGCTCGGATCACCGCGTCGGCCGGTCCGCCGCGCGGACCAATAGGGTTGAGGCATGGCGCAGTACGTCTTCCAGATGCGCAAGGTGCGCAAGGCCCACGGTGACAAGGTCGTCCTCGACGACGTGACCCTGGCTTTCCTGCCCGGAGCCAAGATCGGCGTCGTCGGCCCGAACGGGGCGGGGAAGTCGTCCCTGCTCAAACTCATGGCCGGTCTCGACCAGCCCAGCAACGGCGACGCGATCCTCTCCCCTGGCTACACCGTCGGCATGCTCGCCCAGGAGCCGATTCTCGACGAGGCCAAGGACGTCCGCGGCAACGTCGAGGACGGGGTCCGCGAGATCCGGCAGGTGCTCGCCGACTACGAGGCCATCAACGAGAAGATGGCCGACCCGGACGCGGACTTCGACACGCTGCTCGCCGATCAGGCCACCCTGATCGACAAGATCGAGGCGGCGAACGCCTGGGAGCTGGACAGCCAGATCGACCAGGCGATGGACGCGCTGCGGCTGCCGCCGGGCGACGCCGACGTCAGCAAGCTCTCCGGTGGCGAGCGCCGGCGGGTAGCGCTGTGCCGGCTGCTGTTGGAGGCCCCCGACCTGCTGCTGCTCGACGAGCCCACCAACCACCTGGACGCCGAGTCGGTGCTCTGGCTGGAGCAGCACCTGGCCCGCTACGCCGGTGCCGTGCTGGCCGTCACCCACGACCGGTACTTCCTGGACAACGTGGCCGGCTGGATCCTCGAGCTCGACCGCGGCCGGGCAATCCCCTACGAGGGCAACTACTCCACCTACCTGGAGAACAAGGCCGCCCGCCTGAAGGTCGAGGGCCAGAAGGATGCCAAGCGGCGCCGGATGCTCTCCCAGGAGCTGGAGTGGGTCCGCTCCAACCCGAAGGCCCGCCAGGCCAAGAGCAAGGCCCGGCTGTCCCGCTACGAGGAGCTCGCCGCCGAGGCCGACAAGGCCAGGCCGCGCGACTTCGACGAGATCCAGATCCCGCCGGGCCCCCGGCTGGGCAACCTGGTGATCGAGGCGAAGGGCCTCACGAAGGGCTTCGGCGACCGGGTGCTGATCGACAACCTGTCGTTCAGCCTGCCGCGCGGTGGCATCGTCGGCATCATCGGCCCGAACGGCGTCGGCAAGACCACGCTGTTCACGATGCTCACCGGCCTCGCGCAGCCCGACTCGGGCCAGCTCGCCGTCGGCGACACCGTCGACATCTCCTATGTCGACCAGTCGCGCAGCGGCCTGGACGGCAAGAAGAACGTCTGGCAGGTCGTCTCCGACGGGCTCGACCACATCATCGTCGGCAAGGTCGACTTCCCGAGCCGGGCGTACGTCTCGTCGTTCGGCTTCAAAGGCCCGGACCAGCAGAAGCCGGTCGGTGTGCTCTCCGGCGGAGAGCGCAACCGGCTGAACCTGGCGCTGACGCTCAAGCATGGCGGCAACGTCCTGCTGCTCGACGAGCCGACCAACGACCTCGACGTCGAGACGCTGCGCTCGCTGGAGGACGCCCTGCTGGAGTTCGCCGGCTGCGCCGTCGTGATCTCCCACGACCGGTGGTTCCTCGACCGGGTCGCGACGCACATCCTCGCCTGGGAGGGCGACGACGAGAACCCGGCCAGGTGGTTCTGGTTCGAGGGCAACTTCGCCGACTACGAGGCGAACAAGGTCGAGCGCCTCGGCCAGGAGGCCGCCCGCCCACACCGCGTCACCTACCGCAAGCTCACCCGCGACTGACCCACGGCGAAGCCGCCTGCTGCTGCCCCGGGTCGCCGTCTACCTCGCCGGCCCGGCGGCGACGGTAGTCAGTGGTATTTTTCTGGCATGCGGACTGCCATCGATGCTGCCGGGCGCGTTGTGGTTCCCAAGGCGTTGCGCGAGGCGCTTGGGCTGTCCCCCGGTCAGCCCCTGGAGATCGCGGAGCGGGATGGTCGCCTGGAGATCGTCCCGGCACCGACGCCGATGAGGCTGGTCGACGACGGCGACGGACTCGTTGCCGTCGCCGACACCGAGATGCCCGAACTGACGGCGGATCTGGTGCGCGAGACGCTGGAACGGACGCGACGGTGAAGGCAGTTGATAGCAGCGTGGTGGTTGCCGCCTTCGCCAGCTGGCACGAGCACCACGCTCTCGCGCGTAAGGCGATGGCAGGTCGCCCGCGTCTGATCGCGCATGCCGCGGTCGAGTCTTACTCCGTACTGACTCGGCTGCCGCCGCCGCACCGCGCGCAGCCGTCGATCGTGCACACGTTCCTCACCGAGCGGTTCGTCGACCCCTATCTCACCCTGTCAGAGACCGGCTACCAGGAACTGCTGGCGACGGTCGCGGCGAACCAGATCCTCGGCGGCCCGACGTACGACGCGCTGATCGCCTTCACCGCCGCGGAGTACGACGCCACATTGCTGAGCCTTGATCGGCGGGCGGTCACGACCTACGAGGCCATCGGAGCCACCGTCGAACAGCTCGCCCCCTGACCAGAAGCCCGTACGGTCTTGCCGATCGTCGTGATCGACGCTCTTCACGCGGTCGACACTGCGCTCATCACAGAGCAACCATCTTCTCGCACCGCTGTTCCGGATCTGTCTCAACGTGTTTTCCGGCCTGCGCCCTTAGCCGACTGTCACCGCCCCGCGGTCCGGCACCTCCACGGCGACTCGCCCCTGCCGGGTCCTGTTCACCTGAGCTGCGGCCTGTTCACGACCCGGCGACTACTTTCGGTTACCGAATCGCGCGTCGGGTAGGGGCGGAGAATGCATCGGCGCCCCCGCGCGAGGAGTGGGCGGGACGGCCGACGGTCAGCCACGGAACGTCACGGAGCGACCGGCGAGCCAGCATGGCCGACCCATCCGCCGGACCCGCTCGCGGCAGCCATGGCCCGTCGGCCCGGACCGGGCCGGGCGACGCGGACCGCCCGGCTGGCCGGCCCGCGGCCCACGGCCCGAACGCGCGCCGGCCAGCCGCGGCCCGCGCCTCCCGAGACCGTTGAGACACCCGAGACCGTTGAGACACCCGGGACCGTCGAGACACCCGGGACCGCCGTAGCTCCCGAGGCCGCCGTACCTCCCGAGAGCGCCGGGACTCCCGAGGCGGCAGCCGGTGGTGCCTGGATCGAGACTCGCGGGGACGGCGCGCGGCTGGCGGGCGGGCCCAAGCATCCACTGCCGCGGACCCCAGCTGACTGGTCACGGCGAGGGAAGGGCCCGTCCGCCTGGCACCGGTGGCGGGTCATCGTCTTCCCGCTGCTCACGCTCGTCGCCGTGATGGGCGTCGAGGTCAGCACCAGGACCTGGACCTACATCGGGTACACCGTGCTGGTCCCGATGGTGGCCGCGACCCTCGCCGGGCCGCGGCTGACCGCCGTCTTCACCGGGCTCGCGCTCGCCGCGGGCGGATTCTCCGTCTGGTGGGAGCGCCTGTGGGCCGGGGCGCACGGCGGGGCGCCCGCGCTGGCCGCGCGGCTCGCCGGGATCGTCCTCGGCGGCGCGATGGCGATCCTCGCCAGCCGCTACACCGCCGGCCGCGAGACGAAGCTCGCGAACATGACCCAGGTCGCCGAGGCCGCCCAGCGCGCGATCCTCTCCGACCTGCCCGCCACGTCCGCCGCCGGCCTACGAGTCGCCGTCCGGTACGAAAGCGCCGCGACCGAGGCGATGGTCGGCGGTGACCTGTACGAGATGGTCGACAGCCCCTGGGGGGCGAGGTTCTTGCTCGGCGACGCCCGGGGCAAGGGACTGGACGCGGTCAGGCTGGCGAGCCGGGTGCTCGGCTGTTTCCGGGTCGTCGCCCGCGCCCGGCCCGATGTCCGCGACGTCGTGCCCGACCTGGACGGCGAGGTCGCCTCGGTGGCCGACCTGGACGACTTCGTGACCTGCGTCGTCGCCCAGTTCGGCCCTGACGGGCTCACTCTGGTCAACGCGGGCCACCCCGACCCGGTACTGGTCCGGGACGGCCGCGCCACGCTGCTCACCCCGCCGCAACGCCAGCCTCCCCTCGGGCTGGGGGCCGGTGCCGACGGCACGCGGACCGCCGGGCTGCGGGCCGGTGACCAGGTGCTCTTCTACACCGATGGCATCGCGGAGGCGCGCGAACCCCGGACCGGCGCCTTCTTCCCGCTGCTGCCGGCGGTGGAGCGCGCGCTCGGCCGGGCGGGCTCGCTGGAGCAGAACCTCGGCCGGTTGACGCAGGCGGTCCGCCGCTGGACCGGCTCTGGCCTGCACGACGACGCCGCGCTGCTGGTGGTGCAGGTGCCAGCCAACCCGGGCTCCCACGCGGGGGCCCGACCAGCTCACCGAGCAGGACGTGGGGATACGGCGAACGGAGGCGAAACCTGATGGCTCCTCTCACCGATCTGGGCCTGCGGCTGCCCGAGGCCGCACTCGACCACGCGCCCGGCGAGGAGATACCGGAGACCGAGTTCATCGAGGCCGCCATGCGCTGGCACTTCGACCCCGCGACCGGCTCGCCCTTCTGGCTGCGGGCCGCGGGCGACCTGGGCTTCGACCCCCGCCGGGACGTGCACACCGTGGCGGACCTCGCGAAGTTCCCCAACGTCGTCGACGAGCTGCGCCACGTGCCGGCCCAGGACCTGATCCCCCGCGGCTACGGCGCCGACCCGGGGATCGGCGGGGTCTTCGACAGCGGCGGCACGACGGGCCAGCCCAAGCGGGTCGTCTTCCTGGACGACTGGCTGACCTGGATGATCGACTTCGACACCGCCGACCTGGTGGCGCGCGGCTGCCCCACCGGCGTCGACTGGCTGGCGGTCGCACCGAGCGGGCCGCACATGTTCGGCACCTTCATCGACCAGGTCGTACGCCGGATCGGGCGGCTGAAGTTCACCATCGACCTGGATCCACGCTGGGTGAAGCGGTGCGTCGCCGAGGGCCGCCCCGACGAGGCCGATCGGTACGCCGACCATCTCCTCGACCAGGCGCGCCACGTGCTGACGACGCAGGACATCCGCGTCCTGGTCATCACGCCGCCGCTGCTGGAACGGCTGACCCGCCACGACGACCTGGTCGAGCTCGTGAACGCCAAGGTCAGGGCCATCGAGTGGGGCGGGGCGCATCTCGACCCCGACACCCGCTACCTGTACCTGACCGAAATCTTCCCTGGCGTAACGCTCTGCGGCCGCTACGGCAGCACGATGATCCTCGGCATGGCCCTCGAGCGACCAGGGCTGACGGCCGGCGACCCGTGCGTGTTCGACCCGCCGTCGCCATACATCACCTTCTCGGTGGTCGACCCGGAAACGGGCCGGCCGGTCGAGTACGGCGCCCGCGGGCAGGTGGTGATGAACCACGTAAGCCGGGCCGCGCTGTTGCCGAACAACCTGGAACGTGACGTCGCCACCCGGGTCGAGCCGCCGACCGGCTCGTCCCAGGTGGGTGACTCCGTCGCCGACGTCGCCCCGGTCCCGACGTTCGGCGGCGAGGCCGTCGTCGAGGGGGTGTACTGATGGCGACGACCGCGCTGCTCCAGCTCGACACGCTCGGTCCGAACGGCCCGTTCCGCTCGCGGGAACCTCTGACGATCACAGACATCGGCGGGAAGCCGATCGCCGAGCTGAGTCTGGTGCCCCGGGTGTTCGTCCACCGGGCGATGGCGGCGCTGCGCCGAGCCGAGACGATGCCCGTCGACGACCGCCTGGCGGCGCTCGCCCGGGCGAGCGAGGCATTCGAGCACGGCACGGCCGGTGGCCTGTCAACCGACGACTACACCCTTGTGGTCAGCCAGGTCTCCGGCATGCCGATCTCGGTCGTCCGGTCCGCCGTCGCCACGATCGCGCGCAGCGTCGCGGGCGCGGGCCCGGACGCCGACCAGGCCCGACCGACGGGCGCCGTCGCCAGCTGGCGGAACCCGGCGACCAGGGACGGGCGCGCGGTCTGGACGCGGCGGGGCGAGGTGTTCGGGGTGCTTGCCGCGGGCAACCACCCCGGGGTGCACGCGCTGTGGCCGGAGGCGCTGGCGCTCGGCTACCGGGTCTCCGTCCGGCCGTCGCGCCGTGAGCCGCTGACCCCGTTCCGGCTGGTCAGCGCGCTGCGCGAGGCCGGGTTCGGGCCTGACCAGGTGGTGCTGCTGCCGACCGACCACTCCGTCGCCGACGACATCCTGCGCGAGGCCGACCTCGGGCTGGTCTACGGCGGCGACGAGGTCGTCCGCAAGTACGGCGGCGACGGCTCGGTCCTGCCGCAGGGCCCAGGCCGCTCGAAGATCCTCATCGCCGACGGCGACTGGAGGCCACACCTCGACCTGATCGTCGACTCGGTGGCCGCGCAGGGCGGAGCGGCCTGCGTGAACGCGACCGCCGTCTACGTCGACGGCGACCCGACGCCGCTGGCGGAGGCGCTCGCGGAACGCCTCGGTGAGCTGCCGAGCCTGTCGCCGCTGGACGAACGGGCGGTGCTGCCGACGCAGCCGCTCGAGCAGGCCCGGGCCATCGAGAAGTACCTGCTCGACCATGCCGGCGACGCCACCCCGTGCCTCGGCGGCGACGGGATCGTCGACCCGCTGCCCGCCGGCGGCGCGGCGCTGCGCCCCGCTGTGTTCCAGGTCGACCGGGCCGACGCCCCCCAGACCGGCATGGAACTGGGCTTCCCGTGCGTGTGGGTGGCGCCGTGGTCGGCGGCCGACGGCGTCGGGCCGCTGCGGGACACCCTCGTGCTCACCGCGATCACCGACGACTCCGCGCTCGTGGACCGGCTGGTCGACGACCCGACCATCAGGAACGTCTATCTCGGGGACCGCCCGACCTACTGGATGCGCCCGGACGTCCCGCATGACGGCTACCTGGGCGAGTTCCTCATGCGCACCAAGGCGGTGGCCCGAGCCTGACTCCCCCCTCGACCATCGACTAGCGCGCCGGGATGCCCGCGGCTCCCGGGAGTGTCCCGGTTCTTCGGCTCAGTCGCTCCGATAAAGGCGATCAAGGCCAACGAGAACCACCGCCGGACAGCACTCCGTCCGAGATAGTGGAACTGTACTTACAGTAAATGTACTTCCACTACATCGCCGCTGGCAGTGGGTGATCGGGTGATCGCGGCCGCCGCCGCGACCGGTCGCGGCGGCCCTGACGTACGTGGGCCACCCATACGAGTCCGGCCGCCGGTTGTCCCGGTGGCCGGACTGGGTGGAGACCGCGCGGGCCCCAGAAGATCTAGGACCAGCCGGGCATCGGGTAGTTGGCGGTCAGGTCGCGGACCTCGCCGGCGATCTGGGCCAGCGCGGCCTCGTCGCTGTCGGCGGCGGCCTTGACGGCCTGGTCCATCCAGGCGGCGATCTGGGTCATCTGCTCCGGGCCCATGCCGCGGGTCGTGACGGCGGCGGTGCCCAGCCGCAGGCCGGACGGGTCGAAGGGCTTGCGGGTGTCGTATGGGACCGTGTTGTAGTTCAGCTCAATGCCGGCCCGGTCCAGGGCCTGGGCGGCGGGCTTGCCGCCGATGCCCTTGCTGGTGAGGTCGACGAGGATCAGGTGGTTGTCGGTGCCGCCGGAGACCAGGTCGAAGCCGCGCTCGGCGAGCGCGGCGGCCAGCGCCTTCGCGTTCGTGACGATCTGGCGGGCGTAGGCACCGAACTCGGCGGTCGCGGCCTCGCGCAGCGCGACGGCGATGGCCGCGGTGGTGTGGTTGTGCGGGCCGCCCTGCAGGCCGGGGAAGACCGCCTTGTCCAGCGCGGTGGCGTGCGCGGCGTCGGACATCAGCATGGCGCCGCGCGGGCCGCGCAACGTCTTGTGCGTGGTCGTCGAGATGACCGGGGCGTGCCCGACCGGCGACGGGTGCGCGCCACCGGCGATCAGGCCGGCGATGTGCGCGATGTCGGCGACGAGCACCGCGTCCACCTCGGCGGCGATCGCGGCGAACCCGGCGTAGTCGATCGTCCGCGGGATCGCGGTGCCGCCGCAGAAGATGACCTTGGGACGCTCGGCGAGCGCGATCTCGCGGACCTCGTCGAGGTCGACGCGGCCGGTGTCCTGGCGGACGCCGTAGCGCACGGAGCGGAACCACTTGCCGGTCGCGGAGACCGACCAGCCATGGGTGAGGTGGCCGCCCATCGGCAGCGCCATGCCCATCACCGTGTCGCCCGGCTGCAGGAACGCCAGGTAGACGGCCAGGTTCGCCGGCGAGCCCGAGTAGGGCTGCACGTTGGCGTGCTCGACGCCGAACAGCGCCTTGGCCCGCTCGACCGCGAGCGTCTCGATCGGGTCGATGAACTGCTGGCCCTCGTAGTAGCGCTTGCCGACGTAGCCCTCGGAGTACTTGTTCGTCAGGACCGTGCCGGACGCCTCAAGAACGGCGTTGGAGACGTAGTTCTCCGACGCGATGAGCCGGATCTTCTCGTACTGCCGGCGAGCCTCGGACTCGACGAGGTTCGCGATCTCCGGGTCGGAGCTGGCCAGGTCAGAAATCGGTGGCTGGTGCATGGGAAGACCTCCAGGATGTGGCTGCCCGGCCCGTCCACGTCCACACGCGGGCGACAGGTCCGCCAGCCGTGCCTGGCCAACCGGTACGCCTGCGTGGGCCGCCGACGGACGATCCGCGCTGCGGGCAGATGGTCCGGCGGCGGCACCGGGAAGGCCGGTGCCGTTTCTGCCGCACCAGCCGTCCGATACCGCCTTCGGCGACACCCAGGCGCACGGTGCCGTGCCGATCGGTCGCTTCCCGGTGGTCGATTCCACCCCAGCACGCCAGTCGCGACTCCTGTCCGAGTCTAGCCGGGCCGCCCGTCGCCGACGCCCCGGACCGCCCGCGCGCACCTCGATGTGATCCCCGCCGCGCGACTCGTCCGCCCTGGTTCCGCGCGTCCTGAATGGGGCGGCTCAGCACCACCGCTGCCACTCCGTCGGCTGCGTGTCAGGGACAGACTCTGCCGGGCTCCGGGAGGGTGAGGTTGACCAGATAGTCGTCGACGGCCTCGTGGACGCAGGTGCTCGAGCCCTCGTAGGCACCGTGGGTGTACGAGCGCCAGGTCAGCAGCACGCCGCGCGCCAGCTGGCCGGCCAGCGACCGCGCCTCAGGGTAGGGCGTGGCCGGGTCGCCGGTGGTACCGACGAGCAGGATCGGCGGGGCGCCCGCGGCCCGGAACGGCCCGGTGAAGCGGGACGCCACCGGTACGTTCCAGAACGCGCAGCTCATCCCGCCCAGGGCCAGGGTAGAGCCGATCCGGGGCGTTTCCCGGGCCAGCTCGGCGGCGAAGCGGCGATAGACCGCCAGATCGGTCGGGAAACGCTGATCGGCGCAGTTGATCGCCACGTTGGCGTCGAACGAGTTGTCGTAGGTGCCGTCCGCGCGCCGGCCGGACGCCAGGTCGGCGAGCGCGAGCAGCACGGAGCCGTCGTCCTTCTCGTCGGCCAGCGCCAGCGCCAGCGCGAGGATCGGCCACTGCTGCTGGTTGTAGAGCAGCTGCAGCACGGCGGAGGTCAGCACGCCGAGGTCGACCGGACGGCTCTTGTCCGCGTCCTTGCCCTTGGCGTGGATCGGCTGGCGGGCGAGCCGGGCGGCGAGACGGTCGTAATGGCCGGCCGGGTCGCCGTGACCGAACGGGCAGGTCGTGTCCTTAGCGCAGGCGGCGAGGAAGGCGTCGAGCGCCGCCTCGAACGCCAGGGCCTGCAGGCGGATCTCCTCCAGCGGCTGGGTCATCGACAGCCTCGGGTCGACGACCGCGTCGAGCGCCAGGGCGCGCAACCGGGTCGGGAACAGCGCGGCATACGTGGCGCCCAGCTCGGAGCCGTAGGAGGCGCCGAACGCGGTGAGCCGCCGCTCGCCGAGCGCGGCGCGCAGGATGTCGAGATCCTGGGCGGCCGCCTTGGTCGACAGGTACGGCAGCATCCTGCCGCTCCAGCGTTCGCAGCCCGCGACGACCAGCTTGTCGGACGCGACCGTCCCCGCGAAGCCCGTCGGCACGGCCGTCGAGGTGCCCGCGCTGATGTTCCCGCTGCCCGCCCCGCTGCCAGCTCCGCTGCTCCCGCTGCCAGCTCCGCTACCGGCCCCACTGCCCGCCTTTGTGCCGGCCTCGGTGCCGGTCCGGGCCCTGCCGTCAGCCTCGCTGCCGGTGCCACCGATCCGTCGGCCCGCCCCACTGCCGGCGCCGCTGCCCGGCGCCCGCGGGGCGCTCCCCCCGATCACCGCTCGCGGGCCGGCGGCGCGGGCCGCGGCGCGCGTCACCGCGTCGCTCAGCTGGATGTCCTTCTGCGCGTCGGTGAGGCAGCGAACCGGTGCGCTCGTCCCGACGCCGCGCTGGTCGAACCCGACGATGTCAAACCGGTCGCGGATGACCGGGTCGAACAGCTGCGGATAGGTCCGGATTGAGTTCACCCCGGACACACCGGGGCCGCCCTCGAGATAGACCAACGAGCCGATCCGGTGGGCCGGGTCGCGGGCCGGGCGGCGGATCACCGCCAGGTCAATCGTCCCGGCCGTCGGGTGGGCGTGGTCGAGCGGCACCGGCAGGGTCGCGCACTGGAGCCCGTCGCCGCAGGCCGTCCACGCCGACAGCCGGCCGACGCCTGAGCCCGCCGACGGCCGGCCGAGGCCGGATGGCGGGGCAGCCGCGTCCGCCGGTACCGGCCCGGTGGCCCCCGCCGCGACGATCGCCAGCGCCACGGCCGAGGCCGCGGGCCGCAGGGACCGTCGCTCACGGGTTGGGCCGCCGGCCGCCGCGCGCCTGTGCTGGCTGCCTCGCTGGTGACGCCTTTGCTGGTTCACGGGACCTCGGCTTCCCTCGGGTCGCTCCCGGTCTGCGGTGGCCGCGAGCCAGGTCGGCAGGGTTCTCACTCTCCGTAACCGACCGCGTCGGGCTCCGTCCCCCACCAAGGAGGTCCACAACCCTCGACCCCTCGAACCGCCCGCCGGGCGTGACCCGTCGCCACCCAAACCAGGCGCCGCGCGGGCGGCGGCGGTAGAACGGGCAGACGGGATACGTCCGCCGCGTCGACGTTCCCGAGATCGACCTTCGCAGATCAACCTCCGCCAGCTCGACCAGGGAGACGCGCGTGGACTATCCGGCTCTGTTCCAGGCGGAGGCCGAGGCGCTGCTCGCCGCGGCGACGAAGGACCTCGACGCCGCCGTGCCGTCCTGCCCTGGCTGGGACAACCGCAGGCTGCTGGGCCATGTCGCGCGGCTGCTCGCGTCGACGGCGGCACACCTGCCCCGCGGCGTCCTCGACCCGCCGCCGTTCACCCCCCGTCCGCCGGCCGAGGACGCCGCCCTGGTGGAGCACTACCAGCAGTCCCTGGCGGCGACGCTCGCCGCGTTCCGGGATGTTGACCCAGCGACGCCGGCCTGGAACTTCCTGAACGAGCCGAAGGTCGCCGGGTTCTGGCACCGCCGGCTGGCGCACGAGCTGCAGATCCACGCCTGGGACGCGGCGAACGCCGTCGGCGAGACCCACCCGCTCGACCCGGCGTACGCGGCGGACGGCATCGACGAGGTGCTACGCGCCCTGCTGCCGGTCGCCCGCGCGATCGGCGACTCCGCCCCCGGCGACGGCACCGCGCACATCCATCTGACGGACACGCAGGGAGAGTGGATGGTCGCGCTGGCCGGCGACCGCGTCGAGGTTAGCGAGGGGCACCACAAGGGCGACGCCGGGCTACGCGGCCCCGCCGGCCCGGCGCTGCTCGCACTGTGGGAGAGAACCGGCTTCGACGACCCGGCCCTCACCGCGTTCGGCGACCAGGACCTGCTGGTGGCCCTGCGGCCCCACCGCTAGGGCGCGACGTCGATGCCGGTCGGGCGCGGCGGACGGCTCCGGATGTCGCCGACTCCCCCGACGATCACATGGCGGTCCTGTGGTCAGCGAGCGCGTCGAGCAGACCGGAAATCCGGAGCCGGAGAGCCAGGGCAGGCTCGCCTGTTCACTGACCAGCGACGATCACAGCTGGTAGCGCCCGACACGCCCGCAAAGGTCCCAGGAGCGCCGATAGCAAACTTTGACCGCTATCAGACACAAATGACGCCTTTAAGAGAGACGCACCCGCTGGCTGTACCGTGCCAGAGCTCGATTTCGGGCCGTTGACCTGCGTCTGATAGGTCGGGACCCTGCGGTGCGCCTGGTGACGGTGATCGTGGGAGCCGTGATGGGGTTGACGTTCCTGTTCGCGTTCGGGAACATTGCGACGCTCGGTATCCGTCTTGGGTCGGTGTCACTCGATGATCCGACTCTCCGCGCCGAGTAGGAAGGTGAACATGTATGTCCCGGCGCCGCCACTGGCACAGATCATGGAACCCGAGGGGTGCCAGCTTTTTTTGTGAGCGGGCCGACAACACCCAAAGCGCACTGACACTCGCCAGAAGCGACGTGCCAGATGCGTATCGTTCCGTGGCTGACGGTTGCCAGATACGTGCCGTCCGGCGAGAAGGTACAGCCGTTTACCCATCCGGCGTGACCGGTCAGCACCGCGACCGGGGTACCGTCTGAGGTTTTCCACAGGCGAACAGTCCTATCCTCGCCAGCGGTGGCAAGCAGTAAGCCGTCCGGGGAGAAGACGCAGCTGTTCACAGGGTCGAGATTCCCGGTCAGCGCCGTGACCAGCGTGCCGTCGTTGGCACGCCTCAGCTGGACTGTGCCGTCCAGGCAGGCAATCGCGAGCAGGGCACCGTCGGGAGAGAACGCACAGTCTGTAAGCCGCGCTGCGTAGCCGGTCAGCGTCGCAGTCGGGGTGCCCTCGGGTAACTGCCACAGGCGGACCGTCTGGTCGTCACCGACGGTAGCGAGGAGGGTGCCGTCAGGAGAGAATGCGCAGCCCCGGGTTCTGTCCGTATGTCCGGTCAGCGTGATCGGTTCGCTACCCTCAGGTACCGTCCAGAGCCGAACGGTATGGTCGTCGCCAACGGTGGCGAGCGTCGCGCTGTCCGGGGAGAAGGTGCACGCCGTTACCCGATCGGTATGGCCGACGAGCGTTTTTGGCCTTTCGTTGTCTGGCATATGCCAGAGCTGTACGCCACGATCGGGGCCGGCCGTGGCGAGCAGCTTTCCGTCTGGCGAGAAGGAACAGTCGTTGACGTAGCTTCCAGGACTACTCAACGTCGCGTGAGGTGCGTAGTCCGGGACAGTCCATAGTCTGGCCGACTGGTCGTGGCCGGTGGTGGCCAGCAGCGCCCCGTCAGGGGAGAACGAGCAGGACACCCACGCGGGGTGGCAGTTGAGAACCGCCTCCTGCACGCCACCGGAAAGACGCCATACTCGTGCGGTGCCATCACCGCCGCCGGCGGCCAGGAGCAATCCGTCCGGCGAGAAAGCGCACCGCTCGATACGGTCAGTGTGGCCGACCAGCTCCCCGAACAGGGTTCCGTCGGATACGCGCCACAACCGAACGAGACCGTCCTCACCGCCCGTAGCGAGCAGCGTACCGTCTGGCGAGATCGCGCAATGCCGAATTCCCCCGGCGCGACCTGCCAGAACCCTCACCTCGCTGCCACGAGATATATCCCATATCCGCGCGGTGTCGTCCTCGCCGCAGGTGGCCAGCAGCGTGCCGTCGGGCGAGAAGGCGCACCCCGTCACCCGTCCGGCATGGCCGCGGAGGATGACGGCAGGGTAGCTCCCGTCAGCGAGCTTCCACAGCCGCGCCGTCGAGTCGTCGCTGACTGTCGCCAGATGATGTCGATCCGGCGAGAACATGCAACTGTGAACACCACCGGTGTGACCGGCCAGGAGAGCCAGCGGAGTGCCGTCCGCGACATTCCAGAGCCGAACGGTCCAGTCGTCGGAGGCAGTGGCGAGGACCGAACCGTCCATCGAGAACGCACTGTCCCAGACCATTGATGTATGGCCGGAGAGGACCGCGAACTGAGTTCCGTCCGCGGTATGCCACAGACGAGCGGTGTGATCCTGGCTCGTCGTGGCGAGCAGGCTCCCATCGGGAGAGAATGTGCTGCTGCTCAGGTCGCCTGAGTGACCGGCCGATGAGGAAGCCTCGCTGCGGTCCGGCAGTGGCCAGGCAGGTTCCAGCCTCGGCAGCGGCAAGGTCGACCGGTAACGATCGAGGATTGTCTCCAGCCCAGGCACGCTGTGCAGCCGGCTCGCCAGCGTCGTCCCGAACGCCTCGTGTGGGGTCGTGGGACCGAGGATGTGGGCCACATGGCGAAGTTCCTGCCCCAGTAGACGTGCGACGGGGATATCCACCGACGCGAGGTCGGCCTGGACATCGACCACCGACCCGAGATGGCGGACCTTGGCCTCCGCCCATCGTAGGTCGCAGACCAGGTTGCACAGCTCGCGCGACATGCCCGCGTTGCGCAGGTGGTACGGGTCGAGCGCCGCCGGGCCCCTCGCGGTGAGTAGAGCCAGCACACCCTCGGCGGCCTCGTCGGGCGACTGACCTCGGAACACCCGGCGCCGCAGTGCCCCGTTGACCAGGTTCAACAGCACCGGCCAGCGTCCGGCCACGCTGGCCAACCGGTCCGGCGCTTCGATGGGCAGGCCATCGATGCCGTAAGCGACGAGCTCTCGTGCCTGTACGGCGGTCATTGATTCAACGAAGATCCGCTGTCCGACGTCAGGTAGCACGTCGGGCACCCGAGTAGTCACGAGTCGCGTACAGGCACTGCCGCCGAAACGGAACGATCGCAGCTGCGTCGTTTCCCATACGTCGTCGATGACGAGCAGCACTGCTCCACGCTCGTCGAGCAGCCGCCCCAACTCTGCGCCAGCCACATCCGGATTGGAGATGGCCGATTTGCGCCCGGACAGCAGGAATCCCAGGTCGTTGATCCTCTCAGCCAGGCCGCTATCGCGCGTCTCCTGCCCGACCGTCACCCACAGGAGGCCGCCAGGGAAGCGCTGTTCGATCTCCGTCCGGTTGCAGGCCCAGGTCGCCAAGGTCGTCTTACCGAAGCCACCGGCTCCCAGGAGACCAACCGTCGGCGCTGCTCCAGCCGACGCGGGCGCGGTCAGCGCCATAAGCACCTGGTCAGCGAGTTCGGGACGCTCCACGATTCGGTCCAAAGGCGGCGCCATCCACGGCCTCTGCCCACGTGCCGAGGCGCCGGGACGCCCCGCAGGGTCGCCACCGCCGTTCCGCCCGAGCCGGTCTAGGCGGTTCTCGTAGAGTGCCTGCAGTACCGCCTCCGCTAACTCTGTCGGATCCGCGACAGCCTTGACGATCACGCGCGCGTCATGCAACCTCTGCCGGAATCGGTCGATCGCGGTACTGTCCCGGTCCACCAGCGACCGTGGAACCGCCGCGTTCTCTCCGAGGACGAAGACGAGCCTCGGCATCCCAGCCTCAGTTGCGGTGAGGAACTCCAGCTCCGTGTAGGAAATAGGGTCCGTTCGGTCCGGCACCAACGATCCATATCGGAAGCCGACGACTGCCAGGTAGATATCGCACTCACGTATACGTCGCTCGCAGTACGCACCTGGCACGTCCTCGCGCGCGGCGAACTGCTCCATATCCACGGGATGAAGGCCGGCCTTCAACACGGCGTCTACGGCTGCGCGTACGAACGAGGACCCAGCGGGGAAGGCAGCCATGTCCGAGGTATGGCTAATGAAGACCGAACTCGAGCTGGCCATAGCTAGCAAGGTACCGGGCACCTCCTCCCGGTCTGTCCGCCGGGTACCCGCATTCCATCCGCCGCACCTTAGCCTGGATACACCGCCGCTGGCGCCCGGTTTGAACGCGAAAGTGCCCTCCGAGCTGGGAGGATGGGAGTTCTCTATGCTTCCGTCCACCCGATCGAGAGGGCACTTCGCAGATGCGATTGTTGCATGCGGCAGGGCCATTGGAGCCACGGCACGGCCTACTACCGCAGCCGCTACCCCTACGAGTACGCACTAGCCAACAAGATCGACCACCCGTCAGCCGTCGTCGTCCGCGAGGACACCGTCACCCCAGCCCTCGGCACCTGACTCGCCGCCGCGTTCCACCCCGCCACCTCGAGTGTCGGTGGCGGTCAGGAGGCGAAGTTGGCCTGAATCCGCTGCTGGAGGTAGTCGCGGGCGGTGACGTCCGGGTAGCGGCCGGACGGGCTGGAGATGACGACGTCGGTGTTCGCCTGGGCGAAGTACGCCAGCGAGTACCGCGAACCGGCGGGCTCCGTGGCCGTGGGCAGCCGGACGCGGTGGAACGTCGAGGGCAGCGCGTCATCGCTCCAGCGCATCAGCATGTCCCCGATGTTGCAGGTGATCGCGTCCGCGGTCGCGGGAACCGAGGTCCACCGCTCGTCGTCGGCCTCCTTGCCCGGCATCAGCTGCAGGCCGCCCTGGCCCTCGCGCTGGAAGAGCAGCGTCAGGCAGTCGAAGTCGGTGTGCGCGCCGGCCCTCCAGATCCCGGGCGTGGCGGCGGCCTCGGGCGTCACCGGGAAGTAGTGCAGTAGCCGCAGAGTGCTCTGGTAGGTAGGC